>PDWI01000829.1_pt1 | contig 53790 bp, 40 predicted proteins | sample 1430891 | NCBI WGS metagenome assembly PDWI01 (sample SAMN01162508, study PRJNA174530) | Oral metagenome, whole genome shotgun sequencing project. | biome: Marine environment; feature: Marine mammal; material: Swab sample of the gingival sulcus; isolation source: swab sample of gingival sulcus... | reverse complement strand
GTATATTTAGGAACTTTCATACGAGTCCTATTATCTCCACCACGGTAACATCTAGCTTCCATAGCCATTGCAAGCTCGTCAGCTCGCCTAAAAGCACTTATAAATAACGGGACTAAAAGAGGAACTAAACTCTTGGCTCGTTTCATTATATTTCCACTCTCAAAATCAGCTCCACGAGCCATTTGAGCATTCATTATCTTATTTGTCTCTTCAAGCAATGTAGGAATAAATCTAAGAGCAATTGTCATCATCATAGCAATTTCATGTGCGGGCAAACCAATTTTTTTAAACGGATTAAGAAGATATTCCAGTCCATCGGTAAGCTCTATTGGCGATGTCGTAAGAGTTAATAACGACGTTCCAACTATTAAAAAAATCAATCTAAAAGCCATAAAAAAAGCTTGATGCACACCCTCATAAGTCATTTTAACAAATCCATACTCAAATAAAATTCTACCTGGAGTAAAAAACATATTTATTCCAAAGGCAAATATTATAATAAATAAAATCGGTTTAAGCCCCCTGAGCATATACGATAGTGGAACCTTTGAAAAATGAACGCATAGCCATATAAAGACGACCACCACTGCATATACGGGCATCAACTTAATTAAAAATAATGAAATTATATATAAAAATGCACATACTATCTTAAAACGAGCATCTAATGAGTGTATAAACGAACTCACTGGATAATACTGTCCAACTGTTATATCTCTTAGCATATTTCTCCATTCAAATTTTAAATCATTTAAGCACAGACATTATAACTTCTTTAGCTTCATTTACAGTTAAAACATCATCCCTAAACCTAGAATCTCTTTGTTTTAAATTCTTCATCAATTTTGTAATCTGTGGTACTCCAAGCCCTATCTTTTCAAGTTTTTGCACATGAGAAAAAACTTCTTTAGGCTTTCCTTCAAGTGCTATTTTACCTTTTTGCATAACGATTAATCTATCGGCAATCTTAGCAATATCCTCCATGCTATGAGACACTAATATAACCGTTATATTTTTAGTTTTATGAAGATGTTGAATTTGTTCCAATATCTCATCTCTGCCCTTGGGGTCAAGACCCGCCGTAGGCTCATCAAGTATAAAAATCTTAGGGGACATAGCAAGCACACCAGCAATTGCCACACGCCGTTTTTGCCCACCTGATAATGCAAAAGGAGACATTTGAAGCAAATTTTTATTTAAACCTACAAGTTCAACCGCCTCATTTATATGCTCTTTTACAACATCCTCTGACCAGCCTAAATTATTTGGACCAAAGGCAATATCTCTTTCAACAGTTTCTTCAAATAGCTGATATTCAGGATATTGAAAAACCAATCCAACCCTTTTTCTAACATCGATGAGTTTAACTCCCTTTGCAGTTATATCTAAATCATCGACAATAATATTTCCAGAAGTTGGTTTTAAAAGTCCATTCATATGCTGAATAAGAGTTGATTTACCAGAACCTGTATGTCCTATCAAACCTATAAACTCACCACTTTTTATATTTAAAGAAACATCATCAAGTGCCACAGTTTCATAAGGCGTCCCCTTATCATATATATATGTTAAATTTTCGATAACAATTGACATATTTCTAGCTCCATTTGCTCCACGGTTAAAATATCAGCAGATAAATCAAATCCCTCTTTTCTAAGTTCATGTGCCAACAGCGTAACCTGTGGTACATCAAGTCCAATATCCCTTAATATATCGACTTTAGAAAAAACTTCTTCTGGTTTACCCTCAAGCCATTTACGACCTTTTTGTATAACTATCACTTTATCAGCATCTACCACTTCATCCATATAATGTGTGATATGAACAATGGTAATTCCTTTATTTTTATTTAAACTCTTGATAGTCTTTAAAACTTCTTTTCTCCCGATAGGATCAAGCATTGCAGTTGGTTCATCAAGTATAATACAATCAGGTTGCATAGCAAGAACTCCAGCAATTGCAATCCTCTGTTTCTGTCCTCCTGATAAAAGGTGAGGTGGCTTTTTAGCATATTCACTCATGCCGACACTTTCAAGTGCCAAATCAACACGCTCTCTAATCTCCAAACTCGGAACTGCCAGATTTTCTGGTCCAAACGCCACATCTTCTTCAACTATTGTAGCTACAATCTGATTGTCTGGATTTTGAAATACCAAGCCAGCCGTTCTTCTAATCTCCCAAATAAGTTCATCATCTATTGTATTCATTCCAGATACATAAATAGCTCCACCCTCTGGCAGGTGAATAGCATTTGCCAGTTTTGCAAATGTTGACTTACCAGAGCCATTATGACCTATAATACCAGTAAAACTGCCCTTTTCAATTTCAATATTTAATTCATTTAAGGCATAATCATCATTTTCACGATTATATCTAAAAGTCAAATTCTCAGCTTTTATCATTTTTCTTCCTATTTTATCTTCATTAATAATTGTATTTATTAAAACTTATATTCATAAGATGTTAAATTTGCAAATTTCTAACATAAGAGTATCAAACGGTGAATAAACACTACACTTCCACAACCATTATTATTTGAGATTAGTATTAATTATACAATGAAAAACTATCATTTGTAAAAAAACTTAAATTTTATAATATTATAAAAATTTACTAATAACATTTATGCCAGGAATTTGCTCCATATCCCTTGAATTTAAGTATTTTATCTTTATAATTGACACAAGATAGGTAATTCCCCCCACAATAACTGCAAATAAAGTCAATATTTTATCATGATTAACTATATATCTTTCACCAATAAATACAATTATAACAATGCTAATAACCATTAATATACAAGCTATAATAGGCTTAGCAAACTGCTTTAAAATATCGGCTTTATATCCTGTCCTTGTAGATATGGCAACCCCATTTAATAAAACTATAATAACATATGCGATAACTACCGCAATCCCCACATCAACTAATTTAGTATCAGAAGACTTTAATAATAAAATATTAAATATTACTTTAACTCCTACTCCTATAAACATATTTACAACAGGTATAACAGACGAACCTACCGCAACTAGCACATTGGTCTGTATCTGAGCATATATCATTAAAATAAGAGCAAATGACAATGGTACAAGAACCCTATACCCCACCACAGAAGAGAATATTAATGCCACTAAATTTTTAGACAATATTGCAATCCCAAAAGTAGCAGGTAATGCTAACAATGTACCTATTTTCATTCCCATATCGATTCTTCTTTTAACAATATCATATTCTTTTTTCTCCCATGCTTTAGCTACAAATGGAACAATGCTTGTACTAATTGATATCGCTATAATAAGAGGAATATTCATTATTGTATTAGCCCTAGAATATCCACCTATTAATTCCAAAGTTTTCTGAGAACTATGGGTTAAATCATTTAACATAGCAGGCAACATCAAAGAATCAACAAGACTCATAATAGATATTACTGCACTTCCAAATGCAACGGGAATAGCTATGAAAACAAGCTCTTTTAAAATATATTTTCTATCTGATTTGTCAATATGAGAAGTTTTTTCTACAATAGAATCTTTATATTTTACGAATATATATACCAAATAAACAAGTGCAAATAAACCACCCGCAGTTGCCCCAAATGTAGCTCCACCAACTGCCTTTCCAACATCAGAATACATATTCATAATATACCATGTAAGCCCTATGCCTACTATAACTCTAGCAAATTGCTCTATAATCATTGATACCCCTGTTGGAATCATGTTTTCATGTCCTTGAAATAATCCCCTAAACGCAGATACCATGGATATAAATAGCGGAGCTAAAACCAATCCCATAAGCCCCCAGTACGTTTGAATAGGCCATTTTAAAACCCTTATTATATACGGAGAACCCAGCCATAAAATAACAGTAAAAATAATTCCAAATATCAAAAAAATTTTAAATGCAATTTCAAAAACCGCCCAAGCATAATCTCTTTTATCTCTGGCACAATAAGTTGCAATTTGTCTGGATAACGCAACTGTAAGTCCAACCGATGCCATTGAAATAAGTGCAGCATAGACAGGATATAAAATATAATAAAGCCCCTGACCTTCTTCACCCACTAAATAATCAAGAGGAACTTTAAAAAAAACACCAAAAGCCCTTGAAATAAATCCAAGAGCCATTAAAATCATTGAACCTTTTATAAATGTTTGTTTTTTCATATTACATCTCCAATGATACTAAATATCATCGTAAATTTATATATGTTATTTATAATCTTTTTAACGATTTTTTTCTCATGATAAATATAAATCCACAACCAAAAACTATTGCCACAAGACTGACAACTTGCGCAACCCTAAGTGGACCCAACATAAGACTATCAGTTCTAAGCCCCTCTATAAAAAATCGTCCAATAGAGTATAAAACCGCATAAAGCGCAAATATTTCACCTTGAAACTTCTTCTTATCTCTAAAATATATTAAAATTCCAAAAACTATTAAATTTGAAATAAATTCATAAAAAAATGTAGGATGAACTTTTACTCCATTAACCATAATCCCCCATGGCAAATCCGTTGCTCCACCATGAGCTTCTGAATTAAAATAATTTCCCCAACGACCAATTGCTTGACCTAGCACTAAAGCTGGTGCTGCAATATCTGCAAGTTGCCAAAAATCTAACTTTTTAATTCTTGTAAATATATATCCTGCTATAAGACCAGATATAACCCCGCCATGTATTGCAAGACCACCTTGCCTTATATTTATCATTTTTATAAAATCACCTTGATAATACGAATAATTAAATATGACATAGTAAAGCCTTGCACCAACTATTGCCACTGGCATACATACAAGCACCATATCTACCGCTATATCCTCTTTAATTCCAAGTTTTTTCGCTCTTTTTTGCATAATAATAGTCGCTAAAAATAACGCTAAAGCTATTAATATGCCATACCATCTTACTGATATACCAAATAATTCAAATGCAACAGGATTCATACTCACCTTTCATTAACTGTTTATAATTACTTAAACATTAAATCTAAATAGCATTACATCTCCATCTTTTACTACATAATCCTTGCCCTCAAGACGAAGAAGCCCTTTTTCCTTAACGCCTTGCATACCATTTTCACTTTGCAAAACTTCAAAACTTACAGTTTCGGCTCTAATAAACCCCCGCTCAATATCCGAATGAATTTTACCCGCCGCCTGTTGAGCTTTAGTTCCATTTTTTATAGTCCACGCTCTAACCTCTGGTTCTCCAGCAGTTAAAAACGATATTAGCCCAAGAAGTCTATAAGATGCCTTAACAAGCTGGTCTAAACCAGAACTTTCAAGCCCTAAATCCGACAAAAACTCTTTTTTATCTTCATCATCAAGTTCTGATATTTCCTGCTCAATCTTTGCACAAATAGTAACAACCTCGGCATTTTCTGTTTTAGCAAATTCCTTAACTTTCTTTACATACTGATTATCCTGTAAACCGACATCACTTTCTGCAATATTGGCAATATAAATAATAGGCTTTTTACTAAGCAGATTAAGCGAATTTATAAAAATCTCATCATCCTCGTTACATTCAATAGTTCTAGCTGATTTTCCACTCTCTAATACCGCCATAATATCTTCGAGTATACTTAACTCTTTAGCCAAGGATTTATCTCCCTTTAGAGCTTTTTTAGTCTTTTCAATACGCCTATCAATTAAATCCATATCAGAATAAATAAGTTCCAGATTTATAGTTTCAATATCGCTTAAAGGATTAATCTCACCATCTACATGAACGATATTTTCATCTTCAAAGCATCTTACTACATGAACTATTGCAGCGACCTCTCTAATATGACTAAGAAATTTATTTCCTAATCCCTCACCTTTGCTAGCACCCTTTACAAGCCCTGCTATATCGTAAAATTCAATGCTCGTATGAACTTTCTTTTTTGAATTATACATGGCTTCAAGCACATCTAATCTTTCATCTGGAACAGCTACAACTCCAACATTTGGATCTATTGTGCAAAACGGATAATTTGCAGATTCTGCACCAGCCTTTGTAATTGCATTAAAAAGTGTGCTTTTGCCCACATTAGGAAGTCCAACAATTCCAAGTTTCATATTTTTCTCCATTCATTTAACATATCATACAAGATGAGTTCACTAGGAAGCCACCAATATTCTTAGGATTTAGGTTAGGAAAATCGAAAATAAAATCGACTCTAATTTACTAATTTTTTATTAGATTTTTTCTTTATTAATTTTATATCTAATTTTTCACAGTCTTTGCATATATCAACTCTAATATCATCACCCTCGCTAATAACTCCTTTTAAAAATTGATCTGCGATCTCATCTTCCAAATATTCCTGAACACTTCTTCTCATAGGTCTAGCCCCATACATATCACTAAAACCTTTATCAATCAAAAATTCCTTAGCTTTTTTGCTAATCTTCATAGTCATATTCTTTTCATACAATGACTCATTTACTTCTTTTAACATAATATCAAGTATCTTATCAAATATTGATTTTGGAAGTTTATTAAAAGTAATTATACTATCAAGCCTATTTAAAAACTCAGGTCTAAATGTCTTTTCAAGAGCTGCTTTAACCTTAATCTCTATGCCTTCTCTTTCATCAAAACCAAAACCTATACGACCTGCGGACTTATCCGTTCCTAAATTAGATGTCATAATAAGCACTGCATTATCAAAATACACAGTGCGACCCTGACTATCAGTCAGTCGTCCATCATCGAGAATTTGAAGCAATACATTAAATATATCACTGTGAGCCTTCTCAATTTCATCAAGCAAAATCACACTATACGGACGTCGACGGATTATATCCGTCAGTCTCCCTCCTTGGTCAAAGCCAACATACCCTGGAGGGGCTCCTATAAGCTTACTAACCGTATGTTTTTCCATGTACTCAGACATATCAAGTCTAACAAGAGCATCTTCTACTCCAAATAGCTCAATAGCAAGACTCTTAGCAAGTTCTGTCTTACCGACACCCGTTGGTCCAACAAATATAAATGAAGTTGGTTTTTTTAATTTTCTAAAACCAGATCTATTTCTCCTTACAGCCTTTGATACGGCTAAAACCGCTTCAGACTGTCCCACAACGTGTGAGGTAAGTCTTTCTTCTAATCTCAAAAGCCTAGTAGCCTCTTTTTCAGTTATCCTCTGAACTGGTATCTTAGTCCAAGCCTCTATAACATATGCAATATCATCAGTGTGAATATGAACTAATGCCGTTTCTTGTTCTAATTCCTCAATCTTTGATTCTAGAGCAATCTCTTGCATCTTTAAATCTGCAGACTTCTCATAATCTTCAAGTTCAGCGGCATGATGTTTTTCAATTTTAACCTTTTCAAGATCAAGATACAAAGCTGTAAGTTCAACTAAGCCCTTATTCTTTAAATTAGCCCTTGAACCAGCTTCGTCCATCACATCTATTGCCTTATCTGGCAAATATCTATCTCTAATATATCTATCACTTAACTTGACACAAGACTCAACCACATCATCTGATATCTTAACTTTATGATAAGATTCATAACAATCCCGTATACCTTTTAATATTTCAATACTTTCCTCAACAGATGGTTCATCTACCAAAATAGGTTGAAAACGCCTTTCTAAAGCACTATCTTTTTCAATATACTTCCTATACTCCTCAACCGTAGTAGCACCAATAATCTGAACATCTCCCCTAGAAAGTGCAGGTTTTAAAATGTTAGCTGCATTCATAACCCCACCCTGAGGATCGCCAGCACCAACAATATTATGAAGTTCATCTATTACTAATATTACATCTCCACTTTCAGCTGCTTCTTTAATTATACTCTGCATTCTACTTTCAAACTGCCCTCTAAATTGAGTTCCAGCGACAACAGCAGTCATGTCCAATGAATAAATTTGAGACGAAAATAACTTTGCAGGTACTTTTTTTTCAACAACCCTCATTGCAAGCCCTTCAGCAATAGCAGTTTTCCCAACGCCTGGAGAGCCTATAAGAACAGGATTATTCTTAGTTCTTCTATTGAGAATTTGAACCATTCTATCAACTTCTCTTTCCCTGCCTATTATCTGATCTAATTCACCATTTTCAGCCTTAATCGTTAAATTAACACCATATGTATCAAGAGCCTTCTTTTTGAACTTAGACTTTCTTTTTGTCTTTTGTTTAGTAGAAAAATGATGTTTCTCCTTTTGAACATCTTGTGCATCTATTTGAGCCTCTATCTCAACCATATCCATATCTGTACCACTTGAATCTGGAACATCATCAAAATTTCCCGTGGCAATTCCAGCGACCATATCCATCATATCGCTCATATTCATATTACCGAGATCCATTTCCTCAATCATCTCATCTGCACGTTCAATCATATCATCAAATTCTTCAACGCTCATACCAGATTGTTGAATTAGTTGTTCAATTCCCGGAATACCTTGTTGTCTAGCACATTTGAGGCATAACTGCTCTACTACTTCTTTACCATCTTCAATCTTATTCATATATACCATCGCCATATTCTTTTTACAGCGTGAACATAATTGCATCTAATCACCTTCATTCATATTAAAAGTTTGTTATTATTTTATCATAATTTTATAATTCTAAAAATATATTTTATATTATATATATACAAACCATAATACTAAAATTATATTTATAAATCAACTGCATTTCTAAGCAATTTGCCTAAACTTTTACACTCCTCAATTGCATTTTCATCTGGTTTATACTGGGTAACATAGCCCTCGGATAAAAGATTAGCTCCCATCTGTTTCATCATCTTTTCCCAGTTAAGCATATATTTACCATTTCCCCAACCATACGAGCCAAATAGCACTAATGGCTTATCTTTCATATCATTTTCTAATTTTTTTAAAAATAAATATACATACCTATAATCAATTTCCTCAGCAGCAGTTGCATAACAGCCCATAGCAAGCCCATCAGCTCCAATTACATCTTCTAGCTTAGCCTTTTCAAATGATGACATCTTTATCTTAACGCCATCACAACTTACTCCCTCATATATAGCATCTGCCATCATTTCCGTATTTCCAGTTGATGAATGATATAGTATAACTATTTTTTTTAAATCATTTTCCATCTATTTTTCCCCTGCAAATTCAAATCCTACACTTTCAATCGCATCCTTGATAACATCAATTGATAGAGAATCATCCATTGTAACTCTAACGCTATTATCCTCAAGATTTACAATAGCTGATTGAACATTTTTAACAGAATTAAGCTCATTTTCAACCATAGCTTGACAATGTTTACAACTCATACCATTTACCATAAATATCTTTTCCATTATATCCCCCTCGCATTTTCTATTTTTAATCAATATAGAATGTATTATTTTTAGCTATGCTTATTTTTATACCCACTTGGGACAAATACATTCAATCTAAGTGCATTACTAACAACTGACACAGAACTCATAGACATTGCCGCTGCAGCAAACATAGGATTTAAAAGAGGTCCACCAAATATATAAAATAATCCAGCAGCAAGCGGTATACCCGCTAAATTATAAATAAATGCCCAAAACAGATTCTGTTTTATATTCTTTATAGTCGCTCTGCTGAGTTCAATAGCAGTTGCCACATCTTTTATATCAGCTTTTATCAGCACAATATCGCCACTTTCCATTGCGATGTCAGTACCAGATCCAATTGCAATCCCAACATCTGCCTGAACAAGTGCTGGAGCGTCATTAATACCATCACCTACCATACACACAGTATCACCAGTATTTTGAAACTGCTTAATTAAACCGAGTTTTTCATTTGGCATAAGCTCAGAATAGACATTATCAATGCCAACTTCTTTAGCAATAGCTTTAGCAGTATTATTATGATCACCTGTCATCATAACTACATTTATCCCCATATTCTTTAATGTAGCAACGCTATTAACCGCTTCTGATTTAATGCCATCTGCGATGGATACAGCACCTATTAACTCATCATTAACCGATAAATATATAGGAGTTCTAGCAAGGCTAGCTTGATTATCTCCCCAGTCTTTTAATTCCAAATCAACTTTAGAAACAAACCGCCACTTTCCAACTTTAATGTTTTTATTATCCACCTTTGCTATAATTCCTTCTCCTGTAATAGCTTCAAACTGAGTAGCCATAAGTAAAAGTACGCCTTTTTCACTGGCAAACTTACAAACTGCCTTAGCTAATGGATGTTCTGATACCGATTCAGCAGATGCCATAAACTTCAAAATATCATAATCACTGTAATCTTTTATCGATATAATATCCATTACTTCTGGCGTTCCATTTGTAATAGTCCCCGTTTTATCAAATACGACAGTATTTACTTTATGTGCGGTTTCAAGGGCTTCACCATTTTTGATAAGCACTCCATAGTAAGCTCCTCTACCCGTTCCCACCATAACAGCAGTAGGAGTTGCAAGTCCCAATGCACATGGACAAGCAACAACCATAACAGAAATAAATATTTTTAATGAAAAATCCAAATCCTTTGTATACATTAACCAGAGTGTTCCAGAAATAATGGCTATTGCTATTACAATAGGCACAAAATATCCTGATATAATATCTGCCAATCTTGCAATTGGAGCTTTAGTGCTTTGAGCCTCCTCTACCATTCGTATAATATTGGCAAGTATTGTATCTTTACCAACACTTGTAGTCCTAACTCTTAAACTACCGTTTTGATTAATAGTTGCACCTACGACTTTATCATTTACAACTTTTGAAACTGGCACGCTTTCACCTGTTATCATAGATTCATCTACAAAGCTACTTCCATCTATAACCACACCATCAACTGGAAATTTTTCTCCTGGCTTTACAAGGACTATATCTCCAATTTTAACCTCTCCAGCTGGTATTTTAATAATATCTTCTCCAACTACAATCGTAGCTTCCTTTGGTTGTAAATTCATAAGACTTTTAATCGCCCTATTCGTTTTTCCTTTTGCAATATGTTCTAAAGTTTTACCTAGTAAAATAAGTGCTATAATAGTTCCTGCTGATTCAAAATACAAATGATGTACCCAACTAATATCTCCTAAAAATATTTTTACAATAGCATATAAACCATATATTAAAGCTGAGCCTGTACCTATGGCAATTAATGAGTCCATATTTGGATGAGCAGACAATAAAGTCTTAAAACCCATACTATAAAATCTTCTGCCCGCATACATTATAGGAATTAATATTATCACTTGAATAACCGCATATCTAAGCGGAAATATCTCTGGACTAATAAACTTTGGAATAGGAAGATTTATCATAGGTCCCATAGCAATATAAAGTAATATAATAGCAAATGAAATCGCAATCTTAAAATCAAACCATTCATTAGAATTTGATTCAGAAACTTCCTCAATCTCTTGAGATTTATCGATTTCATCAAATGGCAATGGTTTAAATCCCAATTTTTCAATAGCCGTTTTAATCTGTGAAATCCTTACTTTTTGAGTTTCATAAGATATTTTAGCCTGTCCAGTAAGAGCATTTACAGAAACTGACTCAATGCCATCCATTTTAGATAGCGAGCGTTCAACTGCTGCTGAACACGCTGCACAACTCATTCCTTCTATTGGTATAACTATATTTTGAAGTGTTTTTTTATTATTATTCATATCATATCCATTTATATTTTTACTCAAAATCTGCTCTATCTGCCAATTTTAATTTTACAACTTTCTTTTTTGGTCCTTCTTTAACAACTGTTACTTCTAATTTATCCCCAACTTTATGAGAATTAATACAATTTATTAATTCTTCCCATGAAAATATTTTTTCATCATCTATTTTTATAATGACATCACCTTTTACAAGCCCCGCCTTATATGCTGGTCCTTTTGGCTCAATTTCGGCTATATAAACTCCAACTGGAAGTCCATATATCTCACTTAATTCGCTACTAACTGTCTGCCCATAAATCCCCATAAATGGTCTTGAAATATATCCTTTTTCAATAAGTTCTGTAAGAATTGGTTTAACTTCATTTATCGGTATTGCAAATCCCATACCCTCAACATTGCTACCACCAATTTTAACGCTATTAATTCCTATAACTTCACCTCTACTATTTACTAAAGCTCCTCCGCTATTTCCAGGATTTATGGCAGCATCAGTTTGAATCATAGATAAAGCATTTTTTGAAACTTCTCTACCCATAGCACTTATAACACCAACGGTAACAGTATTTTTATATCCAAGTGGATTTCCGATTGCGATAGCTTTTTCGCCAACTTGAATTTTTTCTGAATCCCCTAGTACAACAGGTTTAATAGATGAGATATTTTCAATTGAAATATCTGATTTTGCAACCTTTATAATAGCAAGGTCAGTTCTTTCATCATTGCCTACAATCTCAGCATCAGCAACTTGTGCCTCGCTAAACTCAACCATGAGTCCTGTAGAACCATCAATTACATGATTATTAGTCATAATATAAATATATTCATCATCAACTTTAAATATAACACCAGACCCCATGCCTTCATCTACCTGTATATTATTAAAAAAATCTCTATATTGAACCTCTGTAGTAATGCCAACCACAGATGCCCCAACCATTTTAACTATTTCAGGAGTAGATTTTTCATTTCCAGTATACGCAATTGGGCTAACCGACAAATCCGTCGACGATTCTATATAAAGAGGCGTAGAACTAATGAATTTTTGAGCTGTAAAATATCCCGCTCCATATGTCAATCCAATAAACAATAAACCTATCACAATAACGCTTAGCACAAATGTTTTTTTAGATTTGCGGTTTTTCTTATTATTAAAATTTTCATATGAATTTTTATAACTTCCATTGATGTTTATATACTCTCCCTGAGGATTATCCCACATATCTTCATTAAATTGATTATTCATATTTTTTCCTTTCTTATATTTGCAGCATCTTCAAATACATCATAACAACATATAATAAAATTCATTGAACATACTAATATATTAATACAATATTTTTAACAAACTGTGAACAAAAAATAAAAAAATAGTATCAATATTTATTTTACAAAATGAAATATAAATGCGATAGATAGTTTCACGAAACATCATTTAAATTTTATATTAAGACATGGGCTTAGTTGAAACTGAGAACAAAAACAATACCCCTTCTTTTTCATCTGAATAAACATCTATCTTCTCGCCATGTACTTTGATAATCTCTTTTACAATAGATAATCCAAGACCTGATGAATCCTTTTTTTTACCCCTTGATAAATCCATCTTATAAAATCTATCCCATACATCGTTAAGATTATCTTTTGGTATAACCGCTCCAGTATTTTGAATGCCTACAATGTAAGATAAATCTTGCTTTTCAGAATATATTTTTAAACTTCCACCTTCATCTATAAACTTTAATGCATTATCGAGCAAATTATAAACAACTCTACGCATTGCATCTTTATCAGCATATACAGGAATATTACAATCACTTAAATTTAGATGAAGTCTAAGTCTTTTATCTATTATTCTACTCTCAAAACTATCTAGTTCTTGTATTATCATCTGATTTATATCAAATTCGGTCCTACTAAGCGGTATCTGCCCATTTTGGAATTTACTAAGTTCCAAAATATCATTGATAAGATTCTTAAGTCTTTCACTTTCCTTTAAAATTATTTTAAGATATCTATCTTGATTTTCATATGAAATAGTGCCGTCCTGTATAGCTTTAATATAACCGATGATAGATGTTAGGGGAGAGCGTAAGTCATGAGATATATTAGATATAAACTTCTGCTTTCCGAGTTCAGATAAATAAAGGGCTTTAGACATTTTATTTACATTATCGGCTAATTCACCCATTTCATCATCGCTATCCACCTTTAAAGTCCTTTTAAAATTACCATCTGAAATTTCTTTTAATGCTAAATTAAGCTCCTGAAATTGCCTATTAACTCTACGATTAAATATAAAAAATATAATCATAGCCACTAAAGACATTCCCGACATAGCAACAAAAATTATACGAGTAAAAACCTCCGCATCTAAAATAATCTTTGTCGCCTGCCTATTGACTAAAACCTTTATCATTAAATGATTGGCTGCCATGGTAATTATAATATATCCTAAAAAAATAATAGCAAGATATATTGCGGTAAATTTTGAAAATAATTTTTTCATAACCACCTCTATAATCTAACACTCATCTATCTGAAATTTATATCCCACACCCCAGACAGTCTTTATTTCCCAACAATCATCTTCCGTAAATTTCTCTCTAATCCTCTTAATATGAACATCTACAGTTCTAGTCTCTCCAATGTATTCATATCCCCAAATATGATCTAGCAATTGCTCTCTTGTATAAACTCTATTGGGGTGCGATGCCAAATAATATAATAATTCAAGTTCTTTAGGTGGAAATTCTATTTTATTTTCATGATATATTACAACATAATCATCTTTATCAATCTTTAAATTAGGTACATTGACAATTTGAATCCCCTCTGAATTGTCAGCATATCTTCTTATAACTGCCCTAACCCTTGCAATAAATTCTTCTGGATCAAATGGCTTTACCATATAATCATCTGCACCCAGTTCAAGCCCAAGCACCTTATCAAAAGTTTCACCCTTTGCGGTAACCATAATAACTGGAACCTTACTGCTTTTTCTAATCTCTTTAAGTACCGTAAATCCATCTATCTCTGGCATCATAATATCAAGCAATATCAATAAAGGTGAACTAGTTTTCATATATTTCAAAATTTCTTTTCCACTCGAACATATAACCGTACTATACCCCTCTTTTTTAAGATATAAATCCATAAGCTCCGCAATATTATTATCATCATCAACTATAACGACAGTATTATTCATTTTTACCCACCCATCTACAAAAGGGGAATCCAAAACCCAGATTCCCCATTATATCATACAACTATAGTAATACTTATAAAATCATATAAGCGTGATTAAATATACATAATCAAACAGTCTATCCGCAGACAACCATGTTATTACTTACAAAATACCAATTTGGCGAGATTATTTTACGAAAAAACATGAATGCGACAGATAAAATGTTATGAAAATTGAGAGTTTACTCGCAAATTTTATATGGCATTTTAGATTTCATAAGAGTGTCAAACGATGAGTAAATCCGTTAGGATTTACGAATACTAGACACTCTCGTACTCAATTATATCATAATCCACGAGTGTGCTTTTTGTACATGAGCGAAAGGTTTACACGAAGAAAACTATACTTGCACTCAATAAACTCTCTCAATTTGGCGAGATTATTTTTAGATGATAGTGTCGCCTACAAGTGAAACCTTGAGTGGAGTGTGCTTTTTGCACATGACCGAAAGGTTTACACGCAGTTAGGCGACACTAGGGCTAAAAAGAATCCGCCAAAAAGGCTAAATAAGCCCTATACGTCATATACACATCCGCCTTACTAACAATCTCAAATGGTGCGTGCATACCTAGCATTGGCGTTCCACAATCCACTACATCTGCCCCTGCATTTGATAATATGTAGGCAATTGTGCCACCGCCACCTTGGTCTACCTTTCCAAGTTCTCCAACCTGCCATAAAACTTCATTTTTAGTAAATATCCTTCTAACTTCGGATAAAAACTCTGCATTTGCATCATTACAACTGTATTTACCACCTGAACCTGTGTACTTAGTCATTTGAACCCCATGTCCCATGAGAGATACATTCCTTTTGTCAGATACTTCTGGATAATTTGGATCAAATGCGGCACATACGTCAGCTGATAACACCTTAGTTGCTAGGATACATCTTCGTGTACTAAGCTCCCCTAAAGTTCCCTCTTGCAAATTGATGAGTTCCGCTAATGTAGCTTCAAAATACATCGATTCTGAACCTGTATTGCCTTGACTTCCAACTTCTTCTTTATCCATAAACATTCCTACCGCTGTATATTTTGGATTTTCAACTTCAAAGATAGCTTGAATACCTGTATATGAACAAACTCTATCATCATGTCCATATCCGGCAATCATACTTCTATCAAAACCTACATCACGAGAATTGCCTGCTGGCACTATTTCTAGTTCTGCAGTTGTAAAATCAATTTCTTTTATACCGTATTTCTCATTTAGCAAGTTCATTATATTGCTCTTTACTTTTTCATCACCTTTATAATCAGCTTGTGGCATACTTCCAACTAAAAGATTCATTCCCTCTCCAGTAATGGCTTCGGATAATTTCTTTTGATTTTGATCCTTTGCTAGATGTGGAAGTAAATCAGCTATAAATAACACTGGATCGCTTTCATCTTCACCTATGCAAATATTTATTTTTTCTCCATTTTCATTAAATACTACCCCATGAATTGCAAGTGGACGTGATAACCACTGGTATTTTCTTATTCCACCATAATAGTGAGTTTTCATAAGAGCAATGCCAGTATCCTCATATAGAGGACATGGCTTTACATCAAGTCTAGGCGAATCAATATGAGCACCTACGATTCGAAGTCCATTTTCAAGTTTTTGCTGACCAATTACAAATAATATAACTGACTTATCCCTATTAAGGGCATAAATCTTTTGACCAGCTTTTATATGCTTACCAGACTTTATAACTTCTTGTAGCGATATAAATCCTCTTTTTTTAGCCTCTGCAACAATATCAGCTGCACATTCCCTTTCAGTTTTACATCTATCTAAAAATTTTTTATATCCTTCTGAAAACTCAAAAATCTCTTTTTGTAATTCCTGTTTTTCTTCCCATACATTGGGGAATTTGTTAAAATATTGATTTGTTTTTTTTGACACTTTTTTCTCCTCACTTAATTTATTATTTAACACTCTTGATTGAATACATCTCTTCATCTGATAAAATTTTATCAAAATCCAATAATATATATATATCTTCCCCATCTTTCCCTATGCCCGAAATAAATTTCTGGCTTTCTCCAGCTAAAATATAATCAGCAGATTCAATATCATCTAAATCAAAATGTAGCACCTGAGATGCATCATCAACTATAAAACCTATCTCTCTGACGCTTGAATTATATATAAGAATCCTCTCATCTTTAGAATTTTCAACAGTTGAAATTATATTAAATCTCTTTTTTAAATCAACCACTGGAATTATATCACCACGAAGATTTATCATACCTGCAATTGAAGAAGGTGAATCTGGTATCGGTGTAATATCAATTTTATCAGCAATACTACTAACTTTTGAAATATCTACTCCATATTTTTCATCTTCTAAACGAAAAATAACAAATTGCCTTTCTGCCATTTGCTCCTCCTTTTCTTAAATCTTTCTAATCTTATCCTACTGTTCATCTTCTACATAATGAATTTCTATATTTTCTAATCTCTGACGAAAACTCTTTTTAAACCGCTTTAAATATTCCTGTCTTAATTTTTCTCTTTCAGTCATTTCTTCATCTGTCAACGTAGAAACCTTAGCTTTTTTTGCCAATTCATTAAGTCTATCCAAATCCTTTTTATCTAGCAAAATTCCTCCTTATCTCTCATCTAACTCTAAATATCTACAACTATCTCTTATTATCAACTCATGTGGTAAAATTATAGTTTTTTTATCTAACTTTTCTCCCTTAATAAGTTTAATAAGCAATCTAAGAGAAACTGCCCCCATATCGTAAATAGGCTGTCTAATTGTGGTTAATTTAGGTCTAAATAATTTAGACATTTTAGTATCATAAAATCCAACAACAGAAACATCTTTAGGAATTTTATATCCATTGTCATAAAGTGCATTCATAGCTCCTATAGCCATATCATCAGATGTCGCAAAGATCGCCGTCGGAAGTTTATCTTCTTTAATTAATGATTCTACTATGTCATAAGATCTATCAGATTGAAATTTACCTTCAAATATTAAATTTTCATCATACTCAATACCATCTTCCTCAATCGCCTGTTTATATGCTCTAAGGTGTTCAGCACCAAATACGCCATTTTGTTTGCCGTTTCTTATAAGCCCAATTTTTCTATGACCTTGTTTAATAAGGTATTTTGTCATCTCATATGCCGCCTTATAATGGTCTACCCCGACAGAATGAGTGCCTACTGTATCGCTAATATTTCGGTTCACCATAACAACAGGTATCTTCTGAGAATTGATAAATTCCTTATGGTCATTTGTAATGTCAAATGTTATAAATATTATTCCTTCCACCTGTTTTGCTACCAGTAAATTAAGATACTTAATTTCTTGATCTTTTTCAGCATACGAATTGCATAAAATGGTTTCATATGAATAAGTTTTAGCTATTTCTTCTATCGCATTTAAAACTTCACCTATATATGATGATGATATATCAGGCACTATAATACCTATTGTTCGACTTTTTTTCATAACTAAACTACGAGCGACAGGATTTGGACTATAACCAGTATCTCTAATAACATCTAAAACCCTCTTTTTTATATCGTCACTTACTGGCTTTGAGTTATTTATTACCCTTGACACTGTAGATATGGATACATTTGCTTTTTTAGCTACATCTTTAATAGTTACAGACATATTCCCTCCTCTACTTAAAGTCAAATAATTTGGTTGCCGTACTCGCTAAAGCTTTTACTAATATATAATCCTCATCGGTAAATTCCTTATACAAAATAGATACAGAAAGTATCATGATGCCTTTATAGATTGCATTTTCATATAAAGGCACTATTATCCTACTCTTCCAATTAATGTCTTGAGTTTGTTCAGACGATATAATTGGATTTTCCCAATCAATAAATACCATTCCATTTTTATTTTCAGCATATTTATTATATAAAAATTTTACTGTATCATCTTCTACCACTGCATTATCACGCTTAGACTGCAAATGTCTTATCCCCTCCGTTTGATTAGCATCTAAGACAATAACTTCTGTTGCATCAACAATATTCATAATGATATTTAAAGCCTTTTTAATTCTAATTTTTGACTCCTTCGTAGAGCATAATTTCATAAGATCGATCATGCTCTGTATCCTCTTCTCATCATATCCATCACCACGAATGACGGATTTTATATTCAAATTATTTATTTTATAACTCACATCAAGGGTGTCATCATAAATTGTAATAGTATTTTTACCATCTTTTTTTGAATTATATAATGCTTTATCAGCCTTTTCAATAAGTTCATCTTTAGTATTTGCGTGTTCAGGATAAGATGCTATACCAGAACTAATCGTAATATATTCTAAATTTCCAACAAATATATTACTTGATATATACTTGTTAATCTTTTGCATAATTTTATATGCCATATTACAATTAGCATCAGGAAGTAAAACGACAAATTCATCTCCACCATATCTGCCGACAATATCGGTTTTTCTAACTAAATGAGTAAGAGCATCACCTATTTGTCTAAGTACCATATCACCAGATCTATGACCAAATTTATCATTAATTCCTTTAAAATTATCAACATCTATCATCACAACTGAAATAGATCTATTATCTAAATACAAAGTTGCAAATTCAGATGAAAACTTTTCTTCTAAAAAACTCCTTAAATAAACTCCTGTCAGCTTATCCATACAAACTCTTCTTTCAAGAATATAATTTTGAATAAGAACTGAACACAAATTCATCATATTGCGAATTTTAGCAAGTATTTTTTCATTAAATCTATTAAAATTCTCATCAGATTCTAAATAAAGATATCCTATAATCCTATCATTTGAGCCATTTATCCCCTCAGTTCTACCAAATCTAAATGTATTAAACGAAAATATAGGAAGTAATATCATAGAAACTGTAAAACGCCTTTTTTTACCAAAACTCTGATTGAGTTTGCGTCCTATTCGAAGCACTCCCTCTTTATAAACATGAGATTTGTAAATTAAATTTTTTATATCAGGAGCTTCAAAGGATGGATCGCTCTTTATAATATGCCATGTATTAGTTAAATCATCTTCTATATATAAACAACTCTTATCTGCTAAAGTTTCTTTCATACAAAGAAGCATAAATTTGTATAAATTTCCTTGTAGATCATCTGAAAAGCTTGAAATTAAATTCTTATAATCATTAATATATTCACCATATTTAATGATAAAACTGTGCCTTAATGAATCTAAAAACCCATCTGAACTATATAATTTTTCTAAAACATCAATAGTAAAATAAGCATTTACACTAAAAGTACTCTCTGTGGGATTTCTCCAATCGTATTCCATTATACTGTCATTTGAAAATTCAGTTAAAATCATATCTATTTCATATCGTAAATTTAACTTGATGCTATCTTTTAGTAAATATATTTTTAATTCTTCTTCTGAAAAATCTTCAGTCATTCTTTTAATGCATTCAAATGCTTTAAAGTAATTACACAATGCCTCATATAATGAACGCATTTTTAATTTATCACCAAGCTTTTTGTATACAAAAACAAGCCATTCTTCACTTAATATTACAGTTTCATCTAATAATATATTTTTAAATTCAACTTGATCAAAATCACTTAATAAAATAGAAAGTATCTTCCTTTGAGTAACTAAAAAACTTGAATCATAATATTTAATTAAATTTCCATCTAATTCCAGAAAATTATTAAGTTCTTCATATCTACCATCCTCTGCCAAAAACATACCCACAGTCATAGAAATTTGCCGAACAATCCTTGCTCCCTGTGCATCATTGACAAATATAAAAATTTGTTTTAATTTGTCCAACAATTCATCAGATTTTAAAATATTTTCACTTTCATTTTTCCAGTATACCCAAAAATTTAATATTTTTTGTAGACAATGTTGTTTATTATTTAAAATTATATTTCCACCAGAAATAATAATATTTATGCGATGATACTCTTCTATCATATTATTAGCTTCAATAAAATTATTCTTTCTAACATTATAGTAAGCTAATAAAATATAATATCTCTTGGATAATTGTTCACTAAACGACATATCATTATATATTTTTTTTAATTGATTAAATATTTTCTTTGCATTAGAGTAATCACCTAAATACAAATAAATATCACATAATTCTAAAAGATTTAAAAATATAAATTTATTTGATTTACGATTAACACTGAGTGTATTAGCTTCATTAAAAAATTCTATAGCTTTTTCAAACAAATGCTCCTTAGCATATATACAACCAAGATTATATAAATATATATATCGTTTTTCCAGTATCTTTGAAAAACAAGATATTTCATAAGCTTTTTTATAATACCCTATAGCTTCCTCATTATCTACATATCCTAATTCATACATATCTCCGATATTATTATAAACTTTACTTTGCTCAAAATAATTATTTTGTTCTTCAAATTTTTTAAGTGCCATATTAAAGCATCTGGACGCTTTAAAATATTGTCCATTTCTTGAATGGCATACACCCATCAATGAATAAAATCTAGCAATATAAAATTCATTTGGCATTTTTTCGACTTTATTTGTATAATGAGCTAATTTATCATAATCTAAATCAGAACTATTACCTAATAACTTGACTATAAAAATATATTCTTGAGATTTTAATTCACCTTCAAAATATCCTATTTGAATAGATCTTGCTTTAACGGATTCAAATTTCTTAATAATTTCATTTACACCATATAATTCTTGTGAAATCATTATAAGCTCTAATTCCGCATCTATATAATCATTGAATTTATGATATTTATAAGCAATATTTTTAGCTTTTTCAAAACATTTTTTAGCCTGTTCAAACTGATTGATTTTACTATTTAATTTGCCCATCTTATTTAAAATGGCAGATATATTTAATAATAATTCATATTTTTGTATTACATCTATCGCTTTTTGTAAAAAATATATTGCCTCTTTATAAAAAAACAAACTTTCCATTTGCTTAGAAGCTTGTATGCATATTTTGCTAGCCTTTTCAACATATCGACTCTCTATTAAATGATAAACTAATCTATCGCAAACAAGTCCTAATTTATCACCATAATCACTTAACAAAATATCCGCTGACATTCTATTGTATCTGCGTTTATCACTATCAGATATACTATTTACAATACTCCACATATAACTTCTATCTTGAAAAGAATATGCATATCCTAAATCTCCAACACATTTTGATAAAATGCCATTTTCTATTCCCTTTTTAATAAATACATCTATATCATTATCAGATATATCGTCATATACCCACTTTATTCTAGAAAAATATATAGACTCTCCATAAACCGCCATTAACTCAAGTATCTTTTTTTCCTTTTTAGTTGCATTTTGATAAAATTTATATAATTTTTGGGGAAATACGCTTAAAATACTGGAAGTAATATTTGACAAATATATTGGATTTGATTTTAACTTCCACGATCTTTGACTATCTACAAATATATGTTTTCTATCAAACCAATCTTTTAATACAGATTTTATTTCTAATGGAGTTCCATTAATTTGATTTAAAACAGCTGAAATTATATCATCAACACCATCAACTTGACCTAGCATTCTCTTAATATATTCATACTGCTCACCATAGCTTAAATTAGGCATTTCAATTGCTTTATGTCTAGAATTATTACGCCAATAAGATTTCTTTTCCAAATTACAAGTACATATAATATAAAGCGACAACACATTTTGAGATGAACTAATAATATTTATAATCATCTTTTCAAATTTGCTTAAAAATTCTATATTATCAATTACAAATACAAGTGGATCTTCAAAATTGCATTCCTCAATATATGAAACAATTCTATTTACAATTTTATAATTTTCTATATCATCATTTAACACCTTACTGGGTTTAACTGCCCATATCTCAGCTTTATCCGGTAATATTTTAACAAACTCAGAACCATATTTTTGTATTTGCTTTGGAGTCATATGTCCACCTGAAACCATTTTATCCAACAAATAAGCAAATCTTCCAAATGGTCTTTTATCATATCCGTTAAGGGTTTGAAAAATTACTTTAAATCCATTTAATCTAAGTCTATATGAAATCTCACGAATACAGGTACTCTTACCCATGCCATTCTTACCATATAAAGAAAACATCATATGCTTAGAATATCCACTTCTATTGGCTTGAATCTCCTGTATAACTGAATTTATAACATCATTTTGCCCAACTATTCCAATATCGAGATTTAATCTATTATATGCTTCAAAATCCCTTTTATCAAATTCTAACTTAAATACTTTTTTAACTTCTTCTAACATTTCATATGCATCACTATATCTATTATGTGGATCATTTTGAACAGACTTTAATAATATAGGCATAAGCATATCTGATTTTTTGCTATTAATTATCTTATTTACTATCAATTCATATCTTATCTCACCAAATCGAATATAGTAAATTAATATCCCAAGTGCATATATGTCAGCCTGTTTTGTAGGTTTTTCGTTAAAAAAGGTCTCTGGTGCTAATGTTTCAGTCAAATTGTTTCCAGAATCAAAATATATGTCATGATAATAAGATGTGAATATCATACTTTTTAATTTTAAAGATACATTGCCCTCTGTATCTCTAAGAAATACCAATGCATTAAAATCTAAATTTCCATACACATATCCTCTTGAATGTAAATACGCAAGTGCCTTACATAAATCAACTATAACTTTTTCTTTTTCAGCTCCCTCAAGCTCATAATACTCAATAATATTTTCATAATTTCTATCTTCAAATGTATAGAAAAATCTATTTTTAGCCATTTCTTTGCCATCAATATCTTCAACTATATCAAGATCATATAATGTATCTATATAGGGGTGCTGTATAGTTTTCCACGATGAAAACAAATCTATAACATCATGAATCCTTTCTATATCAGAATAAACTTTAGATAAAAGTTTTAATCGCATTATTTTTTGAGCGTTACCTAACCTGTCAGAAACTCTAAAAATCGTTCCAACCGAATCGCTATAAAGCGTTTCTATAACTTCATATCTATTGTTTATTACGTGCATTTTGTCCCCCTACCCATGCATAATAATTCAATATTATTTCCTCAAATAATCTAGTATTTTTCCAGCTACTTTTTGTGCTGTAAATCCAAAATGTTCCATCAACACCCCTCCTGATGCCGATGCTCCAAATTCATTTATTCCAATATTTATACCATTAAATCCTGTATATTTTTCCCAACCAGATGTCAATCCAGCTTCTATAGAAACTCTATTTTTAATAGAATAATCTAGCACTTCATTCTTATATTCTTCAGACTGTTGTTCAAATATTTCAAAGGACATCATGCTAACAACTCTTGATTTTATATTCTTTTTAAGCAATATTTCTTGTGCTTCCAAAGCTACATCTACCTCAGAACCACTTGCCATAATTAAGACTTCAGCATCTTGTGCTTTATCACCAACTACATATGCTCCTTTATGAGCATTTTCATAAATTTTATCAAGCGGATTAAGATTTTGACGAGTTAATATTATAACGCTTGGTCCATCAACTCTTTTCATAGCTTCAACCCATGCAACTGCAGTTTCTTTAGCATCTGCTGGTCTAAATACAGTAACATTTGGTATAGCTCTTAGCATCATTAAATGCTCTATTGGCTGATGTGTTGGTCCATCTTCTCCAACCCCTATACTGTCATGAGTAAATACGTAAATAACAGGTTGATTCATAAGTGCAGAAAGTCTAATAGATGGCTTTAAATAATCAGAAAAAACTAAGAAAGTTGAGCCAAATGTTCTAAATGTTCCATAAAGAGATATACCATTCATAATCGCAGCCATGGCGTGCTCTCTAATTCCATAGTATATATTTTTACCCTCTGGATTTTCTGCACTAAAATCTCCTCCACCTTTGATAAATGTCTTAGTAGATGAGTTTAAGTCAGCAGAACCGCCTATTATGTTTGGCATATGTTCAGCAATATAATTTAACATCTTACCACCACTGACCCGAGTAGCTTCTTTTTCATTAAACATATTATCCAATTTTTCATCACTAAATAAATTTTCATCCAAATACTTAGAATCTGATGTTACAGTTTGCCATTTTTGCCATTTATCGTATAAATCTTTATAATCAGTCTTATATTTTTCAAGTTGTTCTTGCCAAGTTTTATACTTTTCTTCTTTTTGTGAAATAATTTGTTTTAGATAATCTTTTACATCCTCTGGCACTACAAATGATTCTTTTGGATCCCATCCCATATTCGTCTTAATTAATTTTATTTCATCTTCTCCAAGTGGTGAGCCGTGAACACCAGAAGTTCCAGCTTTATTTGGACTTCCATATCCGATAATAGTCTTAACCTTAATTAGAGTTGGTTTATCAATATTTCTCTTAGCCTTTGATATGGCATCTGAAATAGCGTCAAAATCATTTCCATCTTCTACATTGATAACTTCCCAACCATATGAGATATATCTACCTTCTACATCTTCTGTAAACGCCTTATCAGTGCTACCATCAATAGTAATGCTATTATCATCATAAAGCACTATCAATTTACCTAATTTCAAATGTCCAGCAAGTGAACCTGCCTCAGAGGTAACCCCCTCCATCAAATCACCATCTCCAGCTAAAACATAAGTGTAATGGTCTATAATATTATTGTCGGATTTTGAAAAAATAGCTTCCATATGCTTTTGAGCAATAGCCATTCCCACCGCTGATGCAAGACCTTGTCCTAGAGGACCAGTAGTCATTTCAACACCTTCAGTAACGCCATATTCTGGATGTCCTGGTGCTAGACTTCCAAACTGTCTAAATTCCTTTAAATCGTCAATGCTAAGTTTATAACCAAATAAATGTAGTAGTGAATATAAAAGCATGGATCCATGTCCAGCTGAAAGGATAAATCTATCTCTATTTTCCCAATTTGGCTCTACAGATGTTACATTTAAATGATCTTTCCAAAGCACATAAGCCATAGTTGCAGCACCCATTGGTAGACCTGGATGTCCTGAATTTGCCTTTTGAATACCATCTACGGACAATAATCTTATCGTTTCAACGACTCTTTGATCCATTTGTTTCATATTTTCCCCCATATTCATTATCTTCAACACTTACAAAAATTTTAAGAATCTAATCTAACGATCAAAAGTTTAACAATCAAAACCTTTTCTCGAAGTTACCCCTTCACTATAATAATGTTTTATTTCTTTCATCTCAGTAACAAGGTCAGCTCTATCCATAATATACTGTGGACAATCTCGACCAGTTATAATAACTTCAACGCCCTTAGCCCTTCGTTCTATCACCGACCATACATCTTCTGGATCTAAAAATCCAAAATGCATCGCCAAAGTAATTTCATCGAGTATTACTAAGTCATATACCCCATCTAATAAGACATGGGTACATTCGCTAAGCCCCTGTCTTGCCATTCGGGCATCCATTTCATCTGGCTCTCTATCAAAAAAACATCCCTTTCCAAATTGGAATATTTTAATGCCTCTAATTTTATTTTCAATCTCTGTTTCGCTATATTTCATATCTTTTATAAATTGTGCAACATATACATTTTTTCTCGCTCCTAAAGCCCTAACCGCCATTCCAAAAGCTGCCGTCGTCTTGCCTTTTCCATCTCCAGTATATACGTGAACATAGCCTTTATCCATTATCAATCCTCCCATTTAAAATGATTATAATGCGTATTTAAAATGTAAAATCCACCATCATTAACTAATCTTGATAGATCATATGGTATATCAATCATATTTAATTGACCCATAACTCCACCAGCTTCTCTTACTATTAATTCAACGGCACAAGTATCCCAAATCATACTTCTACCGCAATTATAATATACATCATAATCACCCCTAGCTATACGACAACCTTTAAGAGAACTCCCCATAGCGGTCTTAGAATTTATCCTATCAATATTATTTTGTATATACGCCTTGCTCTTAGAAGATTGAGGCGACCTACTAATCAAAACATTTAATTTATCTTTTCTATCAGATACATAAATTTTATTAACATCTTCTCCAATCTTACACCACGCCCCTTTATTTTTCAGGGCATAGTACATCTCATCAAACATTGGAGCATATACAACGCTCATAATAATTTCATTTTTATAAGTCAATGCAATATTAACGGTAAATTCATCATTTTTTTTAATAAATTCCTTTGTTCCATCAAGGGGATCAATAATCCAACAATACATACTATCCCCTCTATCAAATGTCTTTGCAGATTCTTCAGATAAAATAGCATGATTTGGAAAATTTGTCTTTATTCCATCAACTATTATATTATGTGCAGCAATATCGGCATTTGTAACGGGCGAATTATCATCTTTATAATCCACATTAAAATCTTCATCATATATTCTTTTTATTTCTTCTCCCGCTTTATATCCAAGACTAAGTGCTATTTTTAAATAATTGCAACTATCCATAATTTCACCATTCCTAATCCCCTTACTATTTATTCTATCATGAGTTAGCCAAATTATAAAATTATATCTCATTATTCCAATTATTAATTTCTTCTAATGATATTTTAAGTTCCCGATATCCATTTTGAATATTATCAATATTTGTATATAAAACGATACCATCATAGTCAATATAACAATTTTTATAATCCAAATCTATCTTTCTAACTCTAAATCCATTTTCCTTTTTCTTTCTATTAACCTTCTCTATTATATTATCTTTATCGCAATTTGGACTTGCAAAATCCAAAAGTTGTCCAAATGTCATAGGCTTAGATATATTAATATCAAAGGTTAAGCCTGTAACATCATATATCGAAAGTTCTGGAAATTTACTATTTATTATATCTACTCTAAACAAAACAGTTAATCTGCCATCATCATAAAAGGGCAAACTATATCTTTCAATTTTCGACCAATTTTCTTCATATTTTGATTCATATTTTGAAAATAGAGAATCACCCAAAAGTATAATAGCATCTGATATATTTAATCTATAATCTAAATTATTAAATACTGGATATAAATGTCCTTTAATTAATCTTTCATTGATTACAATATCTGTATCTCTAAACAGTTCATCATATTCTCTAATAAAAAATCTGCGAATTTCAAATTTATTATTATTAGCATCTATATATCTTATTTGCTCTCTTGTTGATTTTTCAATATCCACTGCATTATCATCTATAAAACAACTCACATATCTATCTAACATATTTGTAAATTCTAAATTAGCTCTTGTCTTTTTCATATATCTAGCATCTTTAATAATATATGAAGGATTTTTTAATCTATCCACTGAGCGATAAGATTTTAGATTAACATCTTCATGACCTAGAAAATAAATATCTAATAACTCGTCTTTATCTTTTAAAATCAAATCTGTAGCAACGCTATTTGGATTATTATTTATAAAATCATAATATTCGATTATAAGCTCAAATAAATCAGTATCGATCTGTGCATATTCAGTATAATTTATAATATCCATCAAATTATATCTCTTTTCAAGTAATGCGATATACTCTCTCATATCTTGACCGATATCATTTCCATATTTTTTAATTAAAGATTGAAAATCTATATCTTCAACCGTTTTTATATAGCCAACTATTAACGTATTTGCAGAAGTTATACTTAAATTTTTTATATTCTCATCTAAAAATTCTTCAATTTCAATTGGTTCTGCATTTTCTTGAATCAACACATTAAAGATTTGTAAAATAGCCTTTTCATCTATTTTATTTGATTTATCTTCTAGGTTTTCTTTGTCATTATTAGTAAAAGTTTCTATATTTTTATCTTGTAAATCAAAATTCTCTAAATCTCCATTTGCATTAGAGATTTGATTAACAGAAGATATATCACTATTAACGTTTTCAGAACTATCACAACCACAAATCGAAAATGATAGAATTATAAATAAAATTGTCAATATAAATCTATAAACTAATTTTTTCATAATTCTTCCATCCTTATAGCAGTTGCAGTTTCAAAAAAATAAATATAACTTTCCTTTACACTTTTTCTAAGTAGTCCTTCAAGCGCATCCTTATATAGATTAATTTGTTCAATATACTTAATAGCAGCCTTTTTTTCTCTACCCCTAATATTTCTATCCGTCTTATAGTCAATTAAAACTATTTTTTCATCCTCTTCAAAATAACAGTCTATAACGCCTTGAACTAAGACGTTGCCATTTTTATATTTAGATTTATATATAAATGGAACTTCTTTATAAATTTTAGTTGAAGCAGATATTCTGTTTCCTAACTCCGTACAAAAAAACTTTGAAATCATTTTAATGTCCAAAACATCTTTTGCAATAGAATTTATCACTTTATCATCAATAAATTTATTTAACTGAGAATTAATTCCAGCATACGATAAATCGCCATTAAAATCTAATATCTGCATAAAAAAGTGATACAATGTTCCCCTTTCGACCGCTGATATATAAGATGTATTAGCAACTTCAACTTCTAAAAATTTTGGCTTTGGAGTTAACTCAGGAAGTTCTCCATACATTGAAATATCTTGATTGTTACGCAATCTATTAAGTTCACTTACGGACAGCTTAAATGGCAAATTTTGAATATCTTTATCTTTATATTGCCAGTTAAGCCTTCTTTTTATTTCATTTTTAAGTTTAGCTTCACTTTTTTTATCTATAACATTTTTATTTACACTTTGTACATTTATACCCCTTTTATCTCCAATATTATTTTTATTATCACAATTTAATAAATTATTGTTAGATTCTATGTGTTCCTCAGATTTTATGCAGTCCTTAATTCCTATGCAGTCCTCAGATTTTATGCAGTCTTGAAATACATATTTTTCAAATAAATTATCAGATGTTAGTATCTGTGTTTTATTAAAAATATTTATATCTTTATTTAATATCATGCCAAGCCAATCCAAATTACTCTTAGCAAGAGATAAATTATAAATATCACTCCCCCTATTCCAATTTTTTATTTTACTCTCCATCTTTCCAGTGCTTCCAACTAAAATAAGCCTATCTATAGCTCTCGTTAATGCAACATATAAAATTCTAATTTCCTCAGCTAATGTCTCTGCTATAACAACTTTTTTAATAAGCATCTGAGCTAAAGTGTCAGTATAAAATCTATTTTTCCAATCAACATATCTAAGTGCCATACCATATTTTTTATGGATTAATATTTTTTTGCTAGCATCTCTTAAATTAAACTGTCTTCCAAGTCCAGCCAATATAACAACAGGAAATTCCAAACCCTTTGATTTATGAATACTCATTATCTTAACAGAATCTGTATTTTTTCTTGAAATTTCAAATTCACTTAGTATAGAAGATGATATGTTTTTTTGATCTATATATTTTAAAAATGCATACAATCCCCTCTGAGAAAACCCACTTTTTTCAAATTCATCTGCCCTTTGTATAAACTGACGTAAATTTTGCTGTCTTTTATCGCCATTAGCAAGTCCACCAATATAATGATAATATCCTGTTTGAATCAATAAATGCCACATAAATTCAGATAATTGCATCTGTCGTTCATCATGTTTCCACTTAGATATTTTATCTAAAAATAACTTTGATTTATTTCCTAATTCGTCATTTTTAACAGAAGCTTTTATAAACGCTTCATAGAAATTGCCATGTCTATGAACTACTCTAATATCTGAAATTTGTCTTATATTAAAACCGCCAACAAAAGAACGAAGTACCGCTATTAAAGGTATATCTTGATATAAATTGTCAATTATTTTTAGTAGTGATATAAATACCTGTATTTCAATTGGTATTTCTGTATCACTGGAGTTTTCTGTGATTGTATCAATGCCATAATTAGATAAAATATCCGAAAAAATATCACTGGTATTTTTAGTTGTTCTAAGTAAAATAACGATATCAGACATATTTATATTACGCCATTTATTTATCTTTGTATCATATGTTTTTTGCTTAAATAATGTTAAAATCCTCTTTGCAACAAAATTAGCTTCAAGTTCTATATCAGTTATTTCATCAAAATCGGATTCATCATTATCTTCCTTTTTATCTATTGCATAAAATTCCAATGGTGAATAATTATACATTGGCATTTCTAAACCAGCATTTAGGCGAGCGTTCTCATCATACTCAATTTCTGCCAAATCACTTCGCATAAGCTCTTCAAAGACATTATTAATTATATTTAATATTTGTTCCCTAGTTCTAAAATTTTTAGTAAGATGAAGTCTAATATCATCAATTCTATCATCTTTATTATACTGCATATACTTATCTAAAAAAAGTTGAGAATCCGCAAGTCTAAAGCGATATATGCTCTGTTTAACATCTCCAACTAAAAACAAATTATTCTTTCGTTTTAAACTATTTATAATATTTTCCTGTACTAAATTCGCATCTTGATACTCGTCCATAAATACGTATTCAAATTCATCTTGATAATTTTTTGCAATATCCTCATCACATAATATTTTAATTGCAAAATGTTCTAAATCATTAAAATCAAGCAAATTCTTTTCATTTTTAATCTCAGAATATTTTTTATCAAATTTTTTTATAAGCAGTAGTATTTCATCTGCCACATTTGATAGACCAGCTAGTTCATCGATATACTGTCTTGGAGTTTTCTTAATCAATATATCCACAAATGGCATTATAATTTTTTTCTTAACATCTGTTCTAATTGATTTAATTTCATCTATAATTTCTTGTCCAATAAGTTCCTTTTCAGCCTTTTTTACGGATTTTAATCTCTTTTTAAAATCAGCATTAATAGCAAAATTATAAGCGTTATTCCATCCTTTTTTGCACTCTATAATCAAGTTTTCACATAACTCTAACTCAAACGATATCGTCTGTTCATATCCTATATAACCATCTGGTAATACGCATAATTCCAATGCTTTTTTTAGGGCATAAATAGCCTTGTTTAACTCCGATATCCCCCAAGTTAATATTGCCTTTACCCATATTGAAGTTTCAAAAAATTCTTCTATTTTAACGAATTTAGCATTTTGATAAATATTTATCTGATCTTTTAACCAATCTGTTGGATATGGCTGAGATTGAATAAATTTGTATAAATATACAATCCAATTTCTTATCTCCTCATCGCTTCTATTGTCAGCATACATTTCAATTAAATCGTAAAATGACTGACTTTTTTCATCATATGAACTATCCATAACATAATCAATTGCATCTTTTATTAAAATCTCTGTTTCCGTCGGAGTTGCAATTCGAAATGTAGGTTCTATATCGACTTTGTAAAAATGCTCCCTAACCATCTCAATACAAAACTTATGCAATGTCATAATTCTAGCTCTATACAACATATTTATCTGTCGAGATAAAAATTCTAAATCTACATTGTCTCTTAACAGGGCGTTTTCTAAGGCTTCTTGTATACGATTTCTCATCTCTGTGGCAGCGGCATTTGTAAATGTTACTACAAGCAGTCTATCCACATCTATTTTATCATTTAATATAAGTTGTATTATCCGTTCAACTAAAACCGCTGTCTTTCCTGAACCAGCAGCAGCTGATACTAGAATATTTTGATTTCTATGTTCTATAGCTTTTTTTTGTTCTAAAGTCCAATTATTCATATCTTTTACCTTTTTTAAAATATTCTCAAATTTATTTTCATAAGATGTTGAGTTATAACTATCTAGCAGAAGAGTCTAAAACGATGAGTAAAATCGAAGATTTTACGAATTGATTACACTATCGCACAAATATTCAAATATTATTATAGATAATTTTTTTATCCAGTTTTTTGAGGGATATTTAAACTGGTATAACTCAATGAACATTCTTATTTGATATTAGTATTACTTTGGAATTTTTCCTGTAATTTTTGTATAATCTCTGCATCACTACATTTTTTAATATATCTATAATTATCGCTTTCAAAACTCGTATCAAATCTACATATAGCCTTATATTCACAATATTGACAAGCAGAAACTCCCGATGTATAAAGTGGATTTATTTGTATATTTCCCTGATAAATTTTCTCACCAGTATCAACTAATAATCGTCTAACATGATTAATAAGTGCATTAAATTCATCTGTTTTTATAATTGAAGAAATATTGCTCTCCATTCCTTCTAATAAATCCTTTTCATCGCATAACACACCCGATAATTTCATTAATTTAAAAATATCTTCATCGATATTATCTCTAGCTTTATCAAAATTAAACTCAGAATCAAATTTTATCATTGGATCATCTATATGAAAATAAAATACCCCTCCCGCACTAAGATTTTTGCTTTTAAACTGCTCTGGATACTTTAAAATGGTGTCCATATATGCAACCAATTGTATGGATATGCCCTCATAAACATCAAATAAACTCCACTTTTTTGATCCTGATTTATAATCAATTATATTAATATATGTCTTATCATCGACAGACATACTATCAACTCTATCAACTCTACCTTCAAGTTTTAAATAATTTTCATTTGATAATGCAATAAAAATTGGTTTAAGTGCATCTTGCTTATTAGATGCAAATTCAAGTTCCCATGAATGTGGTATAAACCGTCCAGAATTAATTTGCTTAACAAGGATATCGATCGAACGCTTTGATATCCTTTTAATTCGATTTATCATATATTTATATTTAGATGTTTCATGCAAAATTCCATTTTTATGAACTAGGCTTTCACTATCAACAATATCAAATAGTATTTCAGATATTTTTTCAGAAGATAAATTTTGCCAAGACCGAACATCTCTTCCAATTATGCTGGTAAATTTTTCCATTATATTGTGATAAATTATCCCCAAATCGGGCAAATCCAACCCATATGTTTTCCTAGGTTTTGGTTTAAGTCCATATGAAACAAAATGAGAAAATGGGCATTTAGTATATGATTCAAATCGACCAAATCCTCCCGTTAACGCATTCGTATAAAAATTATTCGCCCACTCTTCCCCAAGAGATACTATAGAATTATTATATTTATATGCATTTGAAATACGCTGATATATTTTATATTCATCATTGTAGACACTCTCTAAAGTATGCCAAAACAAATCAAGCTTTGATAATTTTTTTAATTCCCGCTGATTATTTATTAAATCTTCCATGGTCGACATATAACTTGTAATCATATCTAATTTGTCATCAGTGTAGTTATTATCGCTATATTTATTATCTCTGTATTCATTATCAACGTATTTATTATCAGCATATTTGATAATATTTGCTCCAGCTTTTTCAAATCGACTTACATACAATGAAGGTTTTAATGACATATTATCCATATCACTAATAGGATAACTTATATACAATATCTCCTTGGCTTTACACATCATCTGATAAATGCTAAGTCTTTCTTCCATATATGAATTATCTACATCGGAAAATATATTAAATCCTTCGGATTTTAATTTTCTTTTTTCAAAATCTGACAACAAGTCATGCTCTTGATTAATCTTAGGTAAACTCCCCTCATTTGCACCTAATATAAATACTGCCTTTACATCATGAGTTCTACTTCTATCTATACTAGCTATCAATACATTATCCTTTGCAGGAGGAATAACTGCAATTTTTTGCACTTTTACCCCAGTTTCAAATAATTTATAATAATCTATAAGCGACACTTCATCATCAGCAATAAGCGATACTAGTTGATCTAACACATCTAACACCGCATTGTATATTTGAACCGCCTCATGTGCATATTTCCACTTTTTTTGACTATATAAATTTTGTGCATAATCTTGTACTTTATGATAAATGCCACAATTTTCAATATGTTCAAACAAATTTTGCGATATCATTTTAACACTTTGTGAATTTTCAATTTTATCCTTAAATAAATACAATGGCTTCATAAAAATATCAAATAATATCCATAATATTTCATCATCACAGTAGCAATTATCATCTAATTCATTTGTTTTTATTAAAGAATTATCCTTGTTTAGCTCAATCCCATCATTTAATGAAATATCTTTGTCCTTATCTAAATTAAATAAACTCCCAAATTTAGAAGAATTATTTATATATGTTTTCCACCATTTCCATCCGTCTATTCCAAGTGCCAATATGTGATTTTCAAGCAACATAGACTCTTCATCGCTAAGCTCTGTAAGCCCCGTCTTTAAAATAGACACGCCATCTTCCATCTTGTATCCATATGCAAAAAATCTAATTAAACTAAGCAAATACTGAACAAGTGGCGTACTTAACACATCCATTTTTTCGTCTATAAAATACGGTATCCCCATAATTGCAAATTCTCTTTTTATCATTGGCTCATATGCTTCAGAAGATGTTGTCGCAATTGTTATATCTCGCCATATATAATCGTAATCCCTGACTAGGGAAATTATTTTTCTTCCAACTGATAAAACTTCATCTCTACGACTGCTATATTCATTTATACTAACTGGATATGGTTTAATTATATTATAATTACCTGATTTATTATTTGATACAACTGGTTGAGAAAAAGCTCTATACGCCCATTTGCATATTTCCTTTTGATTATTTGAATACCCGCCCATATTTTTCATTGGTATTATCTTATAATTAATATTATTATCTTTTGCCATTTCAATAAGTGTATTAAAAGTTGCATAAGTAGGTTCAAATAATGATTTATCTTGACTATACATATCATTTGCCAATGTTAGCGACACCGTTATATGTTTAGATACACTCATCATTTTTTTTATAACACAATATTCTTGTTCACTAAATCCATTAAACCCATCAATCCAAATATATGCATCTTTAATAAAATTTACATCTTCCATTAAATCAATAAGTTCTTTTAAATAATCTTCTTCATCTAAATATGTATTTTGCATTTTTAATTCAAAATTTTCATATAGCAAAGCTATATCGTGGAGTTTATCTTTTAAAAGTTTTTGAGAATGATTATCAGCATTTGTTCTAATTTCACTTGCACTTATTTGAGAACGCTTCATAGCCGATATACTAGAATTAAATTTTTCTAAAAACCCTATTCTACCTGCTAATCTACCATATACTTTTAAATTATTAATATTTTCCCTCATTATTTTATGGAGCAACACGGTTTTGCCCATATCATCAATTTGTATCCTGTCCTTTTTACCCTTTTGCAAGAAAACATAATGTGCAAGGCGTGTAAAACTAAGCACATCCATATGAATATGACCGCTATGACTCATTTTCTCAATAAATGCATCACTTGCTTCGAGAGAATACTGCTCGGGAACTAATAATATATATTTACCAGTTGGATTTTCTTTATACATATTATAAATTTCATCGAGGATTTTATGTGATTTTCCAGTCGCTGAGCGTCCCGTAATAATGCGTAGCATATCTTACACCTTTCCTAATTAGGTTAAAATAAATTTATCGTAACTTATCTCAAATAAGAATAATTATATGTGTTCAGTTTAAATAAGACCACTATGCATATAAAAAATTCGTTATCTATGATATTATCATTTTTCCTACCGCTGATAAAATTAGCGTAAACGCAATCCAAACGCTTAATATATTTGTAGCAATTTTTTGAAAAAACTGCTCAGGTAACATCACTATTAACCGACTAGTGGCAGGATCTAAAAACCATAATTCATTATCAAATATCAAATAATGAAAATATATAAATGAATTAGTAAAATCAATGACACTGACAATCAACACAAAAATTGAAATTATTAATGTAAACCAAAACGAATAAACCAAGGATTTAGCAATTCCTAACCATCTGCCTAATCTAAAAATTATAAATGCTGACACCACACATACAACTATCATTGCAATTAAAATTATAAAACCAATTTTAAATAGTTCTTTAACATCTTTCATATGCATAATTCCTCGTTGATTGTAAAAATATTCACTTCCCTTTGATATATTTATAGTATCTTTATTATCATATAAATTATACATTCTACTAACAATCTTAACATTGAGGCTACTATCTATACCTTTTAAATAATTTATTAAATTATGAGTTACATTTTCAAGTTCAACCTGTGATATATTAAGCTCCCTTGCCACATTATTCTTCTCGTGTTCGCTTAAATAAAAACTTTCATTAAAACTCCAATAAAAAACCGACACTCCAAGGATACTAATAGAAAGTGAAAAAGCCATAACTAATTTTATAATCATAAGTATATGTTTATTTATTTTATAATTTTGATTATCTTTTGCCAGCATAAACTTTCCTTTTTATAAGCTCTTCACGCTAACGAATACAACTCTCATTTATAAATTTGCTAGTTATAACAGTTTACATAGTTCTCAATAACATATAACAAATTCGTAATCTATTATATGAACAATACAAAATTTATTTCTAATCCCAAAGAACCACACTACTTTAGCGTGGTTCTTATCGATTATTATTATTTACATATAATTATTGAGTAAAAGGCTTCATAGAGTCTTTTAAATATTTATTAATTACATCTTGTATTTGTGCATCCCTTAAAATTACCGAAATCTCAATTCTCCTATTTTTTGCATACGCTTTTTCAGTCTTTGCCTTGTCAACTGGTCTATACTCCGAATAAGCACTTGCAGTAAAATAAGAACCGTATTTAGTCTCTAATTTTTTATTACTCTGCATCAAATAATTTAACACTGAAGCCGCTCTTTTAGCAGATAGGGTTCTATTGTAATCAGCAGTTCCTCTTTCATCAGTATGACCTTGAATATCAATTGCATCAATATACGTTCTAATTTCTTTATCCTTTAAAATTGATTCAAAAGCAATTGCAAGCTTATCTAATAAAATTTTTCCCTCTTCCTTTACAACATAGGAATTAGTGTCAAATACCAAAGATTCATTGAGAATTATATTTCCATTATCAGATATTCTAACTAAATTTTCACCTTGCATACTAGATGCTTGTAGACTACTTTCCATAGATAATTTAACTTTTTCCAGAACATCTAATCTCAAAACTGCAATTCCATAGAGCTTATCCCTTAAATTTCCAAGTTCTTTATTGCTATTTGCTATAATTTCCTTTTGCTTCTCTATCTCGTCCATGGACAGTTTAAGTGCCTGTTCTCCTCGTTTTACTTCTGCCATAGTCTTTTGTAAATCATCTTTTAAAAGTTCTAATCTATCTTCTGCACGAGATATTTCTGCCTTAGCATCGGCTAACTCCTGTTTTTTTGCATTAAGATCCTTACTTACGATGATATTACTTAAATATGAAATCAATATTAAAAAGAATAAAATTAATGCAATGGTCGACATAATATCTGTAAAAGCCGGCCAAAAATTATCCGCTTCAGGTTTAAAACCTCCACGCCTTCTTCTTATTTTAGCCATATCTGCCTACCCTCTTTTGCTTTGTCCATTATTTATTATCTCAAGTGTATTGCTTAAAACTTTATGTCCTTGTTTTAAGTCTCTAGTACTCTTTTGAATATTACCTGTAAAATCATCAAAAGTTACATTCATACGCTGAATATTTGTGCGAAGTTCATGGTTAAATTCTGCAAAATTCCTCGTATTTTCTGAAAAGTAATGAATAGATTTTTCAAATCTTTCAATCGAACCATTAAGTGCAGCCGTAGTATGTGATATTTCTTTTGCTACATTATCTAAATGCGTAGCTACAGTTTTTGTCATTTCACGCATTCCCTTTTCTGTGATTTCAATAGATGGATGCATAAACTGTTCACCGACAACTCCCTCTACTAAAGTTTTTTTCTGACCTCTGCCAATATAATGATCTAAGTATTCTTCTAACAATACAAATATCTGTTCTTTTACAGAATCAACCCCTGCAAACATTGTTAATGCTGTAATTACAATAGAACCACTTATACCGCATAAAGATGTAACAAATGCCACTGACATACCTTGTAAAGCATTCATAAGTCCATCTATAATAGGTGTCATATCATTTATAAGACTTCCCTTAGTAGATGCGAGCAAAGTTACTATCTCACCAATTGATAAAGTAAGACCATAAAATGTGCCAAGCAAACCTAAAATTATCATAAGAGAGCTTGATTTTGATACAACTCTATCCGCTAAATACTGCTTAGATAGATAAATCGACATCTGCTTATCGATAATAGCTGGAGTATTAACTTCATCCACTTTATTGGTTATAGCATCTTGATAATCTTCAATCATCTTATTTACTATCTTTTCTTTAAATACTAAATTAGCTCGATTTTCAACATTAAGTAAATCCTTTATGATTTTTTTATACCGTATTCGAGTAGCAATCATAAGAACTGCCGAAATCAATAAAATAGCAACAATCACGTATACAATAACCGATGCAACACTATTTAAACTATAAAACAACTCTAGCATATAGCCTCCTTTATTAGCATATAAATCAATATTTTGATTACAAACCAATAGTAGCATATACAAAAATATTCATCAATAAATATGCCAACTTTGTAAACGAATCCTAACTATTTTAAATTTTATTTTTAAAAATTTTCATTGTATCTTCATATCCGGTTTTAATATTTCTTTTGGATGTTTGCTCCTCAAATTGAAGTATTCCACCCAAATCCTCTGATGCCATTATTCTAATTACATTTGCATCATTTCTATTAACTTTTTTATAATTGATAATATCTCTAATGACACCAAATTGTATTTCAGAAGTTATAATATTTTTATAGCCTCTTTCAACCATCATATCAACTGGCAAATTATCATAAAACCCACCATCAATAAATGTCTTTCCATCTAATTTTTGTTGTTTAAAAACAGGCAAAAATGAAGTCGCTAAAAGATACTCACTAAGTTTTCCCACAGGAATATCCTCAATAAATAATTTCATTGGTTTAAAATCACTTAGGCTAATGGTAACAAGTCCAAAATCACAATTTCCATTTCTAATTTTATCCTCATCGAGCATTGAATCTATCAATTCTCTTAACGGGCTTATATCAAGACCTTTGTTTTCAACGAGTTCAGCCATAATTATCGGATAAGTTTCTAAATTTTTTTTGCGAAATATTTTTTTATAATCATTGAAATCACTATAATCAAATTCAAACTCTTGAAAAAATTCATGAACTTTCTGACTTGCATTAAAAACTTTCTCAGTATTCATATTTTCCCATAATTTTAGGGCAATATCAAAATCATCTTGAGCTATAAAAGCACCATTTAAAGCCCCCACAGAAGTTCCTGTAACCGCAGAAATTTTTATGCCAAGTTCTCTAAGAGCCTTCCAAACGCCAATATGATAACTCCCTTTAGCTCCTCCACCTTGCAATACTAAACCATACATATTTTTTCCTCAATTATTCAACATCTACCTAATCACTTAACTATTTCACCATCTAGCAAATAAATTGAAAATCGAATTGAAGAAGGTCTTTATCGTTGAAGTTTTTACCTAAATTTGGACATGGATAGCCCAATTTTTCAAATGAATCTTGAAGTGCTGCAAATAATTTTTTCATATTTTCAATCGTATTATTTGCACCCATATGTCCAATTCTAAACACTTTTCCATCTAAGCTCCCAACACCGCCACCTATAAGAATACCGTGATCGTTTTTCATAGTATTAAATAAATCGGTAAAAGAAATTCCATCAGGCAAATTAACTGCAGTAACAGTATTAGAAAAATTATCATGTGCATATAATGAAAAACCATTTTCTACAAACTGTTCTCTTACAGACTTAGCATATGCCTTATGAGCTGAAATATAATCCGACCTTAAAGCTATTTCTAATGCTCTTTCAAGAGCATAAATTAACTGTACTGACTGTGTATAAGCAAAGCCATCATATTTTTGTCTATCAATCCATTTTAAAGCATCAAAATAATAACTTTTTACTTTAGTTTTTCTATTTCGAATTTTATCCATTCCCCTATTACTAAGTGTTATAAAAGTTAATCCTGTTGGAGCTGACAAACATTTTTGACTACCACCTAAAAGACAATCTATCTTATAGTTGTCAAAATCCATCTTTTCACCAGCAACTCCTGAAACGCTATCTACAATACTTATAATGTTTTTTGAATGAAGATATTTACATATTTGCTCAATTTCATTTGTAACTCCACATGGAGTTTCACAATGAACCATAGTCGCAACTGAAATATCAGGATTTTCTTCGACTATCTTTTTAACATCATCAAAATTAATACTACATCTCCAATCTGACAATAGCATAATTGGAATACCACCAGCAAACTCTATAAATTCTTTAAATCCCTCTCCAAAAAAGCCATTGGCAATACAAAGAACTTTTTCACCCTGCTCAATCAAATTTAGACATGACATTTCTAATCCTAATATTCCCTCTCCAGTAGGAAAAAACGTCTTTCCACCTTCACCATTTATAAGTTCATTGTATTTCATTTCAGTATGTTTATAGCGAATACAAAATTCACTATCCAAATCAGGATTTGTACCCTCTGTTGCCATTGCCTCTAAAACGCTATCATATATACTGGTAGGACCAGGAGTTAATATCAAATTATTTTTTTTCATTTTTACACCTTCCATTAAGCCTTTAAATTGTTCTTTAAATAAAATTTCATAGCGTGTTTTAATGTATATGCAAGAGGTATAGCACCTGCAACACCTATTACAATTTGTGATATATTACCAAATATTGAATTTAGCGGCACTATGTAATTGCCATATAAAACAACCTCTGTAATATAATATCCGATAATCATCCAAACTCCAGATATAGCTATTACCAATGTATGCCAAATTCCAAATTTAGTAGCATTCATTTGTTCTGAAGATGATAATCTCCCTATAATCCATCCCATCACTCCTCTTATAACAAAAGTAAATGGCGCCCATAATGCCCATCCAGACATTAAATCAAATATCGCCATACCAAATGCTCCTGATACAGCCCCTCTTCGAGACCCAAATAACATTGCTATTGTGAAAAGTGCAATATTTCCAGCATGAACCAATCCCCCTTGCGATGCAAATGGAAGTCTAAATTGTATTAAATATGTACTTACAAATACAATTGCAATAAGACATCCATCAAGAACTAAGTCTCTTACAGATAATTTGTTTCTAATACGTCTGTCGTTTTTCATAACACCCCTCCTCATTATGTAAAACAAAACATTTATACTTAACTCAAATTAATTACTCATTTTACTTTTTATTATATTTGAGATTCGTATTATATTAAAACAAAGGTCGTGAAGGCATATTTCTCTTATGCTCACTATTTTTATTTAATGTTTCGATGCGATTTTGAGCATCTGTCGAAATTTTCTTTCCATCTAAATATGCATCTATTTCATCATAACTAACTCCCATTTCATCTTCATCAGTCTGACCCTCCCACAGTCCAGCACTAGGATCTCTTTTTAAAATTTCTTCTGGTACTCTTAAATACTCTGCCCATTTATAAACTTCAGATTTTTTAAGGTGAGCAATCGGAAGTATATCAACCCCCCCATCGCCATATTTGGTGAAATATCCAGTTAAAAGTTCAGCGGCATTATCAGTTCCAGCGACCAAATATCCCCTCTTATTAGCAAGACCATAAAGAACGCTCATTCGCAATCTAGCTCTTAAATTTGCATCTGTAAGCCTTAAAACATCAGAAGATGCATTTGTATTATCAACTTTATTTATCTGATTTAATAATATTTCATGTATCTGTGTTAAATCTACCACAACATAGTCCATACCAGACTTTTGTGCAACTTTTATAGCATCTAATTTATCACTTTCTCCGCTCTTACATGGAAGTATAACTCCAAGAGCATTACTTCCACAAGCTTTATATATCAAATTACCTACCACAGCAGAATCAACGCCACCAGATAATCCTACTAATATTCCATTAGTATGTGAAGTTTCAACCTTATTTTTTAACCACTCAACAACTAACTGTATATCGTTTTCAATAGACATATTTTCCCCTTTTTATTCTTTTAGATGATAATTCACAATACTCCGTTAATAATTTATAATAAAATTTCTTATAATTACAATATTTCTAATATTTTCCCATCACATATAGTTAAAAAGCAATTTCCCAACTCAGATACCACAGCCTGTGCAGATGTCATCTGAATCATTTTATCACGAAATTCATCCTTTTTATCAGAAGTTACAAATACTTCAAATCTTACCACATCAGTATAATCAACCTCTGATTTAATAAACTCATCCTGTGTATTAAAAAAATGTTCAATTGCACCTTGAAATGTATATGGAATTACAACAGATAATCTTTCATATTCACATTTTTTAACTACTTTTGCAGCTTCAAGTGCTATTTTAGCAGTCTGTGTATATGCTCTAACAAGTCCACCCGTACCGAGTTTAATGCCTCCAAAATATCTCGTAGCCACAATTGCTACATTGGTTATGCCTTCATTTTTAAGCATTTCCAACATCGGCACACCAGCCGTTCCAGAGGGTTCGCCATCATCAGAATATCTCTGTATATCAAACTTTTCTCCAATCAAATAAACTGGAACATTATGGGTTGCATTTCTATGCTCTTTTTTAATTTGTTCAATAAATTCCTGTGCTTCTTCTTCTGTCGTTACTGGAGCAGCATATCCAATAAATCTTGATTTTTTAATTATGATTTCATCATTTGCCCGATTTAGTACAGTTTTATAATCTCCCATAATTCTCCTATATTAAACCTTATACTAATATCAATTTATCTTCATCATATTCTCAAATTAATTTGCTAATTATAACAACTTAAACCAGACCTTAAAAGGCATATAAAAAATTCGTCATCTATGATGTAAAAATTTTTTAATAATTCATTAGAAATTTTAAAATAAGATTAATATTGAAGTTAAATACTTATTATCAATACTTATATTTTTCATAATAAGCTAAATTTTTATTATCTAACTCCACATCAACCTTAATCCCCTCATTTATATACTGAGTTTCATAAACCTTTCCGCATTTGCAAAGTTTATCATAAACCCCCGCTTCAGCAAATGGTATTAAAATATTAATTCTTTCGCAATCATTATAAATCTTACTTTCAATTAATTTAATTAAATCATCTAAGCCCATACCAGTTTTAGCAGATATATAAACGGACTTATAATCTGAATTAGAACAATGGACATTACCAATTAAATCCATCTTATTATTTACTATAATTTGCTCAATATTACAAGCCCCTAAATCATTTAAAACTTTAATTGTCGTTTCTATTTGAGAATCCCTTTCACCAGAGCTACAATCAACCACGTGTAAAATTAAATCAGCCTGTAAAATTTCATCAAGTGTACTTTTAAATGCACTTACCAAATCATGTGGCAATTTTGATACAAATCCGACTGTATCTATGAGAATAAATGGGCGATTTTCCATGATTTCAATTCTTCTGCTTGTCGTATCAAGGGTTGCAAAAAGCATATCCTTTGCGAAAACATGACGTTCATCAGCATTTTTATCACTCATAAATATACATCTATTCATAAAAGTAGACTTTCCTGAATTTGTATATCCCGCCAATGCCACTATGGGAATTTCACTCTTAGTACGTCTTTCATACTGTGTATTTCTAACCTTTTGTGCATCTTTTATACGCCTTTGTATATCCGATATTCTATCCCTTATACGCCGTCTATCTATCTCCAGTTTCTGCTCTCCAGGGCCTCTAGTACCTATCCCTGCACCAGTGCGTGAAAATCCATTTTCTATACTGGACAATCTAGGTAATCTATACTTTAACTGTGCCAACTCAACTTGAAGTTTTGCAATATTAGACTTTGCTCTAAGAGCAAATATATCAAGTATTAAAGCAGTCCTATCGATAACTTGAACTCCTAATATATACTCCAAATTCCTAATTTGCGAACCGCTTAACTCACAGTCAAATATAACTAAATCAGCCTCCATATTTACCACTATTTCTGCTAATTCTTCAGTCTTTCCCTTTCCAATATAAGTGGAAGGATTAATAGACTGCATATTTTGAGTAATCATTCCAATTACATCAGCACCAGCACTTTTAGCCAATTCTTCTAATTCAACCAGTGAGCGATTAATATCCTCATCACCATCTATATTTTTTAATCCAACCCCTACCAATACAGCATTTTGGATATTTACTTCATTTAATTTACACATTTTATTCCCCTCATAAAAAAATCCCTACCTCTAGTATTTTATCATAATAATACTAACTACAAAATAAAAACATCAGTCTATTTATAGCTGACAAGAGATTTTATGTAAATAAATTATGCTAATCTCAAATTAAAATTATGCAAATGGGATTATTTAAACTGAATATATATTATTTATTTGAAATTAATATTAAAATAAAATATCCCAACTTTTTAAAGTTAGGATATTTATGTGATATTAAATAAAATATGTTATTGTTTAATCACGACTTTTACTAATATAATCTCTTAAAGCCAAATTCATCAATGTTTGATAACCTACTTTTTTTCACCTGCTAATTTTTTAAAATATAAAATAATATCATCATCAAGTCTTATCGTAGTAGATTTTTTTAAGGCTCATAAAACCTCCCTCGTATAGCACCTGAAAAATCATATTCTTTTTTTATTTCAAAATTAACTACTTTATTATGCCTATATCTTTGCGATATTGCATATTTTCAAAACTAATTTTTTTTACATCATCATAGGCATTTTTTCTAGCAAGTTCTAATGTTTCTCCCATTCCAATGACCCCTAGAACCCTACCACCATTAGTAACTAAACTCTTATCAGATTCTAAAATTCTTGTCCCACTGTGAAATACAAGTTGTGCATCTTCAATGCCCGCTATCTCAAATCCCTTTTTATAATTAGAGGGATAACCACCACTTGCCATTATTACACATATAGTGCTTTCGTCTTTCCAAGATAGTGCAAGTTGATCAATTTTTTTATTTTCAACCGACATCAGCACATCTGCAAAATCAGTTTCTAATCTAGGTAAAATAACCTGTGTTTCAGGGTCTCCAAATCTAACATTAAATTCTATCACTTTTGGTCCATTTTTAGTAAGCATAAGCCCTATAAAAACGACTCCTCTATAATCCATTTTTTCAGATTTAACCGCATTTATAAATGGTTTTAAAATTTCATCATCAATTTGAGATTTAAGTCTATCATCAAAAAGAGGATGTGGCGACATCGTACCCATTCCGCCAGTATTAGCTCCTCTGTCATCATCATATATACGCTTATAATCCTTGGCACTTTCAAGTGCAAGTATATGCTCGCCATCCACAAGACAGATAAGAGATGCTTCCACTCCTACTAAACATTTTTCTATAAGTACATTTTCTCCAGCAGCGTCAAAACTTTTATCTATCATCATACTTTTTAAAGCATCAAGTGCCTGTTCTTTATCATCGGCAATAATAACACCTTTCCCAGCGGCTAAACCATCTGCTTTAATAACCACGGGATAACCAAAATCATCTATATGATTAACCGCCATTTCATAATTTGAGCAAGCTACAAAATCAGCAGTGGGAATATTATATTTACACATAAAATTCTTAGCGTATATCTTACTGCTTTCAAGCCGAGCAGCTTTTTTTTCAGGTCCAAATATTTTAAGCCCCTTTTGTCTAAAGTAGTCTGCTATTCCATCTGCAAGAGTAGCCTCTGGACCAACTATCGTAATATCAATATTATTCTCAATTGCAAATTCACTTAATTTTTCAAAATCATTATTATCAATATCAATATTTATAGTCTTATCTAAACTCGCAGTTCCACCATTACCCTTGGCAACAAAAATTTTATCTATATTTTCGCTTTTGGCACAAGTCCAAGCAATCGTATGCTCTCTACCGCCACCACCTATTATCAAAACATCCATATAAATCTCCCTTACAAAGCTATATAAATATACTACCAAATTTTATACTATAAGCACCACTTATCACACAAATCACTAATAGCATAACCACGCTTTCTGATTCGTTTCAAATCCTTTTTAATACCAATCTCAAATTAATTCATTAGTATACCAGTTTAAATAAGACCTCAAAGACATATAAAAAATTCGTCATCTATGATGTGAAAATTTTTAAATAATTCGTTAAAAATTTCTTCTGTTCGAGCATAGCGAGTTTAGAAATTTTTAGAATTATAAAAATTTGAACGACATAGATAGAATTTTTTATCCAGTCTTTTGAGGGATATTTAAACTGGTATAACTCAATAAACGTTCCTATTTGAGATTAGTATTGATTTAGAAGTTGAATGTAATACTAACAATATTATACCTCATTATCTAATTCATCTATAAGCTCTGAAAGGGAACTATAACCTTTACTTTCTATACTTCCGTCCATGATTTTTCTCGCCTCTAAAATAGCAAGCTCAGTTTCTGTATTGTATCTAGGCTGTTTTATCTGAAAAGGAAACCCGCCTTCCATAATAGAAGTATTTAAAAATATATTAATAGCATCGGTTACTGATATACCAAAACTTGAAAAAAGTGCTTCAGCCTGTGCTTTCTTTTGTGGTTCTATTCGTAAATTAATATTTGCAGTCTTAGCCATAATAACCACCTCCTATTTCTTATATTGTATCGCATAAGTGAAACAATCACAATACCACCTTCGATAAATATTAATGTTTAAAATGCCTACAACCTGTAAATACCATCGCTATGCCTAGCTCATTTGCCTTTTCAATAACTTCCTTATCACGAATTGAACCACCAGGTTGAATAATTGCACTAATACCCGCCTTATACGCAACATCTATTGAATCAGCAAATGGGAAAAATCCATCCGATGCTAGTACCGCACCGCTTACATCAAACAAAGAATGTTCTACCGCTTCTTCAACCGCCCAAATTCTATTTACTTGACCTACACCTATTCCTATTGTTTGCATATTTTTAGCTATAACTATACCATTGGACTTCACAAATTTTGCAACTTTCCATGCAAATTCCAAATTCTTCATTTGTTCATCCGTAGGCTTTTTATCAGTAACCACTTCTAACTGCATATTTTCAGGGCTTTGGTCAACATCTTGAATTAAAAGTCCCCCCTCAATACTTTTAATCTCCATATTTTTATTAGAATTATAAATTTCATTTTCTTCATCAAAGAAATTTTCTACTCCCCATGACAAAAGTCTAATATTTTGTTTTTGAGTTAATATATTTAGTGCTTCATCCGTAAAATCAGGTGCCATCACAACTTCTACAAATATACTATTAATCTGCTTAGCAGTATCAGCGTCAACAACTCTATTTGCAGCTATAATTCCACCAAATATTGATTTTGGATCGCAGTCATATGCCTTTTTATAAGCCTCAGAAATACTATCAGCACTGCCTATCCCACATGGATTAGTATGTTTTAACCCTACAACGGTAGGAACTTTAAATTGTTTAACTATTCTTAAAGCACTATCTGAGTCATTATAATTATTATAAGATAACGCCTTCCCATGAAGTTGTTTTGCATTAAATAAATTATATCCATCACAAAATACATTTTTATATGCGGCAGCATTTTGATGTGGATTTTCCCCATATCTTAACACTTCCTGTTTTTCCCATGTTAAACTAAGTGTATCCTGCCACTCAACATCATTTTGCTCAGTAAAATACCCTGAAATCATAGCATCGTAATTTGCAGTGTGTTCAAATGCCTTACCCGCCAATTTCTGACGAAACTGCATAGATATATCTCCAGATTTAATATGTTTTATCACATCATCATAATCACTTGGATCACATACGACCATTACATCAGAGTAATTTTTAGCAGCAGAACGAATCATCGTAGGTCCACCAATATCTATATTTTCAATTTTATCTTCATGTGTGGCATCTGGATTTAACAGAGTTTGCTTAAATGGATATAAATTTACCACTACCATATCAATCCACTCTATGCCCTCACGCTTAGCTTGCTCACAATCTTCTTTATTACTTCGCCTTCCCAAAATGCCTCCGTGAATTTTAGGATGAAGTGTCTTTACTCTACCATCAAACATTTCATTTACACCAGTTACATCTTCAACTGATATAACATTTATCCCAGCATCTTCTAGTGCCTTTTTTGTTCCACCAGTAGATAATATTTCAAAATTTTCATCAACCAATTTCTTTGCAAATTGGATAACTCCAGTTTTATCCGATACACTTATCAGTGCTCTTTTCATTTGCCCCTCCTACTTAGAAATTTATATTTTATAATAATTTCCTAGCTTCTTCATCCACAACTTTTACCAGAGACATATGCTCAAGTTTATGAATTTTAGCTTTCAAACTTTCAACAGTTTCTCCATCATCTATTTTGACCCTCTGCTGATAAATAACATCTCCCGTATCAACACCTTCATCAACAAAATGAATAGTAACACCAGAATACTCGCATTTATCTTCTAAGACAGTCCTATGCACCCTATCCCCGTAAAAACCTTTACCACAGTAAAGTGGAATTAATGATGGGTGAATATTTATAATTTTACCATTATAGGATTTAATTAAATCACTATGCAAAATTCTCATATAACCCGCTAAAACTATTAAATCTATTTTATGTTCTTTAAGTACATTTATAGTTTGCTTTGCAGTCAGCTTTCCATCATCTTCATTAGAATATGGAATAACACGATAATCAATCCCGTGTTTCTTAGCTCTATCAATAGCCATAATACCGTCTTTATCCGATACTACAAGTTCTATCTTAGCCATATAATCATCGTTCATACTAGCATCTATCAACGCCTGTAAATTAGTTCCCGTGCCAGATGCAAATACGGCTACTCGACATTTTTTACCTTTCATAATCCACCTATACTATCTTTACACCAGTTTTTCCGCTTACTATGTTACCAAGTTCAACTGGATTTTCACCCATTTTTTTAAGGACTTTTATAGATGTATCCTTATCTTTTTCATCGACCGCTATAACAAAACCCATTCCCATATTAAAAATATGACACATCTCATCAATGCTAAGATTTCCATCTCTTTGTAAAATATCGAATATAACGGGTTTATCATAACTATTTATATCAATATTTGCCTGAAGACCATCTTTTAACATTCTTGGAATATTTTCATAAAATCCTCCACCGGTAATATGTGCCATACCGTGAATTTTAACTGATTTCATAAGTTCCATAATGGCATTTACATATATTCTAGTAGATGTCAGCAATGCCTCTCCAAGCGTTATTTTATCATCTATATCATCAAATTTTAATCTATTAATATCTGATTCTATATTTTTATTGTCCTCACTATTATTAGCCACATCTACAAGCAAATCAGATAATTTATAATTATTTTGTTCAAATAAAATACCAGCTTTTACATCACTTCCATCAATTATTTTTGATTTGCTGGCAATTCCAACTGCAAACCCCGCTAAATCGTATTCTCCCTCTCCATAAAAACTAGGCATTTCAGCAGTTTCTCCACCTATAAGCGACATTCCAGACATCTCGCAACCCTTTGCAACACCTGATACAACATCTGCAACAACTTCTGCCTTAATCTTTCCACTTGCAAAATAATCTAAGAAAAATAACGGTTTTGCTCCATGACAAAGAATGTCATTTACACACATTGCCACAAGATCAATTCCCACTGTATTATGAATACCTGTGTCAAATGCAATTTTAAGTTTTGTTCCAACTCCATCTGTTCCAGAAACCAAAACCGGATCTTTAATATCACTATCTACAATTTTGGATATATCAAATATGCCCCCAAAATTACTAAGCATTTTTAAAACATTTTCAGAATGAGTTTTTTTAACGCTTTCGCTCATAAGCTCCACTGCCTTATATCCCTCTTCAACATCTACACCAGCCTGCTTATAAGCCTTTCTTAAATCCGACATAAATCCTCCTATAATTTTTTACCAGCATCAATAAGATACTTAGGTATTTCAACAGGATATTGCCCAGTAAATACATCTAAGCACAATTCATCTCTTTTAAAACCAATAGACTCAACCAGCTCATCAACTGTCAAATAACATAAACTGTCGGCTCCAATAATATCTCTAATCTCGTCAATTGATTTATTTGACGCAATAAGTTCTTCTTTACTTGGAGTATCAATCCCATAAAAGGACGGATATTTAACGGGTGGAGAACTTACACGAAGGTGAATTTCTTTTGCGCCTGCCTGACGTAAAATTGATATAATTTTCCTGCTTGTAGTAGAGCGAACTATTGAATCGTCTATCAGCACAACCCTTTTTCCCTCCACTGTTGCCTTTAAAACATTGAGTTTTAATCTGACCGCCATCTCACGAAGTTCTTGAGTAGGCTGAATAAATGTTCGTCCAACATACTTATTTTTTATTAATCCCTCTTCGTAAGGTATGCCTGAATAATGTGCATATCCAAGAGCTGCAGCACGCCCCGAATCAGGAACAGGTATAACCACATCTGCATCACATGGATAATTTTTAGCGAGTATTTCTCCAGCCTTTTTCCTAGTTTCATATACGCTTATACCATCTATTACACTATCTGGTCTAGCAAAATATACATATTCAAAACTAGAATGAGCGAGTTTAATATCATCAGAGTATTTAATACTCTTAACTCCCTCATCGTCTATAATAACCATTTCCCCAGCTTCTATATCACGCACGATTTCAGCCCCTAGCACGTCTAGTGCTACGCTTTCAGAAGCTAGAACATATCCATCAGCCATCTTTCCTAATATAAGCGGTCTAATGCCATTTGGGTCTCTTACGCCAATCATTTTATTCTCACATACAAACACCAATGCATATGCACCTTTAATACTACTTACCGCAGAAATAATAGCATTTTCAAATCCCTTTTTATAATTTTTTGCAATAAGATGTGCTATTACTTCTGTATCTATTGAAGTTCTAAAAATAGCCCCTTTACTTTCCAAATCTTCTTTAATTTCCAACGCATTGACAATATTTCCATTGTGAGCAAGGGATATATTTCCGCCCATAAAGCTGAAAGCAAGTGGTTGAGCATTCCATTTAAAACTTTTTCCCGTTGTGGAATATCTAACATGACCTATGCCAATATTGCCTTTTAAAAGTTCAAGCTGCTCATCATCAAATATCTCCTGAACCAGCCCCATTTTTTTACGTCTATGCATATTTTCATCATCAAATGTTACTATACCAGCACTTTCCTGACCACGATGTTGAAGTGCAACAAGTCCTAGATATATCATTCGAGATGCAATTTGATTTTTGGAATAAATACCAATTATTCCACATTCTTCACGTAATTTATCATATTCAAATATATCTTCATATATCATTATTTAATCACCCTAGAAAATACGTCATTGTAACCTGACATTACATCACCTAAATCCTGTCTAAATCTATCTTTATCGAGTTTTTTACCAGTATTTTTATCCCAAAATCTACAAGTGTCTGGCGATATTTCATCAGCTAGTAAAACCTCTCCATCATAAAGTCCAAATTCCAATTTAAAATCTATTAATGTTATGCCCTTTTCATCAAAAAATTCTTTTAATACATCATTTACTTTTAAAGCATACTGCTTTATTTTATTAACTTGTTCAGAAGTAGCAATATCTAAAGCATATACATGAGCATCATTAATTAACGGATCGCCTAACTCATCATCTTTTAAACAAAATTCTAAGACCGTACTCTTTAGCTCAGTACCCTCTTTAACTCCAAGTCTTTTAGTAAATGAACCAGCTGCAACATTTCTAATAATAACTTCTAATGGAATAATTTTAACTGCCTTTACCTTCATTTCATTTTCATTTAATAACTCAATAAAATGAGTTGGAATTTCCTTTTTTTCCAATAATTCAAACAATACAGCCGACATTTGATTGTTTATTTTACCCTTACCCTCAATAACATCTTTTTTCTTACCATTAAAAGCCGTTGCATCATCCTTGTATTCAACTATATAAACCTTACTATCATTCGTTGCAAAAACTTTTTTTGCCTTTCCTTCATAAAGCATTTCATTTTTCATAATTTAACCCCCTTATATAATTATTTATTTACTCTTTTCATATTTTATATAAATCTCAAATAATAATCATATATGTTCAGTTTATACTAATATCAAATAAACACTGTTTATAATTAGTTTAAACAAAGACCATAATGCATATAAAATTTCGTCATTTATGAAGCAACAAAATTTATAAAATTTCGTCATTTATTATATGAAAATTTAAGATTAGTATTATAACAATATTTATAATTTAGCATCTTTTTGCAAAACATCTTTACTCATTTTTTTCCTATATTCTACCAATTTTTTCTCCATATCTTTATCAGCTACAGATAATATAGAAATTGCAAGCAGTCCAGCATTTTCTCCAGCATTTACCCCAACAGTGGCAACAGGTATTCCCTTTGGCATCTGAACTATTGATAAAAGCGAATCCATTCCTCCCATCATATCCGTTTTAATCGGAACTCCTATAACTGGAAGTGTGGTAAGCGATGCCATAACCCCCGGTAAATGTGCCGCCTTACCCGCAACTCCTATAAAAACTTGTATACCCTTTTCTTGAGCGATACTAATATAATCATGTAGTTGAGCAGGCGTTCTATGAGCTGATAAAATCCGCTTTTCATATGATACGCTAAATTCATCTAGTATAGATGTTATTTTATCTACGATAGGCATATCAGAATCACTACCCATAACGATTGATATTTGCATATTTCCCCCTTCTTCATCTCCTTATATAATAAATTAATTTGTGTATTATACCAGTTTAAATATCACCTCAATAAATATTCTTATTTAAAATAATTAACTCCACTCTCAAATATCTTCATATCCCCAACATCAGGAATATTTTTATATAAATTATCTCCAATTCTCTCAACATGACCCATTTTTCCAAAAACTCTGCCATCAGGACTACAAATGCCTTCAATGGCAAATGAAGAACCATTTATATTGTATTTTTCGTCCATAGTAGGCTCTTTTGTATCTATATTTACATATTGAGTAGCAATCTGACCATTA
>PDWI01000704.1_pt1 | contig 53795 bp, 39 predicted proteins | sample 1430891 | NCBI WGS metagenome assembly PDWI01 (sample SAMN01162508, study PRJNA174530) | Oral metagenome, whole genome shotgun sequencing project. | biome: Marine environment; feature: Marine mammal; material: Swab sample of the gingival sulcus; isolation source: swab sample of gingival sulcus... | reverse complement strand
CTCCCTAAGAAAGAAAAATAAGCCTATTATATAAAATATAAAACCAAACTCTTAAAAAAAATGACAACTTATACCCTTGATGAATAATGCGGGTTAATACAGGTTCAACATTATCAAACACTGCAACGATATTGAACATACGTGCAAATCCGCCGCCCCAAATTGCTATTTCTTGCCATTGGTTGCCGTCAAAACCCCATGCTTTACCATCGACATAAGGTGTGCTTGTATATTCCAAATCACAAGATCCGTTCTGTGACTCAACAAGCCCGATAAAATAATTACCCGGTTGTAAGACAAGGGAGTTTTGCATGTCAGCCTGATAATAGTCTGTTCGTCCGTCATTTACAACAACAATACTTTTACCCAATTCTTCTCCGGGTTGAGCATCAAACGACCTAACAACGGCATAAATAGAATCCCCCAAAACACCTTCCATTTTCCATTTGATAGAAGTAAGTGTATCCGGCGCATTAACAGTGAACACATTTCCTATTTCTGCCCCACTAAGATTCATGCCTACAACGCCCTGTTTTATGCCATTATTGCAGCTAAGCTCATGATTAATATCAATGTTTTTTGAAAATGTATTATTGGAGAAATCAGCATCGTTACTATAATTTACGACATAAGTAAAGGTGTGTGTTCCTAAATTGGTCGCAACAAAATTATCAAAGTTTAGAGTTGTTTCTTCGTAAGTATCTAAAGTATCTGTCATCGTTTGGGTATTTGAGTAGCCGCCGGTAACAGATAAAGTCATAGTTACATCCTCCGTTAATTCTTCTCCAAGATTACCAATTTTTCCCGTAGGATTAAAATTAGCTTGATCAAGGGGTAAACTATAATATTCGGCAACCAAGTCCGCAGCATCTGCATATAGATCCGGAGAATTCGAAAACTCCATAATGGAAACGACACCATCAACAGAATGTATATTGCCGGGAGACGGACCGAACTCATCTCCTGAAACATGATATTGTATATTTTGCGTACCGCTTACCGTTGCATCAACAAATACAGTTACAACAAATGGGTGCAGCCCTACATAGATGCCTCCATAATCATTGTCATTATCGCCCCAAGAGATTGTTTGACCATCGATAGGATTTAACATTTCCGGTTCTTGCCCAAATTCATTTGGGACAACAATAGGATCGGTGGGGCTTCCGATAATGGTAAATCCGGCAGGAAAAGTTAAAGCGACAGAGTCTCCATATTCATAGGGAGCATTTGCTTGATAGTCTAAAATAAAATTAATATCAACAGTATCACCGGGTATATAGCGGGTTTCTGTGCTGATTTCGGCAAACATCCCTTTTACAGACCGCTGTGCAACAAATGATTTTAATTTTCCTCTTCTTGTTGTAATATGAGCCTGAGGATAAACTGAAAAACTCACAAACAATAGTACAAAACTTAAAAATATAATCTTTTTCATGTCGAAATATAATTTGGTTAAATAAATAGAAAATTCAACTCTAATTCAGCAAAACATAAAAACAAACTAATACTCTCTGGCAAACAAAGTTACATTTTTTTGACGAAACAAAATATTTTAGATGAAAAATTTCATCCCTTTTTTCGACTTATTGCCAAAAAACTGTTGTTCTTTTTGAGGTAATCTGCTTGTTATTTTTTAGCTTAACCCGTATTATTATCTAGCTAAATCCGCAAGCTGCTAATATACAGTGTCTTATTTTTTGAAAAATCAATCTCCCTACACCCTCTTTTCCAAGAGGGAACTTGCAATTGCGCTTTTTGCTAAATTTTACATCCTTTGTGGTTAAGAATTATCTCCGGCAAGCATTTTTTTATAAGGTAATAAGGTTGACTTTCTTTTGGGTGTTTATTTCTACTAAGGTTTAAACCGACAATAAGGTTTTGTTTTAATTGTAAATTATAAATTGCTTTTTTAGCAGCATTTTAATTTTCAATTCTCAATTACTTGCGTGAGGGCTACACCGATAAAGTTAGCTATTTGGCTTTACTTTTCCAGAAGTCTCGAAATTTTATCTATCTGTATTTATAAGTTGTTGTTATATAATGTTTTAGGTTTTTTGTAAAATCAATCCCCCTACACCCCCTTCTCCAAGGGGGAATTTGCGATTTGTCAAAAATCATGAAAATTGCAAAGAACACACTCGCAGCAAACAAGCATGAGCGTTTTTCTTCCAACTTCGGTCTTCGGTCTTCCGACTTTTGAATCTTCTGCGACTGCAAAGTTAGATTCTTGGCTTTACTTTTGCAAAAGTCTCGAAATGCGGGTTAAACAAGTTTATGTTCTTTTACATACGAAATCATATAATCGAAAGCAGCATCATAGTCGTTGGGAATTATTCCTTCAAGGATGGCTTCGCGCACGGCATCTTTTATAATACCGATTTTTTTAGAGGGCGGCAAATTAAAGGTTTCTTTTATAATTTCACCGGTAATTGGGGGTTGCCAGTTTCTCAGTTTGTCTTTTTCTTCTACTTCAATGAGTTTTTGTCGGACATTTTTTAGATTTTGCAAGAAAAATTTAACTCTTCGTTCGTTTTTAGATGTAATATCAGCTTCGGCTAAGGTCATTAAATCGTCAATATCATTTCCGGCTTCAAAAAGCAAGCGCCTGACTGCCGAGTCGCTGACTTCTTCTTTGACCAGAGCAATCGGTCGCAGATGCAAAAGCACAAGTTTTTGCACATAAGCCATTTTTTCATTCATGGGCAGTCGCATTCTTTTAAAAATTCCGGGAATCATCTTTTTTCCGACAAATTCATGCGCATGAAAAGTCCAGCCGTTTTCAGTAAATCGTTTTGTTGCCGGTTTTGCTACATCATGTAAAATGGCAGCCCAGCGGAGCCATAAATTATCTGTTTTCTCGGAAATATTATCCAAAACTTGCAAGGTGTGTAAAAAATTATCTTTATGGCTCATGCCGTTTATGGTTTCAACACCTTTGAGCGCCGTCATTTCCGGAAAAATAAGTTCCAATAAGCCGGTTTGGTCTAAGATGCTAAACCCGCGTGAGGGTTTTTGAGACAGGATTATTTTATTTAGCTCGTCGCTGATGCGTTCTTTTGAAATAATTTTAATACGTTCCTTATTTCTTTTTAAAGCCTCGATGGTTTTCGGATAAATTTCAAAGTCAAGTTGACAGGCAAAACGTACGGCACGCATCATTCTCAGCGGGTCGTCCGAAAAAGTGATGTCCGGGTCAAGAGGTGTACGTATTATTTTATTTGAAATATCGTCTTTGCCATTGAAAGGGTCAAGCAATTCTCCGAATGTGTCGGGGTGCAAACTGATTGCCAGCGCATTAATTGTCAAATCTCTTCTGTTTTGGTCGTCTTGTAAACTGCCTTCTTCAACTGCCGGTTTTCTTGAATTGGGCGAATAGGATTCTTTGCGAGCACCCACAAATTCATATTCAATGCCTTCATATTTAAACATGGCAGTTCCAAATCGTTTAAATATGCTGACTTTTGGTTGTTTGGGAAGTTTCTTTGCAATCTTTTCGGCTAATTGTATGCCGTTTCCGATAAGTACAATATCGACATCTTTGGAGGCTCTGTTCATAATAAGGTCTCGAACAAAACCGCCGATAACATACACCTGCAAATTCTCTTCTTTGGCAAGGGTTTTAATTATATTGAAAACCGGTAAACGAAGTTTATTTTTCATACGTTCGGCAAAGAAACAAAAAAATAAGGCTACATCAAAACAATACTTATTCCTGTTGCACGCCAGGCAGTTTCATTTCGGAATTGCCCGTGCGGATTTAAGCCGGAGTAATATTGCAGAAAAAAGCCGACATTGCGAAATGCTTTGTCGGAGATTTTGTATTGCCAACCAAAAAATACATTGAAAGACCATACTCGGCTTTCCGGAATATTTGCATTGTAAGAAAACTTGGGTCGGTTGTTGATTTCCGCCGATAAAATATTAACGAACTTTTCGGAACATAAAAAGCCTTTTGTCCTTTGGTAATTTCCTGAAAAATACCATTCTGTTTTCTTCTTGCTGCTCGGTATCTTTGCATTTTTTACTTCGTAACTGTCTGTTACATAGTAACCATCTCGGGTTCCCCACAGACTTTGGATGCCGACTTTCAGTGATAAAATATTTCCGCTTAACGTGTCGGGATCATTCAGACATAAAGATAATTTCCATGCTTCATAAGAAACATTGATGCGTTTAAAGTTCGGGATTTGACTGTATCCGTGCATGGCAAATTCGTCGCCGATATGAGTGCTTTCGTGAAACATCGGTAAGAGTTTAACGCTTATGTTTTTCAGGAAAGATTGCCGGGAAAATCGTTTAATCATTTTTATTTCACCGCCGAACCAATAATCTGTGTTAATAACCGGAGCGGTTTCCGGCTCGAACATATCAACTAAGGTAACCGCTCCTCCTTGCATATTTAAAGCAATACTTGTGTTTTTTGTATGATATGCCATAAGCGGTATGCCGTAACCAAATCGAGCTTCTATAAACGGGCGTTTTGAAACTTCCGATTTATAATAGTATTCCGAGATTTTATTCAGGTAAATTGTACTTAATTTTGTAATCGGGCTTCTTGTATCCGATACAAAAGGCTTTCCGAAACTTACCGGCTTAAAAAAAATAATGCTTTGTGCACTAATTTGTGTCGAAAATAAAAGAATAACAATAAAAATATATAATTTTGACTTCATAATAGAATCGTTTGGGTTTTGTTTTATTGCAAAAGTAAATTTAATATTGATAATTATTCCATTATTTAGTTTGGTTTTCAAAAAGAAACGCCCGGACTGATAAAAGACTCTCGGCGGAATGATTATTCTCCACAGGGTTTAAACCCTGTGGAGAATATAAAGTGCTCAATGTAGCTTTGGGTATTCCTATATGACCTTTAAAAATTATAAATATAAACATATGAAACACCCGGGATTAAGATTTAATCACACAACGGAATGATTATTTGCCAACACTATTAATTATTTGTAATGAAATAACTTAGGGTGTTCCTATATGACCTTTAAAAATTATAAATATAAACATATGAAAAAAGTTTTTTTCACATTCTTTTTATTATTTGCCCTCATAAACTTGTCGGCTCAAATTAACAAACAGCAAATTTCCAAGTTTAAACAGGTATTTGATGCTGTTACCGAAAGTTATGCCGACAGTGTTGATAAGGAACAACTTATTGAAGATGCCATCCGAGATTTATTAAAAAAACTGGATCCGCATTCCTTATATTTTTCAAAAGATGAAGTGGAAGAGTTGAATCGAGGCTTAAAAGGCAGTTTTGTGGGTGTGGGAATCAGTTATGATATTATTCAAGATACTGTGTTGATCCTGAGTGTGGTGGAGAATGGGCCTTCGTGTAAAGCAGGCATAAAACCGGGCGATCGAATTATTGAGGTTGAAAACGAATGTATTGCCGGAACCGGAATAAGTGATAAAAAACTCAGAGATTTATTAATAGGGAAAAAAGGCACGAAAGTAAACCTTAGGGTAAAAAGAAGAAATTCGGAACAATGCTTAGATTATATGGTTGTGCGAGGCAAAATCCCTTTAAAAAGTGTCAATGCAGCATACAATATCACTAAGGACATAAGCTATTTGAGATTAAATCGGTTTTCGGCAACTGCCATAAGGGAGTTTAAAAAAGCGACGGATACTTTGATGAATTCAAGCAATGCCGGATTGATTTTAGATTTAAGATATAATTCCGGCGGCTATTTATATGCAGCTGTTCAGTTATTGGAATTTTTTCTGAACAGAAAAACCTTGGTGCTTTATACAGAAGGGGCACATCAAAGACCTCAAAAATATTACACCCTGAAAAAAGGAAAATATCGAAATAATAAGTTGATTGTTTTAATTAACGAAGCTTCGGCTTCGGCTTCCGAAATTGTTGCCGGCGCCATTCAAGATTTAGACCGAGGCATTATCATTGGCAGACGCTCTTTTGGAAAAGGCTTGGTGCAAAAACCCATTTTCTTAAATGACAGTTCTTTGATACGCTTAACAATTGCAAAATATTATACCCCAGCCGGAAGAAACATTCAAAAATCGTTTAACAAAGGGGTTGATGCTTACAACAAAGACTTGATAAATCGATTTGAACACGGAGAGCATACCAATAAAGACAGTATTAATCTGGATAGTTTGCCGAAATATAAAACTTTATTTAAAAAGCGAGTCGTGTTTGGCGGGGGCGGAATTATGCCGGATGTTTTTATTCCGGTTGATACCGGCAAATATCCGTCTTTTTACACAGAAAAAGTAAGCGGATTTAAAATTAACGAAGCGGTGCATTTATTTGTTGAAAAACACAGAACTAAAATTCTTGGTCAATATCCGGAATTTAATCATTTCATTTCGGAATTTGAGTTGTCCGATGATGATTTAAACGACTTCTTTACTTATGTTTGTGAAGATGAGGATGAAAATGAAAAGACAAGGTTTATTTCGGAATATAAAGCAAACAAATATATTAAATCGCAAATAAAAGCGCTTATTGCTTCTGATTTATGGGGGGCAGAAGAATATTATAAGGTGTTTAACCCCTTTGACGAAACCATTTTAAAAGCCGTTGAATTATTAAGCAACAATCAAAAATACTCAAAAATATTAAGTGCCAATGCCTCCGAAAAGGATTAATTTGGGCGTTCTGTTTTTATAATTTTTCCGTTTTTATAAATTGCAATTTTTATTAAGGTTCCGGATTTGTTGTAAATAAAGTGCTTACCTTCAATCAGATAGCCGTTTTTGAAGAAGCCGTTTTTTTCAATTTTATTAAATTTATTATAAAAAGTGTGCTGCCCGGTACCGGAAAATACTTCTACTTTGGATGTTTTTGTTGAAGTTTTCTTTGGCACTTCTTTGCTTTTGTTTTTTGCTTTTGAGACAGCTTCTTTTTTTCCGGGGCTATGCAACTTTTCTTTTTGCATCTTCCCTTCGGTAAATATTCTTTCGGAGCGTATCGAGCCGTCGGCATAATATTCTTTAATCACTCCTTTTTCCTTTCCCTCTTCCCATTCGCCTTCAATTTTAATATTGCCGTTTTCATAAAAATATTGCTGATAACCGCAGCGAGTTCCATTTTCGTTATAATTCCAAGCATAAGATAATTTTCCGTTTTTATAATATGCTTTATATTTGTGTACCCATTTGTCAATGAGCCAAGTACCCTCTTCGGCAATATTTCCGTTTTCGTAATATACCGTTGCTTTGCCGTATGTTTGTCCGTTTTTATAAGTAATTTCGGATTTGATTTGTCCATTTTTATAATAAGATTTCCAAAGCCCTTCTTTTTTGCCGTTGATAAAATTTCCTTCATCGCTTATGTCTTTGGAGTTGGGCTTGAAAACAAGCCAGTAGCCTTGTTTTTTATGATGAACATCTGTCATGTTTACAGTATCGCCTTTATATATCTCAAAGCTCTGAGCATCTGAAGTATATGTACAGATAAGGCAAGTAATTACTATGACAAATATTTTTTTCACAATCAATCGTTTAAATATATATTACAGATGAAAAAAGTATGCCGGGATTTTACTTTTTCATAGACTTTTCAAAATTAAATTTTTTTCGGCAATCTGCGGGTTTTTTAATTTACACTAATTTTTGAACATACCTTAGAGCTGTTGCATATTATACTTGAAGCTATGAATGTATAAGAACAATTATCTTGTTTTTTTATACATAAAAATGTTTTGTAATAAAAACTTTCCTATTTTTACGCATTGTTTTATTATTTTAATCTTAAAAAAATGAAAAAATTTCTGATAATTTTCGTATTAATACTGATTATTGCTGGCGGAGCTTATTATGCCTTTGTTTATTATTTTTCATACAGTCATGGTTACAGAGCCGGTGAATTAGTGAAATTCAGCCAAAAAGGTGTTGTTTTTAGAACTTGGGAAGGACAAATAAGTCAAGAAGCAACTCAACCGCTTTGGGATTTTTCAGTTCTGGATAAAGAAGAAGAAGTTATAGACTTATTAAAAAACTTGCAAGGAAAACATGTTAAACTTACTTATAAAGAGAGATTTAAAACGTTCCCGTGGTGGGGCGACACCCATTATTTTATTTCAGAAGTTGAAGAAGCTAATCCCCAAGAGCAAAGCCGGGAAGTTGCTGTTTCAACAGATAAAAATGCAGAAATTATTGAAGAACTGAAGCAAGAAAACCAAGCACTTAGAGAGGAAAATGAGAAACTGAAAGAAGATGTTGACATTTTAAAAACAACGGTTAAAGTTTTGAGAGATACCTCACTTAATTAGCACCGGCAAGAAAACGTCCTAACTTCTGAATTACCAGCATTTAATCCGGCTTAATATCGTGTATGATCTAAGCAACAAAGCCAATGTCTTCTCGTATTTGCTAAAACAAATGCTAGCGAGATACACTAAGAGTATTAGGCAACATTAAAAAAAACAAATTGAAAGAATTAAAAGAAATTATAGAGAAGATTGTTCAATTTGGGAATACTCCAAAATTAGAAATAGATGATAAGATTTATGTTTTAAAGAAACTATTAATCAATCTTTACTATTATTTCATAAATTTAAAGCTTACTTGTGAAGAAAAAGAATATGATGAAGAACCTGATTTTAATTACAACTTAATTAGAGAAAATGTTTCATCTAATTTTCCAGCTTTTGGATTTTACAATAAAGTTCTATATCCTAATGAAATTGAACCGGAAATTGGACTTGAAGATGAAATAGATGATTTAACGGATATTATTATTGATTTGTTAAAAGTAAAGTGGCGATTTGAAAATACAAGTGAACAAGATGCCTTATATTATTTTAAATTATATATGGCTATTCATAGCGAAACACATTTACTAAATTTACTATGTTAAATTAAAGAAAATGAAATAGGAGGTATTGAATTTTTGAATAAGGTTTAGTGAGTAAAAAATAACGCTTGTCTAAAACAGCTTCATTTGCTCGTCAATTAATTATTCCTGCTTTCCGGGAAATTTTGCATATTTGTTTAACCCACATTTGCAAAAACAAATGTTCACGACATACACCAAGAGCTTTGGCGGTCAGTATTAGAGAAAATAGTATAAAATTGAAAAGGAGAATTAATAATTATATTATGGCAAACCGGAAGTTAATGCAAGAGACCGGCGAGTACAATACTATTGAACCATTAGATTAAAACAGTATGAAATTATTGCATATCATAACGGCTGAATATATAGGTGATTACAAAATTAAATTATCTTTTAACGATGGCTACAGTGGTGTGGCAGATTTACAAGAAAAAATTTACAATGACCACCGAATAATTTTTGCACCATTAAAAGATAGAGCTTTTTTTAAAAGGTTTAAACAGCACTTTGGAACAATAGAGAGGGAAAATGGACTTGATTTAGCTCCGGAATTTTTATATGATATAGCTACAAAGCAGAAAAGCTCGGGAAGATAAAAATCTAACTCAAGAACAACTCGGAGAGTTGGTCAATAAAAAGCGGATCTACATTTCAAGAGAGGAAAACAACGGAAGTAACTTAACATTAAAGACGCTTTATGACATCGTTGAAAAAGGTCTTGGTGGAAAAGTGAAAATTTTAATCGAAGTATAAAATTACGTTTAATGGCTTCATTTGATTGTTTCTCCTTTCCGGAAAATTTTGCACATTTGTTTAATCTGCATTTGCAAAAATAAATGCTCACGAGATACTCCAAAAACATTGGCTGTCAGTATTAGAGAAAATAATATAAAATTGAAAAGGAGAATTAATAATTATGTTATGGCAAACAATACAATAAAACATAAAATAAAAGCAGCTTATAAAAAACATGCCGACAAATACGATGATTATATCACATCCGGAAGCCGGTGGTCAAAAATAATTGTAAAGATTATTTGGGGTATGAAAGATGAAGAGTATGTAAATACACTTATTTCATTAATCCCAAATGAATTACAGGGGAAACTCTTAGATATACCTGCCGGCACTGCTATTTTTACTTATAAAAAATACAAACAAATGCCTAAAGCGGATATTTTCTGCCTAGATTATTCACAAGAAATGCTTGATTATGCCATTAAAAGATTTAAGTCTTTAAATACAACTAATGTGCATTGCATACAAGGTGATTCAGAAACTATGCCTTTTGAAAATGATTTTTTTGATATTGTTTTGTCAATGAATGGTTTTCATGCTTTCCCGGAGAAAGAAAAAGCATTCAAAGAAACAAATAGAGTATTAAAAAAAGGTGGTAAGTTTATAGGGTGTTTTTATATAAAAGGAGAACGAAAATTGAGTGATTTTTTTGTTCGGAATATTTTTGTGAAAAACGGTACATTTACTCCACCTTTTATGACTAAAAAGGAATTAGAATTGCAATTAAAAGAAAAATATAAAGATGTAAAAATATGGAATGTAAAATCTATTGTATGTTTTGAATGTACAAAGAAATAAGAACCCTGTTTGATATATAAATCGAACTGCGAACATTCATTTGTTAATTAATTATTCCTCCTTTCCGGGATGTTTTGTACTTTTGTTTAAGGCATGTTTTTCTAGCCCGCATTTGCAAAAACAAATCTCACGACATAAGCTAAGAGCGTTAGGTATCAGTAAAACAGGAAATAATAAACAAAAAAAACAACTCAGAATTAAAATTAATTTACTAAATTTGTAGCAGTGAAACAAAGATTTTACATAGATACATCGGTTTTTGGAGGAGTTTTTGACGTTGAGTTTGAAACCGAAACAGTTCTACTCTTTGAAAAAGTAAAGAAAGGCGAAATTATTTGTGTTTATTCGCAAATTACGGAAAGCGAATTATCAAAAGCCCCGGAAAAAGTGCAAGACTTTTTTAAAGAATTAACTGAAGAGCAAAAGGAAAAAGTTGATATTACTCCTCAAATATTGGAATTAGCGGAAACTTATGTTAAGGAGAAAGTTGTTGGAGAAACAAGTTTTGATGATTGTGTACACATTGCAACAGCAACGGTATATAAAGTAGATTTACTTGTGAGTTGGAACTTCAAACATATTGTAAATGTTTATAGAATTAGAGGTTATAATTCAGTGAATTTAAAATTAGGATATGGAACATTAAATATTCATTCACCAAAAGAAATCGTAGGATATGAAAAAAACGAATAAACAAAAAAAAGAATTTGATACAGTCAAAACTTTTAGAAAAATAAAAGACAAAATTTCAAAAGAAATTAAAGGAATGTCTTATGAGCAATTAATGGAATATTTTGAAAAAACAAAATTAAAACCCAAGGTGCCGAATGCCTAATACTTTTGGCTTCATTTACTCGCCAATTGATTGTATTTGTTGAGTAAGTTTTGATAAATATAGAGAGTAGGCTGTTTGTCTTATTTTTTCTCTTTTTGGGTTAAAAAATCAATTATTTATTCTTCCTTTCCGGGATGTTTTGTACTTTTGTTTAAGGCATGTTTCTCTAATACAACAGGAATATAAGCAGTCTGAAAGACTCGGCGTGCTGTCAGGGCTGAACTACTTCCCGGTTCTAAGCGAGTGTAAGTTTTTGGCGGAAGTTTTTGCTTTAAAATGCAAAGAATCGCCCCATGCTCCGTAAGCAATTTTATTTTCTACTCCTTTAAGGTTCATTTCAATACATGTTTTGCAATCATCATCGGAAGATTTGGTCAGCGGTTTGTTTTCATAGAGTGCATAAGCATCTCGGTATGTGCCGGGGGTTATATTGGGCATAAGCACATTTGCTCCGATTTGAATTGCCTTTTCTCTTCCGTTTTTATCGATTGCTTGCAAAGCCGTGGTTGCGGCAATATTAATATTCGGCATCATTATTCTGAGCAAGGCAATCATTTTCATGCCAAGCTCAAATCTTTCGGATAAAGGCAACAAGTTTTCTTTGTATTGAAATAAAGGCGTATCCGCATGTTCAATATAAGGACCCATGCCGCACATGTCAATATCAAATTCTTTCATAAAAAGCAGGTCGTTTGCCAAATGTTCAAGTCTTTGAAAGGGCAAGCCAATCATTACGCCGGTGCCTGTTTGATAACCGCATTTTTTCAGCAATTCCAAACTTTTGAGCCGAGTTTCAAAACTATGTAAATCATTTTGAGGATGTAACTTTGCGTAAAGTTCTTTGTCGGATGCTTCTATGCGCAACAAATATCTGTGTGCCCCGGCATCAAACCAACGTTTGTAGGTGTCTTCACTTTGTTCGCCGCAAGATAAAGTAATGCCGAGTTTATTGTCGGATAAACTTTTTATTTGCTTCAATAAGTGTTCAATCCTTTTTGAAAAATTTTCGATTTGCAGCTCTCCCGATTGTATTACAAGCGAGCCGAAATTGTTTTCATAGGCAAATTTTGCAGCCTCCAAGACCTCAGCATCCTTTAAATTATATCGTTTCGTTTTTTTATTTGATTTTCTTATGCCGCAATAATAACAATCTTTTGAGCAATTATTGGAAAGTTCTATAAGACCACGAAGATATACTTTATTGCCTACATGTTTTTTCTTTTGTTCCGAAGAAAAATTTAAAAGTGCTTCGTATTCTTTTCCCGAAGACTTTAAGCAATACAGAATATCGGCTTTATTCATTTGTTCTTTATGCAACAAATTTTCAATCACGCTTTATTATTTTTTACGAAACAAAGGGTTGTGTAACTCGATTAAAAATGCCGTTCATCCAAGCAATGGCAATTCCGTAATTGCTCACGGGTATGCCTTGGTCAATAAATGCTTGCAGTCGTCCTTTCAGTTGTTTGCCGGTTATGACACAGCCGCCGCATTGAATCACCATTTTATAGTCGGAAGCATTGCCTTCAATATCCGACAAGCCGGAAATTACTTTAAATTCAAGGTCTTTTCCCGTATATTTTTTTAGCCAGTTCGGAATTTTAAAGCGCCCTATATCTTCGCAACTTACTTGATGAGTGCATGATTCAAGGATAAGTATTTTATCGCCGTCTTCTAATTTGTCTATTTGCGGTGTTCCTTCAAGATATTTTTCAAAATTACCTCTATAACGTGCAAATAAAATACTAAAACTCGTGAGCGGAATATCTTCCGGGATAATTCCGGAAACATAGTCAAAAACTTGACTGTCTGTTACGACTAAGTTTGGTCTTATGCCAAGTTTCATAAAATCCGACAGTTCGGTTTCTTTCACAGACATACATATTGCATCATGGTCAAGGACATCACGCCATGCGGTTACTTGCGGCAGAATCATTCTGCCGGTGGGTGCTTCGGCATCAATGGGCGTAATAAGCAACACGAGGTCTTTGGGTTTAAGAACACCGGCAAAAAGAGAGGCTTGTACATAAGCGGATGCCGGTACTGTTGCTTTTATAAGTTTTATCAGTGCCTCTCTTTGCGTCTCGTCTCTTACCGAAAAGTCCATTATTTCCGCAGATGTATTTTTCTCAATCAGCAAGCGGGTTTCATCGGAAAGTTTCGTTTTATCGGCTTTATTGTGTACAATAAAAAAGGGCAGGTCATATTCTTTAAACTTTAAAATAATATCTTTTTCATAGCTTCCGAAAGTATTATCTGCAATTACAAGTATGGCTGCATCAATGGTTGCGAGCGTTTTTAAGGTCTTGTTTATTCTAAGTTTCCCTATTTCTTCTTTGTCGTCAATGCCTGCCGTATCAATAAGTATAACCGGACCCACTCCGAAAATTTCAACCGATTTTTTTACCGGGTCTGTTGTTGTTCCGGGATGGTCTGAAACAATGGAAATATTTTGCCGGGTCAGGTAATTTATCAGCGAGCTTTTTCCCTTATTTCGTTTGCCGTATATTCCGATATGCGGTTTTAAATCTTTTCCTTTCATATGTTTATTTTTATAACTTTCAAAGGTCATATAGGAACACCCAAAGCTACATTGAGCACTTTATATTCTCCACAGGGTTTAAACCCTGTGGGAATAATCATTCCGTTGTGTGATTAAACCTTTTCATATTGCTTAAAAATATAAATCGCGCTTTCCTTGTTTCATTTGCTCAATTCGAGCTTTAAGCTCGCGGACAATTTTTTCGTCTTTTATGGTATCTATATTTTTATTTATCGCAAGCCACGCTTTTTCTTTTGTTTTTTCCGGAGCATAATCAAGCGTATATTCCAGCAAAGTAAGTATTGCATTTGGGGTGCAGTATTTTTTTATGAAACCCGGAACGGAAAACTCCATAAAATGTTCTCCTGTTCGCCCCAATCTGTAACAAGCGGTGCAAAAAGACGGCAACATATCTTGATCAAGCAGTTCATCAATAATTTCGTTCAAAGAACGTGTGTCGTTAATTCGGAACTGTTCTTTGTTTAGGTTTTGCTCTTCATTCAGGCTTATTTCTTCGGCATAACTGCCTAATTCCAATTTGGTTCCGCCGTCTATTTGGGACACGCCGTATTGTATAATTTCATCGCGTAGTTTTTTCGGTTCTCTCGCGGTCAATATCATTCCCGTGTAGGGCACGGCAAGTCGGATAATGGCAACCATACGGGCAAAATCTTCATCGGTCATAAAATGCTTGCGTCCCATTTTCAGCATGGATGCGTCTGTTATTCGCGGAAAAGAAATTGTATGCGGTCCTACATTATAGCAAGCTTCCAAGTGATTTGTATGCCTGAGCAGTCCGAGTACTTCAAACTTCCAATCGTAGAGTCCGAATAAAGCACCTATGCCGACATCGTCTAAACCTACTTCTTGCGCTCTGTCCAATGAGCTGAGTCGATAGTCGAAATCGGCTTTTTTCCCGCGTAAATGGTATTTTTTATAAGCATCCGGGTGGTAGGTTTCTTGAAATACCTGATAGGTGCCTATTCCCGCATCTTTTACAATCCTGAAACCTTCCATATCCAAGGGGGCGGCGTTAATATTTACGCGTCTTATTTCGCCGTTTCCTTTTTTTACTTTATATACGGACTTGACTGTTTCGGCAATAAATTCGGGAGAGTATTGCTTGTGCTCCCCAAAAACGAGGATTAACCTTTTTTGCCCGTTTTCTTCCAAAGCCTCAACTTCTTGAACGATTTCATTGCCGGATAAAGTTTTTCTTACGGCATCTTTATTGGATGCTTTAAATCCGCAATATGTACAGTCGTTTGAACATTTGTTGCCTATATACAAAGGTGCAAACAAAACAATGCGGTTGCCGTAAACATTCTTTTTTAATGTTTTTGCTCCTTGCTTTATTTCTTCAATAATATCAGGATTGGAAGCATTTAACAGAACGGCGGTTTCTTGAAGCGAAAGCCTGTTTTTTTCAAGAGATTTTTGGATAATATCTCGAACTCTTGCTTTATCGGCATGTCCGTTTTTGAGAAAGTTCTCAATTTCTCCGACATCAATAAAAGGTTTTTCCGGCTCATCCGGAATATTATATTTTTCGGGTGTGAAATTCATTGTATCGTATTTTTTTGGTGTGAAACATTAATTCTTTGCAATAATAATTTTAATATTAACACCTGTTAGTTTTCCTATTCTCCCGGCAAGGTTGTTTACTGTATCAATATCAGACTCCATAATCAGAGATATGATATTAAAATTTTTGTCGGGGAGGGAAATTCCTTGACGACCAATGATTTCTGTAGAAAAATCAGCCAAAATAAGATTTAATTCTTGAATGCTTTGATGCCCTTTTTCTACTGTAATTAAGGCTGAAGTAATTTTTATTTCCTTTTCCATAAGTCCTACTCAAAGATTAGGTATTATTTATTGTTAATATTGCATAAAAACTCAAGAAGCAAGCGGCAACGCTCATTTCTCAAGTTTTTATGGTAAACACATTGAGCTTTTACTCTTCGTATTCTGCTAATATTTTTTTAACATCGTTGGGAGCAACGCGTCCGTAGGTTTTGTCTCCGACAAGAACAACGGGAGCCAAGCCGCAAGCACCGACACATCTCAAACAACTTAATGAAAATTTTCCGTCTTCGGTTGTTTCTCCTACTTTAATATTTAATTCTTTTTTAAACTCGTCTAAAACCGTTTCGGCACCACGAACATAACAAGCTGTTCCTGTGCATATTGATATAGGATGCTTTCCTTTGGGTTTCATCGTAAAGAATGAATAAAAGGTAACAACCCCATATACTTGTGCCATGCTTATATTCAATTCGTCTGCAATAACTTCTTGAACTTCTGCCGGCAAATATCCGAAATGTTCTTGAGTTTTGTGCAAAACATTAATTAAATTACCGGGGTTATTGTCAAAAGATTTACAAATCTCTTTTATTTTACTTATATGCTCGGTTTTTAATGATACTTTCATCTGTTTATGTTTATAATTTTCAAAGGTCAATTTATTTAATTACAAATTATGAACGGCGTAGCCCTCACGTAAGTAATTGTAAATTATAAATTATTTTTCTTCAGCTTTATGATGCGCTTTTTTTAGAGATTTCTTATCAAAATAATGCGTGTGTAATAGTTTATGCGCTTTTTCGCCTAAGGGTTCTCCCAAGAACTCTTTATATAGTTTTTGAATATACGGATTCTCATGCGATTTTCTGATTGTTTTTCCAGCATCTTCTCTATAAAGAGCTTCCGCACGTTTTTTCAGGGTTTCTGATTTTCCGTGATGCAAAGGTTGTCCGCCTCCGCCGACACAACCGCCCGGACATGCCATAACTTCAATGGCATGATATTCTGATTTTCCCGATTTTATTTCTTCCAATAAAGCTTTTGCATTACCTAAACCGTGTGCAATACCAATTTTTACTTTTGTTCCGTCAAAATCAACTTCGGCGCTGCGGATGCCGTCAAAACCTCTGATTTGTTCAAAATCTACTTTGTCTAATGTTTTCTTGGTAAACACTTCATAAGCGGTTCTCGTTGCAGCTTCTATCACGCCGCCGGTAGTCCCGAAAATAACTCCTGCTCCGGTAGACTCGCCAAGCGGTTTGTCGAATTCCTCCTCCGGCAATTTCTTGAAATCAATATTGGCTAACCGAATAAAGCTCGCTAACTCTCTGGTCGTAAGAGAAAAATCAACATCCGGATTTTCATCTACCTTAAATTCATCTCTTTGTGCTTCATATTTTTTTGCAACACAAGGCATAATCGATACAACAATTAAGTCTTCTCTTTTAATGTTCAACTGTTGTGCAAAATATGATTTTGCGATAGAACCGAACATTTGTTGCGGCGAACGAGCTGTTGACGGAATTTCTTTCATATCGGGGAAGTGATATTCAAAGAAGTTTACCCAACCCGGACAGCATGATGTAAGAATTGGCATTTTTACATCTTTATCGCCATTGAGGAAACGGGTTAATCTGTTTAATAGTTCAGCACCTTCTTCCATAATGGTAAGGTCGGCGGCAAAATCGGTATCAAAAACATAATCAAAGCCCAATTCTCGAAGTGCGGCAACCATTTTTCCGGTTACCAGTGTTCCGGGCTCAAAACCAAACTCTTCGCCTAATGCTGCTCGCACAGCCGGTGCAGTTTGTACGATAACTGTTTTGCCGGGGTCGGTTAAGGCTCTAATGGCATCTTGCGTATGGTCTTTTTCGGTTAAAGCGCCGGTCGGACAAACGGCAACGCATTGCCCGCAATAGGTACAAGGCGATTCGCTTAAATCCATTTCAAATGCGGGAGCCACAACTGCCTGAAAACCTCTGTTAACGGCATGCAATGCACCAACTTTTTGTACGTCATTACACATGGTTTCACAACGGCGGCACATAATACATTTATCCATATCCCGGATTATTGCCGGAGAAAAGTCTTCTCTGTAAGTACTCATTTCGGCAATATCTTCACAGTGTATTTCCCGAACACCTAATCTGACTGCCATATCTTGCAATTCGCAGTTTCCGGATTTTGCACAGGTCAAACATTCTTTAGGGTGGTCTGAAAGGATTAGTTCCATTACGGTTTGTCGGGCGTTGATAACGCGCAGGGAGTTGGTTTTTATGACCATTCCGTCTGTGCAGTCTGTAGCGCAAGAGGGGGCTAAATTTCTTCTGCCTTCCACTTCCACAACGCAAATACGACAACCACCGGGTCTGTTTTCTATCCCCAAGTCGTCTAAACGCATATTGCATAATACGGGAATATCTATACCAACTTTCTCGGCAGCTTGTAATATTGTTGTTCCTTTCGGGACTTCTATTTTGTGAGAATCTATTGTAATTTTTACTGTATCCATTTTATTTCAAACTTTTAACTGATTATTACTGCATCAAATTTACATTTTTCTAAACAAGCGCCGCATTTAATACAAAGCTCTTGACTTATTTCGTGAATTTCTTTTTTGCTTCCTGAAATAGCTCCAACCGGACAAGCTCTTGCACAAGCAGTACAACCGACACACTCATCCGCTACAATACTGTACTTCATTAAATCCTTACATTTGCCGGCTTCACAGTGGTGATTTTCGACATGGTCTAAATATTCACCCCAAAAGTTATCCATGGTAGATAATACCGGGTTCGGGGATGTTTGACCTAAACCACATAAAGAAGTGTCTTTTATAACTTTACAGTAGTTTTGTAAAGCATCTAAATCATCTCTTGTTGCTTTTCCTGCCGTTATCTTATTTAACATTTCATACAGTCGTTTATTTCCGATTCTACAAGGAGCGCATTTTCCGCAAGATTCTTCTACGGTAAAATCTAAATAGAATTTAGCCACGGAAACCATGCAGTCGTCTTCATCCATGATAATCATACCTCCGGAACCCATCATTGAACCGGCAGCTAATAAGTTGTCGAAATCAATGGGCGTATCTAAGTGTTTTTCGGTAAGACAACCGCCGGAGGGTCCTCCGGTTTGAACTGCTTTAAATTTTTTCCCGTCTTTTATGCCGCCGCCGATATCGAAAATTACTTCGCGAAGTGTAGTCCCCATGGGAACTTCAATAAGCCCGACATTATTAATCTTACCGGCAAGTGCAAATACTTTTGTTCCTTTTGATTTTTCGGTTCCAATGGAAGCATACCATTCCGCACCTTTATTAATGATTATCGGAATATTGGCAAAAGTTTCAACATTGTTTACGTTTGTGGGTAAGTTCTTGTAACCCGACACACTGGGGAAAGGCGGTTTTAATGTTGGTTCACCCCTTAATCCTTCCATAGAGTGTATCAAAGCAGTTTCTTCACCGCAAACAAAAGCACCGGCTCCGTATCTGATTTCAATGTCGAAATTAAAGCCTGAGCTTAAAATATTATCGCCGAGCAAACCGTAGTTTGATGCTTGTTCCAAAGCTGTTTTGAGGCGTTTTATGGCTAAAGGATATTCTGCACGAATATAAACCAAACCTTTTGATGCGCCGATAGAGTAGCCGCATATTGCCATTGCTTCAATGATAGAATGCGGGTCTCCTTCCAAAATTGAACGATCCATAAATGCACCGGGGTCGCCCTCGTCGGCATTACAAACCACATATTTTTGCTCTGCTTTGGTTTGCGATGTAAAGTCCCATTTCAAGCCCGTAGGGAAACCGCCGCCGCCTCGTCCGCGTAAACCGGAGGCTTTTACTATTTCAATAACCTCTTTAGGTTCTTTTTCGGTAAGACATTCTGCCAAGGCTGCATAACCGTCTCTGGCTATATATTCATCAATGCTTTCAGGATCTATGAAGCCGCAATTACGCAATGCAATACGCATTTGCTTTTTGTAGAAACTCATGTGCTTGGAATCCGGGACTTGTTCTTTTTTTTCCGGATCAACATAAAGCAATTGTTCAACTTTTCGACCTTTAATTATGTGTTCCAAGACGATTTCTCTTGCATTTTCCGGTTGCACTTCCGTGTAAAAAGTATTATCCGGCATTATTTTTACGATAGGACCTTTTTCGCAAAAGCCGAAACATCCGGTAGCAATAGCATGAACCTCGTCTTGCAAATTGTGTTCTTCTAAAATTTCTTTAAATTTTTCAAGTAAAATATCGCTTTTTGATGAATGACAACCTGTGCCGCCACATACCAAAACGTGCATTTTATAAGTCTTCATTTGATTCTTGATTTTATTCTTAATACCTTAACCTTTCAAAAAATTTATTCAACAGTTTTATATCCAATAGGAATTATGCCGTCGGCTAACTCACCTCGAATTACATGCTTTTCTATTATTTCATCCGCTTTTTCATTATCAACATAACCGTAAACAACGGGCTCTTGTCCGGGCATGGTTATTTCAATAGTCGGTTCTGCGTAGCAGTAGCCCATGCAACCGGTTTGGCTTACAATAGCATTAATATGCCTTTTTTCTAATTCTGCAATAAGATAATCCATAAGGTCTTTTGCGCCCGAAGCAATACCGCAAGTTGCCATAGCTACTTTTATCTGAATAATACTTTCAGGATGTTCACTTTTTTCCCGTAAATCAATTTTGCTTTGTACCTTGTTTTTTATCTTTCGCAAATCATCGAGTGTTTTTATTTTCGACATGTTATTCTTATTTAGTTTGTTATTTTAATTACTTAATTTATATAATTCTTCAAGATTTTCAGCAATCATTTCTTTAATAAATCGGTGTATTTCCGGGTCGTTAATCGGTGTTTCTCCCAGTACCTCTTTTAGTTCAACAGTTTTGAAAGTATAATTGTTTTTAGGTGTTTGATGTGTATATACAAAGTTCAAATTAGGATTAGCATTAACCAGCAGTGCCACTACTCCGGGAATATCTCCCAAAGGCAAACAATCTATATGTTGTTTTTTAAAATAGGCTTCAATTGTTGTACCTTGCCCTACTTTTGAGTCTATCTTTACGGAGCCGTCGGTACGCTCTGCACTTTGCTTAAACAACGGAATGCCTAAGCCTACCTTTCGCGTAGTTCGTCCGGTAGTATAAGGATCATCTATTGTTTTTAACATTTCTGCCGGGATTCCGGAACCATTATCCTTTATTTTAACAATAAGGTTTTCATTGTCAGTATCCTGCACGCTAATTTCAATACAATTTGCTTTTGCCGTTACGGCATTCTGTACAAGGTCTAATATGTGCAGAGACAAATCTTTCATCAACAATGATGTAATGCAAAAAAATTAAACTTTATCTATCTTCTTATCAATTATATTGATACAAACTAAAACACTTTTTATAAGCTATTTAATGACATATATCATATTTTTGGGCGAAGAGTGTGTTGTCTGTGGTAATTGTTTGAAATAAAATAGGTTGTGGCTTCGGCAATATCTTTGTTACACCTTAATTTAGAGCCAATCTAATTAAAAACAAGGGGGTATAAATGCGACTTATTCAGACCAATTTAAAAAGTATAAATCCTCGTATTTTATTTTTTTGAAATATTCAATAAAATTATCTATTTATGCACAGAAAACAAAGCAGTCATCTTAAATCAAATTATGAATAAAGAAAAGACCATTCTCGGTATCATGTCCGGGACTTCGCTTGACGGAATAGATTTTGCTTTATGCAATTTTGCAAAAAAAAAGGATACGTATACATACAAAGTAATACAAACAGGTTTTGTTCCTTATGATGCAAGCTGGAAAAACAAACTTGCTCATGCCCAAAATCTAAATTCTTTTGACTTTATTAAATTGCACAAAGCATACGGCAGATTTATCGGCAAACAGGCAAATGCTTTCTTGCAAGGAGCAAAGTTGCCTGATTTTATTGCTTCTCACGGGCATACGGTTTTTCATAAACCGCAAGAGCAAATTACATTTCAAATTGGAGACGGTGCCTTTATTGCTGCCGAAACAAATATTGCAACCATATCGGATTTTCGAAATTTAGACACGGCATTCGGCGGACAAGGTGCCCCCTTGGTTCCCATAGGCGACAAACTGCTTTTTTCGGAATTTGATTTTTGCCTAAATTTGGGCGGATTTGCAAATATTTCCGATAAAAAAAATGCAATCGCTTATGACCTTTGCCCTTTTAATTTTATTCTTAATCATTTTGCTCAAAAAGCAGGCAAAGAATATGATGAAAATGGCGAAATCGGAAAAACCGGCAAAATACACGGCAACTTGCTGGACGAACTTAAACAAATTGATTATTACCGAACAGAACCGCCCAAATCGCTCGGCAGAGAATATGTTGAAAAATATTATTTCCCAATTTTTGAGAAATACACAATTCCTGCGGAAGATTTTATCCGCACATATTACGAACATGCCGCAGCATGTATTTACGAAAGCATTGCCGACAAAAACGACAAAAAAGTTCTTATAACCGGCGGCGGTGCGCATAATACTTTCTTTTTGTCTCTGCTAAAAAAAATATCGAGTGATATATGGTATATTCCCGATAAAAACATCATTGACTACAAAGAAGCAATTATTTTTGCTTTTTTAGCTTTTTTAAGAAGCAGGCAAGAAATAAATACCTGCGCATCGGTTACCGGAGCAAAAAAAAATACTTCCGGAGGCTGCATATTCCTCCCGGAATAAACAAGTCGGATTAAACTGAAATATTTTTATGATTTCGTTCTGTTCCATTTTTTTTTATCTTTGCTGAATACTATTAATTAAATTCATTATGAAATTTTTTAAAAGATTATTATTTACGGCAGTTCTTATATCCTGCATTTCATTGGCTTATTCTCAAAAAAGGCTGATTAAAAAAGGAGATGCGGCATTTAATACCGGAGAATATTTTACGGCATACGAAGCTTATGAGAAAGTATATGAAAAGCTTAATTCGAAACCGGAAAAAGCTAAAATTGCTTTTAAGCTTGGCGAATGCAAAAGAAAAATGATGAATGCCCGAAAAGCTGCAAAATGGTACCGAAAAGCGGTCAGTTATCATATAGAAAACCCCAAAGCTTGGCTCTATTATGCCGATGCCTTAAAATCTTTGGGAAATTATGAAGATGCAAAGGTTCAATATAAAAAATACCAAAATTTAAACCCCTCTGACAAGCGCGGAAAGGCGGGAGAAAAATCATGCGAATTGGCTTTGGAATGGATTGCTACTCCAAGCCGATATCTGGTAGAAGAAGCGGCAGATATTAACTCGAAATATTCGGATTTTTCGCCCTCATTCGGCAAAAGCAAAACGGAATTATATTTCTCGTCGAGCAGAACAAGTGCGCAAGGAAAAAATCCGAGCCGGATTACCGGAGAAAGTTTTGCCGATATTTTTGTTGCAAAAAAAGACCGTAAGGGAAAGTGGAGCGTACCGGTGCCGGTGGAAGGAAATGTAAACACAGCCGGCAGCGAAGGTGCTGCTGTTATCTTAAATGACGGAGGCACAATGTATTATTCTATGTGCAAACAAACCGAAAAAGCAAATATGGGGTGCAAGATATACACCTCTCGATACAGCTCCGGCGGGTGGTCTGACCCGCAAGAAGTGGAACTAATCAAAGACAGCAGCGTAACCGTCACACATCCTGCTGTTTCAAAAGATGAAATGACCATGTATTTTGTCAGCGACAGCATTCCGGGTCTGAAATCTTTCGGCGGCACGGACATTTGGGTCGTAAAAAGAGCTTCAGCCGGTGGTGCATGGGGAAAACCGCAAAATGCCGGTTCTAAAATAAACACAAAAGGCGATGAAAAATTTCCTTACATCAGTGATGACGGAACTCTTTATTTTGCTTCGGACGGACATATTGGAATGGGCGGTCTGGACATTTTTAAAGCCGTTAAAAACGACAAAACTTGGGAGGTTGAAAATATGAAATATCCGATAAATTCATCAAAAAACGATTTCGGCATTTGCTTTTATGAAGATCAGCAGTTTGGATATTTCAGCTCGGATAGAGAGCGGTATATTGATTTATACCAATTTTCAAAACCCGATCTTCTTTTTGTTATGAAAGGGAAAGTGCTTAATTCCAACTCAACAACACCGATTGCCGATGCAAAAATACATTTGACAAGCCCGAGCGGACATGAGGTGGAAGTTAGCTCTGCATCTGACGGAAGTTTCCAATTTGCATTGCATCCGAGAACCGATTACACGGTTATTGCTTCAAAAACAAAATATTTGAGTGCGGTTGTTGACAGGTCAACAAAAGGACTAAAAAAAAGCAAGACTTTTGATGTCGTTTTGGATTTAGCACCCATAAAAAACACCTTTGAATTGCCCAATATCGAATACGATTTAGGCAAAACAACTTTGCGCCCGGAGTCTATGGTCTCTTTGGACAAGCTGGTAAAAATACTAAATGTAAACTCGCATATTACCATTGAACTTTCGGCAAATACCGATTACAGAGGCGGCGACGATTACAATTTAAACTTGTCAAACGGCAGAGCAAAATCCGTTTTGGAATATTTGGTTTCAAAAGGAATTAAAGAAGACCGATTAAGTTCCGTAGGAAACGGAGAGAAAAAACCGAAAGAGATTTCAAGAAAAACCAAAAACGGCAGAAATATTCTTAAAAAATATCCATTCCTAAAAGACGGCGATGTTTTGACAAAAGAATATATTGACAATTTGGAAAATGAAGAGCAAAAAGAAATTTGCCACCAGTTAAACAGAAGAACCGAGTTTAGAGTATTGCGAGACGACTACGGTATCAATGCCGTTAATTTCGGTTCGGAAGAATAAAAATCAAATTAAAACATATCTTTGCCGGCTATATGATGAAAGAGGATATTCGTAAAATATACAAAAAAGCATCAGATATGGACTTCCTTTCTGTTGATGAAGGCTTGCTTTTGTATGAAAATGCGCCGACTTCCGACTTAATGTTCCTTGCCGACAATATCAGAAAGGCAAACCAAGCGGAAGAACACAGAAACAAAGTTGGCTGGATTATAGACCGCAATGTTAATATTACCAATTCTTGCATTGCACAATGTGCTTTTTGTAATTTTTACAGAAAACCCGGTTCGCCCGACATTTACATTACCACGCCGGAAGAATATAATGAGAAAATTAAGGTTTTAAAGGAATTAGGCGGCAATCAACTTTTGCTGCAAGGCGGTTTGCACCCGAAATTAGGACTTGAATACTACAAAGGCTTATTTTCCGATTTAAAAAAGGAATATCCGGATATAAAGCTGCATGCTTTGGGACCCGCAGAAATTCATCATATTTCCCGAATTTCAAAAAAAACGTACCGAGAAGTTTTGGAGCAACTAATTGAAGCAGGCTTGGACAGTTTGCCCGGTGCCGGTGCCGAAATATTGAACGACAGAGTAAGAAAAATTGTTTCTCGCGGAAAATGCAATTCTCAGCAATGGCTTGATGTGATGAAAGAAGCGCATAAGTTAAACATCGTAACATCGGCAACAATGATGTTCGGACATATTGAAACCCATAGGGAGCGAATAGAGCATTTTGTGAAACTTCGGGATGTTCAAGCCGCAAAACCGGATTATTCCGAAGGTTTTACAAGTTTTATACCTTGGCCCTTTCAAGACAAAGGCACAAAATTGGAGCAAAAATCGGGTGTTAAAAATACCGTAACTGCCGATGAATACATCCGAACTTTTGCCTTAGCAAGGATAATGATGCCCAATATAAAAAATATGCAAGCATCGTGGCTAACGGTAGGAAAAACAACGGCACAGATAACCCTGCATGCCGGCGCCAATGATTTCGGTTCGATTATGATAGAAGAAAATGTTGTTTCCGTTGCCGGCGCAAATTACAGTTTAAATGTAGAGCAAATACAAGCCGCCATTAAAGAAGCCGGCTTTATGCCCGCATACCGGAATCAGGCTTATCAATATATTTAATAAACAAATAATCACTAACAAGATAGTTTATGAGCAAATTAATTTTTAAAATGAATTATTCCGGAACCCGATGGCCTGCCTACCTCACAGAATTGTTGGGCAAAGATATTGCCGATAAGTGTGTTGTAGAATCAAATGCTACGGCAAAAAGTCACAGTGCCCGAATTATTCTTTATAATTTTGACGGAAATAAATCTACTATCAATACCATTGTCCAAAACGAGAACACCCTGTCCGCTTATATTATAAATGACAAAGAAGTTCAAAAAAAATTAAAATAATCCGCAATTTGTCCTTTTAACATGCAGGTTCAGGATTTAAAATATAAAATAGCCTTAGGGCAAATACCCGGATTAGGTCCCGTAAACGCAAAAAACTTAATATCATATTGCGGCGGCGTTCGAAATGTTTTTGAGGCAAACAGAACAAAACTGCTCAAAACACCCGGTATAGGCAGCGTTACGGTGGACAGTATTTTGAAAAACAAGCAGTTGCTTGAAGTTGCCGATGAGGAAATAGAATTTATTGATAAGCAAAATATTAAAACTCATTTTTATACCGATGAGGACTATCCCTTTTTGCTAAAACAGTGTCCTGATGCTCCTTTGATTTTTTTTGAGAAAGGAAAGGTCTCGTTTGAGAACAAAAAAGTTATCAGCATTATAGGTACTCGAAAAGCAAGTCAAAGAGGCAAAGAGATATGCCGGAATCTGATAAAAGACCTTGCAGAAGCAGGGCACAATCCTGTTATTGTAAGCGGATTGGCATTCGGAATAGACATTTGTGCACACAGAGCAGCCTTAGAGTACGGACTTGAAACCGTATCGGTTTTAGGACACGGTTTAGACCGAATTTATCCCGCAACGCATAGAAAAACAGCCGAAGAAATTACGGAACACGGAGCACTAATTACCGAATTTACGAGAAGCAGCAAATTTGAACCGCAGAATTTTTTAAGACGCAATCGCATTATTGCCGGGCTTGCGCATGCAGTCGTAGTTATTGAATCTGCCGCAAAAGGAGGCTCGTTGGTTACCGCCGATATTGCAAACTCATATAACCGAGAAGTATTTGCCGTACCCGGACGATTAGACGATATATATTCCGAAGGCACGAACCAACTCATAAAAAATCATAAGGCATTTTTGTTGCAATCAGCCAAAGATATTGAATACATCTTAAATTGGGAGCAAAGCAAAATGCCTGCACAACAGGTTTTGTTTGTAGAACTTTCGGAAGATGAGAAAAAAATTGCACAAATTATCCGAAAAAACGGGAAAACCGGAATTGATTATATTTGCAAAGAATCCGGATTTAATTCGGCAAAAACTTCGGCATTATTATTAGAAATGGAGTTTAAATCGGCATTGCATTGCTTGCCCGGGAAAATTTATGAACTTGCCGGAAATATTGAACTTTGAGAAACAGGATATAATGAAAATATCAGCAGTCATAATCACCTACAATGAAGAACGGAATATTGAGCGATGTTTATTATCCTTATTGGAACTTGCCGATGAGATTGTCGTCTTGGATTCTTTTTCGACCGACAAGACCGAAGAAATTTGCAAAAAATATCCCGTAAAATTTATTCAACATGCTTTTGACGGACATATTGAACAAAAAAACAGAGCAATGAATGCGGCAAAATACTCCTATGTGTTATCGCTTGATGCTGATGAGTTTTTATCGGAAAAACTAAAAAAATCAATACTTGCAATAAAAGAAAATGCAGAATTTGATGCCTATTCATTTAACCGTTTAAATTATTACTGCCAAAAACCAATAAAACACAGCGGTTGGTATCCTGATAAAAAAATACGCCTATGGAACAAAAGCAAAGGGAGCTGGGGGGGAATTAACCCGCACGATTCGGTGATTTTAGAAAATCATGCAAGTTTAAAACATTTAAAAGGAGATTTAAACCATTTTTCATATAACACAATCGAAGAACATATAGCACAAACCAATAAGTTTAGCACCATTTCCGCGCAAGCGTTGTTTGAAAAAGGGAAAAAGGCTTCAATAATCAAAATTTGGCTGAAAACATTCGGCGCATTTATAAAAAATTATATATTGAAACTTGCTTTTCTTGACGGGTTTTACGGACTTGTTATAGCGAGAACCAACACCTATGCAACATTCTTGAAATATTCAAAGCTGAGAGACCTAACAAAACGCAACCAAAATAAAACGGTTGCATCTGATTCATTATAAGAAACAATAAGTTTTGAAACAAAGCCTTTATTCTCAAATCGAAAAGTATGAAGAAAAATATCTTAATTGATTTAGACAGATTAAAAAACATACATACCGGCTTAGGGCAAGTATCCTTAAATTTTGGGAAAGAGTTGGCAAAAATTAAGGATGAAGATTTGCATTTTACTTTTTTGCTTCCGAAAGAGTTCGTAAACAGTTTTGGCACAAATGTATCATACGAAGTAGTTTCGCTAAAAAGGCGTTGGTTTCCGGCGATGTGCAAAGATTATGATCTTTGGCATTCCTTGCATCAAGATGCTTCCTATTTACCCGGGAGAAGAAATATGCCTTATGTATTAACCGTGCACGATTTGAATTTTTTGTCGGAAAAATCACCCGGCAAAGCAAAAAAACGGCTGAAAATTTTACAAAAAAAAATAGACAGAGCATCCGAAATTGTTGCAATCTCGGATTTTACAAAAAATAAAATAGAAAAACATCTTGATATCTCCGGAAAAGAAGTAAAGTTGATATACAACGGGGTTGAAGTGCTTGAATTTCCGGAAAGCAATAAGCCGGAATTTGTTCCGGAAGGCGAATTTTTACTTTCAATAGGGGTTATTAAAGAAAAAAAGAATGTAGAGGTTTTGCTTCCTTTTCTCGAAAAACTGCCCGATAATTACACGCTGATTATTGCCGGCGACAAAAGTTCGGCTTACGCAAAAAAAATACAATCGGAAATTTCCCGGAAGTCGTTATCTGACAGAATAATTATGCCCGGAGAAGTTTCGGATGAAGAAAAATATTGGCTTTTAAAGAATTGTTCCGCCGTATTGTTTCCGTCTAAATTTGAAGGCATGGGTATGCCGCCCATTGAAGCCATGCGATTGGGCAAAGCTGTTTTTGCATCAAGCTTTTCAAGCATTCCGGAAATTTGCAGAGACAAGGCTTTTTATTGGAACAATTTTGAGCCGGACTATATGGTAAATGTCTTTTTTAGAAGTATCACCGGCTTCTATGATAACAAACGAAATGCAGAAGAAATTCAAGAATATTCAAAAAAGTTTCTGTGGACAAAAAATGTGCAAGCCTATTTGAAACTTTACAGAGAATTACTCAAAATAAACTAAGCTGACCATAAAGTTTAATTGCTCTGCACTCTCTTTTTTTGCTTTTAGCCTTTGTTCTTTGGTAATAAAAATAAAGTTTGCAAGTGCTTCAATGGCTACATCAACTCAACACGGCAAACCCATGATGAAGAAAAAATGTTTTCTTGTTTTGATGCACTTCAAAGAATAATGCTTAGCTGCCGGCACTATTTAGTCCTGTATAACTTATAGATGGTATTGTGTGATAATTATCTTTTTTCCAAAATCTTAATAAGAAGTCAATATCATCCAAGTATTGTTTTCCGACACCTTGTTTAAAAAATGACAACTTAGTTTTACAGTTATCGATGCAGTACATAACCAATTCCGTCGACAAACTGTCATCCATTAATAAACGCATTATATGTTCTTCACTATCTTCTTCTTTGTAATATGGATTAGATGCCATTGGAAATGCAGAATTTACGCCTAATGCTATTTCAGTTCCACCATTCGGATTGAAAAAAACCAGTCCTGTTTCTGCCATATCTAAAAAATCTTTATATGTATCTTTTATGCCAAAAAAGCTGTCATTTCTTGCTCTTTTTTTTGCCCCTCTAATTTCTTCTTCGGATAAATTTAAAGTATTATTAAAAAATTCTATGTATCCTTTTAAAAAATCATCAATTTTTTCTGATGGCAAAAATGCTACCTGCGAGCCATTATTAAAATCTTTAAATGCAGATAATTGTTTTTCTAACATCTCATCCACATTTTGTTCTTGATGGTCTAAAAAACTAACTGCTATTCTGCTTTCCAAAGATTTCTTTTCTTGTTGTATTAATCTATGATTAAATGATTGTTTGAAAAATACGCCGGAAAACCACCATTCACCTTTCCACTGTACAATGCCCATAAATAAGATTGCATCCAACTCATTTAATTTATCTGCATCGTCAAAAGATTTCTTTGTTAGATTAAACTTTTTACTTGAAGCAATATGTTCAATAAAGATATTATTTTCATCTTGTCCTTTGTACAAGAAAAATCCTTGTATTCTTTTCGTGAGAGCTAAAAAGTCTTTATATAAAGTATGATTTTTACCTATAATCTCAGCAACCCACTCTTTCCCTTTTAAGCCAAGCAGTCTGGTATGGGTTTTATGTACTGTCCTGTCTCTATTGTCATTAAGGTATATTTCTATATTATAGAGATTTTCATCATTTTCAACTATCCGGGCTGCTTGTTCTTCTAAATAAAAAAAAGTATCGGTATAAAACAGATAGGTTCCAAAGAGCAATGTATCAATCAAATTTCGAGCGATATAAAAATCATTTTCTTTTTGGTCTATTTTGTAAAATGTCTTTAAATATTCATTTTCAGGGGCAAAATCCCACGCTTTATCAAACACATCAATTATTTTTTCTGCCGTTTCTATAATAAAATCATTAAAAGGTGAAATAAAACCTTCATTTTGCAAGGTATTCAGAAAATACCAAATTAAGAAACTAATATCTTGTGTATTAATTTCTTTTTCATAATACTCGTCCAAATTATAAAAGGGTAACTGCTTTTTATATAATTTTCGGTGAATTTTTACGAAAGAATTCCATATATTCGTTTCTGAAATCAAGTCTTCGAAATATGATGTTAAAAAACAAGATAAGAAGTTAATATCTTCATTATCCAAATATAGCAGCAGAACAACCGATTGTTTATTGCTTGTAATGACTGTCTTAACATCATTGCATATCTTGAGATAATAACTGTCAGTTACAGTTTGTTTCCTATAAGGTTTTAAATCTAACCAGTCTTTTATATAAATTCTTTTATCCATTCAATTTTCAGTGTTAATAATCCTTTTATTAGTTTTATGATATCTAAGGTTCAAGTGTTTTTCAAATAATTCGGGCTAAAGTGTTTTTTATTCCAAAACACAAGCAAAGTTAGAATAAAAATGTATTTTGAGGAAATTTTAATAGTCTTTTAAGAACGCAACTATCGTTGTGGGGACACTATCCGGCTTTGAAACTGAAGCCTCATGCAAAGTAAAGTTCACTTCTTGGCTTTACTTTTGCAAAAGTCTCGAAATGCGGCTTAAAAATGCGCATAATGACGTATTTGGTGTTTTCTTGCAGAGACTAATTATGGAAAATTGAAGCATTCGGCATCTTAACAATAAATATTTTTCTAAGAATAATAAGGTTTAAATTATGAAAAGAATAAGCGTACTGATTGTTTTAATTTGCATATCTTATTTTGCCCGGGCGCAAAAAATCATAACAGGATTAATTACAGACGAGTCCGGAGAACCTTTGCCGGGTGTTAGTGTTCTTGCCAAAGATACAACTCTAAGCACAATAAGTTTAATAGACGGCACCTACAGCATTGAAATTACGTCTTCTGTAAAGACCTTGATTTTTTCTTTTGTCGGAATGGAAACAGTTGAGAAGAAAATTACGGGCAATGTAATTAATGTAAGGATGAAGCCGGACAGGCTTGAATTAGAGGAAATTGTTGTTAGCGAAATAGTCGAAAGTGCCGACAGAAAAACCAAACGAATAGAACCGAGTCCCAAAGCGCTGAAAAGCCCGGAGGTTTATAGTGAAAGCTCAGATGCCGAATTTTTATATAAAGAAACTTCAAATGTTGAAGTCTCCGGCGGTTTGCTCACGGCAGGAGAATTGAACGACTTCGGCAAATGGGAATTGTGGCAAGATATTTCGGAGAATCAACTCAAAACCTATAAGACCCTTTGGAAAATGATGCCGCAAGAAAGATATTGCATTCAACTTAGCAACTATTCCGGCAGACCGGTCGTAAATGCACAAGTTTTCTTAAAGAACAAAAAAGGGGAGATAATATGGACGGCATCAACCGATAATACCGGCAAAGCCGAATTGTGGATGAACATGTATGATAACGGCTATGCCGGAAAGAACCTGATTATGGAGGTGCAAAACGACGGTCAATCATTTAAATTGAAGAATGTTCACAAATTTCATGACGGAATGAATTTTTTAAGCATTCCGGCAACATGCAAGATCCCGAATCATGCGGATATAGCATTTGTGGTGGATGCCACCGGTTCTATGGGCGATGAAATTGCTTATCTGAAAGCCGAGCTTGAAGATGTTTTGAAAAAGATAAAAGAACAGCATAAGCACATCCAAGTAAATACCGGCAGTGTTTTCTATCGAGATAAAACCGATACCTATTTGGTGAAGAAATCGGATTTTACTGATGATGTTACTGCAACTGTTCAATTTATAAGCGAGCAATCAGCCGGTGGGGGCGGTGATTTCCCGGAAGCGGTTGATGCCGGATTAAACACGGCAATAAATGAATTGTCTTGGTCTGACAATGCGCTGGCAAAAGTTGTATTTTTAATCTTAGATGCACCGCCTCACAACGACCCCGAGAGTATTAAAAAAATACATGAATTAAGCAAAAAGGCAGCGGCAAAAGGCATTTGCATAGTTCCTGTTACAGCCAGCGGCATTGATAAAAGCACGGAATATCTTATGCGCTCCATTGCATTGGCAACCAACGGAACCTATGTTTTTTTAACCGACCATAGCGGAATAGGCAATGCACATATTGAGCCGACAACGGACGAATATCAGGTAGAACTTTTGAATGATGTATTTATCAGATTAATCAAGCAATACTTAACGGCTCCCGAGTGTGAGGAAGACATCGTATATGATGAAGACGAAATACAAGACACATCTTTTATTGAAGCGCCTTTAGCCGGTAATGATACAACGAGAGCAACAGATACTAACGATACTGCAAACAGCAAAGATAATCCTTTCGGAAAAGTAAAGTACTATCCTAATCCTACTCCGGATATTTTAAATATTGAAATAGTCGGCAAAATGGAGGAAATGTATTTGGCGGATATCTCCGGAAAAATTTTACAAAGATTTGATATTGCAAATCAAAATAAGTTCAGAATAAGTTTAAAACAATATCCGTCGGGCATATATTTTATTCAATACCAAAACGGAGAGAAATGGCAAACAGGAAAAATTATTCATACAAGTTTAAATTAATCTGAACTTCGAGACTTTTTCAAGAAGTAAAATTAAATAGCTAACTTTATCCTTATAGCATTATCAAAGTTGGGAGACTGAAGCAGACCTCAGGGGTTTTCAAAACCCCTGAGGTCTTTGGTTTAATTCGCTTTTGGCAAATAGCAAATTCCCTCTTGGTGAAGAGGGTGCAGGGAGATTGATTTTTTTTGAAAATTTTAAAATTCTATACATTAACAAGTTGCGAGTTTAGTCAGATGGAGTTTCGAGACTTTTGAAAAAGTAAAACCGAGTATCTAACTTTTTTTGAACGGTGTAGCCCTCACGTTAATTAAGTTGGAAGCCGGAAGTTGGAAGAAAATTGAGAACTACAAATTGTTAAAAACCTTATTTTCGGTTTAAATCTTAGTAGAGATAAACACCTAAAAGAAAATCAAGCTTATTACCTTATTAAAAGATGCTTGCCGGAGGTAATTCTTAATCGCAAAGGATGCAAAATTTAGCAAAAAGCGCAATAGCAAATTCCCTCTTGGAGAAGAGGGTGTAGGGAGATTGATTTTTTGAAAATATTAAACTGCAGTACATTATCGACTTACAAATTTAGTTAGATGAAATTATCATCTTCGATGCTACTGCGGGTTAATATGTTTCCGGTAATTTATTGCTTTTTGGACAGCCCATGCGGGTTAAATAATTGATTATTTAAGTACTTTTTTCTACTTTTGTTACAATATATTATTTCGCTTTTTAACGCAGAAGATTAATGCGTGTAAATATTTTATTGCTAAGTATTTATATGGTAAATTGTCGGATTGAAATTATAAACATTCAAGTATGAAAAAAGCTATAATTATTTTTATAATTTTATTTAGCATTGTTGAAAATGCAATTTCGCAAAAAGACAGTCTTATTACGGTAGAAGGAACTTTGACTAACTTTATAGGCAAACCTCTTAAAGTTAAGATATATACTTATAACCGGAGAACCCGAGAATACAAAAGTTTGGAAACCGACCAAAAAGGATATTACAAAGTTAAGGTAAGGCCGGGTACGATAATAACTTATCTAAATAATGTTATTTATAAGGTGCTTGTAGACAAACCGGTTACGGCATATACAAAAGCTCCCGAAGCTAGTCTCAAAACATTACCTCCGGCGAATAAAATAAAAGGGCATGCTGAAATGGGCGACTTGAAATACAACCCGGCTGTATATTTTTCCAAAATATACGGACTGCCTGTAAATGCTGCATTAATTTCCTATTATGACGGATATATAAAGAATATTTATTTTAATAAATTAGACAATACATTTTATGTTGAAACATATAATAATTATAATAAATATCGTAAATATTTTATTGATTATTCCTCTTCATTTTCAGTCGATTTTCCAAACAAATTAGCTCAAATTCAACGCCAATATTCGCAAGGCAGCAACGGGCTTAAGGATAAGCAGTCGCCGTTTAGTTACGGTGAAATGATTGATGCAAATACAACTAAAACCTACAATTCGTATCGTTTTTTTCAGCCCGCGTATGGTTTCTTAAATTCTTTGAAATTAGGCTATAATTTGAAGAACATGAAAATTATGCTCAATTATAAAAATGATAATGTAAGGGGAATAATTCCAAATTCTAAAAAACAGGTAAATAATCTTAGTTTTTACATTGATGACTTAAGCATAAAGAATCTTGAAATCGACATAAAAGGTTTTTATAATGATACAAGAATAAATTTTTCGGAAAGCAACTCAAATTATTCACGTTTGATGCACTCTATAACTTCAACCTCGCCCACTTTTGACAACGAAAACGCAGAACAAACTGCTTATTTTAAGCTTGCAAAAAATCCGTATAAAGAAATTGCCGACAGCTACAATTTTGATAAATTTCAACAATTTGGCTCATCCTTAAAATTAAACTATAAACCTGACAGATATGAGAACTTTTATTATGTTGTTTCTTTTTATAAAAATAAAAATTTATTCAAAGACGGTTATACAGACTTTATACAACAACCGTGGTATATCGAAAGAAAAACAAACCAAAATCATTTTTTCACTTCTTTAAACTATTTAAAAACACTTATTGGGTCTCATTTTGACTATACTATATATTTGAATAGCAAATTTGAACATCTTAATTATATTAATCAATTCGACAAAAGTTCTACCCTAATTCCGGATTTTCCGAATAATAAAAGAAATTTTAATGAACATTTTATATTGAATAAATTTTCTTATAGGCATTGGAATCCCTCGATAGATATTTCATTAGATATAAATGGTTCTTTATACAATTCGAATACCCTTACGGATAAAAAAATTTATATTCTCCCGACAGGACTTTTTTCTGTTTGTATAGAAAACATTTTGACGCTTGAAACAGAATACTCTAAAACAATAAAAGAATATCCCATAAATATTCCGAATTTATATTTTAATACACTTTTGTATTCCTCTGAAAGTTTTGCTTATTTCAAAGACATACATTATCCTAAAACCCCAAAAAATATTCAGCCGGAAAATATTGATAAGCTTAGGTTTTTGACAACTTTGGAATTTCGAGAGTACAGACGTTATTTTGAGTTGTATGCTATTTATGATATTATAAAACATCAAAATACGATTATTCCGATATTAGATAATAATTTTACACTGAAAAATGTCGTAGATTACACCGAAAACAATTTTAAAATAAACTTTAAATATACGGATACTTACAACTATTCTTTAGACATAGCTTTCGATAAACCGACAAGCAAGGTAACTAAAATTTTATCAAATGCCAACAGAATACCTTACGCCGGATTTTCGGATGTTTCCTTAAATTTTATAGAAAATTATCCGGTTGGGGCTATTGTCGGCTCAAGTTTCAAAAGAGACGAAAACAATAATGTAATAATCGGTGCAAACGGTTTTCCGCTGGTCAATGATTCGCCGGCTATAATCGGGAATCCGACACCGGACTGGATTTTAAACCTAAAACAAGAAATTAAAATAAACAGATTTGAATTATCTGTTTATTTGGAATATAAAAAAGGCGGCGAAGTTTGGAACGGCACAAAGAATGCCCTTGATTATTATGGAATATCGAAAAAATCTGCCGATTTGAGAAATCAAGGTGAACTGATAATTGCCGGAGTTACTCAAAACGGTGATGTAAATACAAAAGCTGTTTCTGCTCAAAGCTATTTACAATATTACGGCAAAAGCGGAGTAGCCGAAAATGCAATTGAAGATGCAAGTTGGTTTAAAATAAATTCAGTTACTTTGTCGTATATAAACAGAAGAGAAAGTTCTCAGGATCGAATAGACTTCACGGTATCAATTTGGGCAAAAAACTTACTCATTTATACTCCTTATTCGGGTGTAGATCCGCAAACTGCATTGTTTGGATATCAAACCAATCAGGCGCTGGATTATTATAATTTACCCGCATTAAAATCTTTTGGGTTTACTTTTAATTTAAAATTTTAAATCACGACTTATGAAAAAAATATATAAAATCTGCTTTTTATTAACTTTTGTCGTTTTTAATTTTTATTCTGCAAGTTCTCAATCGTTTATAGAAAGGCTTACAAATAATTTAGATATCTATAATTCCGTAAAACCTACCGAAAAGATTTATCTTCATTTGGATAAAACGCTTTATCAACAGGCAGATTATGTTTTTTATAAACTATATCTTACAGAAGGGCTTACAAATAAGTTAAGTGATATTAGTAACATTGCTTATGTAGAATTGATAGACCCGAAAGGTTCTGTAATAGATAAAAAATCTTTACTTTTATCTGATGGTGTCGGCAGCGATTTTTTTGAGTTGAAAAGTTCTTATAAAGGAGGTTTGTATAAGATAAAAGCATATACAAATTGGCTGAAGAATTTTGAAAATCCTGCAATGTTTGAAAAAGAAATCATTATTCAAAAAGTTGTTACACCCAATATTTTACTGAAAATTGATTTTGATAAAGAAGCATATGGTCCGGGCGATGAGCTTATTGCCGATTTAAGCGTGAAAAACTTAGAAAACAGGCCAATTGCAAATCATCCGGTAAGAGCAAAAATATTTCTTGACGGAAAAATTATTCAAGAACTAAATCTGACTACAAATACCAAGGGAAAACTTGACATAAAATTTCAGTTGCCACAAAGCTTGAACACAAATGACGGAATTTTAAATGTTCAATTAAAATATCACGAACAAACGGAGGCAATAACTCGTTCGCTTCCCATAATTCTGAGAAAAATAGAGTTGAGCTTCTTTCCCGAAGGCGGGCACATAGTAAGCGGAACCGAAAACAAAGTGGCTTTTGAAGCATTAAATGAGTTTGGCTTGCCTGCAGATGTCAAAGGGACTATAATAGATGAGGACGGTAAAATTATTACAAAGTTCTCAAGTTTTCATCAAGGAATGGGTGCGTTTAGTTTTGTGCCGAAAAAAAATATGATTTACAAAGCTCAAATCCTTAAACCCTTTAAAATCGACACATTATATATATTACCAAAATCCATGAATGCCGGTTTTGTCCTTTCTTACCAAAATACTACAAATGAAAATCTGAATTTTGACATATTTTCAAACAAGAAAGATGCTGCTTATTTGACGGCATCTATAAGAGACAGTATGTTATTTTATGAAAAAATCAATTTAGAGGCAGGTAGAAATAAAATTAAAATTCCGACCAAAAACTTTTCTGACGGAATTGTGCGCGTAACACTTTTTGATAAGAACGGAAGCCCTAAATGTGAGCGACTTGTATATTACGGCGAAATTGTTCCGATGAAAATTGACATTGCTCTGAAAAAAGACGAATTTTCAAGAGAAGAACTTACAGAATTAGAAATAAAAACCACCTACAAAAACAAACCCGTAAGTGCAAATCTTTCTATGGCTGTTGTTGATGACAAAAACATAACTTTTGCCGACGATAAGCAAGATAATATTCTTTCGTGGCTGCTGATGAGTTCCGAAATTAAAGGGAAAGTTTATGAACCCTCGTTTTATTTTGACCCGAAAGAAGAAAAAGCCGAAGAAGCATTGGATTTTGTACTTATGACACACGGCTGGCGTAGCTTTTCGTGGCTCAAAGTCTTAAACGAAGCGCCAATTGCAAAAATTGCTGCCGAAAAAAACAGAACTGTAGCCGGACAAGTTCTGAAAAACAGCAACAATAAAGGCGTGGAAGCAGATGTTTGGTTGTTTGAATTGAATAATTTACAAAGAGCAGCAAAACTGAAAACAAGCAAAGACGGATTTTTTATTTTTACGAATGTTGATCCAACTGCTCGTTTGCAGGTGGTAGCAAAATATAAAAGGAAAAGACAAGATAAAATTAGAATCGAAATCTTTGATAATAACAAACTTCCCAATAATCGTTTTTTTGAAAATAATACCCACAGTAACCATAAATTTATAAGGCAACATTTTACTGAACAAGAAACCGGATATAAACCGAAAACAGATGTTAAAAGCAATTCAAATAATAGCCGAAAAAATGATACATTATCTGAGCCGGTTGCTAATTTTGATATTTATGATAATAAAGAACGCAGTTCCGGCGATTTTGGATATTACTGCAACTCCGACATTTCAGAAGTTGTTGTAACGACAATGGGAGCATCAAGAGAAGAAAAAAAAATTGCTTATTCGGCAGTTTGCATTGAATCTGAAACTATTGAACAAAGCGGACTAAACGGAAAAGTTTGCGGAATAAATATTTCAAACGCTTCGGGAGAGGTAGGAGCAACTCTTCAAATGGTTTTGCGTGGTTTTGCATCATCTAATGCAGAAATGCCGTTAATGATTATAGATGGAATCCCAATTAGTAATTCAGAGGATAATAATATAGATGTTAATGATATTGAGTCTATTGACATAATATCAAGCCCTGAGGCGACAGCTATGTATGGCTCAAGAGGAGCCAATGGTGTTATTCGAATCGAAATAAAAGAAACCGGAAAAAAGAAAATTGAAAAAAGAAAAATATACAGATCGCATATTTTGCCTCAAACTTTGAAAATAACTCGCTCCAATACAGAAATTGCGGTTTATAGTTCAAAAGAATACTGGAAAAACATAAACAAGCAAAGAGATAGAAATGCAACTGTTTATTGGAATGCAAATATAGAAACCAATGAAAACGGAAAAGCGATTGTTCCTATTTATTGTCCGGACAAAGTCAGTTCGTATAAAATTATTACCGAAGGAATTTCACAAAGCGGTAATGTGGGCTTAGGAACAACTAATCTAAACGTCATAAAAGCTTTAAATATTCAAGCGAAAGTTCCTTATGAGTTGAGCTATAGTGATATAATGACTATCCCTGTTGTTCTGAATAATGCTGCAAAAAAAGATATTTCAGGAAAAATTATTATTACTCACGGTAAAAAGTTAAAACCATTGAACGAAACCGAAAAAGAAGTTATTATTGCAGCAAACTCGTCTTTAAAAGAGCTTTTTACTTTTGAAGTGCAAACCGTAGCGGGGCAAGAAGAAATTACAATCAGCTTTGAGAGTGAAAATAACTCCGAAAAACTGAAATTTTCTTTGGATATTTATCCTAAGGGTTTTCTTGTTCAAAAATCGTTTGCCGGAAATGATCGTTTGAAAAAATTTTCATTCAATATTGACAAACCTGTGAAAAACAGTATAAACGGACAGTTTCGCATATATGGTGATGTTCTCGCAGATTTCGAGGCAAGTTTAAATGGAATGTTCAGACAGCCTTGGGGGTGTTTTGAGCAAGTCTCTTCTTGTACTTATCCAAATATTTTAGCTTTAAATTATATGAAAAGCAACAATATTTCAAGTCCTAAATTAACCGAAAAGGCTTTGGGATACATTGAAACAGGCTATAAAAAAATTGCAGCCTACGAAACAGCCAAAAATGGTTTTGAATGGTACGGACGCACTCCGCCACACGAAGTTTTAACCGCTTACGGGCTTTTGGAACTCATTGAAATGAAAAAAGTTTATCCAAATGTTGATGATAAATTAATTGAAAGAACAAAAAAGTGGCTTATGAGCCGAAAAGACGGTCAAGGAAACTTCAAGCAACATCAAGGGAAATATGCTTTTTCGGGAACTCCACAGAAAGTTGCAAATGCTTATATTGTGTATGCTCTGGCTCGTGCAAAACTCACCGATTTTGAAAAAGAATATGAACTTGCAAAAAATGAAGCAATTGCGTCAAAAGATGCTTACAGGCTTGGATTGATGACAAATGCGGCATATTATATGAATAAAACCGATGATTTCAAAGAACTTTTGCTTATGCTAAAAGATGTTTTTGATGATAAAGATTTTGAAAACATAAGTGTCGAAGCATCAATAACGCATTCTTGGGGAAATTCTTTATCTATTGAGGTTACTTCGATTTACTTGTTGGCATTACTAAAAGAACCAATAAAAGATTTGGTGAAAATTGAAGCGGCAAAATCTTATATTCTATCAAAAAGAAGAGGCGGGTATTTTGGAAATACGCAAGGTACGATTATGGCTCTTACTGCTTTGATTGAATACAATAATTTTTACAAAGAATCAACAGATGACATTGTAATGCAAATTACAGCTAACGGAAATAATTTTGAAAAAACGATTCCTTATCAAGACTTAAGAAATTTTTCATTAAATTTGAATGAATACATTACTGAACCGGGAGAACAAGGTTTTGAAATTAACCTTCTTAAAGGCAAGATTCCTTACTCCTTTGATTTCAAATGGAATAGTCTAAACTTTATTCCCGATACAAAATGCAAAATAGAGCTTGAAACAAATCTTGAAAGTAATGTTGCAAAAGTTGGCGATAACGTACGAATGAATGTTATTATCGCGAATAAAACAGGCTCCGGACTTCCTATGACGATAGCCGAAGTAGGTATTCCGGCAGGTTTGAGCCTGCAACCTTGGCAGTTAAAAAAAATGACCGATGAAAATGCTTGGGATTATTACGAAATTTTTAACGGAAAACTTGTTGTTTATTATGCCGAAATGGGACCGAAAGAAAAACGTCATCTAAAATTGGATTTAAAAGCTGATATTGCCGGAACTTATACATCGCGTGCAAGTTCTTCGTATTTATACTATACAAACGAGTTCAAAGATTGGGCTGAGGGATTGAAAATTAAAATAATCGAGGATTTTTGATTGTAGGTATAAAGATGTGGGGGCGTAGAGAAAAAACGAAATAAAAATGCCCGAATTATTGTTTCGGGCATTATATTATATGTGTGTCAAGAAATTACTTAAGCTTTATAAAAAGGCAATTTCACAATTTGAGCTTTTAAAAGTTTTTTACGCACCTTTATGTAAATTGTGTTGCCCATACTCCAATGTCCTTTGTTTATATATCCGGTGCCTATTCCTTTTTTCAATGAGGGCGACATGGTTCCGGAAGTAACCTTTCCTATAATATTTCCTTCGGCATCGGTAATTTCATAATCGTGTCGGGGGATGCCTCGGTCAATCATTTCAAAACCTCTTAAACGTTTAGCCACGCCTTCTTCTTTTTGTTTTTGCAAAGCAGCTTTGTTTATGAAGTTGTTTTTGTCGTTAAATTTGGTAATCCAGCCCAATCCGGCTTCAATGGGCGAAGTGCTGTCGTCTATATCATTTCCGTAGAGGCAATAACCCATTTCCAAGCGCAAGGTATCGCGTGCTGCCAAGCCTGCCGGTTTGATATTGAACTCTTTGCCGGCTTCAAATACGGCATCCCAAACTTTTAATGCGTCATTATTGTAGATATACAGCTCAAATCCGCCGGCACCGGTATATCCGGTTGCAGAGATAATCACATTTTTTACCTCGCCGATTCTTCCGGTAGCAAATGTATAAAAGCTGATTTTTGACAAATCGACATCTGTAAGTTTTTGCAATACTTTTATGGCATTCGGTCCTTGAATTGCCAATTGAGAGATATTGTCCGAAGCGTTTTCCAATTCAGCGCCTTCGCTGTTTTGAGACACTAACCAATCCCAATCTTTTTGTATGTTTGAAGCATTAACGACAAGCATATATTTTTCGTCTTCGTAATAATATACGATGAGGTCGTCCACAATGCCGCCTTTATCATTTGGGAAGCAAGAGTATTGGGCATCACCCGGTTTCAAAACAGATATATCGTTTGAGGTAACTTTTTGAACGAAATCATAAGCTTTGGGTCCTTTTACCCAAATTTCGCCCATGTGCGAAACATCAAAAACACCTACATTTTCTCTAACGTTTATGTGTTCGTCATTTACGCCGAAGTATTCAACAGGCATGTTGAAGCCTGCAAACTCAACCATTTTTGCACCTAAGTCAATATGTTTTTGTGTAAATTGTGTTGTATTCATTTTATTTATTATTTAAGATTTATCATATAAAAAGACAGCCTGTCCCGGACTGCCTTTTTATGTTTTTTGCCGGTACTGTATGCTCGGCGATTTAGAATAATTTTTTAATTAAGTCAACAACTCTTGAAGAATAGCCCCATTCATTGTCATACCAAGATAAAACTTTTACCATATTGCCTATAACCATAACCGATTCAGCATCAAATATGGATGAATGCGAGTTGTGAATAATATCTACGGAAACAACCGGGTCTTCGCAATATTGAAGAATGCCTTTCATTTCGCCTTCTGCGGCTTTTTTCATGGCGGCTTTAACTTCTTCTACTGTAACTTCTTTTTCCAAAACGGCTACCAAGTCCACGATAGAGCCGGTGGGTGTGGGAACTCGTGTTGCCATTCCGTTTAATTTTCCGTTAAGAGCCGGAATAACTTTACCTACGGCAACGGCAGCTCCGGTAGTTGTGGGGATCATGGAGACGGCTGCGGAACGAGCGCGTCTTAAATCTTTGTGTGGTCCGTCAAGAATAACTTGGTCATTGGTGTAAGAGTGAATGGTATTCATTAAACCGCTTACGATACCGAAATTGTCATTTAAAACTTTTGCAACCGGAGCCAGACAGTTTGTTGTACAAGAAGCATTTGAAACGCAGGTGTCGCTGTCTTTTAGGTGGTCGTCGTTCACACCAAGAACAATCATATTGTCAATTTTGTCTTTGGCAGGAACGGTTAAAATAACTTTTTTCGCTCCGTTTTTCAAGTGGTCGCCGTATCCGCCTCTTTCGCCTTCGCGTGTTCTGAAAACGCCGGTAGCCTCAATAACTACGTCCGGAGTTTCTTTCCACGGAATATTTGCGGGGTTTCTTTCTTCATAGACATAAGTTTTATGTCCGTTCACGATTAAACCTTCTTCGTCATATTCAACAGTCCCGTTGAACTGCCCTTGGGTAGAGTCGTATTTTAGCAAATGCGCCAATACTTTATTGCTTGTTAAGTCATTGATACCGACGATGTCGTAATCTGTTTTTTCGAGAATGATTTTAAAAACATTTCTCCCAATTCTTCCAAAGCCGTTAATTGCTACTTTTATTTTTGCCATTTTTCTTTATTTTAAATTAATTTGTTGTCTTGAACAATTTTTTGACAAATTTATAACATTAATTGAAATAGTTCAAGTATTTTAGCTGTTATATATAAAAAACATTTTTTATTATGAGAAAATATAGTGTATTCCTAATGCTTTTGTTTTATGTATTGCAAGTATCTGCCCAAGCAGAGCCCGACTCCGTTCGTTGGATAAGCATTGACGAGGCAGGTGCGCAATTTGCCGAAAATCAAAAACCGGTATTATTCTATTTTTATAAAAAGAATTGCGATTCTTGCAGAATGATGGAGAAAAACACTTTTTCCAATCCGGAAGTGAGTAATTATATCAATATTTTATTTTATCCCGTAAAAATAGATGCTGAATATAAAGGCAGTTTGAAGTTTTTTGACGGAACATATTATAAAAATACGGGAAATTACGGCAAAACTCATGATTTAGCCTATAAATTAACCGGGAGCACAGACAGTTTTCCTGCTTTGGTTTTGTTTAGCCGAAGAGCGCGGGGGCAATCTTTTTTCGGCTATAAAGACCGAGATGAAATTTTTAGAATTTTGGTGTATTATGCCGAAAATATCGACTTGTCGGAAACTTTCGAAAATTGGTATAAATACCATAAAAAAGGCTATCCGCCCGGACAAAAACAAATTGTTACCCATTTAAAAATACAATGGAAATCTCTGGACGAAGCCTTAGAATTAAATAAAAAAGAACCGCGCAAGATACTTCTAAATCTGTATAATTACAATAAGGTAAGTTGTTCTTTGATGCGAATGCAAACCTTTAATCAGCAGCAGATTGCAAAATACCTGAATGAGAAATACTATCCGGTAAATATTAATGTGTTCACGCAAGACACCTTGAAAATTATGGGACAAAAGTATATCAACGAAAATAAATCTTATAAATATCATCAATTGCCGGTTGCTGCACTGGGCGGAAAAATGACCTTCCCGGCTTTTCTTATTTTAGACGAAAACGAAAAAGTGTTGCAAAAAGTTCAACAATTTATGATTCCCGAGAAAATGGAGCCTTTGTTGAAATACTACGGAGATAATGTTTATAAGAAAGAAAGTTTTGATGCTTATTTAAAAACCTTTAAGACCGAATTAAAAACACCCTAAGCCGCATTATTATCTTCGATGCTACTTTGTAGTCTTCAAGTCTTCGTCGTGAGAGCTGTTGCGGCAGTCAGTCGTTTTTTTATTTTTAAGGGAGGAAAGCTGTGCCAATAAAACACCGCCCAATACGACAAAAATTCCAAGAATATTAAGCAGGCTTAGTTCTTCTTTGAGGATGTAATAGGCAAATATTGCCGTAAAAATGGGCATGATATTCGCAAAAATATTTGCTTTTGTTACACCGATTTTTTTAATGGCATAGACAAAAAAAGCATAGCTTAGGGTAGAGGCAAATACGGCTAATTCTAAGATGTATATAAAGGCATCTGCTTTGAACCCTATATTTTTAAAAGAGGTATAATCAAAAATAAAAAACATCGGTAAAAACAAAATGCTTCCGATAATGTTTTGCCCGGCAATAATTGTCAGGACATTATATTTGTCGGATAAAGTATATACATATAAAGAATAGGCAACGGCACTAAAAACAGCCAGACCAAACAGTAATATGCCGGAGGCGTCGGCGGTAAAACTAAAATCGGGTTTCAGAATAACCAGAAAAATACCGAGTATCGAAATAAGGATGCCGATAAAGCTAAGAACGGAGCTTTTCTGTTTCAAGAAAATAAATGCCGCTATTGCGGTAAAAAGCGGAATGGTTGAAATAATGACCGCCGCAGCTGTTGAGGAAGCATGTTTCAACCCGTAATTTTCACCGATAAAATACAAAAAAGGCTGAAAAACTGCCAAAAGTATAAACATGGGAATATCCTTGCGCTTTATTTTCTCAAAATTTTTAAGAAGCATATTCAGCCCTATTAATAAAAGGGAAGATATGGAAAACCGAAACAAAACAATGGTAAAAGGCTCATAGTAAACCAAAACCTGCTTGGTTATAACAAAAGAGGCTCCCCAAAAAATCATTGCAAAACTTAAAAGCGTATATACTTTAAATTTCTCGGACATTATGTACACATTTACTAAAAGCTATTTGTTTCGCTTCATTATTTTTGAAGCAAAATTAAAAAGTTCTTTTTTTGCGGCATCATCGCCCGAAACTTTGTCCAAATGTTCTGTTGCCTGTTTGTAATAGGCATTAATGGCAGTCATTGCTTTGTTTTTTATATCTAAACGGTCGTATATCTCAATAACGGAAGCAATTTTTGTTTCCTTGTCCATGCTTTTGTCCTTTATTAAAGCATTTAGTTTTTCTTTTGTTTGCGCATCGGCAAGCTGCTGTGCTTTAATAAGCAAAAAAGTTTTCTTTGCGGTGATTATGTCATTGCCTGTTTTTTTCCCGAAAACCGAAGTGTCGCCGTAGCTGTCCAAAAGGTCGTCTTGAATTTGAAAAGCCAAACCAATATTAATTCCGAATTGATACAATAAATCGGCATCTTTTTCGCTTGCACCGCCGATAATTGCTCCGGCTTTTAATGCTGCGGCAATTAAAACGGATGTTTTCAACTTAATCATGTTTAAATATTCTTCTTCCGGAACTTCCTCTCTGCTTTCAAAATCCATATCGTATTGCTGACCTTCGCAAACTTCCAAAGCCGTTTTATTAAAAATCGAAAATACTTTTTTAAACGAGTGCTCGGGCAGGTCGGAAAGAAGTTTATAGGCTTCAATCATCATGGCATCGCCGGAAAGAATGGCGGTGTTTGCATTCCATTTTTTATGCACGGTTTCTTTGTTGCGGCGCATGGGCGAATTATCCATAATATCATCGTGCAGCAAAGTGAAATTATGAAATACTTCAAAGGCAAATGCCGAGGGAAGTGCCTGCTCTATGGTTTCGGAAAAAATATTGCAACCGGCAAGTACCAATACCGGGCGAATACGTTTGCCGCCCGAGGTTAAGGCATATTCTATCGGTGCATATAAACCCTGCGGTTCTTTGTCGAAATTTAAGCTGCTTATTTTTTCTTCTATCGTTTTTTGTAGTTCCGTTAATGTAAACATCTGTGTATTAAGTTTAAAATCTGACTTGATAATTCACAAAGAATTATTACTTTTGAGTTTGAATAATTTGCACAAATGTAAAAAATAATGAGAAAAATCTCAATTAAAATAATATCGGAAATAGTTCAAGGCAATGTTTTTGGAAATGAAACAAGTGAGGTAAGCGAGGTGCTGACCGACAGCCGCAGTTTTGCCGCTTCGGCTGAGCATTTGTTTTTTGCCCTGAAAGGAAAGAATAATGACGGGCATCACTTTGTGGAAGAATTATACAGAAGAGGGCTTAGAAATTTTGTTGTATCGGAATATTCGGAAAATTTTAAAAAGCTGAAAGACGGCAATTTTATTTTGGTGGAAGACGGCTTGCAGGCATTGCACGCATTGGCGCATTACATAAGGAAAGAATTTTCCAAACCGCTGATTGCCTTAGTCGGCAGCAACGGAAAAACTATTGTGAAAGAATGGCTCTTTCAACTTTTAAAAGACGATTTTCATATTGTGCGAAGTCCCAAAAGTTACAATTCTCAAATAGGCGTGCCTTTGTCTTTGTTGTTGTGCGATAATTCCTTTGATTTTGCATTTATTGAAGCCGGTATTTCGATCTGCGGCGAAATGGAAAAATTGGCAAAAATAGTGCAGCCGGATATATGTATTTTCACCTCTTTCGGAGCGGCGCATCAAGAAAATTTCAGCAGCAAGAAAGAAAAATTGCAAGAAAAACTGCTTATGGCAGAGGGGGCAGATTGCTTTATTTTTCCGGATGATTGTGCGGATGTACACGACTTAATGCCGACGGTTCCTCAGCCTTTTTCATGGTCGGAGCAAAGCCGCAAGCAAGCCGATTTGTATCTGCTTAAAACAAGGCAAGAAGACAATGCAACGGAAATAACTGTCCGGTACGGGAAGGAAGATATACACTACCGCATTCCTTTTACTGATGCGGCTTCCGTAAAAAATTCACTGACTTGCTTGTCTTTCTTGCTTTCGCAAAAATTGCTAAACGAAAAAACAATCGCGCGGTTTGCCGATTTGGAACCGGTTGAAATGCGTATTGAACAAAAACAAGGCATTAATAATTGTTTGTTGATTAACGACAGTTATAATTCGGATTTGGTTTCTTTGAGAATTGCCTTGGAAGAACTGCAAAACCGTTCCATTTTTGCGCATAAAACATTAATTTTCTCGGATATTTTTCAAAGCGGAATGACCGACGAGCTTTTATATCGAAGCGTATCCGAACAATTGCAAACAAGCGGAGTTACAAAATTTATCGGAATCGGTGAGCGAGTAGGGAAACACAAAGCACTTTTTTCGGAGATTGAAAACCGGTTTTTTTATGATTCTACGGAAGAATTTCTAAAAAACTTTACAAAGCATAATTTCAGAAACGAGGCTATTTTGCTAAAAGGCGCGCGCGATTTCAAATTTGAAAAAATATCGGATGTTCTGCAATTAAAAAAACATCGTACTGTTTTGGAAGTCAATATGGAGGCAATGGTTCATAATTTGAATTATTATAAATCTTTATTGCCCGACAATTGCAAGATTATGGTGATGGTAAAAGCATTTTCCTACGGCAGCGGAACCTTTGAAATTGCCAAATTGTTGGAGCATCATCAAGTAGATTATCTGGGGGTTGCATTTACCGACGAGGGCACCAAACTTCGGCATGCGGGAATAAGAAGCAATATTATTGTTATGAACCCCGATGAGGACGGATTTAAAGATATTATTGACTATGGTCTGGAACCGGAAATATACAGCTTCGGCATTTTGGATGCTTTTGCCCAAAAGGTGCAAAATTATACGGAAAAGAAAGTGCCGATACATCTTAAAATTGATACCGGAATGAAGCGTTTGGGTTTTTGTGCTTCGGATATCGATGTTTTGATACAAAAAATAAAATCTTATCCGCAAATTTATCTTAAATCGGTTTTTTCGCATTTGGCTGCAAGTGATGATGCCGAAAATGATGCTTTTACAAAACAGCAAATTGCAGTCTTTACGCAAGTCAGTCGTCAATTGATAGCGGAATTGGGCTATCCGATTGACCGACATATTTTAAATTCTTCGGGCATTGAGCGTTTCCCGGAAGCGGCATTTGAAATGGTGCGTCTCGGAATTGGTTTATACGGCTTTGGCTCTGCCAAGGGAAAACTTATGAATGTGAGCACCTTAAAAACCCGAATTTTGCAAACCAAAAAGCTTAAAAAAGGCGAAACAATCGGATACGGCAGGCAAGGAAAAGCCGAAAAAGACATGAAGATTGCCGTGATACCGATAGGCTATGCCGACGGCTTTAACAGACGACTAAGCAAAGGGGTGGGAGAGGTGCTCGTAAACGGGCAAAAAGCCGCCATAGTCGGGAATGTTTGCATGGATATGTGCATGATTGATATCAGCGAAGCGGATGCCGAAGAAAATGATGAGGTTATTATTTTCGGAGATGCCTATCCGGCAAGTATCATTGCCCAAAAATTACAGACCATTCCTTACGAAATCATCAGCGGAATTTCCGAACGCGTGAAGCGGATTTATTTGGCATAAGATAAGCTTCAAAACTTTTCTAAAAGTAAAATTAGCAATTTGGTTTTACTTTAAAAAAAAACTCGAAATGCGAGGAAGCCATCCTTCCTGAAAATAATAACCTTCTGCCACTCATCTCGACAAGTTCAATGCAACTCGCTAAGGAGGGAGAGATTTGAAAAACTTCAGTTTTTATGTTTGCTTGACTTTTCATTTTGGCATGAAAAAAAACGGTTAGAAAACCGTTTTTTTTAATCTGTTGTGTCGTTTTTAAGCCCTTACAATCCTATACCAAACTTGCCAATTACCCATATCTTCTTTATTTATATATTCTCCTTTAGGACTGTAGTTGCCAAACCATTTATTCGGGTCGCCCGTAAAATATCTTTGGTATTTTTTAAATTTACCATTCCGCAACAACATATCTTTTTCTATCTTTCCTTTTTCTATTCCTTCTTTTCTTCTTATCTGTCCTTTTCTTCTTATTTTTCCTTTTCTTATTTCTTTGATTATTTTTTTGCCTTCTATTTTTTCGAAAAGTACCATTACAGATTCTGTTGCAGCTCCTTCAAAAACAGTTATTCCGCCAAGATCAATGTCATTTTTACCGAACCTGCCACTTAATTTCATAATTCTTTTTTTGGGTATGGTAACTTTTTTGCTAATCTTTTTGTTTTTATCAAGTATTATGGTTGTTTGAAATTTTTGTTTCTGTAAGAAATCTTTATCATCCAAAATCCTGATTTTATCTAAAATAACTTTAAAACGAACTCCTTTAATGATTTTTTGATTTTTAAAATCAAATTGCATTCCATTTTTCTTATTTGTTACATTTAATAATTTGCCTTGTGTATGCCATGATTTTGTAATAGCTGAAATTTTATATACATCAGGATTGATATTTTTAAACATATAATTACCCTTTCTGTCCGTTCTGATGATTGCTTCCTGTCTTCCGTTTGCCGTTTGCAGCATAATCATGGCATTTTGAACCGGTACGCCATTGTTTAAAAGAGTGCCGGAAAGGCTTGTTGTTTCTTGCTTAATTTTAATTGTTATTCCGCTGATGAGAGCATATCGTTTATGTTTATGCAAGTTTCTTTCGATTGAACGCCTAATTCTTTTAAACTTTCGCTCTCTTTTTCTCAGGCTTACTAAAATTTCAAAACGAAGTTCGTATGTACTTTTGAAATCTTTAACAAAAGCTTTTTTTGCCAACCACAAGAGTATATCAACTGATTCATTTGCTTTCAGTTCAAAAGATAAATGTGGTACGGGTTTATTCTGAATTTCAAGAGGGATTAATTCTTTACCGAGTTTTTTCCCCATTCTAAACCATTCAAATTGAAAAATTTCGGAACATTTTTTATAATTCTTAGGAAATACAATAATAAATTTTCTTTTGTTATTATATGGATTTTTAATTTGATAGATATGCTCTTTAAAATTTCTAATATTTTTGTGCATTTCTATTATTTTTTCTTTATCCTCTGCATTTTCAGGAATTTTATTTCCATACGCAAAAATATTTCCTTTACCTGCTTCCACAGGTGCTTCCGGTTCTTGATCATCATCCTCGCCTTTATCAATACCCAGAGTGAACCAATCAATATTTCTTTGTGCTTCATTGTGTTGCACTCTTATATCCCAATGTCTGTTTATATCATCTTGATTCAACTCTGTTAACTGAGCAATTGTTTTTATACATCGATGTGTTTCTCCCGGAAATCGAATATCGGTAAATTGAAAGGTATATGAAAAGGTTTGTTGTGCGCCCCAATCTTCTGAAGGAATATTATCTATTCTATTAGCATTAAAATAAATCGGGCATAATACCGCAGGTTTAAAATCACCGGGGGTTCCCGGGTTTTCAATTTGAACATTTTCAAAGAGAGTCCTTACTTCACCCTCTCCGCCGCATCCCGATCTAAATCGTTTTATTCCGACGGAAAACTTTCTGACCGGATGCGTTCCTATATTGAAAACCCTAACGTTTATAACATTATCATACTTGCCTCCTTCATCTTGAATATAATAATCTGCCTTTGGAGCATATGGCTTGTCGGCATGATTATCATCAATTGAAGGATTGGCATACGGATGGGTTAAATAAATGTCGGGGCTTTCATAATAAGCATGTATTGTCTCTTGTTGATCTCCGTCGCGAATTAAAAATGCCGGCTTGCCTAAATATAAAGCGCTGCCAGTATCATTCTTAAAAACAAAAGTTGAATTATCTGAACTCCATAATTCTTCCTTTTCCAATTTAGCAAATTCATATGCTTGTTCCATTGAAATTTGCAACTCATTTTGTGTATATCCTGATGTAGCAGATAATTGGTCTGCATAGCGATTATCGTTACTTAATTTTTTAAATTGCAAAGCTTTGATCCAAACTGTCGTAAAATGGCTTTCTTCACTTGTTGTTGCCGGTGTTCTGGTTTGACCGGTATTGCATGCAAAAGTTGCCGTATGATTATCATAACTAAGATAATCATTAAATTCAGCACCATAGTCTTGTTGCATTACAATATGCAACTCTCCTGCTTCAAGATAGCTTAGCCTTTCTTCAATCCATGACCCGTCTATGCCGTCTCCATCCTCGCCAAGACTTTCCATGATAAGTTTCGGCTCGTCAGTCCCCCTTCCGGTAAAATATAAAAGAAAGCTGTAATTGGCATCCGAATCGGTTGGAATAAATTCTTCATCAAATTTTTCGGTCATCGTGTCATAGCTGTCTTGGTCGCCTATGTTATATATGTTATTTTCCGGTACTCCCGCATTGATGAAGTAATTTGTGTACTGTTCATCGGAACTGCCTACGGCAATTCGTATATTTTCCGGGGGATAATTATAAAATTTTGTTAATGTATCAAAAACATTTTGTAAATCTTTTAAATATCCGTCTGCTGCCGAACCGGAAATTAAAAATGCAAATTTGTCTGAAGGATTTGTTGTTGCCATAGTATTGATGTATATATTAACTTGTGTTTTGTATTTTTTAATTTTTAGCCTTTAAAAGTTCTTTCATTTGTTTTTGTTCCATGCGGAGCGATTTTAGCTCGTTTGATAATTGATCAATTACTTTTTGTTGTTTTTTTATAATTTCTGCCAATGATGTTTCTTTTTCTTGATTTTCCAAGTTTATACTTTTTCCTTTTTCTTTAATATACACAAGCTTTTCGCCGCTGATTTTTTCTATTAATCGGATTGCTCTCAGCATATCAACATTTATAATTTGTCCGGTTTCAGTGTTTTCAGAATAATATGACCAAGCCATCGGTTCTGATTTTTTGAGCAATGAAAAATTATGCGGCGAAAGAGTGGTTATATGTCCGGCTTCATCTCTTACCCTTAATTCGGCTGAGTATCCGGAAGAGTACAGAATAATACCGTCTGTAATTGAGCCGGTTGGAGCAGTTCCGTTTACAATTCCTAAAACATTTGAACCGCCGCCGTTTAGTGTGTCGCCAATGCATACACTTCCGTGGAAGCCGAGTTTATCTTGAGCCATATTTCCCCAAATAATCGGTCTGTTCGTGTTAGAATTAGAAATATATAATTTATTGGAACCCCTTTCGTAATAACCGGCTCGATATCCGATGCATATATTGGACGAACCGTTTCTGTTAAGCATGCCGGCTTTGTATCCGATACATATATTGGAAGAACCTGTTGTGTCTCTTTGTCCTGCTTGATATCCCAAATAAATATTATTGTCTCCTGTTCTATTATCTCTACCACTTTGGCGACCCAAAAACAAATTATCATAACCGTCTGTATTACGGTGACCGCTCCTCGGACCTATAAAAACGTTGTTGTTTCCGGATATGTTATCTCTTCCGGACTGATATCCAAAAAATGTGTTGTAATTACCGATTGTATTTGACCGTCCGCTCCAGTAGCCGAGAAACATATTAGCTGTACCTAAGGTATTTGACTTTCCGGCTTCGGTACCGATAAAAACATTGTAGTCATCATTGCTTGAAAAACCGGCTTCGGTACCGATAAACACATTGTGTTTCCCTTTTATGTTTTCATACCCTGTTTTGTAGCCGATAAATGAATTATATTTTCCATCATCAGAAATATTATCAAAGTTTGTTTTTATTCCGCTTTCATGCCCCAAAAAGGTATTTTCGGGAGTCATATGAACAAAACTTTGTTTTGCGGCACTTCCGCTATTTTTTACTTTTAAACCGGCAACACTGTCTTTTGCATTAATAATGGTACTATCCAAATCGGTAAAAAAGTTATAAGTGGTGTCGCCTTTTGCCAAAGCATAACGCCCTACGGCAAAACCGCCGGAGGTGCCCGCGGCGCCGGCAGTTTCCGGTCCTACGGTATATATGCGCGTGTGTTTGGTATCGGTAAAAAAGTTGTAGGCTATGTTCCCTTTTGCTTTTCCGTCTTTTGCCAAGGCATAGCGTCCCACGGCAAAACCGCCCGAAGTGCCCGCAGCGCCGGCAGTTTCTTTCCCCATGGTAAATACACGCGTACTGTCGGGTGTTACCATAAACAAGGTGGTATCCGTGGCTTTTCCGTCTTTTGCCAAGGCATAACGTCCCACGGCAAAACCGCCCGAAGTGCCGGATGCACCTGCGTTTTCTTTAAAATTAAACTTCGTAAGTTGCGGTGTTACAATCATCAAAGGATTGCCGTCTTTGTCCCGAATTTCCATTAAAGTATCGTCTTCGCCGTCAGCTTGTATCACCAACTTTTTATTCGGGTTTGTGGTGCCTATGCCTACATTGGCATCCGGGTCGGATAAATACACCGCATCGCCGTTTTTAGACCACAGTCCGGCATTTTCGGAAATATTATACCATGTAACATTCCCTTTGCTG
>PDWI01001088.1_pt1 | contig 53900 bp, 47 predicted proteins | sample 1430891 | NCBI WGS metagenome assembly PDWI01 (sample SAMN01162508, study PRJNA174530) | Oral metagenome, whole genome shotgun sequencing project. | biome: Marine environment; feature: Marine mammal; material: Swab sample of the gingival sulcus; isolation source: swab sample of gingival sulcus... | reverse complement strand
TCCTGGACGAATGGACTGCAAGACAGAACAGGCCAAGCCTGTTCACCAAACCAGAAAACTACCTAGATGCTTGTTTGTTCCGGATTAGTTGACTGAACCGCTATGGCTATCCTTGGCGCGACTAGCACGACGCCGCACTAAAAACGCAGACGCTGCATGACTCGATCAACCGTATCATGGTGGAGCGCCTGCAGGGGCAGGTGAGTGCCAAGTGCTTCAGTAATCTGCGACTCCCGTTCTGGCGGGAAATGCATAGACAATGGCGGCATTAGCCGCTTTATTGGTACAAGAACAATCGAGGTTACGTTCTCTTCGTCCACCACTGCAAAGGATTTAAAACTAGCAAACACGTAATGGCGCGGCCCTACATCTATACCGCGATCACTAATCCGATAATGCTGCTCTCGGGGACGGCGCACCGCGCTAATCATAAACAGAACTGCCACCGTGGCAACTATCGCCATACTTGTCCAGTCGCCGCCGTTAAAATGGTAGGCCGCTAAGCCAACTCCGCCGAAAATCAATGCAACCGCCGCAAACCATAGCGGCGACTTATCGTGCGCAGCGTTCTCGGAAACAGTCCATACGATTTCTGATCCGGTGGCTTCGGTGTCCTGAGGCGGCTCTGGCGCCTGGTCGCCAGTATATTGCCAGCCCGTATAGCTAGACGGCCCGGGCCGCTGCACTGGAGTCGTCGAAACATCGGCCGCCTGGCTGGCGGACGATGGAGCTGCCTGTGCTGGGGCAGGCGAAGAGTCTTCGGCCCCCTGATTCTCTGGTGTCTCTGGCTGCATAACCATATTGTACATGCTTTTGCCGCTTTGCGCATGTTTGATGTCCCAAAACAAGCGGGCACCTGCACTCCGCGAAAGAAATATGACAAACCATACAAAAAGCCTCAGGCGTAACACCTGAGGCGCTTTGCGTGGCGGAGAGAGAGGGATTCGAACCCTCGCGAGGGATTGCTCCCCCCTAGCGATTTAGCAAACCGCCCCCTTCAGCCTCTTGGGTACCTCTCCGCGAATACCGCGACCAACGCAGGTCATTGTAACAGATAGCAACGGGGTTAGAAAAGCCCCAAAAGGGGACCGCCGCGGCTCGTTTTGCGCCACAAAAGGCAAGCGAGAGGTTCGCAGCACAATAAATACACCCCAGATATGGTATAATCGCTGGGCTGGAGAGATGACCGAGTGGTTGAAGGTAACGGTCTTGAAAACCGTCGTGCCGGCAACGGTACCGTGGGTTCGAATCCCACTCTCTCCGCCAGAAGAAGAGCGATCAGGCTTAGCCTGGTCGCTCTTCTTTTTTTGGAAGAAAAAAAGACCTGAACCCGCAGTGGTAGATTTTTACTTTCCCGAGTAAAAAGATACCAGCGGTCGGACTATTGCTTGTGGGCAAAAACTATAGCCGACACGCTCGCCGCTCCGGCCAGCCGCAAGGGCAGGGCGGCGGCCTCTAGCGTTGCCCCGGTTGTTACTACATCATCCACCAGTATAACGTGGCGCCCGCGAATAGCGACTGGGCGCGCGACCCAGAGCGCTCCACCAAGCTGCTGCAGTCGAGCCGACCGGCCCGCCCCCACCTGCCGAGCGTGACCCCTACGCCGCAAAACAGGGCAATAGGACGCGCCCGACAAGCGGCGGCCCAGATCGCGGCCGATCAGTACAGCTTGGTCGTAGCCGCGCTGGCGCACACGTCGCGCCGCTGTGGGCACCGGCACAACAGCTACATCCCCAACATCCGGCAGCATACGCTGCATTCGATGGCCGATGATGCTTGCGGCCGCTTGCTTGCGATCAAACTTCAGTCCATAAATCAGTTGCTGCGCTGCACCAGTGTAGTCCGTACACACCCAAACCCGCCTAAGGCCCGACGACCTGCGACACGACGCACATGTTCGATAATCGGGCGCCAAACGATGGCAGCGGTAACAGCGCGAGGGAAGGGGCAGGCACTCCCGCTGCTCGCACCGCGTACACAACAGCGACCCCTCGTCACCGCACACCAAGCAATTGTGGGGCGCCACCAACGAAATAACGCGCTCAATAATGCTCATGTTGTAATTATTGTGTTGTAAATATAAGTATATACGTTGCTCACATCTTTCATGATAAGCTATACTGTCACTAACAAAAATTGCAAATGCTAAAACACGCTGCGCGAGTAGCAGTGCCGATTTATTACTAAGTGGCGCGCAGCCGCAAAACCCCTTAACCCACACGGAGGAACCAATGGCACGACGAAATCGTGATGATGACCTACTAATGGACGACGAGCTTACTGCGGCCTTCCTAAGCGAAGATGACGTATCGCAAGAAGTGCTAGCCGACGAGCCGCCCGCAGCACCAGCCCCCAGCGACGACTGGGACGAAGGCGAAGACCTGCCAGGGCAGTTAGCTGTTGACGTATACGAAACCAAGGAAAAACTAGTCGTAAAGGCACGCACCGCCGGTGTTAACCGCAGCGACCTAGACGTTAGTATCGCCGACAACACTCTGAGTATCCGCGGCACACTATCCGCTGGTACCGAAGAAGACGTAGAGAACTATTTTGTCCAGGAGTGTTACTGGGGCGAGTTTTCCCGCAGCATCGCGCTACCAGTACCCGTCAAAGAAGACGAGATTGAAGCCGTACTAAAAGACGGTGTTCTGACTATCAGCTTCACCAAGGTCAAGCAAGACAGCGTCAAGAAAATCCAGATCATGTAGCCTTGCGGCCAAGCGCCGCCCGAGCAACAGTAAACAACCTCAGCAGCAGCTGAGGTTGTTTTAGGTATACGCAAAAACCACCGCCAGACGGCAAACAGGGAAGGCTGTCGCCACACAGCCAAAGACCAATACCGACCAGAGCAAGATAAATACGACAGCCCTCTACGCCCCAGCCCTACAAGAAAAAGCGCCCAACTCAACTATGGCCGCGGCGCGACAAAACGCAGGTGCCAAGCAGGGTAGGCCAAACCAAAAACCCAACCCGCCGCAATAGCACCAAAAAACTCGCCCCCACATGGAGAGCGAGCTTCTTGGTGCGCCGCCAGGGACACAATAGGAAACGTCTATTCCGTAACGCCGGTTGTAGCGTTCAGCACAAACCGTACGATCACCTGCGCTAGCGCAACGATGACCAGACCAATGATAGCGTACAAGATAGTGTTCTTGGCGCTTGTAACGTTGCCAGAGTCGCCGTTGGAGGTAATGTACTTAAAGCCACCAACGATGATCATGATAACGGCGATAACACCGATGATCAGCGAGAAGATGTTAATAACCGTCTTGATACCGTTCTGCAATGTCTCGGTTCCGACCTCGTCGTCACAACCCTCTTCGTCCGCGGCACAAGAGCCAGAATCTAGACAGCCGGCGATACCGTCACAGTCGTCGAGCGCATACACAGGGGCGGCAATCGCAATAGGTGCCAAGGAACCCGCCATCAGCGCCAAGCTAGCAAACATTAATTTGAGTTTCTTGATCATTGTCTTTTGTTACCTTTCCTTATGATATGGTTTTGTTATACCACAGCAGTAGCATGATAAACAAGCTCTTACGGCCACAAAATGCCGTTTTGCCACGTGCTACGCACGCCGAGCCGCGGCTATTTAATTTCCGACAACACGAGGCGAACAATGGACTGCGATATTACCACCACAATAAGTCCGACTATCGCGTAAACAATGGCGTCTTTGGCGCCCTTGATGCCCGACGGGTCGCCGTTGGAGGTTATGTACCGCAGGCCAGCGACGATGATCATTATCACCGAAGCAACACCGGCTATGTAGGACAGCAACTGTATCGCCAGCTTGACCGCCGACTCAACATTTGGCCCTGAGCCTTCGCTACAGCCCGATCCGCCATCAGCCAAACCAACACCCTCACAGACATCGGCCTTGCTGTCCGCCAGCGCTACGCTTGGCACGGCCGCAGCAACAAGGCTAAACGCCGCTACAATGCCCGCAAGCGCCAGACCAGACTGGCGGAGCAGGGTACGTATACGATTCTTCATAATAAAACTCCTAAAAATTTATTTTAGTATCTAAAGCCGTGTCAGCACAAAGCCTATCAGACTACGAGCCACCACTACAACAACCAAGCCCACCAGGGCGTAAATAATAGAATTACGCGCATCGCGAATCTTACCAGAATCGCCCTCCGCCAACGTAAACCGTATACCAGACACAATAATCACGATAACTGCCGCCGTACCCGTAAGTACCGCGATGATGTTGGCAACATTGTTAATAACACCGTTGGAGCCATAGAACGAGTTGTTGCCCTGAGTCTCGCTCTCGCGCAGTGACTGGCAGTAAGACGAATTCGCCGCCGCGCCTTTGCAGTTCTTAGTAAACTGGCTCGGCGCAGCCCCAGCCACGCCAGCAAACGCCACCGGCGCAGCTACGGCCACCGCTATGGCAGCCAGCGCAATGCGAATACCACGTATGCCCGCCATACGCACCTAGACCCTCGCCATCACAAATCTTACGATAGAAAAGGCAGTCATACAGATAATTAGGCCCACGAATGCGTAAATAATCGTATCCTTGGCCTTTGCGACTTCTTGCGGCCTGTTGCGCGAATTAACATACCGAAAACCAGCAATGGTTAGCATCAGAAAAGCAATCGCCCCAGCCACGCCAAACACCATCTGCAAGACAGTGGAAAACGAAGTCTCGTTTAGCGCGACCTTAGGCACATCGTATTTCGACTGATCAACAATTGATAGCAGTCGTGTGGTTGCTTCGATAAGATGTGTCATTCAGTCCTCCTGTGACGCCTCGCCTGGCGCTAACCCGCAAGCCTTGTTCCTATAAAGTTAACCATCGCTGTCGCAAACACAGCAACCAGCAGGCCGATAAGCGCATTATAGATGGTCTGCTTGGCGCCGTTGACTTTGTCCGGTTCGCCCTGACTAATCAGGTATTGCATGCCGCCGTAAATTATAAAAGCAACCGCCGCCATACCCGCCACGCGTAGCAGTATCTCTACCACCGCCAGCAGAACAAGCCCCACATCGTTAGGGAAGGTGAAGTTGAGCGAACAGCGGCCAGTACCGTCAGTCTTGCCCTCGACGTACTTGTACCACGCCGGAAGAATAGTAATACCTTTTTGCTGACAGCTTGCCGCAAAGTACTCTAACATCAGCAACATACTAGACAATCCCTCCTGGAATTAACCACTGCAAGAACGCCCAGGCAAATATAAAGAATAGCAGAGCAATTATCGAGTCGCGTATACGCTTGCGAGCCGCCATCACTTTCTGAGGGTCAGCACCCGCCGATGCGTATTGAATACCAGCGTAGACTAGACTGCCAGCTATGATAATCGACACCATACCAGATAGAGCGTTAGTTATCAGTAGTATCCAGCCGACTATCTTACAGTTATTGGCATTCAACTGCTGGTACGGAGCCTTACATTCTTCGCCCGCTTTTACGGGGCCTACTTTTTCTTGAGCATACGCTGGTTGCGCCGCAACACCAGCCAAAGGCACCGCCAATAAAGCCAATGTAGCAACATGCAAGCCTATTGTTTTTAGTTTTTGGATCATAACACCTGTTAGTATACGCTAGTTTGCCAAATCCAAAAACTCTACTCGCCATTACGCACTGATGCATATATAATTGTCAGTGACATGCGTGGCAAAGTATTTAGATCGGGTGGACTTTTTAGGTCTGTGCAGCTGCTACTGCTAGCGGTTCTCGTTGGCTCGTTTTTGGCGCCTGCGCTGCCTGCGCAACAAGCGTCCGCCAAAAGATTATCAGAGGTAGACAACCTCAGAACCCAGGCAAGAATCTGGAGCGAATACCAGCTGCTGGCGGCCAAAAAGTGTAAGTGGGGAAACCCCGACCGAGCCGCCATCGACCGCCCCAGCTGGTTCTCCGGCACCGCTAACGCCGGACTTCTCATCGAGGATAAAGATGGCAAAATGGAGTGCAAGAACAGCACTTGGCTCAGTGAGGTAGTGGGCACCCTATCGGGCAGCAGCGACTTCTACGCCGTATTTGACAAGATTAAATACGACAACGGCATCAACCCCCCGCCTGGACAATTCCCCAGCAAGGTGAATAATGTGCCCGCGTACCTCAGGCAGTTTGTCGACCTAAGCGACAGCGAAGTCAAAGCCGCCAAATACGTCATACTCTTCAACGCCTTTACAAGCCCCAGTGGCTGTAGCGCAAAGCCGCTCTCCGGCACCGCAACCCCGAGCAACCAGACTAAATACGTCATTAAGACAGCCGATGGCGGCAAGCAAGTCAAGGACGTACCCTATGTTATCGACAACGGCAAGAGGGGCGATGCTGTACGCGTCGGCTTTGGATTTGGCAGCGCCGATGGCGGCGGAGATGGCGCTATAAAATGTGAAAATATCGCGTCGCTACTTAAAAGCAGCGATCTCGCCAACGCCGTAGTCGCCTGGAAGACCGCCCACCCAAACAGTGAGGTAGACCTTGGGTCATCCGGGGGTGGCACCACCAAAAAGACCTGCGAGAGCGTATCCAAAAACCCCATATCTTGGATTTTTTGCCCGCTCGTCAAGCTCTTGGACGGTATCATCAGCGCCCTGGATAAAGGTATCCAGAACCTGCTTATCATAGACGAATCCAACTACAATAACGAAGGGGTAAAAAACGCCTGGGCGACCATGCGCAATATAGCGCTGGCTTTGTTGCTACCTTTTATGTTGGTTATGGTGGGCGGCACGGCGCTAGGAGCAGGGCCCTTTGATCCGTACACCGTCAAACGAGCCTTACCGCGCCTAATATTTGCGGCAATATATATAACCATATCGTTCCCGCTTACGACGTTCTTGGTGGAGCTGTCCAACGCTGCCGGGGCGGGTCTTATGGGGATTGTCAGCTTTGCGTTTACTGGCGCCAACGACGACATAACGCTCGCCTCGTTGTTGTCTGCTGGCGAGGCTGCAGAGATATTTGGCTCGCTTATCATTGGTGGCGGCGCCGTTGCCGCGGCGACACTGAGTGTTGGCGTATTTGCCAGCTTGGCACTTGTGGCCGCCGGCGGGTTGTTCATAGGCTACATGATCCTCATACTCAGGCAGGTTGTCATATTAGCCGCTATCATCTTGGCGCCTATAGCCATACTATCCTGGATATTCCCAGGTAACGACAAACTATGGAAATTGTGGCGGGAGAGCTTCGAAAAGGCTCTGCTATTCTTTATCATCTTCATGGCCATCCTCGCCATGGGACGTGCTTTCGCGTACATTGTCAGCCAGTCTGGTGCAACAAGCTTAGCTGGCCCCCTAAAGCCTTTTATTATAGTTGTTGCCTATGTCGGGCCTTACCTCTTGATCCGGCAGATCGTTTCAGCCAGCGGCGCAGCGCTAGCCACCCTGGGCGGAATGGTCAATGACCGTAGCCGCGGCTTTTTCGACCGCCAGCGCAACTGGCGCCAAAGGGCGGACGGCACCGCCGGCGAATCGGCGAGGCAGTTGGCGCCTTTGCAGAGTCCGACAGAAAGCTGCAGTTGGCAACCTCTATGGTTCGGGGCAAGCGCGGAGCGGCAGATAGGCGTGCAGCAATTGCCCAGCAGCGCAAGCTAAACGAGATGCGCCACGGTCAGACCGAGACCGCAAAGGCCAACAAAGACAACGACCCGCTACTACAGGCTCAGACATACACCACAGAAGAGCAGGCACTTCAAGGCCTACAAGACGACTGGGGCATGTCAAAGGATGAAGCACAGAACGCCGTTGCTGCAGCCCGCATGGCTGGCGGCTTTAGCAAGGCTCGCGCTAACTACGCCGCCCGCGCCTTAGCCGCAACCGGAACCGGCTACGAGGACATAGAGCAAGTGCAAAAGACCGTTGGACGCATAGCGGAAAGCAGGGAAGAAGCAGCCGACATGCTGGGCGAAATCAACGCCGTTACCAAGGGCGTTGGGCGCAACGACCTAGCGCCTGGCTTTGGAGCACACATGGCGGCCTATGACGCCGCACAGGCACGCGGCGGTTACGTAATGGGCAAGGACTACCTCAACGGCGGAGCCGACGGCACCGAAGCAACGGCGCTATACACCAAAGCAGCCGAAGATATCGATGGCGTGACAGTTATGCGCAACAAGACAGTCGGCGTAAAGAACATGGCCAAGGGTTTAGCGCAATCATTCCAGGACGCCGAGGAGGCTGTGGCGGCAGCCAAAACATCTGTCGAAAGAGCAGAAGCCAAAGCCCGTTTGGGCGAGCTTGCCGGCCATATCAACAAGATAGAACAGGGTGGTGGATACGCATCCGCAACCAACTCCATAGCAGCTAGCAAGGAGCTATTCAGGCCCACTAGCGGACAAGATCAACCAGCAAAAACGGTCGTTGGACCAAACGGTACACCCGTTCAAAAGCCAACCGCTGGCCGACTTGCGGTAGCACACGAAGCAAGCCGTGTTAGCACCAAACTGAACCCCACTACGCAGTCGCTAGAGACCATATATCAGCGCACCCCCTCAACCCACGTGACGCGTAACGCCCCGTCTGGAGGGAACACACCCCCTGGCGGCAGCTTCAATGTAGACCTTGATACCGGCAGACCGAAAGCAGCGCCAAATCCAGCTCGTACTAGAACCCCAGAGGGTCGAGCCATAGGCAGGGGCTACGACGCAACGTCACCACAGACCATAAACAACCCATACGATCCCAATAGACCAGGCTAACGACGTCGGTACAATCTCGGCACCTTATATCCGGCGCACATGCCCAAACCATCCGTAGCCTCATAGCGGATATGCTTATATTGATTTATAATCAACTATATGCTATTATATTGGGGCAATGAATCCTCCTGTAGCACCTCTTAAATCACCAGAAAACGAGCCGACCCCAGGCGACCCATCGAATGCCATACTTCCGCCGGTCGACGCCCCGCACCCGATCAACCCCGCAAACATTTACAGCACGCCAGACGTCAGGCCCCACTACGAAACCTTTGACGCCCTACCCCCAGAAACAGCAGGGCAGCCGTACGAAGTACCCCACTCGGCGGAGGTTCAGTCCGCCGAGGAGAACCTGTTCACCGACACCCTAAACAGGCTAAGAGGTAGCTGCCTTGATGTAGCTAACGCAGAACTCGCCGTTCAGGAAACCGCCAAAGAACTACAGGCCTCACCAACTAACCCCCTAGATGATCAGCTCACCCTGCAGGCGGCACAGATAAACCGAAGCAACGCGCTCGCAGACTACCAGCAGGCCTGCAACGACGCCAATGCGGCCGTACGGCGCAACCCAGAACTCGTAGGCACCATACAACGAGCTCTCGAGGATCTCCAGGGATACGTACTAAGCTCTCAAGACGCAACAACAGACAGCGACGACCTACCCAAAGGCAGGGTGCCGCGGGCACTTCAGGAAAGCAATGACGCCAACCACCGGGTCGCCGAAGCAAGGGCAAACGCCCACCTAGCTAAACAAATGGCAGGAGACCCCGACGCCGACCCAACAGTACCGAGCGCTAAACTACCCGTCCCAGAATTATCAGCACCGTACAGAGCAGCCCAGAAAGCTGGGCTCACTAGAAACAGGCTGTTTAACGCCGGCATGCGCGATACGCGCTTTGGACTTGCCCCGGCCAAAAGACTCCTCGATAAAATGACACCTGACGCGAATCCGTTCGTACCAGCCCTCAACGTAGACCCCGATGACACGATACACACCAAGGACAAGTCCGTATTCGAGCGCATACCGGGAATTGTCGGCCCCAGAGATCGGGCCGCAGCCGAGGCACACAACACACAGCTCGACAGCGAAATAAAACAAACTAAACACGAGGTCAACAGGGCAAAAATAAACGCCGCCATTACTGCCGAGCGCCAGAAGACCGAGGAGGGCGTCACCACCACCGTACGCTCCATAGACAGCGCAATCGACCAGGCCTGGAACATGCCCGACGAAGACGCAGACCAAATGCCCGCCAAGCTAGCAGAGGTCAGCAAACAGCTATCTGGCCTGAGTCACACTATTGACACGCTCTCGCCACTAGACCCGCTACGCGGCCGAACCACCGAAATATGGGCCATACAGATGACGCGCATTGGCCAGCTCGCCGCGCTAAGCACGCCAAACTCACCCAACGCACCCGTGCTAACGCCCGATGGCGGCGTAACCACCAAGACCGCTAGCGGTGAGAGAGTAACCACCTGGGATGATGGTAGCTTTGACGTTGGCCACGGACGACAAGACGCTGCCGGCAACCCATGGGAGCCAGAAGCCTTCAACCTCGACCTGCAAGGCGGCCAAGACGAGCGCCAGGCCATAGACAGTGTGGCCGCAGAGCTAGAGAATACTACAGCGGGCAATGCCGCCGACATTCACACAAAGGTAATAGGTGCCGTCGCCGGCTGGGAAGCCACGCGCGAGCCAGAAGATCTTGTTGGTGCGCTGCTGACCTGCACCGCCGCCGACGAGCGGCTAGCACAGAGCGACGAAGAGCAGGTTATACATATAAACAGCCTGATCGACCAGGCCCTCGATTTGCAATCAGCCATGAAAGCTGGCGACAAGACCGCCAAAGACCAGTATGACTCCGTGGAGGCGGCGCTGAAAAAAGCCAACGAGACACTGGACGACACCCGCCTCAGACACAACAAGACACTGTTCTGGTTAGGAGTTTTGTCCGCCCACAGCCAGACAGCAACTCGCCCGGGGCAGGCAACACTAAGACCAGACAGCTCGGTGCAATTTGCCGGCGCAAACGGCGAGCGCACAATAGTTGATGTCGATGGTCGTTTTACACAATACGACCAGCAAGGCCAGGTTGTCGCGCAGTTCGACGAAGCCGGAAGCGACATTACACCCTAAAACGCAGCCGCACAGAAGCCTTATGGGCAATTCAGTGGCACATCCGCGCTTGCCCCGACACCCGCGATACGGCATACTATATGTAGCTTATGGCTACGTATAAGGTAATCCAGGATGTAGAGGCGGATGACACGCTACTGGGGCCGCTAACACCAAGACAGGTGATATATGCGGCTATTGTGGTGTTGTCTGGTTTTTTGGTTTTCAAGCTCGTTACAACGCCAGCTGGCTGGGTGACGATATTCTTCATACCGCATATGGTGCTCTTTGCCATACTGGCCGCTCCTTTTGGCCACGATCAGTCATCAGAGGTTTGGCTGCTGGCAAAAGTACGCTTTATGATCAAGCCGCGCAAGCGTATTTGGGATCAGATGGGCGCCAAGAACCTAGTGTCCGTCATGGTGCCGCGCAAGGTACCGCGCCAGCTAACCAAGGGCTACTCTCAGTCAGAGGTCAAAAGCCGCCTAGAAGCCCTAGCCGCAACCATCGATAGCCGCGGCTGGGCAGTCAAGAACGTCCAAGCCGCAATGGTAGCCAACCCGACGTATGGTTATACAGCGCCCAACAGCGACCGTCTCATTGACCTACGCAACATCCCCCAGCAAAACACCAACATGGACGCTCAAAACGTTCCAGACATGATGGACACCGCCACAAGCTACACCGCCCAAAACCTGACTAGTATGATCGATAAGTCAACCAAGCAGCACCGCCAACAGGCGATAGCAAACATGAACAACCCCCAAGCCAACACCAGCCAGCAGTGGTTCCTAGACAACAAACAGTCTGGGCGCCCCGACAACCCCATGGCCTCCGCGGAAGTGCAGCAGATGATGGCTGGCGCATTGCCGCAGCTTAGCCCTGACGAACAGTCGGCTTTTCTGGAGACCGTCCGCAGCAATCAAGAGCAAGACAAGAAGCATGGCTCTAACAAACGGCTCAAGACCATTTTGCCGCTGTCAGAGCAGCAAGCAATGGCCGAGGCCGCCGCAAAGGCCAAACAAGACGCCGAAGCTGCCGATCAGGCCGATCAGGCGGCCGCAGAAGCGATGACACCGCCAACCGATCCTGATATACTAAGGTTTGCAGATAACGATGACTTGGATGTGGCGACCATCGCTCGGCAGGCCAATAAAAACCGGCCGCAGCAGCATGACGACGAAGTGGTTATAAGTTTGCATTAGTCATATCAATGACGCATAGAGAGTTTAGTGAGGGAGTGGGATAACAAAACGCATGGCGCCGAATAACCAGCAACCAGTAAACAACAGCGCGCAATCTGCCCAGGGCGGCTCGGCGGGCGTGTATCCATACGCCTACGGCAACCCCCAGCAACAGCCGCAACCCACACCACCGCAACAGCCCACGGCACCGCCGCCGCAACAACCCGCAGCGCCACCACCACAACAACGACCCGCGGCACCAATGCAGCCGCCTGGATACGTACCACAACCAATGATGCCCGGTCAGGTTCCGCCGCCGCCCCCAGGCGCAAAGCGACCGCCAGCACCGCAGCGCCACAACCCCAACAGCACCCAGAACACGCTGCAGATTGCCGAGATTCGCGACGGCATAGTTATCATGAACGACGGGTCCTATCGCTCGGTTGTGATGGCCAAGTCTATCAACTTCGACCTCATGAGCCCGCAAGAACGCGAGTCGGTAGAGTTTTCTTATCAGGGATTCCTGAACTCTTTGTATTTTCCCATACAGATATTTGTACGCTCTACGCGGGTTGACCTGCGCCCATACCTACAGCGCCTAGACAAAATCCGCTCCGAGCACGACAACATGCTGCTAGCACTACTCATGGAGGACTACTTGGCATACATGGAGTCTCTGGCGCAGCAGACTAACATCATGGACAAGAAATTCTATGTGGTAATACCGCATTTTCCAGCCATCAGCGCTCAGAAGTCGCTAGCCCAGAGCAAGAACTTCTTTTCCGGCCTCGCACAACTATTCAACAGCAAAGAACAGCGAGTTGTTATTACCGAGACCGACCTAAACGCTGCCAAGGACGAGCTGCGCAACCGCGTACAAGCCGTACTTGGCGGTCTACAGCAGTCTGGCATTCAGGCCCTACCGCTCGACACTTCGGAGCTCATAGAGCTGTACTACGACACCTACAACCCGGATACCGCTACACGCCAACAGCTTAAGAACTTCGACGACATGACCGCGCCCGTCGTAACCAAGGGCGTCGGCGACGCGCCGCAGCCAAACCTAGAAAGAGGAATGCAATAATGGCCAAAAGACCGCCCGTAGACCCCGTAGCCGTCGCTCAGTACCAGCGAGTTCGCGAGCAAGCCGAGGTACAGGTAGCCTTCCAGAAGGGCATTACCGCGCTACGCGATTTTATTGCGCCCAGCTCTATAGAGTTCTTCGGTACGCACTTTCAGATAGGCACGCGCTACGCCCGCACATACTACGTATATGGCTATCCGCGGCAGGTGTACACCGGCTGGTTGAGCGGCATGATCAACCTAGACGAAGTACTAGACCTATCCATGATCATAGAGCCAGTAGAAAGCCAGGCCGTCCTAGAAAACCTGCGCAAAAAGGTGAGCCAACTGGAGGCTGGTATCCAAATCGACTCCGACAAAGGCCGCGTGCGCGACCCGGGCAAGCAAGCCGCCATCCTAGACGCAGAAGAGCTGCGAGACAAGCTGCAGGTAGGCGAGGAGCGCTTCTTCCGTTTTGGCCTGTATTTCACCATCTACGGCAGCAGCATGGACGAGCTAGAGTTTGTATCGCACAAAGTGGAATCGATGCTGGGCCAACAGTTGGTATTTTCTAAGCCAGCGTCATCCCAACAAGAGCAAGGGCTAAACTGTACCGTACCGCAACTGACCGACCAGATGCAGATTCGACGCAACTTTAGCACTGGAGCGCTGAGCACTAGCTTTCCGTTTACTTCTGCCGACCTCAGCCAAGAAGACGGCATTCTATACGGCATCAACATGCACAACTCCGGCCTGGTGATATTTGACCGTTTCACCCTAGAAAACGGCAACGCTGTGGTTTTCGCCAAATCTGGTGCTGGTAAATCATTCACCGTCAAACTAGAGGCGCTGCGTAGCATGATGATGGGCACCGAAATCTTTATCATCGACCCGGAAAACGAATACCAGCGAATGTCCGAAGCGGTGGGCGGTGCTTATGTACGCCTCAGCCTCAACTCCGCCACGCGGATCAATCCGTTTGACTTGCCGCGAGTCGTGGACTCCGAAGAAGCCGACGACGCCCTCCGCAGCAACCTAATAACCCTGCACGGGCTACTGCGCCTTATGATGGGCGGAGCACAGGCCCAAATGGTCAATGCTGGTAGCGCAGCCCTGCCAGCCCTATCGCCCAGCGAGGAAGCCGACCTAGATGCCGCTCTGATAGAGACATACGCTCGCGCCGGCATCACCAACGATCCGCTCACGCACAACGCCCAGCCGCCAACTATCAACGACCTTTACGACACACTGCTGCACATGGGCGGCAGCGGCCCGCAGCTTGCTCAGCGCTTGCGCAAGTACACAAGCGGTACGTTTGCTGGCATTTTTAGCCAGCAGAGCAACATAGACATCAACAATCCGCTGGTGGTGTTCAACATCCGCGACCTAGAAGACGAGCTCCGGCCAGTCGCAATGTACATTGTCCTAAACTTCATCTGGAACAAGACCAAGAGCGACCAAAAACGCCGCATGCTAATAGTAGACGAGGCCTGGCAGCTCATGAAATACGAGGACTCGGCAAACTTCTTGTTTAGCCTGGCAAAACGCGCCCGTAAGTACAACCTAGGCATCACCACCATCACACAGGACGTAGAAGACTTCATGGGATCACGTATGGGTCGCGCTATCGTAGCCAACGCCAGCATGCAGATTCTGCTCAAGCAGTCATCCTCCGCCGTGGATGTATTGGCCGACGTTTTCAAGTTAACCAGCGAGGAGAAAAAGCGCCTCAGCCAATTCCCGGTAGGGCAAGGGCTGTTCTTTGCCGGACAAAGCCACGTACACATTCAGATCACCGCCAGCGCTACCGAAACCAGTCTTATCACCACCAACCCGCAACAGGTACAAGAGATGGATCAGCATGGCGAACTGGTTGTCGACCAAGGCACCATAGACATGCAGAATAGGCTATATCCGGGGGTTTAAGTAGCATATGCCGCGGATTTACGACGACGAGAAAAACAAAGGAGTAATACCCCGCAGTGCACCCGTACCCGAAGATTTGGGCCCCCAATACACCGAGGAGCCCGAAGAAGAGGTTGTAGGCGGCGCCTACCAACAGCCAACTCACAGCAAAAAGCCAAAACTGGACGGCAAACGTTTGCGCCAGCGCGAAGAATCCCCAGACGACACAGACTCGGACTCAGAAGACGACAGCCCGCCCAGCAGGAGGGGGTCAGCCGGCGGATCCGGAGCACAGGATTCCCCCACAAAAAGGGAAGCCGCGGCCAGCCCGGGCTTTGTCAAAAAGCAGCTCAAGGCAGCACCGGCAAGCACCGGCAAGCTTACAGGCTCAGGAAAAAAGAAAGCCCTGTTAGCGCTTGGTCTGGGCGGCATAATCCCGCTAGTATTTGCTATGTTGTTGTTTTTCTCATTCCTGGGGCCGTTAAAAGGCATCCACTTTGAGACCATTTTGCGCTCTGCGGCCTTTGCCCAATTCCAGCGCAACCTTAGCAAGGTATACAGCCAGACCCTGTTCGATTCCGCAACCCTGACCGAAGGCAGCACTGGTAGAGCCAAACTTGGCGACCGCAGCCTTATCCAAAAACTGCGCGGTGTTAACCCAGAAAAACGCCTGGCAGAGCTAGGCCGCGAAAACAAGCTGAAGTTTGACATTACCGGCGAACGGCGCTGGGGCGGGCTGCAAAAGGTAAACCGCTTTAACGGCGTGGTGATAGAGGGCAAGAACTACAACCTCAACGAATACGCTCGGAAGTCTTTTGGCAAAGACTACAACAAACTCAGTAAACGAGAACGCTGGACCGTAGAGTCAAAATTTACCAGCGACGTCCGGATAGGGCTGGACGACATGCTTGCAAACCACAAGTTATCTTACCGATCGAGCGTCTATAACGGACTGCGGCAAGTCGCTGGCCTAAGCATGACAAAGTGGGCCAACAAAGCCAAAGACTACGCTGGCAAAACACCGAAGGAGGCCACCAAAGCCAACCTTGATGAAACGGTCAAAACGGTCACCGGAAGCGACGGCGCAAAAGTTAAGTCCGGCGCAGCATCTGTCAGCGACGAAGAAGTCAAGGACTATAAGGATCGTGTCACGGAGGCTGCCGCAAATGGCGAACCCACCGGAGACGTGAAGCCAAACGCCAAGCTACTGAAGCGGATCAAGGTAGCCAACAAGGTTTCCGACGCCGCTTTCTTGACAACTCTTGCGTGCATAGTCAACGACGTCAATACTGCTATTAGAGAAGGCGGCAAGCAAACCGAGACCAACGCCTTGGCGCTCGGCCACAACACACTGACCGCATCCGACCAGATTAAAACCGGCGAGTCAGTGTCCGAGGCCATCAATGCCGACGCCAAACGCTGGAACGGCGCCGAAAATTCCGCCCTATACAAACAAGATACCGGCGAAGAAAACCTGGAGGATGGCGACTACGAGCAGTTAGCCGGGATACCACCCATATTCCAGCCCCAATACATCAAGAATATTACCGGCACCGTCGACGCCATCCTAGACAATCTCGTAACCGGCGGGATGGCCGTGATTATCAACAAACTGCCTGGCGGCGAAGAGGCGGTAGACACGTCAAAAACAGCTGCTTGCAGAGTTATTCTCAGCGAGATTGCTCAGAACGGCATGGCTGCAGTAGAGCTTGGTGCAGCGGTTCTCACCCTTGGCAGCGTCAAAGGAGCCACCAAAGCCGCCACAGAAGCGCTCAAGATGGGCTTTAGTTTTGCCGCTGGCTATGGCGTAGGCGTCCTGCTCGGCAAGCAGCTCGACAGAATTATCCAAAGCTACGCCGGACTCGACTATTCTGGCGTAGCGGTCGGTGCCGATAACTACAACCAAACCAAGATGGGTATGAATTATTTATCGTCCGTGGGGCAGCGAAACACCAATTTCGGCAGACCAATGAACGATGCCGAATACGTCCAAAGCCAAGAAGCAGCCATGGCAGAGCTGCGCACCGCGTACAACTCCAAGCCAATCATGGAGCGCTATTTCGCCCTGGATAATCCGTTTTCATTGACTGGCAAACTGGTAGCACACCTGCCAGCAAGCTTTACAGAGCTAGGCAGCTCGTTCAGTAGAACCGCCAACACTGTGGTGTCCAACGCTATGAACCCGCTCACGCTAGCTTCTAGCGCTAGCGGTCCATTCAGCGCCAAAGCGAAAGCAGAGCCCACCCGGTGGGCTAGCGGATCAATCGTGGGACTGCAAGAGTTTGGCTGGACAGAAGAAGAACTGGACGCCATATCCAAAGATCCCGCTTTCAGCAGCACCGAACTAGAAGATTTCATGGCCAGCGGGGACAACATGCAGCGCCTAGATGAGCAGTTTAAGCCATGCTACGACTACCACATGCAAAGCCAGGCGCCAGAAGACGACAACTGCTCCGCAGAAGCACTCAGCACGCCAGACGCGATGAAATGGCGCTGGTACAATGCGCTACTACAGCAAGCCGACCAGGCCGCCAAGACCATAGAAGAAATCACCTCAGACCAAGGTTCGGGCGTCGCCACCGGAACAGCCTCTAGCAGCGGCACTGATTTTGTAGGTAAGTTCTCGTCGTCCGACAACATACCGTGTCCAGCCAACACCAAAGACCTCGGCACCGTAAAAAGCCGATTTGCGAACCCCGCCCGAACCGACACACCAGGCCAGATTATGCTGCGGCTCTGCCAGCTATCCAGCATTGGCGGCGCCGGTAACGACACATCGGGTCAGCGTATCTCTGGCGGGGCAGTGGTCAGCTCGTTAGCCGCCGACCGCTTCCAAAAGCTAGGCGAGAAATACCAGCAAGACCATGGCGGCTCCAAGCTAAGCGCTGGCAGCTCTTTCCGACTAGGAGACTCTCGCGGCGGCCGCGGCGACGGCGTCTCCGCTGCCAAACCCGGCATGTCGATGCACCAGTTGGGCGTGGCTATAGACTTTGCCAATATCGGCGGTAGTCTGGGCTCATCACGCAGCTGTAGCGGGCGCAAGACAATGCCCGGCAACCAGTACTGGGACTGGCTGGCAAAAAACGCCGCTAGCTTTGGCATCCGCCAGTACTCGGCCGAGGCGTGGCACTGGGATATCCTAGCAGCGGGGAACAGGTGTTAGCTATGTCCTCCCATGCCATAATGCGACCCAGGATCAAAAGAGCCGTACAAGCGGCCGCATTACTTGCTGGCGCTATATTGATCGTGATACCGCAACCAGTATCAGCACTTGATCCAGTTACCAGCACACTACACCCCTGGTACAACCCCGACTTTAAGGCCAATCGGTGCGTACCGGGTACTGGCAGCCCCCAGCTGGTCGGCAGTGAAAACGCGGAAAAAATATGGAACTATTTCCTGGCAAAGCGTGTCCACCCCGTACTCATTGCTGGCATTATGGGCAACATGCAGGCCGAGTCTGGCTTCCGCCCGGACATAGTACAGGGTGGCAGCACCAGCAACACCCCTCGGCCAGGCGTCGGGTTTGGTCTGTCGCAATGGACACCCGCAGGCCGGCAAAAACTGCTCATTGACCGCGCCAAGGCCGCTGGAAAACAACCATCAGACCTGGGCGTGCAGCTGGACTATATATGGTGGGAGCTTACCGACCAAGCCTCTTTCTACAAAAAGAGAGCTGGCGACCCATTATTCGCCGTGGATCCAAACAGCTCAAGCGCCCTGCGCGACGCAACCAATGTTTACCTCCTAAAATACGAAGCGCCAAAGGTACCCAACCTTAGCGAGCGCCTGTCCGCCGCTAAAAGAATCCTGGCCAAATACGGCGGCAACACACCAACCGGCGGTGGATCGGTAATCAGCGAATCCGAGGATGCCTGCGCCCCCGACGGCAGCAACGGCTCCTTGATTGGCGGCATGAGCTTGCCAACCGACCAGAAGTGGTACGACCATAATCCTCGGTTCTTCACCAAACCACACCACGACTACCCAGCAGCTGACATACCCGTACCAGTCGGGACGCCAATCTACGCTGTAACCGCCGGCACAGTCATACAGGCCCCAACGTCTTCTGCCCGTAGCGGCTACGGGCTAGGTGTCAAAATAGACGCCGGCAATGGCATTATCATGATCTACGGCCACGGAACCGATGGCGGTAGTATTCAGGGCGCTAAAAAAGGCGACGTCGTAAAACCTGGCCAACTAATAATGCACAGTGGTAACACCGGGCGCAGTACCGGCCCACACCTACACCTCGAGATTCGCGTAAACGGCACCAAAGTCTGCCCCCAAAACCTACTGGACGCCCTAGGTAAAGGCCAGACGCCGCCAGACATAAAAAGCCTGCCCCGAAGCGGGTGCTCATATTAGGAGATCTGCATGCGTAAAACCGCCATACTGTTTATCATAGTCATTCCAGCAGTTTTTGGGCTGCTGTGGGCTGGATCTAGGGGGACTTTAACTATCAACCTGCCAGAGAGCGCCGCCGATAGCGTAATAACCATCACCGACCACAAAGGTAACTACTTCGAATTGTCGGGGCCGCGCGTATCCAAGATACTACCCAGCGGCGAATACTCCGTAGAAATAACTGGCGACCAGACCGGTTGGGTGGGCGTCATAAACGTGCCGCGATTCCTAGCTAGCAACACCGCACAACCCGACCTCAACCCAGAAGCCGGCAGGGCCTTTATCGGCGACAACACCGGTTCGTGCGTGAGCCTGTTAGGTAACAAGCTGGTTTCCTACAGCTGCAACTCGTCGCCCGACTATTTGTCTATTCATCAACCAGCAACTGGTAGTACACCAGGATTCACTGCAAGCATGGAATCAAATCAATGGGCGTGGGATATTGAGTCTTCGCTAGTAACCAGCCAAGGAACATACCTATTTGCCCATGAATACGACCTAGAAGACAGCAAGGGCGGCCACTATATCTATCAGCTAAAAGAAGGTCTTTCGCTAGAAAACCCATATCACCTAAGCAGTATGGACACCAACAGCGCCTTTGTATTCAAGCCCTATGGCAATGACGGCTACGTAGCCTACAACGCCACCGGCAGCTTGGTTTATACCGCTAACAGCGTCAACGAACAGCCGGTACTGCTACAAAATATCGCTACCGACGAATATACCCTGCAAACCGCCGAAGCAACCGGCAAAGATATCGTGCTGACCTTTACCTCCGACCCCGAAGGGCTATACAGCGACGAAGAGAGGGTTAACGAACAGCTAAAAACCCAGGTGGTTATCATCAGCGGCGACAGCCGCAAGCTCATGAAAATCGACGGTGGCTACACCAAAGTGGTTATCTGTGGCGAGGAGCAGCTTTGCGCCATCAGCAGCACCAAACACATGGATGTCTACAGCCAGAAGGGCAAGCTGCAGTATCGTGTAGGCAATGTCAGCGACCTGTTGCAGCTCGGCAACAAATTGCTACTCACCACCGACAAGGGGCTAATCGACTACGACACAAAATCGCGCAGCGGCAGCTACGCCTATTCCTACGGCCCCTACGAGCCTTGCGGCATAGACGCGGTTCGCCAAACAGCTTTAGTCTGCATACTCAACCCGGCGTTCGGCGAACGCTACACCCTACAGCTCGACCTACAGTCTACGTCTGACAGTATCGACAAATCGATTGCTCAAATCATAGACAGCGGACAACCAGAAGCCATATCAGTATCGCGTGATACCGTGTTTATTAGCGTCGATAAGGGCGAGTTAGCCTATCAGCCCAGCACTGGCTTCTTTGGCTACGATCCTGACCTGACCAAAACCAACATAGCCCAAATGCAAGAATTAGTACAAAAAGCCGGCGTCAACCGCTCCACCTATAACGTAGTTATTGAATAATCACGCTGCGGGCGAAAAACCACCGTCCGCGCCACCCCAAGCACCTACTCGGGGGCGTCTATAGCGCGATAAGATTGCTGTGCTGACTGAAGTTCTTGATAATAATGTCGGCATCAGTGGTTGTTATAAACGTCTGATGCGACTGTAGCTCGTTGGTTAACGCCTCGCGCCGAGCGCCGTCTAATTCACTAAACACGTCGTCTAGCAATAGCAGGGGAGGTTGATTGCGGTATTCTTGCAGCAACTCAAGCTCAATGATCTTCAGACCCAACACCAATGTACGAATCTCCCCGCGGGAAGCCGCTTCTTGCGCCAAGTGTCCATCCACCCAAACACTCATGTCGTCGCGATGCGGTCCGTAGCTCGTAAATCCGCGCTCTAGGTCGCGCTCTAGCGACTGCTCCAACCTGTAGACCATGTCAGAGCTATACTGTGCCACGTCGCACCCGCTGGTGTAGGCAACGGAGATCACCTTGTCGGTTCGCGATAACTCACCATACAGCTGCGGTAGACGGTCGGCTATTCGCCCCACCAACCATTGGCGCTCAGCAGCGATTTGCCCGCCCAACTCGCCAAGACGAATGCTCCAGACAAAAATTTGCTCGGTTACGTTGTGTGGTTGCTTGAGCAGGCGGTTGCGCTGAGCAAGCGTGCGGCGATACTGACGACGCAAACTAGCATACCCAGGCCGTAGTTGCTCCAACAAGCCGTCTAGATAGTCGCGGCGGCCGTCTGGCTGGCCGTGCAGCAAGTACAGATGATTTGGCTCGAAAAGCACCACTGGTAGCTGCTTTTGGAGCGACAGGCGTCGTACAGTTACGTCGTTCAGTACAAATGTCTTGGCAAGGGTCGTACCAGCTGGCACTAGCTTGAGACTACGGCTACCGTCTTGGGTGTGTACATCCAGGCGCAGCCACGGCGCATCGTGGCGTAGCGCCTCTGCATCCTTGGCGCGATACGATCGCCCTAAACTAATCATCAAAATCGCCTCCAACAGGCTGGTCTTGCCGCTAGCGTTGGGTCCGACAATGATATTTACACCGCTATCAAACTCGAACGAACCGTCCTCGTAGGAGCGAAAGTTTTGAAGCCGAATATCAGTAATCATTGCTCTGGTATTGTACATGAAGCCAGCCCGAACCGACGGCATGACCCCGCCAGCGGGCAGGGTAGTACCCAATCCTAGCTCTTGAGGGGCATGACGATGTGGTTGTAGTCATCGGTCTTGGCGCCCTTGATAACCGACGGCTCCAGCTTGCCATTAAAACCAAAGCGAACTGTGTCGTCGCCAATGACATGCAGCGCATCCAAAATGTAGCGGGAATTGAGTGTAATCGTGCCGTCGCCCGTCACTTTGGCGGGTGCGCTAGCAATATTCTCGCCTACCTGCGACGCCACCGACCGAATACTCACCGCCTGAGCCGACTCGTCCAGGTTGATGGTCACACTGCCAGCGTTCTCACGCGCAAACAAGCTAGACACCTTGGTGATGTTTTGTAGCTCGGACTTTTTGATCTCGGCTAGGGAGCTGTACTTTTCTGGTATCAGCTTCCGGTAGTCTGGGTAAGTGCCCTCTATGAGACGCGTCACCAACTCGACATCACCCACACGGAAAAGCACCTGTTGATCGTCGTGTGTTACCGTAACGTCATCATCACTGTCGCCAACAACACGCATCAGCTCCTGCAGGGCAGCAGCCGGTATCAACAAACTCACCGTACTCTTGAGACTGGTTATTTTCTTTTCCGCCAGGCGATAACTGTCGGTCGCCACAACATATAAACTGCCTTCGAATACGTGCATATACACGCCAGTCAAAACCGGCCGCGCTTCGTCGCCAGAAGCGGCTAGAACCACTTGTTGCAGAGCAGTCTTCAGCGCAGTAGCCGACACACTCCACGTCTGGCCATTGTCGATATCCGGCATCACCGGGTAGTCCTCGGCCGAGATACCATTTATGACTGATTGATACTGCTCGGTCTCTATGTGCAGCTTGCTTTCATCTAGCCGCATATCTATCACTCCGGAGGGTAGGCTACTAATAAAGTCCTGCATCAGGCGGGCTGGAACCGTAATAAGACCATCCTCGGACACCTTGGCACCGATAAACTGCGTGATTGCGATGTCTAAGTTGGTGGCTGCAATACTAAGACGTCCATCAACTGTTTTTAACAGTACATTGGACAGAATGGGCAGTGTACCGCGAGTGCTGGCTACGCGGCTAACATTAGTTAGTGCCTTGTGTAGGTTTTCCTGAGTAACTTGTAGCTTCATGTTTTCCTCTGCCTTTGCCCTTATTAATAAATAATATTTCTCTTGCAATTGTAGTTATAGGCTCTGGGGATAGTGGGGATAAGTGTCTTATAACTGATACAGTTTTTGGCTAGCGGTTGTGTACGAGTGGTGGCTGGGTGGTGGCTGGGTACGTGGAAAAGCGGGGTATTTTTCCGCTTGGTCGTTTTGGCGGGTGTAGAGTTGTGGACGGCTGCGCTGCTGCGGAGCTGGCTTGGGCACAGGTTTTGCAGATGTTGTACACAACTTTTACTCAATATTTTGGCGCTCTGGGGTGTAGATTGCTGATGTGACGGAGCAGTTTTAGGCATAGAGTTGTTCCTTTAACTCCGAGACAGCTGTCTTGAGGTCTGGATCGTAGCCAATTTCGCGCTCAATTTTTTCTACAGAGTGGATGGCGGTGGTGTGGTCTTTGCGCCCTAGCTCGCGGGCAATCTTTGGGAAGCTGAGGTGTAGCTCGCTGCGTAGCAGGTACATGGCAACTTGGCGGGGAACGACGATGTCTTTGTCGCGCTTGGGGCCGGTTAGGTCTTCGGCTTCTATTTGGAAATGCTTGGCGGTGCGCTCGATAATCTGCCGGGCGCTAATGTGTTTGGGGCGGGTGCGGGCTCCGCCGAGCAGGCTGGTAGCGATGCTGATGTCTGGCTGCAGGCTGCGCATTTCACAAAACGCAAGCAGTTGGTTGAGCGCGCCCTCTAGTTCGCGGATGTTGGACTGCACTAAGTTGGCTAGGTACTCGACCACAGCTGGCTCTAGTGTCATGCCATGCAGCTCGGCTTTTGTTTGGATAATAGCGCAGCGGGTCTCGAAGTCTGGATTTTGCATATCGATACTCATACCCCAGGCAAATCGGCTGCGGAGGCGATCTTCTAGAGTGGGGATGTCGTGGGGCGGCTTGTCGCTGCTGATGATGATTTGCTTGTTGGCCTGGTGGAGAGCGTTAAAGGTATGGAAGAATTCGTCCTGAGTTTTTTCTTTGCCGGCAATAAACTGTATGTCGTCCACGATTAGCACATCGGCGCTGCGATAATAGCCTGCAAAATCGGTGTTGCGCTTAAAGCGTATGGCGTCCAAAAATTCCTGCACGAACTGCTCAGTAGATATATAGACGATATGAGCTGCTGGGTTGTTGGCCACAATGGCGTTGCCAACGGCTTGAATAAGGTGTGTTTTGCCGATACCAACGCCGCCGTACAAGAACAGGGGGTTGTATTTCGTGCCGGGGCTTTGGGCGATGGCCTGACAGGCAGCGTAAGCCAACTCGTTACCCGATCCGACGATAAAGTTCTCGAATGTATATTTTTCATTCAGACCTTGGCGATAGCTGTGTGATAGGCCGGAGTGTGCTGTGGTGGCTGTCGGCGGTGTGTCGGCAGTCGAGCGCTGCCTGCCTGCTGACACGCTGGGTTCGGCGCCCGTGGAGAGCGATTTGTGGCTGTCGGTGTCCTTTTTTTGGCTTGCGACGGACGAGTGGATACGATAGTTCACTGTTTTGGGTGTGACGCCGTTTTTGGCCAATAAGTCCAAAATGAGTTTGTTATATTTCTTTTCCAGCTGATTCTTAACAAAGATGTTCTGTACGCCGACAACCAGCGTGTCGTCGTCGTGGCGCAGCAGGCGAGTGTTCTTAAACCATGTAACAAACTGGGCCCTAGAAACGCTCACCTCTACCTCGCCCAGTATTGTTTGCCACAGCCTATCCTGCATAACCCTCTCCGTATTAATCTAGATATTTCTGGTGCCGTGCACCCGAGTGACACCTAAAACTATACACAAGTCTACGATTTTTCCACAAGCTTTGGATGATGTAATATTTGATACCGAAAAATGGCCAAAAAGCCCGTGTAGTTATACACAGCCGAAACCTCTCCCTGTAAATCTGTGGAAAATACTTGGATAAAAGTGGATAACTTGCTAAAATTAACGGGTAAATATTGTCAATTCCACTATTATCAGACGCTGTTATTGGTATTCGTGGGTGTGACAGTTTTGGCAACTGCAGTATCGTGGTGCTTGCGCTCACCCCGCGTAGCGCGGTATCCGGTGTGTTATGCTAGTTGTGACTAACTAAATAGTGAAGTAATAGGGAAGACAAGATGCCTAAGCGAACTTTTCAGCCTAAGAAGCGGCACCGCGCCCGCGAGCATGGTTTTATGAAGCGTATGGCCAACCGAGCAGGGCAGGCCGTACTGAAGCGCCGCCGACTCAAGGGCCGCACCAAGCTCTCAGCCTAAAAAACTATACAACCAATCATTATTAGTAATAACGCAAATACCTGCTGTAATATAGTGTTCGTATTTTGTTCATTATGGGTGGGGGAGTAGACAGGATTGGCTATACTGTAACGTAAGGTATGATTACACGCGCGCATCGGTTTCATGGTCATGGCAGCCTAAATTACGTGTATCGACACGGCCGCACCGTCCGTGGCCCTCTCATGTCGCTGCGGTATTGTCCTAATACACGTCGCGAAACGTATCGGATGGCAGTGGTTGTTAGTAAGAAAGTTAATAAGTCGGCTGTTGTGCGCAATCGCATCCGCCGCCGCGTATTTGAGGCCGCTCGCCTGTTAGAAGACTCTATACAAGCGCCGCATGACCTTGTTTTTACGGTCTTTACGGAGACGGTAGCTGATCTACCGAGCGCTGATATTACGCGCGCCGTGCGCGCTCAGTTGCAGCAAGCCGGCGTGGTGCCGAGTGTGCGACAGTCCTAGGGCTTTGTGGCTTTTGACTTTTTGGGTGCGGCGCCCCCCTGTTTTGGTGCCTTGATGGTTTTTTGCGGGCGCCAGTCAGTTGGGTTGGCCCGGTTTGATATGTCTATTTAGCGGCCAATTGACGTCGTGATGCCCCGCGCGTGGCCTGAGTGTGGCGGTCAGAGGTGAGCCATGCTATGATAAGGGTTAAATAACGGAGTTACTGAAAAATTATTTACCATGTTTGACGACTTTATCGTACAGCCAATCTTTAACCTGCTAGTAGCCATTTATGCTTTATTGCCTGGTCACGACTTCGGGTTGGCAATTATCCTATTTACCATTGTAATTCGGATTCTTATATGGCCGCTTGCAAAACGCCAGCTGCATCAAACCAAGTTGATGCGCAAGATGCAGCCAGAGATCAAGCGCATCAAAGAAGCCGCCGGCGGGGATCGCCAAAAAGAATCCATGCTACTTATGGAGCTGTATAAAGAGCGCGGCGTTAACGTGTTTCGATCTATCGGTACGCTGATAGTCCAGTTCGTGGTATTGATCGGCTTGTATATGGGGTTGCGCAATATGATAGATGATCCGCGCGCAATACTAGAGAACTCCTACGTGTGGATACGCAACCTGGAGTGGATGCGGGTTCTGCAGGGTGATATTGGGCAGTTCCAGCAGAACTTGGGTGGTATGGTTGATCTGTCGCGCGCAGCGATTAGCAAGGATGGCGGCTTCTATCTGCCAGCTATGATTCTGGTGATAGGCAGTGCGACGATGCAGTACTTTCAGAGTATGCAACTTATGCCTCGCGACAAAGAACGCCGTGGTATTCGTCAAATAATGCGTGAGGCTGGCGAAGGCAAGGCCGCCGATCAAGCGGAGCTAAGCGCCGCTATCAGCGGAGTCATACCGTACTTTATACCGGTTATGGTGTTGATGTTTACCGTCTCCCTGCCCGCAGCGCTGAGTTTGTACTGGATGGTGGGCGGCATGGTCGCCTATGTCCAGCAGGCGCGGATACTCCGCGAAGACGAAGAGGAAATGGAATCGCTGGCCGATAAGCCAGCCGTTAAGAAGACTAAGACCGCCGCTGGATCACGCGTGGTGATCGAGGGCGAGGTGGTGAGCGAGCAGCCAGCCGCCAAAACCAAAAAAACAGCCAAATCAAAAACCAAAACCTCCGGTAAGCGTAAACACAGGAGGAAGTAATGGACGAACAATCAACAACCCCGCCAACTCAGTCAGAAATTGACGAGGCTATCTTGTATGCCAAGAAGTTTCTAGAGGACTTGTTGTCGTTTTTTGGGCTGAACTGCGACGTGTATGCTACCACCGAAGACAACGAAGTTATCGAGCTGCACGTGCCCTCTACACACATGAACGGTTTTTTGATTGGCCAGCACGGCGACACCATGCGTTCCCTGCAGTTTATGGTTGCTAGCGCGCTAAAAAACAATGACTACGCACTCAACCGCGTTAATGTCGATGTGGCGGACTACAAAAAGACCCGCGCTGACAAATTAGCCAAACAGGCCGAGAATTGGATTAAGAAGGTTCGACAAACCAACGAGCCGTATCACCTGAAGCCGATGAATGCCGCTGACCGTCGCATCGTGCACAAGGTGGCTGGTGAAGCTGGCCTAGAAACGTATTCGGAGGGCGAAGGCCGCGACCGACACGTGGTGTTGGTGCCTAGCGCCGAGTAGGCTCCTGAGCTCTTGGTTGCCCCCCGTGTTGCTTGCGGACGCTTCTGCGCCGTTTGTTTGCTAACCTCGGCAATAAATACTGCCGAGCGCCTGCCCCGGCGCCCTAAAGTGTTCGCTTTTTGTCTAGTATATCGTTATAGATGTCGAGCGTCTGTTTGGCCATGCGCTCCCAGGAGTAGCGTCTCACCTGCTCCTTGCCCTTTGCTGTTAGCGTGTCTCGTAATTGAGCGTCGTGGAGTACATCCTGAATGGCGCGGGCCATAGCCTTGGTGTCTTTGGGGTCAAAATAGTGGGCGGCGTTGCCTAGTACCTCGGGCATGCAGCTGGCGTTGCTGCTGACAACTGGCGCGCCGTGTAGCATAGCTTCTAGCGGCGGCAGGCCAAAACCTTCGCTTAGGCTGGGCCAGATATAGGCTTGACAGTGCCGCATGGCCCATTTTAGCTGCCCGTCGGGGATAAAATCGGTCAAAACGACTCGCTCTGCAAGGCCTAGGGACTGTATTTGCTGGACATAGCTGTCATATGATTCATCAACTTTGCCGGCCAGCATGAGGTATAAATCGGGGTCTTGCTGGTGGAGTATGGCAAAGGCGTCGATCAAGCGATGCAGATTCTTGTGCGGCGTTGGGCGTCCGTTGAACATGATAAAGCGTTTGCCTTCGAAGGACGGCATAACCTGCTCTGGTTCGTCGAAATCATCGACTGCCTCGTGAGTATAGGTGATTTTGTCGGCTGACACGCGGGTGAAGTGTGCTACGTCGCGGCGTACAAAGTCTGTTGGCGTTATGACGCGGCGCGATTTGCGGGCGGCCACGTGGTTGACCAGAATATAGATTAGCCGCTTGATATTAAATACGAGCCAGTTTTTGGCGGGATTGCGGAAACGTATGGTTGTTAGGTCGTGCATGGTGGTCACGACCGGGCTGCTTCGGTAAAAAATAGGTTGCTGCACCATGCTGAAATGCACTAGATCGGGTTGCAGGCGATCAATCTGCCGCTTCAACCCCAGTTGCTCGCCAAAGCTGAACTCGCGGTGCGGGCAAGGCACGGCGGCGAAATTGGGGTTGGTCGGCTGCCACTTGTCCATCTTATCCGGATACATCAGTATCGAGTAGCGGTGCTCGCTGTCAATTTTCTCTAGGTAGCGCACCAGCATCTCTACGTATCTACCGGTGCTGGTTGGCATGTTGCGGGCGTCTATAACGATGTGCGCCGCGGCTGCGCGATCGGTTGACGTGGGCTGATTGGTGTGTGACTCCATAGTGACAATCATATGACACTATTGCTATAATTGGGAAATCAATACAATCAGGTTAGGTAGATAAAACAGGGAGAAGGCAAACGCATGTCAAAGACGGCTTTAATAACGGGTGTTGCGGGACAGGATGGCGGGCACTTAGCAAAGCTCCTGCACGAAAAAGGCTACAAGGTCTACGGTATTGTCCGCGGACAAATGGAGGCATCTCATCCGCGCTATAGCGCACTTCGTACGGAGATGCCGTTTGTTGAGGTAATTATGGCTGATCTGATGGACTTGTCGTCGCTGGTGCGGGCTGTTCAGCAGGCGCAGCCAGACGAATACTACAACCTGGCTGCTATTAGTCATGTTGGTTACTCGTTCCGCAATCCGATTCTGACCGCAGACGTTACGGGCAAGGGTGTTCTCAACAGCCTAGAGGCAATCCGCTTAGCTGGTCGTGAATCCACAACCCGTTTTTACCAGGCCTCTACATCGGAGATGTTCGGCGGGTTGGCCTATAATCGTCCCGACGAGGGCTACGACGAAAACGCTACATTCCATCCGCGCAGCCCGTATGGTGTCGCCAAGCTGTACGGCCACTGGATGTCCAAGAACTACCGCGAAAGCTACGGTATGTTTGCGGCAAATGGCATTTTGTTTAATCACGAGGGCGAACGCCGCGGTCCAGAGTTTGTAACGCGCAAGATCAGTAGTGCTGTGGCGCGCATCAAGGCGGGCAAGCAGGACGTCATAGAACTGGGCAATCTGGATAGTAAGCGCGACTGGGGCTACGCTGGCGACTACGTAGAAGGCATGTGGCGCATGCTGCAGCAGGACGAGCCAGACGACTACGTATTGGCAACTGGCGAGACACATTCTATCCGTGAGTTCTGCGAGCTGGCGTTTGCAGAGATCGGCGTCACTGTCGCCTGGCAGGGTCAGGGCGTTGACGAGGTTGGCATTGACAGCAACACCGGCAAAGAGGTTATTAAGATTAACCCAGACTTTTTCCGCCCAGCAGAAGTTGATGTATTGCTAGGTAACCCGGCAAAGGCCGAGCGAGTGTTGGGCTGGCAGCGGAAGGTAAGCTTCCCTGACCTAGTCAAGCTGATGGTGCAGCACGATTTGGCGCTGCAGTCAGCCAACGCCTAGCCGTCGCGCGGTAATCGAAATATCATGCGCCCCAGACATTTCTGGGGCGCATTTTTTGTTGGTGCTGGCTGGTAGCGGAGCGTTGTGGCGTGTTTTTTTGCGTGTTTGGGTTGGTAGGTAGGTGCGTGGCCCCTGTCTAAAGCCTAGGCCTTTGTGCTGGCTTTGACGGTATCTTGAATGGTTTGCTCAAAGCTGTGCTGTGGTTTCCAGCCGAACTCTTCCGTGAGGCGCGAGGCGTCGCCGTATATATTCATGGTTTCGTTAGGTCGGATAAGCGACTGATCTACCTTTGGTTCGGGTGCGGGTGTGATGTTGAGCGCTGCAGCAAGGGCGGCGTAGATCTCGGTTCCTGTGCGGCTTTTGCCGGAACAAACATTGTATACCGAGTGTTTCGGCGGCTGATCAGCACAGGCGACTGCTGCGTACGCGCTAGCTACGTCGCGGACGTCGGTGTAGTCGCGGGCGGTTTTTAGGTTGCCGACTCCGACGTCGCTGCCGGATTCTTGGTAGGCCTGAAGTTTGGCAAGCAAGTCGGGTACTATGAAGCCCTGCATTTGTCCGGGGCCAAAGTGGTTAAACGGCCGCATGGTAGCAATTTCAATACCGCGGCTGCGGTAGTAGTCGTTCATCATTTCGACTGATAGTTTGCTGACTGCGTAGGGGGTTTTGTGTGTCAGCTCGCCAGATTCGCTTATCGGCAGTTGCTGATCATTGTCGTATACGGCGCCGGTGCTGATAATAACAAAGCGCGTTTTAGCGCCCTCGTCTAGTGCGGCCTGCAAGAGGTTGGTTGACATGGCGGCGTTGGCTGCTAGGAACAGGGCTGGCTGCGCAAATGACATACCTACATTGGCTAGACCGGCTAGATGAATTAGACCGTCTACGCCATCGTAGCTGACGCGTTCGCGTACCTGAGCTTCATCGGTTAGGTCGCAGGATATGTACCGTGCCAGCTTGTCCGCATTTTTGGCGGTTGCTTCGGCGTCTTGGCCGATTCCAATAACTGTGTGGCCATCGGCCTTCAGTACGTCAACTAAATGATGTCCCACAAACCCATTTACGCCAGTGATCATGATAGTCTTGCTCATAACCTGATGATACACCATCTTGCGTGGTTGTTTAAGGGTGTTGCGCGGGGGCTTGGTGGTTTTGTCGAGACGTTGTCTGTGTGGTATTTCTTGGCCGGGGTAGCCTCAGAGCAGGTCTATGACCTTGTCGGCGTTTTCTTGCCAGCTGAAGGCGGATAGTCGTTGACGGCCTTTCTCGATCAGTTCCGTTCGCATATTGTGGTCGGTAGCAAGCGTCTCCATAGACTTAGCGATAGCAGCGGGCGAGTCTTTGTCAAAGTATAGGGCGGCGTCTTGGGCGACCTCCCTAAAAACTGGTATGTCGCTCAGGCAGGTGGCCGCATTGTGCTGCATGGCTTCTAGGATTGGCATACCAAAGCCTTCGTAGTGCGATGGCATCACAAGGCAGGTGGCCGAACCGTAGAGCACGCTTTTTTCGGTGTCAGAAATATAACCCGTTCGTATAATGTTTGCTCCGGCGGCTATCTGGCTGTTGATGGCGGTGTTGATCTCCTCGTCCATCCAACCCCTGCCCCCCGCGAGCACGAGAGCGTATTCTCCGCGAATTGATGCGGGGAGTGCAGCGTATGCAGAGACCAGGTTTTCGAGGTTTTTTCGGGGTTCTATGGTGCCAAGAAACAGGAAGAATTTGCCGGGGGTGATACCGAGCTGGCGTAGCCGATCTGGCATTGCCTCGGCCGGGCTAGCCTGACTGGCGGCTGCGGGTGGTATTGGTGTAACGACGATGGGGGTGTTTAGGTTGGGGAAATGGTGTTGAACGCGCTGTTTAGTGAATTCGGAAATAGTGACGATGGCGTCTGCGCGCTCGATGGACTTGGGGCAGAACGTCCGAAGGTAGGCGAGGTTGACGGGCTGTACGTATTGCGGGTGATCTAGAAAACCCAGGTCGTATACCACCAGAACGACCCTCGTTTTTCGGGGTGTGGGCAGTGACACGTAGTTGGTAAAAAGCACGGTGTCTGCCTCGTGGCGCACGAACATCGACAGGGGTGGTTGCGTACGCATCCGCCTGAACAGAGACAGCAGTTTGCTGGGTAGGAGCCAGATACGGAGATAGGTAATACCCGGATAGTCTGGCGGTTCCACGCGTGAGCGGCCAAAGAAGTTAAAATAATACCCGCTAAGGCTGAGGTCGTTGTTGCGGCGTTGGCTTATGGCATAAACCAGACGGTCGACATAGTAGCCTATGCCTGTTTTACTGGAGTTGACCATGGGGCTGGCCTCGAATAGAACTCGTTTCATGGCGCTGGCTGTTATTATTGCAGAGTTGTTCGCTGCTGGCCACCGCTCCTCGGGGGTTGTTGTAATAACAGCTTAGTGTGCTCGGGGGTTGTGTCGTATAATAATGGTATTGATGAAGAGGGTTATACGGTGAAGCGCTTCTTGGCCAAGTATACGTACACGATAATACTGCTACGAGAATTAGTCAGAACTGACTTTAGGCTACGCTATCAGGGTAGTTTTTTGGGCTACCTGTGGTCTGTACTAAAGCCCCTGGCCTTGTTCGTCATTCTCTACATAGTGTTTGTTCGCTTTTTGCGGTTTGGTAACGCAGTACCTAATTACGCAGTCTATTTGTTGCTGGGTATCGTGCTGTGGAGCTTCTTTACCGAAGTAACCGCCAATGGTTTGACGGCGATTGTTGGCCGCGGCGACCTGATACGAAAGCTAAGTTTTCCGCGCTATGTCATTGTGTTGTCCACGGCCTTCTCGGCATTTATAAACCTAGGCATAAACCTGCTGGTAGTGGCGGTGTTTATGCTGTTTACCGGCGTTGATTTTAGGCTGTCGCTGCTGTGGTTGCCGCTGATCGTGGTGGAATTGTTTACGCTGTCGCTCGGTCTGGCTTTCTTGCTTAGCGCGCTGTATGTGCGGTTTCGTGACATATCGCATATCTGGGAAGTTATGCTACAAGGGCTGTTCTATGCCACACCAGTTATTTATCCGTTGTCAGTTATTGCTGACAAATATGCCAAACTGCTGCTTCTGAATCCGTTGGGGCAGATCGTTCAGGACGCTCGTTTTGTTGTTGTCACCGATCAGTCGCCGACGTTGCGGTCGCTTGGCGGGCAGTGGTGGTGGCAGGCATTCCCGATTGTGTTTGTTTTTGTGTTGGCCGTGCTTTCGGCGGTGTATTTCAGGCGTCAGTCTCGCCGTTTTGCGGAGGACATCTAATGAGCGATACCAATCAATATGCTATACGCGCCAAAAATGTTAGCAAGCATTTTAGGTTGCCGCACCAGAAGACGAACTCGGTCAAAGGGTTGTTCTTGGGTGTGTTTGACGGTGGTTCTCGGACATACGAAGAGCAAGTAGCCCTCAAGGGCGTTAGTTTTGACGTCAAAAAAGGCGAGTTCTTGGGCATTGTCGGGCGCAACGGATCTGGCAAAAGCACATTGCTGAAGATTTTGGCCGGCATATATCAGCCAACGAAAGGAAGCGTGCAGGTCAACGGCAAGGTTGTTCCGTTCATAGAACTAGGCGTTGGCTTTAATGGCGAGCTATCGGGTAGAGAGAATGTCTTTCTCAATGGTGCCCTGCTGGGCTTTAGTCGCAAGCAAATTGCCGAAAAATACGATCAGATCGTAGCATTTTCTGAGCTAGAGAAGTTCATGGATCAGAGGTTAAAGAACTACTCCTCTGGCATGCAGGTGCGGCTGGCCTTCTCGGTGGCAACCGTTTTGGCTGATTCGGAAATCTTGCTGATCGATGAGGTTCTGGCGGTTGGCGATGCGGCATTCCAAAAGAAGAGCTTTGCCTATTTCCGCGAAATAAAGCGCCTCAAGAAAACGGTCATTTTTGTTAGTCACGATATGGGTGCGATACGCGACTACTGTACTCGCGCAATTCTAATAGATAAGTCCAAGATTGTTACCGAGGGGCGCCCAGAAGTGGTGGCGTCTCAGTATCACCGTCTGTTTAGCGGTTCCGATGAAGAGCGGCGGGTTAAAAAGAAGGGGCCGACCAACTTTAGCGGCGAGGAACGCTGGGGTGATGGCAAGGCCAAGATTGTCTCTGTTGACGCGGCTGTGCACAATCCTAGCAAAAAAGACGGTGCAGGTTCGGTCGACATCAAGGTGGTTATAGAGGCTGTAGAGGATATTCAGGTACCAATAGTTGGCTTTTCTATCAAGAATGTTAAGCTGGCGCAGTTGCTGGGTACCAACACGCAGCGCAAGAAATTCTCCTTGCCGCCACTGAAGAGCGGCCAGCGCACCACCGTAAAGTGGAGTGTCGAGAATATGTTCAACGAGGGTCGGTACTATGTGGATGCAACGGTGGCGTGGGATTATGCGCGTTCCGTGGCTGATCGTTGGCCGGATGCGACATCGTTCGAGGTCTCCAGGGAGGATAATACGCCGTACGAGGTTTATCCCAGCATAAGCGTAACGAAAGAATAGAGGGTTATATGAGCAAGATGGTTATCAAGCGAGCAGTAAAGAAGGCCATACCTTCGGCGGTAAAACAGCAGTATCGCGAGATAATTGACCTTGCGCAGTCAATAAAGTTGGATACACGACACCTTGTGAAGCAGTCCGAGAACATGGACACTAGGCTGGATGTTTTGTCTCGTCTATACAAGGAGTCTGACCCATATCAGCCCCTCTATGGCATCAGCGGCATCGATGGCGGCCAGCGGTCCAGCGTGGATCGTTGTCAGGCGTTGCTGCGCACGCTCGGTGGCGATGTCAAGGGTTTGCGGGTGTTGGACGTTGGGTGCTACTTTGGATTCCTGACGTTTTATCTGGCGGAGCGCGGTGCTTGTGCGGAGGGCTGGGACAACAACGCGCTCAATATAGAGATAGCCACGCGTACACAGGACATAAACGGCATAAATGCTTCGTTTAGCCTGCGAGAGTTTAGTCCAGAGGCCATAAAAGCAATTCCTCGGGGCAAGTATGACGTTGTGCTTATCTACAGCGTTTTACACTGGTTGATAGCTCTGTATGGCCTTGAATATGTGCAAAAATGCATGAAGCTACTTATGGACAGGGTGCCGGTGGTTATCTTGGAGTTGGCTCAAAAAGGCGAGGATGCATCACTGTACTGGGATAAAGCTGTCCCAGAAAACGATCTTGATATTCTGAAGCTTGTCGACGGCTATTCGGTAGAAAAAGTGGGCGAGTTCCCGACGCACTTATCGGCAAAATATCGCCCTGTGTACGTAGTAAGCCGAGACCATGTTTCGGTCAATCAGAGAAAGCTACGCATCAAGTCCAGGCAATCGGTGTCGTATCGCGGTGCCGAACGATGGCGGCCTATCGCCAGCGAGTATGTTGTGACTGACGGCGGTTTTGTCAAAATATCAAAGTTTGGCGACGACATCGACGAAGGCCGTCGGTATGCTCTAAACGAAATTAACTTCTATCTACAGAACGAAAGCAGCCATACCGGCGAGCCGATTAAAAATGTCCCCAAGCTGGTTGACTATGAGGTGGCTCAGGATCAGGCAACTCTGGTGGTTGAAAATGTTTCGGGCGCATTGTTGTGCGACTGCGCAGCTTCTTTGTCGGTAAAACAGAAAGAGTCCGTGGCGCTTGGTGTTCTGGACGCGTTAGCGGCCTTTGAGAATAAGGGCCTGCACCATAACGACGTCAGGTCGTGGAATGTGATTGTTACGCCCCAAAAACGCCCTGTTTTGATTGATATGGAGCTGTGTAGTAGTGTCGAGTACGAAGATAACCGCGTTGCCTATATCTGGTTGCTTGACGCGTTGTGGAGTGGCCGGCGCGAGTCGGCGAAACGCAACAAGACTGACTTGCCCGACAAGAGTGCTTTTGCGGATAGTGATCTATTTCAGAAATTGCGAGCGGGGGTGGCCGACGGGAAGACGTTTAGCGAGCTTACGAAGTCGGTTGCCGCCTCATGACGCTTGCCTTCGACGTTCAGATACTCCAGACAGCCGCTTTTGATAGGGGTATGGGTCGATATACTGCAAGCCTATTGCAGGCGTTGGGCGCCGCGCATAGAGGCGCATCAGACATAGAGTTCATTCTTAATAAGAATCTTGACGTCAGCCGTGAGCGTATGAGGTATATCCGCGGGCTAATTCCTGGCGCAAAGCTGACCACGCTTGATTTGCCGGTGGATTTGGGTGAAAACCACATCGCCCAGCGCGAGGAAGCACGCAACATTTTGTCGCGGCACTTTTCTGCATACCGGAGCAAGGTTGATTTTGTTATGATGGCGCCCTTTTTTGTGGGCTTTGCGTCGGCCTTTCCTGATTTACCAACCGTACGCAAACACGCCATAGTCTACGATTTCATACCCTATAGAATATGGCACAAGCAGCGCATCTTCCCGGATGACATGTACTTTGGGCACTTTGGCGAGCTGCTACGGGCGGATATGCTGTTCTGTATATCGCAGGCCGTCAGAAATGATTTGGTGCACATCTTCGGTTTTGAGCCGGAGCGGACGGCCACGATAGATGGAGGGTCATTTGAGGTTAAGGCTCCCAAGAAAAAGGTTCCGGCTGGGGTGAAGCGGCCGTATCTCATCTATCCGTCGGCGCCAATCATCCACAAGAACAACCACAACGCTATTCGCGGTTTCGAGTTGTTTAATGCAAAACATGCCGGCAAGTATCAACTGGTCATAACATCTAGCTTTAATCAACAACAGCAACAAGAGCTTGCTGCGCTGTCTGACGGGGTTGTATTTACTGGTAATGTAACCAATGACGAGCTGTATAACTTGTACGAACACGCCGACGGGTTGCTGTTTGCCTCTTATGCGGAGGGTCTGGGTATGCCGATACTGGAGGCTATTGGCCACGGCATACCGGTGGCCTGCTCCAATATTCCAGTGCTGCGCGAAATGGTCGGTACGGCTGCGTATGTATTCTCCCCCACGAAACCTCGATCAATCGCTGACGCGCTACAGACTATGGTGGAAGACGATCATTTTGCTGATAAAAAGCGACAGTACGCGGCAATTTTGCAAAAGTATACCTGGGAGCGCTCGGCAAAGGCTTTGATGAGTGGGGTTAAGGCGTTGAGGCCGGTTGCCCGGAAGCCGATCGGTAGGCTACGGGTGTATGTGTACGACTCCGTGAATCGCAGCAGTGCGGTAGAGTCGCGTTTGCTGCAACTGTTGTACGCGGGCTTAAGTAGGCGATTCGATGTTGAGCCAGTATATGCCGACGGCTTTGCTCGTCTGTTGCGAGGTAAGTCGCAGCCATCGTATGTGCCGCACGTTCCCGCGACAGAAGAGGATGCCGCTGACAGACACTTTGTGTTGCGCATGGCGACCGCGCCTGCGATTGGGCGCAGTAGAAAGGTGGCGCTAAAGTTGTCCGAGGAAGGTGGACGCGGGTCGGGCAATCAGGCTACGGTTAGGCTGCGAGTTCGCCGAGTAGATATTGACGCACCGCTAGGCCTGAGGGACTGGCAGCTGGTGGACGGCAACCCGAACGATGTTGTCGGAGCGTTAATGCGGCAAATAGGTGAGGGCTAGCCTATGTCGATGCGGTGTGAGTCGGAGGGCTGTTTTAGTAACAAGATAACGGGTAGCAGTATATGAGTAACAATCGACGGATTTTAGTTATCGGAACGTATCCTATTAGTAATCCTCAGCATGGCGGCCAGAAGCGCGCGGCCGCTCTGTGCCAAGCATACCGCAAAGCTGGTCATCAGGTTCGGTATTCGTCGGTATTCTTCCGGGGTTTCTACAAGGATTTTACCAGCAGCGACTTTAGTGTGGGCGGCAAGACGCGGGACGCCGTTCTGCAGTCGCCGCTGACGGGCGATATCACCTGTGGGAAGGCGATATTCCATGACGACAGAATACGAGCGAAGGTGTCTTCCCTGTTGCGCAGTTTTGATCCAGATATAATACACATCGAGCAGCCGTATTCCTACTTGGGGCTTAAGCCGCTGTTGGCGGAGTTGGGGCTGCAGCCCAAGTTGGTTTTTGGATCGCAAAACGTCGAGGCTCCCATGAAGGACGACATGCTGCGTTCGTATGGGACGAGCGAGAGCATTATTGCCGAGGTGCACCAGGTAATCGATGATTTGGAGCACGATCTGGCGAAGAACTGTGATTTATTGGCGGCTTGTACCGAGGCAGACGTGCGGGCGCACAAAGCCATGGGTGCCAAGCGTTGCGTTCTTGCAAAGAATGGTGTGCAGGAACCTGGCACGCCAAGCGCCAAGGCGAAAGCGTATTGGCGTAATTGGTTGGATGAAAAACGGGTCGATACATTTGCGCTATTTGTTGGGAGCGCTCATCCGCCGAACTGGAATGGATTTATGGATATGGTTGGCCAGTCGTTGGGCTATCTGCGCCCCAACGAGCGCGTCATTGCCGCGGGTAGCATCTGCGACTACATGGAGCGGGAGGTGGTGACGGATAGCGGCAAGCTGGAAGACGCTGTTTTCTGGCTACGCGCCGAGTCGGCTGGCCGGCTGTCAGAGGATCGTTTAGTGGCGCTCATCGATATGGCGGAGGTCATTATTCTGCCGATTACCGAGGGGGGCGGCTCAAACCTCAAGACGGCCGAGGCGATTATTGCGGACAAGAAGGTGGTTGCTACGCCGCACGGGCTTCGTTCGTTTGAGTGGTTCCGTGATTTCCCAAATGTATGGCTGGCGGACACCAAACAAGAGTTTAATAATGCAATTGCCGAAGCGCTGAGAGCTCCAAAGGTGGCTCGCACAAAACGGCAGGCAGAAGAGGCTCGACAGGTCTTGTGGGAGTCGTGTCTAGCGGATCTCGTGGAGGAGGTTGGTGAATTATGAACAGGGTTTGGATAGATCTGACTGATTTGCGTCTGTGGTCTGGACAGCACGGCGGCGTACAGCGCGTGGTTTATGGTATAGCCGAACAGTATTATTTAGAGGCGCGCGATAACGGTAAGGATGTGGGTTTTTTCGCCTACGACGCGGCGGCAGACGACTTTGTGGAGGCGTCTTTTGATCCAATATTCCAAGCAGTACAGAGTCTGCGCAGCGACGTGGGTGCTGGCGGCGCTCCCGGCGAGGGCTTGAAGCACCGGCTAAAGCGAGCGGCGATACAGTATGCCCCCAGTTTTGTTATCAATAATCCCGCTCGGCGAGCGCTCGCCAAAAAGGTCGCGGTACGATCTTTTCGGGTTGCGGCGTCCGTAAAACGACGCGCTGTTGCGTCGCGCTCAAAGCTTGCTACGCGACGAAATCAGCAGCCTGTTGCGGCAAGCGTGCGATTTGCTGAGGGTGACGTTGTGCTTATCTTGGGTAAGCCCTGGGACGATTTGCGCATACAGGGTCTGTTGACGCGACGGCGACAAGAAACAGACTTTTGCTTGGTGCAGGTAGCCTATGATCTAATAATCTGTCTGCATCCGCATCTGCATCACCCTAGTCTATTTGTCCAGTATTCTCAGCACATGTTCGAGGCGGTGGCGGCCTCAGATCTGCTGCTGCCTATATCCAGCTCTACGGATAAAGATCTGGCGGTTTTTGCGGAGCGTTTGGGGCTGCGACTGCCCGAAACGGCAGTTATTCGATTGGGTGACGCGATTCAGGACGACGTGATAGATGCTCAGCGAACACGTCCCGATCCACGTATCCGGGATAATTTTATTGCCTGTGTTGGCACTATAGAAAACCGAAAAAACCACACCCTGCTGTATTACGTCTATCGACTTGCGCATGAACGCGGTATTGAGCTGCCACAGCTAGTGATTGTTGGGCGTCGAGGCTGGCTGACGGATGATTTTATGCAGACTGTCCAGCGTGATCAGGTTATACGAGATCAATTCCTGATTCTGGAGAATGTCAGCGACGAAGGCTTGGTGTGGATATATGAAAACTGCCGCTACGGTATCTATCCCAGTATGTACGAGGGGTGGGGCCTGCCGGTGGCCGAATTGTTGGCGCGCGGCAAGCCGTGCGTGGCATCTGGCGTGTCGTCGATACCCGAGGTTGGCAAGGATTTGGTGGACTACTTCTCCCCGTATGACACCCAGGAGTGTTTGGATGCCATGCTAAGGTTGGCGGATGACGCAGCCCTGCAGGAGCGAGCCGAGCGCATAGCCCGAGACTACAAAGTTACGACGTGGGGCGATACCTACGAGCAGGTAGAAAAGGCCTTGCAGTCATTGTGCAGCAAGAAGCCTTCTGGTAAGAAGAAGAGGTAGCGAGCCGCCAGTTGGCTTTACTCGACGGTTACTTGCAGCCAGGAAGTGCTATTTTCTATGTTCCAGCTGGGGTTTATGGCGCCCTCGGCGATTAGCTGGAAGTATTCTTTGCTAATGCCCGTCTCGGTCCCTGCTTTTAGAGTAAAGGCGAATTCACCGATTTGGCCTGGCTTTACCACATGCTGATTGGCTGCCAGTGTCGAGCCGTCGGCTTCATATACTTTGCTGAAGGTGACGGCGGGTCGGTTGGCTTTGGTCCATAGCGATCCAAAAGTGCTAGCGCGGTTGATCGGACCTGCGGTAGACAACACGATCGGGCTTTTTCCGGGCCATACGACACTGGTGTCATACCAACTATCTTGGCCGGTGTTTTTGTACCGTATGAATGACAGTGCTTCGCCGTTCGGCGGTAAGGCTGGGTAGCCGCTTTGGCTGTGGTAGGCCGCCTTGTATGTGGGCCGGTGTACACCAATATCTAGGTAGGCCCAAGCACCCATGCTCCAAGAGGGGTTCGGTGCCCCTTCCAGGACTGGCTGGAAGTACTCGCGGTATATTCCGGGGTCTGTCGACGGATCGGTGCTGATTGTAAACTCAAATCGTGCTATTTGCCCTGGTTCTACGGTGTGCTGATTGGCTGCCAGTGTCGTACCGTCGGCTTCATATACGGCCGAGAATGTTCCGCATGGCCGAGACTGACTAAGCCAGCTATTGTGGTAGAACTTGCTCGCTCTGTTGATTGGCGAGGTCGCGGCAAGATGGACGGGCAGATAGCCGGGGAACGTGCTTTGGTCGTCTTTCCAGAACATTCTTCCGCTGTTTTTGAATTCGAAATAGATAGTCCTGGTTGTGCCGCTGTCAACTATGGGATAGCTGCTCTGGGCGACGTACTTTGCCATAAAGGCGGGACCTGATGTGCTGCCAAACCAATCATTGTAATAGCGCCAAAAGTTGCGGTTGCCGTATGCGCTGCAGTTATCACCAGTGCCGTACAGGTTATTGAGAGCTGCTTGGTTGGGTTGGTAGGGTGTGTAGTTGTAGAGACCTGCTGTTGCTTGGTTTTCTATAAACACCGTAGAGCTGCCGCAAGAGTGCGATGGGCTGTAGAGCACGTTATTGTTTCGGCCAGCTAGGTGATTGTAGGATTCTGGGTAGGCTGCGTAGCGCTTGAACTGACGAGCGGCCGAATAGACCTGATTGAAAAAGCCGGCGTAGTGAGTGTCGCAAGCGGCAGTATCTGGGCAGGCGTAACCCGTGGCTTTGGCATACTGTGTTGGCCAGGGCCAGGTGTCGGTTACGAGACCTTGCTCTTTTTGTAGTAGCACGATAAGCGCCTTGGGGTTGACGCCGCAGCTTCTGCCGACGCCGACAATAATCTCGGCGGCTGACTGCTCGGCGGCGGGGTAGCCATTACAGAAGTTGTCGGCTGGCTTTTCGACAGTGGTCTGGCGCAGGTCTTTTAGGCAGGTGTAGGGTGGCGGGTAGCCGCGGTTGGTGCCGTACTGCCCTGTAGTTGTGCCGGCGTAGGGCTGTGTGCCGTCTGTGTCGCAAACAGGTACTTTGGAGTTGAGGAACTGCTGCGTCGACTCCACGCTAAACTCGTAGCCATTGAAGAATAAGCTGTCATCAATAATTCTACCGGCAGAAAACTGGTTGCCGGCTAACGCGTCAGCCGTTTCGGCTGGTGTACCGTAGCTCGCTAGTATGCTTCCCGCTAGGACGGCGATCGCTGCTAGGCGAGTGAATCTGGTTGCTATGTCACGGATCATTGGCTGACCTCTAGGCTGACGGGTTGCGATGCTCCCTCGTGTGTTTCTGAGCTGTAAGTCACGGTCATAGACCACGAGCCTTGCGGCAGCTCGGCGGCGCTAAAGCGTAGATTCTCGCAGCGCGTGTTGGTCGCATCGGCTGCGGCTGCAGTTTGTTTTTCGACCACTGTGGCCCCGCTAGTAAATACGAAGCGGCATGCGCCTCCTTCTTCGAATACGCCTGGGACGTAGGCTCGAGCCTCAATGTTGCCGCCATATTGCCCGGCGTCGACTACTACAGGAGTCGCGGGCGCTTTGGCGGGTGGATTGGGCGTGCCGCCATTGTCAGGGTTGGGATTTGGATCCTGCGGGGGGTTGTTTTCGTCCTGCGCCGAGCCGTCCTTAAAAGAGTTGGAGTATTCTTGGTCGTCGGGGGTTGCTGGTTCTAGGTTGACCGTTTGCAGCTTGTCTGGTGTTGGTGTCGTTTGGCTGGTGGAGTTTCTGAAGAATATTGCCCAGACGAGTGTTGCAACAATAGCAACCGCTAGTGCGCCTAGGATAATTTTTTTATTGTTATTGTGAGATACTTTTTGTTTTTTATACATTTACCTTGGTTATTATACATACTTTTTGGGTACTTGCCTAGGCGCTGGGTGTAGTAAAATTATATGTAGTTTTACAGGGGTAGTGTGTTGCCGGTCGCGGGGCTACGGGGCACGGCTTTTGGCGCCGACAGAGAAAACAGATTCTCGACTTATCGAGAGGGGCTTCTGGCCTATTGTCGACCGGGTGCTCTAAGGGCTGCGGGTGTCATAAGGTAGGGATCTATGGAAATGCTTATGCTGTCAATACGAGGCGCAATTTGATAAAATATGTTCCAGAATCGGTGGCAGATGAACGTTAGGTGTATGCTTAGTGGCGTATGACCGGCGTTTAGTCGTTGTCGCAGAAAGGATATTGCATTGAAGATTTTAGTGACCGCGGGTGGACAGGGCACCAAGTTGTGGCCGTATTCGCGGCAAGACAAGCCAAAACAGTTCCAGTCGATAGTTGGCGATAGTTCTTCTTATCGGGAGACAGTCAACTTGCTATTGCAGGAATACGCGCCAGAGGATATTTACATCTCGACCAAGCGCAAGTTTATTAAATATGTATCGGAGCAGTCGCCGCAGATACCGCTGCGGAACTACATAGTAGAGCCGGATATATCAAAAGACCGCGGTCCTGGCGAAGGGTTGGCGTTTCTGCGTTTGAGCATCGATCATCCGGATGAGCCGTTTTTCTTGGTGCAGGCTGACTGTATTCGTGATCCCGGCGAAAATTTCTTGAAGATGATCCGGTCTGCCGAAAAAATGGTAACCAAGCACAAACGCTACATAACCGGCGGCATCAAGGCTACCGAGCCAACCATGGGCGTTGACTACCTGAGCTTGGGTGAAAAAATTGGCAAAAACGGCGTAGAGGCGTTTGCGATAGATACATTTTTGGGTCGTAAGAAGACTCTTCGGGAGACCAAACACGTTGTCGAAAACTTTCATGTTGTTGTGCACAGCAACCACTCGTGCTGGTATCCGGGTCTAATGCTGGAGGCTTATCAGCAGTATCGCCCCGATTGGTACAAGGCGCTGATGAAAATCAAGGAAGTCTTGGGTAAGCCGGGCGAAAATGAGGCTGTAGAAAAAATCTACGAAACCATGGAGAAGGGGCCTACCGAAGACGTTACTAAGCATGTTATGGAAAGCGGCGAGGCCATGGCTATACTGCTGCCGTATAAGTGGACTGATGTCGGCACCTGGGGTTCGGTGTACGAGTTCTTCGAGGACGGTGTAAATAACTACGAAGACGGCAACGTGATCGCTATAGGGACTTCTGGCTCACTGATCAAGACTAGCAACAAGCGCAAGCTGATTGCTGTCGTTGGCGTGCAGGATTTGGCGGTCGTTGACACAGACGACGTGCTGTTGGTCATACCCATGGAAAAGATGGATCAGATCAAAGACGTCCAGACGCGTATCAAGGCGCGCGAAGAAACCGAGTATCTGTAGTAAGCAGATACGGCAACTAAATCAATCCGGAAAGGATGGGTCCAAATATGTCAGACAACATCGAAAGTATCTTCAAGGCATACGATGTGCGCGGTAGAGTGGGGACGGAACTCACAGATGATGTGGCTTATGACATAGGCAGGGCTTTTGCTGATTGGTTGCCGTACGATGGGGCGGTAGCGGTCGGTCACGATATGCGTCCAGATTCGTCGCGCTTGGCGGCGAGAGTTATCGATGGCTTGCGCAAGCAGGGCCGTGACGTTGTTGACGTGGGTCAGATAACCACCGATATGATTTATTTTGCGGTAGGGAAGTTTGACCGCGCCGGAGGCATCATTGTTACTGCTAGCCATAATCCAGGTGAGTATAATGGCATGAAATTCTGCGGCCGCGAGGCGGTGGCAATCGGGGAGAAGTCGGGCTTGTTCGACATCCGCGACCGTGTCATGTCACAGACCTTCGCCGAAGTTGAAGGCCAGGGTCAGGTACAGCAGCAGGACATAGCTGAGGAGTGGATACAGCACGTGCTGTCGTTCATAGAGGTCGATAAGCTGACCGAGATGAAGCTGGCGGTTGATGCGGGCAACGGCATGGCTGGCAAGATATTCCCAGAGCTAGAGCCATATGTTCCCTGGCAGATTACCGAGATGTTTTTCGAGTTGGATGGTACATTCCCCAACCACGAAGCAAACCCGCTGAAGTTCGAAACACTTGCCGATATGCAGGCACGCATCAAGCAAGACGGCCTAGACGGCGGTATAGCGTTTGATGGCGATGGCGACCGCGCACTGTTGGTTGACGAGCAGGGCGAGGTGTTGACGGGCGGCGTTATGTCGGCCATGTTGAGTGAATACTTCCTGCAGCGTTTCCCCGGCAGCAATATTGTTTATGACATTCGCAATAGCCGGAGCGTGCCAGAGGTGATTGTCGAAAATGGCGGCCAGCCGGCGCTAGAGCGAGTAGGGCACAGCTTCTTGAAGCAAAAAATGCGTGAAGTTGACGCTCCGTTTGGCGGCGAGGCGTCCGGGCATTTCTACTTTAGGGACAACTGGTACGCTGATTCGGGCTTAATCGCGGCAGTTATTGGTATTTATGTTGCAACACTTCGCGGGCAAAAGCTGTCTGAAATCCGCGAGCATTTTACGCGCTACGCAGCTATTCAGGAGACCAATTTCCCGGTAGATGATAAAGACGCCGCGTTGAAGCGTATTGCCAGCGCCTTCCCCGACGTGGAGCCAAACTATATGGACGGTATTACGCTTGATTTTCAGGATGGCAGCTGGGTGAATGTGCGGCCAAGCAACACCGAGTCGCTGCTGCGCTTGAATGCCGAAGCAAACACGCAGGCTCAACTAGATGCGCTTGTAGAAAAAGTACACGGTCTTATTCAGGGTTAGCGACGAGTAGCCGATTGGGCTAGCTGGCCTATGCTCGAGCGAAAGTGCTCGGGGCTGAACCGGGCGGCGTGCTGGCGGATGGCTGTCGAATCATACGCGTCGGGCTGAAATGTCCGCAGCGCTTCTGTTAGCGACTCTGCTGTTTGACTGTCAAAAAACTCGCCAGTCTTGCCGGGGACAACGTAGTCTAGTGCGCCACCGGCGCGGTAGGCGATAACCGGTGTGCCGGCTGCCATGGCTTCCACCGGAGCAATGCCGAAATCGTCGTGAGAGGCAAAAATAAAAGCCTGGGCGCTTGCCAGTGCCTGCTCGACTTCTTGGTCGGTTGCCCTACCCAAAAAACGCACTGTTGGGCCGGCTATCTGCCGCAGGCGGGCTAGGTCTGGTCCGTCGCCAACAACGGTGAGTGGTAGGGCTGACTGGCTGCAGGCTTGCACGATTATATCTACGTGTTTGTGGGGGACGATACGGCCGGAAGTAACAAACCCGTGGCGCTCCGCACTGCTGTCGCGCCCAAACCGCTCTATTTGTACGGGCGGGTGTACGACTTCCGAGTCGCGTCCATAAAACGTGGTGATGTCTGATTGAATGTGGGTTGAGTTGGCGATAAACAGGTCTGGTCGTTGTGCTGCGCGGCGGTCTAGTCGTCGCAGCGGACCAACAAGCAGCTTGAGCGCCAAGCGTATCACAGGATTTAGTGCGCCAAAACCCGGTTGCGTTAGGTACTGCTGGTAGTGCCGCCAGTAAAAGTGATTTGGCGAGTGGCAGTAGCAGATTACCGTGGTGCTGCGCGGCGGTCGCACAAACTTGGCTTCGCCATTGCCGGTACTGATAATCACGAGGTCGTAGCTGGATAGGTCAAGCCGTCTAAACCACCATATACGTGGTAGGACCGATATTTTGCGTAGCAGCCCGCCGCCCAAGTGCTGCAGCCAGCCTGTAACCACCCGTCCTTCTAACCGGCTGCGCCACTCGTTGCTGCAATACGATGTATAGACGGGTGCATCGGGGTACAAACGGTGCAGTTGTTCTACTACCATTTCGGCGCCGCCGCCGTATAGCCAATCATGCACGATGGCTACTTTTTGAGTAGGCGATTGGGCCTCTTGTGCTGTTGAGTGGTTGTTGGCTGGAGCGGCGGTCATGATAGCGGTTCTTTGGTGCTATCGCTTTCGTGGGTTAGAACCGCCCGAAACGTCTTAAGCAGAATGGTGATGTCTAGCCAGAAGCTCCAGTTCTGTACATAGTAGATGTCCAGTTTGCGTCGCTCTTCCACGGGAATGTTGTTGCGCCCCGAAACCTGAGCTAGGCCGGTCAGACCGGATTTGACGCTGAGAATCGTATGTTTTTTCTCATAGGCGTCTAGGTCTTGGGAGACTAGAGCGCGTGGTCCAACCAGACTTAGTTCGCCGCGTAGAACATTGAGCAGTTGCGGGATTTCATCTAGGCTGGTGGCCCGAATAAAATTACCGACACGGGTGTTGCGCGGGTCGTTGGACAAGAAGTTGCCGTTATCGCGGAACTGTTTTATAAGGTCAGAACGTCCCATTTTGGCAAACGCTTCCTCTGGCAGTAGTCCGCTAATGCCGAGGCGATTTGTCCGGAACTTGAAGACCATGAATTCGGCGTTAAACCGCGTCAGGCGCTTTTGACGGAACATGACTGGGCCGCCGTCCTCCAGCTTGATTGCCAGTGCCGTCAGTAGCATAACGGGGGTTAGGAGGATGAGTAGCAGTCCGCCGACCACGACATCAAAGACGCGCTTGACCACTTGGCCCCAGCCGAGCAGTGCGGTTTGGTGTACGGCTATTACGGGGATCGCTGATCGGAACAGCTCCACGTTTATATTGCCAACAAACAACTCAGTATTTCCCGGGATAAACCTGTACGACAGGTGGTGTGTTTGGGCGTATTCTAGTATCGCTCGGTTGCGCGCTTCGTCGGCGTAGAGTTCGGTTTGGATAATACCATGCAGCTCGTGGTCGCTAGTCTGGGCAATTGCCTCGTCAAAGTTTACGAAGTCGGCGTGGTGGCTACGACGCCTGTCGCCTACGACGCCTAAGACACGGTACCCAGAAGTTTGGGTGTCGCGCAGGCTGTCCACAAGCTCTTCTGATATCTGGGTGTTGCCGACGATCAGGATGTTGGTGATGCTGTAGCCTCGGCCAAACAGCGCCGACTTAACCATGCGTACGATATTCCGTATAATGACCAAAAATACAAAGCTCAGCCCGAATCCGTAGATTGGTACCAGCTTGCCTGGAAAGATAGTGTCGACGCGCAAGAAGTCCAAAAAGACGACAAACAGTAGGCCAATAAACGACCCAATCAGCAGCCGACCAAGCTCGGCAAAGCGCCGTTCGTAGATAGTGCCGTTGTAGAGACCGAGCAGGGCGAATATCAGTATCCAGAACGGCAGAATGGTCAGGAATACCTGCAGGTAGTCGATGGCACGAATCTGAAAAGCGGGGGCATACTCCTCTATGCCCAGCCCAAAGCTGACTCGCAAAACGTAAGCGCCGACAAAGGCCAAGACCAACGCCAAAAAATCGCCCAGGACCAAGAAAATGCTATAGGCTAGTGACGCGTTAGTTCGCATATGTGGTTAAATTGTATCATTATGTGCCGTAAAAGCAGACTTAGCAGCAGTTTGGCACCGTCTACGGTGTCGGTTGTGGCCACCTACCTGTCGTGGCTGTATTTGGGTATTTTGCTGTTGTTGCCGCTGCACGCCTTTTTGACAACCTGGATTGGCAGCAGTTTTGGGCACTTGGACGCTTGGCGTATCTGGAAGGAGGTGTTGCTGTTCGCTTCGTTCCCAGCGGTTGTCTGGTTGTTGTGGCGTCATCCAGGTTTACGCCGCCAGCCCGTTGCGTCCGAATCTGGTCGGCGACGAACCGCTGACACTGGGGCAGCCAAGGAGGTGGGCGCGCTAGTTGGCTACTTACCGTGGCTGGTGATTATCTATGTGGTTTTCGGGCTGCTTAACGGTTTATTGGCGTGGCGATTGGGCGGCGTTTCGGGTTCGGCGCTGGTGTATGGATTGTTTGTGGATTTGCGCTTCCCGGCGTTTATGATGTTGGCGTACACGGTGGCGCTAGCTAGCCCGATACTGCGACAGTACTGGCGGAAGGCGGTATTGGTGCCGCTCGTGGTCGTAGTGGGTTTCGGGCTGTTGCAGCTGCTGCTGCCGGCCGACTTTTTGCGACACTTTGGTTACGGAACGGAAACTATACCAGCGGTGCAGTACGTAGACAACAAGCCAGAGTATCCGCGACTGCAGTCTACGCTGCGAGGGCCAAATCCTTTGGGGGCTTACTTGGTGGCTGTGCTGAGTATCGTGGCGGCTTTTGTTTTGGCTAAGGCGCGGCGAATGGCGTGGTTGGTGCTGATAGCTGCCGGCTTACTTGTTATGGGTTACACCTATTCGCGAAGCGCCTATATGGGGATTGCTATCAGCTTTGGTGTGCTGGGTTGGTTGGTGGTGCGGGGTACGCAGTGGCGACGCTGGGCAATGGTGGGGCTGTTGGTTGGGGTGCTTGCGGCGTCAGGTGCAGTTGTGGCACTGCGAGACAACGACACAGTTCAGAATATTGCGTTTCACTCCGACGAAAACTCTCGATCGGCGGAAAGCTCCAACGCTGGGCGGGCTCGTAGTTTGCAGAGTGGCCTTCGTGACGTCGTCGACAACCCGTTGGGCTCTGGCGTAGGGACGGCCGGTCCGGCCTCTATGCGCAATACCGAGGCGCCGCCGCGAATCGCCGAAAACTATTATTTGCAGCTTGGTCAGGAGATGGGCGTTGTGGGTTTTGTGCTGTTTGTGGCTGTACAGGCGGTAGTTGCTTACCGGTTGTGGCTGCGCCGTAACTATGGGCTTGCGCTGGGTCTGCTGGCGGGCTTCTGCGGCCTTACGCTCATCAACATGTTGTCTCACGCCTGGGCCGACGATACGTTGGGCCTGTTGTGGTGGGGGCTTGCCGGTATTGCCTTGGCGTATACTCCCGGGCGTTCCGCGGCCGGTGTAGAGTAGTCGCGGGCGCAGCATTCGCGTTGCACCAGAATCTTTTGCCAAGCGCTAGGGTGCTGGCCGGGTCGCGTGGTGACCCTTTTTGTGGTACGATATAGATAAAGCTTATGAAAAAACAAAAAACTGCCAAGCGAAAGTCAGAGCTCACGCGCATAGCCGAGTACATGGTCAGTGGCGGTGCGTATTTTTGGTCTGGCTACGGTGCATTTTTTGTTCTTGATAAGCTGCTAGGAGCGACCTTTTTCTGGGCGAAATCTATAGCCACGCTGGTTGGATGGACAGTCAATTTTCTACTACAACGGTACTGGGCTTTTAATAATCCCACCCTAAAGGCGCACCAAACAGAGGTAACTGGGCGGTACATTGTTATTACGCTGGTCGACTTTGTGCTAGACGTTTTATTGGTCTATGGCTTAACTAAGGTGACGATTTTTGGTCTGCAAATAAACCCGTACATCGGACAGTTTGTGGCGTCTGGGTTTTTCACGGTTTGGAATTATCTGTGGTATCGGTTCTGGGTGTTCCCGGAATCGTTTGACAAAAAACGCACCACGCGCGTACGGCAGACCGTTCCTCGTGTCGTTGCTCACCGGGCGCAGGCGCCCAGTGCGTATCGCAAGCGGTCCGGGACCAAAGCGCCGCGGCGCGGAAAACAGCGTAGCAGGAGGTAGCTCATGCAACAGAAAACCGTTCGTCCTACCAAAAAACAGCGCGAACTACTGCAGTTTATACAGGATTTCATAACCCAGCATGGCTACAGCCCTAGTTACCGAGAAATCATGCGCGGACTCAATTACACGTCAGTGGCTACGGTTGCGTTGCATGTCGGCAACTTGATCAAGCGCGGGCATTTGCGCAAGCGAGACCATTCGGCGCGGTCGCTAGAGGTGGTCAATGCGGATGATGCGGCAATGGCGGTGTCGTCTGACGCTGATGCCGCGGAGCACAAGTGGCTTATTGGCAGGGTGGAGCAACAGTTCAGTGCGGCGGAGCAGGCTGAGGAGTTGACCGTCAAGCAAGTGGATGAGCTATACGTGTTGGTTGGTGCGTTGCGAGTATTGGGGCTGGACGATGCCGCCAGGTCGTTCATACCGCGCATTGCGCCGTTGCAGGAGCGGGTGTAGCCGGCGCTTCTTCAGGCGGCCCCTCATTGACGATGCTTATGCTAGTTATGTATTATAGTTGTTAGATGGCAAAAACTACCAAAACCAGATCTAGTCGGAGTCTATGGCCTGTAGTGGTCTTTGTAGTGTTTGGGCTCGCGTTTGCGGCGGCGGTTGGTGCCGCTGTGTACTACCGCAAGGAGTTTCAACGTTTGAACAGTATGTCCGCGGAGCAGTTCTCGGAGCGCGATAACCAAAAGGTTATCGACAGAGTGGGTGAGCTGTATACGCTGCCAGCTGACGAAACGCCCAGTATAGCAACCATCAAGGACAAGGATACGGTCAAGCAGCAGTACCCCTTTCTAAGCGAAGCGGAGAATGGCGATACGCTGTTGTTGTACAAAGATAATAAACTGGCGATTCTGTACCGATCTAGTACAAAACAGCTCGTCAAGGTGGGGGCGCTCAATGTCCAAGATGCGCCGCGGGTTGTCGTAGTAGGTACTCAAAGCGATCGTGCGTCGGTAGAGGATGCTCTGCGTAGTTCGAGTATTGATTTTGACACTGCCAAGCCGCAGACGACCCTGTCGGGCGTAACGGTTGTTGCGACGCGTGATGAATTTGCTGGCCAAGCGCAAACCTTGGCTGAACAGCTTGATGGCGTAGTGGGTCAGGCTCCTGAAGGCGAAGATAGTCCCGAAAGTGCCGACATAACTGTATATGTGGGCGCTGCGGCGGACGAAGACCAGCAACCATAAAATAACCAAAACGAGCGGTGGTTCTCGTGAAAAAATACCGATACGGTCACAGAAGAATACGTAAAAAAAGAATAATACTTTTGACATCTTTGGTTTGTGCTGCGGTGGTTGGTGCTGGCGCGTACGCTATTTATTACGACTTACAGCGGTCTGATTTTACGCCAGTGGAGAGTCAGAGCAGGGTTGTGGGTCAGGCGGTTGGCGCTGAGCGCAACGACAAGGTAAAGATAGATGAACCGTCGTTTACGATGTATTTGCCCGGAGATTGGGAAGAGGTCAACCGCGTCCAGCGCGAGGGTTTGATTACCTGGCGGTCGACGATCGAGGGTCAGGATGCACGGTCGCTAACCATCTTTGTCGATAATATCCCAGAGAAAATGCCAGTTAATCGAATCATGCCTGTTACGGTCAACGAAACATCGCTGGTGCCTGGTGACGTCTCCGACAACTGCACTACATTTACTGGCGAGGGCGAGGACGCCGATGCTTCTACTCAGACGACCGCTCACGGCCGATGGTCGGGCGTTGATTTTATATGTCACATGAAAGGCATCGACAATCAGGTCGGCGTGGGTGCGCCCGGAGCAATCAATCAGGTTGTCATGCGCGGATCTGATGGCGAGCATCGCTACTTTTTCTTGTACATCGAGCGCAACATACAGCCTAATTACGTGATCCTGAGCGACATCCTTAGGAGCTTTAGGGTTAAATAGGTCACTCCGCCGGACTTCTCGGTTCATGGTGCTCTTTATGTATCGCTAGCGTTTCGATTATAGACAAAACTACTACATGTAGCGTACAGCGGTTGTGCTATGATGAGGGTGGCAATATAAAACAAAGCTGGAAGTGCGGTGAGAATCCGCTGGCAGTGCCGCTACGGTGATGCTGTAGCCCTTTGGCCCAAGCGGCCTTCACGGAGGGAATGCAGACAAGCCCGATACAGCGTTTAAGTCTCCCGAGCAGGAGCATGCGGTCGGTTTGTCGAACCCCGGTTCTGCTTGGGGAGCGTGTTTTCGCACATTTACTCTGACGCCAATCTTCATATGACCGTAGCGAAACCAGGATCGCTTAGGCTCCGCAGGGGCTGTTAAGCGAATTGTGTTTTCATAATTGGTCATGTGCTGAGTGGGGGCGGGGTAAGCGTGTGAAATACGTGTCGGGGAATCGAGGGTATTTCAGTGCAAGCTGCAGCGGTCGTACGGCCACAATCATGGTTACTAACCGGAGAGGCGGATCCTGGGTTGGCTATGCATGCTGCGCATGATCCGGCGTGTTTTAGGCAAGGTGCCGCGGAACAGGCTGATGTGGTTATTGATCTGGCGGAGCTGCCGGAGCGTTTCGATGCGGTGGAGCATGCCGAACGGCTAGCGCAGCGCGCTAAGGCGCTAGGTGCAGTTGCGTTGAATGGAGCGGCAGACTCAATGGAGAGCTTCCCGCAGCAGGCGCCGATTAGTCTGGCGGAGCGTGTTCGGGCGGCGGCAGCAGGTTCGGAGGATGCCAGAAAATCTGTGAGGATCAATGCGCAGACCGACTTACAGGAGCGCGCGTTCAAGGCGGGTCACGTGACTTCTGTCGAGCTAGCAGTGGATGCCGACGGCCATATCGTGCAGTACGGCCAGCAGATGGATGATGTGCACAGCAATGCCATGGGTATGTACGATCGTAGTGCCAACCAAGTCATGTACGAACGCTCGATGGCGGAGGCTGCTAACAGTGCTCAGCAAGAGTATGCATACCAGCGCGGAGATCTAAAAGACAACTACTTCGTTGTCGTTTCGCGGCCCGATGACCGGCTAAGCGAGGCCGAGCTGTCTAGGCAGGGATTCTTCGTGGATACGATGTCCATGGTGGTGCAGGTAATGCACCAGCGGCAGGATGACACGTTAGAGCTACTGAGCTATTTCGTGGCGGGGCGCCCAGAGGCTGGTGCACCGCGCGACGATGCGGCTATGACCGAACGGCTTGGTGTGGCTCTGGGGCAGGATTGGCGGGATTTATCGGCTACCGAGCTGCTAAGCCGGCCGGTGTTGGTGCCTAAGGGCATGTTGTCCGGCGGCCCTAGTGATTTGGTGCGAGCCATGGATCGGGATACATTCTATGGTCTGCGCCGCCCAGCGGAGGACTACGCGGCGTACGAGCAGGAGTGTCAGGAGCGTCAGGCTAGTTTTGAGTCGATGGCTGACGATATTGCGCAGCAAATGGTGGATCGCGCCGCACAGCTGCATACCCAAGAAGACGCTACCGCAATGTTGGCGCAGCTGTCTCAGGATGCGTTGGTACACCGTGCTGCGCACGATACCACCATAAATCCTGCGGTGTTTGGCGAAGTCTCGGCTCGCCATATAGTGGAAGCTAGAGCTATGTTGGATATTGGGGAGTATGAAGCCGCACAACGTAGCCTAGGGCGGGCGCAGGCAACCGCGGTGTCTTCGTCTTGTCCTGGGGGCGCCAGAGCTGGCGGCGGCGCGGCTGGCGCTGGGGTCGAGGAGTCGTCTCATCAGGATTGCGAGTTTACGTCTCTGAGGTGCCCAGAATGCGGGAAAAGTAATGTGCGCACCACGGTGTCTCGCCTAGATGCCACACACAAGGTTATCAGCGGCGACTGCGGTTGCATGGTTGTCGCCAAGGATGATTAGCTATGCGGGTGCGAAGAGTGGGCGTGTATGTTGCTGCTTTCGACCCGATTCATGACGGGCAAATACGATTTGCGCTAGAGGCGGCGGCCAAGGCTGGCCTTGAGAAAAT
>PDWI01000703.1_pt1 | contig 53902 bp, 45 predicted proteins | sample 1430891 | NCBI WGS metagenome assembly PDWI01 (sample SAMN01162508, study PRJNA174530) | Oral metagenome, whole genome shotgun sequencing project. | biome: Marine environment; feature: Marine mammal; material: Swab sample of the gingival sulcus; isolation source: swab sample of gingival sulcus... | reverse complement strand
GAAAGATAATGTCGAATTTGGGATTCATTGAACACATAAAAACTCCTGATTTAAGATAAAGATAAAATAAATAAACCGATTACAAGGTCAAATATTTTTTGCAGAGCCGAATTAAAATACTGCGGAGAGTCGATAATACAACATATTAACGAGAAGACAATACCTGCAACCGTCTGATGCCGCACAATATTATTTCATATCAGAAAAAATTTTCTGTATTTTTATTGTACTTCACATTACGCAAAAACGAATAAAAAGGAAACCCTTTATCGGTATGATTGCAAACTTTTTATTTTTTCTTGACAGCAAAATAAAATAATATTCGGGCATTTTAAACGGATAAAAGAAAAAAGAGGTAAATATGTTAATCAAGACGGCAAATACGAAAAAAAAGCACAAAGAAGAAAAGATACCGGGAACAGACATACAACTTATTACTGCTTCGGGAATTAATCCGGCAGAAAGAGAAATGATAAACGATATTTTAAAACTAAAAAAAGCCGATAAAATTGTAATCTGCGGAAACAGAACAGGCATAAGTTCCATGGTGGCGGCAACTTTATTTCCCTATGCCGAAATAACCGCAATGAATGTTGACCAATATTATACAAATAAACTGGAACGCAATTTTGCCTTAAATGAATTTGAAACGATAAATGTCGTTTGCTCAGGCGAAGAAGACGAAATGAAAAATGCCGATGTCGTTATGTTGCAGGTTGCCGGAGAAGCAATTTCCAAAGATTTTACGGCAGATCGTATTCAGCAAGCGGCAAAAGCAATGAAAAAAGGCGGTAAACTTTACATAAACAGCGATAAAAAACACGACTGGATTTCCATCCATCTCAAAAAATCTTTCGGTGAATTTACGCAGATAAAAAGCAAGTTTTCCAAATACATCGCAAAAAAGAAAAAAGACCTCGCAAAAGAACGTATTTTTGATGAGGAATTTCAGGTTACCGCTCAAGGGAAAAAACCTTTGATTATACGAACTCTGCCCGGAGTATTCGCCCATCGTCGCATTGATTCCGGAGCCCGGGCAATGATTGAAACAATAACGGCAAATAAAGGAGACAGAATCCTTGATATGGGTTGCGGATCGGGAGTTATAGGAATATCTTTGGCAAAAAATACAGAAAATTCGCATGTAGTTTTCATAGATTCTAACAGCAGAGCAATCAGAGTAACGGAAGAAAACTGTAAGTTAAACAATATAGAAAATTACGAAACAATATTAAGCTCATCAGGAATAAACAGACCGGGAAAATTTGATCTGTTTGCAGGAAATCCGCCTTATTTCGGAAACTTTAAAATTGCAGAACTTTTTATAAACACTGCTTGGGCAAATCTTGCCGTCGGCGGCGAAGCTTATTTTGTGGCAAAATCTTCGGATTATTTGGAAGAACTTTTAATTGCAAAATTCGGAAATTGTGAAGTAACATCAAGAAGAGGCTACAATATTTTACGTTCAACCAAGTAAGGTTAAATTTGATTATCCTAAAATAATTTTTGTTGAGCAGAAATAATATTTTGTTTAATTTGCGGATAAGTTTTTTCCAGACTGTCCAATAAGCGGCTTATCCGTTCTCTTTCAGTTTTTTCCGAGTAAGAACACCCGGCAGTCAAGACCGGAAAATCTTCGCGAGAAGCATATTCGGCAATAAGATTTTCAGGCGTTAAAGCAAGAGGTCTGATAACTTTCGCAGGATAATCATCAGCTTTCATAATCGGTTTCATGGGTTTTATGCTGCTTTGAAAAAACAAATTAAGCAAAAGAGTCGTATTGAAATCCTCTCGGTGATGCCCCAGAGCAATTTTATTAAAACCTGTCTTTACCGCCTCAGAGTACAAAATGCCTCTTCTCAGACGAGAACATAAAGCGCAATGCGATAATTCAGGTTCAGATTTTTCTTGCATAACCCTGCTCACTCCCCTGTCAAGAACATAAAATTCAATCCCTGACTTCAGGCAATATTCTTTTATTTTATTATTTTGCTCTTCTGTATGAGGATAAGCAATTTTCACGGCTTTAAGATAAAAATTAACGGGAGCTTTTGCTTGTAATATCAAAAGAATTTTCAATAAAGTCCAAGAATCTTTTCCGCCGGACAAACCGACAATTATTTTGTCTCCTTCCGAAATGAGATTATAAAGATTGATTGCCTTTCCTGTCTTGCGTAAAATTTTTTTTTGAAATTTCTTCATATCAAAAACTTAATCCTTAATTTTTCCTGATCACCGAGCAGAAAAAAAGGCTGCCGAAGCAGCCCGTAAATTTATGATGCCGTTTGTGTTTCATCGGAATAAACAAATACCGGTTCTGAATCTCCCTTAATTACTTCTTGCGAAATAAGGCATTTTTTTACGCCTTCCATATCCGGCAATTCATACATAATATCAATCATAACTTTTTCCATAATGGAACGGAGTCCTCTGGCGCCCGTTTTTTGTTCTATTGCTATGTGAGCAATTTCTTTCAGAGCATCCGGAGTAAATTCAAGTTTGCAATCTTCCATTTCAAAAAGTTTTTCATATTGTTTACTGATGGAATTTTTCGGTTTAGTAAGAATCTTAACTAAATCATCTTCTTTCAATTCTGAAAGATGAGTCGTTACGGGCAATCGTCCGATCAACTCGGGAATAAGTCCGAATTTCATCAAATCGTCGGAAGTAACTTTTTCGAATAATTCGGAAGTTGCTTCTAAAGAAGAGACCATATCGGCATCAAAACCGACAGTTTTTTGATTCATTCTCTTTTGGATAATTTTTTCCAAACCGAAAAATGCTCCGCCCACTATAAACAAAATTTTACTTGTATCTATTTCTACAAAATCCTGATTTGGATGTTTGCGCCCGCCTTTAGGAGGAACATTAACTTTTGCGCCTTCGAGAATTTTCAAAAGAGCTTGTTGCACCCCTTCTCCCGAAACATCTCTGGTAATAGACGGCGTTTCCGATTTTCTGGCTATTTTATCAAGCTCATCCACATAAACTATCCCTGTTTGGGTTTTTTCAACATCATAATTGGCATTTTGCAAAAGACGAACGAGAATATTTTCCACGTCTTCCCCGACATACCCTGCTTCGGTAAGAGTCGTGGCATCGGCAATGGCAAAGGGAACTTTAAGAAATTTTGCCAAAGACTGAGCAATAAGAGTTTTACCTGATCCCGTGGGACCTATCATCAAAATATTGCTTTTCTCGATCTCAACGTCATCATCCTTATTTTGACGAAATATTCTTTTATAATGGTTATAAACCGCAACAGAAATTATTTCTTTTGCTCTTGATTGCCCGATAACAAATTGATCAAGATATTTCTTAATTTGTTTGGGAGACGGAAGAACAAAACTGTCTAATTCTTCCGTTTTACGGTCATTCTCAATAATGCTGTAGCACATTTTAATGCAATCTTCGCAAATATTGCCGGCAACACCTTTTATCATGTGTTTGATTTCCGGTTCGGATCGTCCGCAGAATGAACAATTCAACATATTATATTTAGCCACCGTAAACTCCTGTCTTATCTTTTTTCTATTACTTCGTCAATCAAACCGTAATCTTCAGCTTCATAAGAACTCATAAAATAATTTCGGTCGCAATCTTCTATAATTTTTTCAACAGGCTGTCCGGTATTCTTTGCCAAAAGCTCATTTAATTTTTCTTTGGTTTTAAGCATTTCTCTGGCATGAATTTCAATGTCGGAAGCTTGCCCCTGCACGCCTCCGAGAGGCTGATGAATCATAATGCGACTGTTTGGCAAAGCCAGTCTTTTGCCTTTTTCGCCGGCTGCCAACAGAAATGCGCCCATACTGGCTGCCTGACCGATACAAATAGTTGAAACCTTCGGGCGGATAAATTTCATTGTATCATAAATGGCAAGTCCGGCGGTAACCGATCCTCCCGGGCTGTTGATATACATATATATATCTTTTTCATGATTTTCGCCTTCAAGATGAAGCAATTGAGCCACAATTAAATTGGCAACCAGGTCATCTATCGGAGAACCGAGAATAATTATTCTGTCTTTTAATAATCGAGAATAAATATCGTAAGCTCTTTCCGATCTTCCTGATTGCTCAACTACAACGGGAATATAAGGCATTAATCCTGCTCCTCGTTTTTAACTTCTTCCTGTTTCGGTTCGACAAATTCCGAAGAAGATTCAACAAGATCAAATACTTTGCGATCTTTGATTGCCTCTTCAAATTTTTCGTCTTCTATTTGTTTCTTATACTTTTCTTTATATTCTTCGACTTTCATATTCATGCTTGCTGCGGCTTCTTCAATCAAAGCTTCTTTATCGCTTTCCGTAACTTCAAAGTTTTCGGCTTTTTTGATAAAATCAAGCAGATAATATTTCTGAATTTCATATTTAGCCATTTGACGGAAGAAAGGCATCAGGTCTTCTGTTTTGGCTCCGTAATATCCTGATTGTTCTTCGGCTTGAGATTTGGCATAACGTTCCGCTATAGATTCGGGAACATCAAATTTATTGTTTTCGATCAAAGCCGATATAACAGCTTGTCTTTTCTGTTCCGTATTTACTCTGTCATTTTCTTTTGCGAGTTCTTCCGTTAATTTTTTCTTCATGTCTTCAACGGAATCATAATCGGCATCTTTGGCAAATTCATCATTCAATTCAGGTAAAATTTTATGCTTTACGGCAACGACTTTAAATTCATTTTTTTTCTTTTCTTCTTCGCCTTCTTTCGGTTCAAGCATACGAGCTTCAAATAAATCGCCTGATGTTTTACCGATAATTTTTTCGTTAAATTCCTTAGAGAAGATATTTTTCTTCATATCAACTTCTCGAGTTACCGGTTTTTCCAAAGGTTTTCCCTCTTCATCGGTATAAACAATTTCAATATCGACAAGAGATTCTTCGTTTACCGGATTTTCGATAATTTCAACGGTTGCCATCTGATTTCTGATTTCATCAATCTTGATATCTGCGGCATCTTCCGAAAGTTCATGAGCTTTAAACGGTATTTCAAGATTTTTATATTTCACGTCTTTCAAATCCGGAGCAACTTCATAACGGAAAACAGCAACAAAATCTTCGCCTTTTTCCCATTTGTAATCTGTGGGATACGCTTCAGAGACAGGGTTAACTGTATCGTCTTCTCTCATCATTTCTTCGTAATATTCTCCGACCTGCTGACGAAGGAATTCAGATTTAATTACCTCTCCGTAAAGTTTTTCAAGCATCGCCAACGGAGCTTTTCCTTTTCTGAAGCCGGGAACAGCAGCTAAGTTTTTATATCTTCTAAGAACTTTTTTATAATCTTCAAGCGCTCTATCCGCTTCGACGGTAAGAGTAATTTCTCGCACGCATTGGCTGATTTCTTTAATTTCCTTTTTCACTCTGGTACTCCTGTATTTCATAATATTGTCTTAAATAAAAAATGGTGCGAAAGAGGGGACTCGAACCCCTAAGGGACGCGCCCACCGGATTCTAAGTCCGGCGTGTTTACCGATTTCACCACTTTCGCAACAGACGCAAACAATTTCAGCAACTGTCTTATGTCAAGAACAATAATCTCATAACAGAAAGAACTTTATAAAAAAAAAATGTCGTAAAAACAACGTATCGTTTACAGGCAATTACGTCGCTCGGAAAGCATCAAATATCTTGATTATATTTAAAAATAAAAAATAATGACTCTCAAAGAAAAAATAAAAAAAGAAATATAAAAAAGAGGGAAAAAATGGAAGAAAAAAAAGTCATCTATTCAATGGACAGAGTAGGTAAAATATACCAGGGAAATAAGCAGGTCTTAAAAGATATATCTCTCGGATACTACTATGGAGCCAAAATAGGAGTAATAGGTCTCAACGGTTCGGGAAAATCATCTCTTCTTAAAATCATGGCCGGTTCGGATGAAGATTACGTCGGACAAATAAGTTCGGCAAAAGGTTATTCAATCGGATACTTAGAACAGGATCCTAAACTTGATCCGGAAAAAACCGTATTGGAAACAGTAAAAGAAAGCGTTCGGGAAACAGTCGAACTTTTGGAAGAATTTGAAAAGATAAATTTGAAATTCGCAGAGCCTATGAGCGATGAAGAAATGAATAAACTTTTGGACAGACAGGCAAAAGTACAAGACAAACTTGATGCAATGAATGCCTGGGATTTGGACAGTCGCCTTGAAATGGCAATGAATTCTCTGCGCTGTCCGCCGCCGGAACAAAAAATTGCCGTAATATCGGGAGGCGAACGCCGAAGAACGGCTCTTTGCAGACTATTGCTTATGGAACCGGATATTCTTCTGCTGGACGAACCGACAAACCATCTTGATGCGGAAACAATTTTATGGCTTGAACATCATTTGCAAAATTATAAAGGCACGGTCATAGCAGTTACTCACGACAGATATTTTTTGGATAATGTTGCGAGCTGGATTTTAGAATTGGACAGAGGAGAAGGCATTCCGTGGAAAGGAAATTACACCTCCTGGCTGGAACAAAAACAAAATAAACTGAAAAATGAAGAAAAAAGAGAATCTCGCCGTCAAAAAGACCTCAAACACGAACTGGAATGGATAAAAAGCACGCCCAAGGCAAAGCACAATAAAAATAAAGCGCGCATAACAAACTACGAAAAAATGCTGGAAGAAGAATATCGGAAACGCAACGAAACAAACGAAATTTACGTCCCGGCAGGACCGAAACTCGGCAAAAACGTAATTTCCGCCAAAGAATTATCCAAAAGCTACGACGACAAAATTTTATGCGAAGACCTTAATTTTACTCTTCCTCCCGGCGGAATAATCGGAATAATAGGAGCAAACGGAGCCGGTAAAACCACTCTTTTCAAAATGATAATCGGCATGGAGAAACCCGACAGCGGTTCAATAGAAACAGGGAAATCCGTTAAATTATCTTACGTCGATCAAAACAGGGAAATGGACAACGAAAAAACATTATTGGAGTTAACCGGAGAAGAAAAAATTATTATCGGAGACAAAGAAATAAACTCCAGACAATATCTTTCCGGATTCAATTTCTCCAGTCATGAACACGGGAAAAAAATACGGGAACTTTCCGGAGGCGAAAAAAATCGAGCCTTTCTTGCTTTAACCCTGAAGCAAGGCGGAAACGTTCTCTTGCTTGACGAACCGACAAACGATCTGGACATTCACACCATACGAGCTTTGGAAGAGGCATTGCAAAATTTTGCCGGTTGCGCAGTTGTAATAAGCCATGACAGATATTTCTTGGATAAAATATGCACCCATATTCTCGCTTTTGAAGGAGACAGTAAAGTAAAATGGTTTGACGGAAACTTCTCTGAGTATGAAGAAGACAAAATAAAACGACTCGGCAAAGATGCTGTTCTGCCCAAACGAATTACTTACCGAAAATTAACCAGAGTTTAAAATAATAATTAATTATTCGAGAGGAAAAATCCTGCGAATAGTTTACACAGGAGAGATTTATTATGTACGATAAAACCGTTTCTTTTGCCGTTCACGGTATCGATGCAGAAAAAGTAACCGTGGAAGCGGATTTAAAAAGCGGAATAGGCAAATTTAATATAGTCGGATTGCCCTCAAATTCCGTAAAAGAAAGTAAAGAACGAATAATTTCGGCAATTAAAAACAGCGGTTACCCTTTTCCTGCTTATAATTACACGATAAACCTTGCTCCGGCTGATGTCAAAAAAGACGGCGTAGCCCTTGATCTTCCTACGGCTGTCGCCATACTTTCGGCAATGGGAAGAATTCGCTCAGACATCACTGCAAACTATGCTATGGCGGGAGAACTTTCTTTAGACGGCGAACTCCGTCCCGTAAGAGGGATTTTACCCATTGCCATAGCAGCCTGGAAATCGAAATTAGAGGGAATAATTTTACCGTTGCAAAATGCAGAAGAAGCAGGAGCTATTGAAGGTTTAAACGTTTACGCCGTTAAATCCTTGAAAGAAGTTATCATGTTTTTAGAAGGAGAACTGAAATTAAAACCTTACGAATCAAAATACAAAGCAGGTCATGTTACAAATCTTCAAGTAAATGACATGTTTGACGTAAAAGGACAATTTCAAATAAAAAGAGCTTTGGAAATAGCAGCAGCCGGAGGGCATAATATATTGATGATAGGACCTCCCGGTTCAGGGAAAACCATGCTTTCAAGGCGGTTGCCGTCAATTTTGCCGGAACTGACTTTTGAAGAAGCTCTGGAGACCACCAAAATACATTCCGTAGCAGGATTGCTTCAAAATAAAGAAGAAGGCATAATAAAAACTCGTCCGTTCAGATCTCCTCACCATACCATAAGCGATGTCGCTTTAATAGGCGGAGGAAGTTACCCTAAACCGGGAGAAGTTTCTCTTGCTCACAACGGAGTTTTGTTTCTGGACGAACTTCCGGAATTTAAAAAAACGGTTTTAGAGGTATTGCGTCAACCTCTGGAAGACGGAGTTGTTACAATTTCCAGAGCTGCTCAAAGTTTTACTTTTCCGGCAAAATTTATGCTGGTTGCTTCTATGAATCCCTGTCCGTGCGGATATTACGGAAGCAACATCGAAGGTCATGAATGCAATTGTTCGATTAATCAGGTTCAACGTTACAGATCAAAAATTTCAGGTCCTTTGCTTGACAGGATTGATTTGCACGTAGAGGTTCCGGCAGTAAATTATCAAGATTTATCGGGGATGCCTTCCGGAGAAAAATCAAGCGATATCCGCAGAAGAGCAGATGAATCAAGAAAAATACAATTGGAAAGATTCAAAAAAGACAAGATTTTCAGAAACTCGGAAATGAGTTCTCGACAGATAAGACGGTATTGCGAATTAGATAAAGAATGTTCCGATATTTTAAAAATGGCAATGGATAAAAAAGGATTTTCCGCAAGAGCTTACGACAGAATTTTAAAAGTTGCCCGTACTATAGCGGATTTGGAATTCAGCGAAAAAATAAAGGTAAATCATATTTCTGAAGCCGTACAATACAGGATGCTCGACAAAAAGTATTGGGCATAAAAAAGAAGGCTTTTCTGCAAAAGCTTAAAATCCTTTACCGGATAATTAAACGGGTTTAACTGCTATTGTCGAAGGGCTTCTTCTCCCCACGCTCGGACCGTCAAAAACCGTAAATCCCGCAGATTTCATTGCTCTTCTGACTTTCCCCGCACAACTGTAAGTTGCCAATTTGCCTCCTGGTTTCAAGGTTTTAAAAACGTCATAAAAAACATCTTCAGACCACAGTTCAGGAGCTTTCCCGGGTGAAAAAGGATCAAACATGACACAATCGAAATAATCTTTTTTCAATTCTTTAATCGTACAAACAGCATCACCGATAATCAATTTAACAGAGTTGCGCCTAAATTTATCAAACATTTTATTTTTAAGCATTTCAGCCGTAATTTTACCTATATCTTCAGGATAAAGTTCGGGAGAAATCAATGATATGATTTCCTTGTCGTTTTCAAGCCCCGTTATATCTAAATCTCGGGCAACGCTGCACGCCGTAAAACTGTTGTAACCGAGTCCGAAACAAAAATCAAGAATTTTCATGCCGTCGCAGATTTCCAAAGGCAGAACATATTTTTTCAAAGCTTCTTCAAACGCTCCCGTAACGGAATGATAATGTTCCTGAACAACTTCATTAAAAAAAGTATATGAACCGTCTTGTGTTTTAAACTTTTTCATATTTATCCTCTAAAAATTTTTCCCTATTCTGAAAAGAAAACCTGTTTTTCCGCAACTGTAAAAAACATCGGCATTAAAATCAACGGAAGTAAGTTTTGAATTATGAATTTTAATACCTCCTCCCATGCCGTAACGTTCGGTTTTTCTATTTTCTGTTTTAATATTCGGCGGATTAAGATACATTGCGGCAAAATCCGTAAAAATATGCGGTTCAAAATAAACGGCATTATAAATTTCGGAGAATCTGTAACGAAATTCTATCGTCAATAATTTAAAATCGGTAACTTTATCGGGCGTATCATTGACTCGGGCATAATTATTGCTTCTTGTTTTTTGCCATACAGGATAAGGAGCCTCGGAATTAACGCCGTAATAAAATCCTCTGATCAATAAATACGTTTTCCCGTAAATCGGTTTATAAAATCTTATGTCAAGCTTATCGGACAAAATTTTTTCGGACGGGAAATATTCGTTATCAAGAAAAACGTAAAGTCCCGAAGAAGGAGTTTCTTTCATATTTCGATTTGAAAATTTCCAAGTTGATCGAAGAGAAATTTTTTCGTCAAACCAATATTCGCAATCAGGCAGAAAAATCAGATATTTGTTTTCCGTAAAATATTTGTAATAAACGGGACCGAGACTCCAACTCAAATGATGATTTATATTTATACCGGGTTCAAAAGAAACTCTCAAATCTCTGTAATTGATTTTTTTATCGGTAATCATCTCAGGCTTGTCTGAACGAAAACGATGAGATACGCAAAATTTTAATTTAAAAATTGATTCCGGGATTTTAGGTACGGAAATTTTAAATTGTTGTTCCGTTCCCGCTCGAAGATAAATATCTATGCCTTTTCCCGCAAAGTTTTGGTACTTAGCGGAAAGATAAAGCCAGCCTCCTCCGGGTTGAATTTGGAATCTTTTCGTCGTTTTTATCTTGATTCTTAAAGCTTTATCGGATATTTTTTCTTGCTTTATAACAACATAATCATAATATTTAGTATCGAGCAAATTTTGTTTTGTTTGCGTTATCAAATGTTCAAGCTCTTTTTCTTTATAATTTCTGCCCGATTCAAAAAGTAAATACTCGCGAGTAATATTTTCTTCGGTAAATTCCGAATCTATTGAAATTTCATTCACAATTACGGAATGAATAACCGAAAAAGCAATAAAAATTAAAGTTGTAAATATTTTTTTTAAATGTCCGTCCATATACAGATTTTTATTTTGTTAACATTTTTTATTATCTGAGATTTCAAATATTTTCGACAATAAAACGTTTAATCCAATCAACCGATTTTTTATCTTTGTAAACAACGGTTCTTTCTTTGGTTTCAATATCATTGTCTCCGGCATTATGTATTACGGTTTCCATCTTATCGCAATCAATTTGCGTTCCGATGATATCATACACTTCAATACCGTCCATGTCATAAAGATCTTTATCCATTATCAGAAAATCAGTTTTAGAAGAAAAACTGTTCAAGAAGTTAATAATTTCCAAACCGGAATCATAAATTTTGATCTCAATATTTTCATCTGAAAAAGAAAAATCAAATTTATTTTCCTTTGATCCGACAATAATAAGCTTCTTGGATTTTACGGGTAATTTACCGGACGACAATAAGTTGCAGTTTGCTTTCTTTCCCGTTAATTCAACCTCCGCAACAAAACTGAATAAAGACCCTTTGCCCTCCTCGCTTTCAACCTTAATTTCGGTATTCAGATCTTTAGACAAAGCTTTTGCTATGGCAAGCCCCAAACCGGTTCCGCTGAATTTACGATTTTTGCCGCTGTCTCCCTGCATAAAAGAATCAAAAATAAGATTAATTTTATTTTCGGCAATTCCGATCCCCGTATCGGATATTTCAAATTTTAACTCAGCTTTTTTTTCGTCAGATGTATTCTCAAGAGGAATGACATTTAAGAAAACTGCTCCGCGAGAAGTAAATTTTACGGCATTGGAAAGCAAAACATCCAATAATTTAAATAATTTATTTTTATCGCTTAAAAAACAATATGTTATCGCAGGCGAAATTCGTACTTCAAAATCAATTGATTTTTCTTCAGCTTTTATTGCATATTTGTTAATCAAAGGCTTAACCAAAGAAAAAATATCTATTTCATCTGCGCTGACCGAGCTTTTGCCTGATTCCAATTCCGAAAAAGTCAAAATATCCTCAATAATGCTCATAAGCCGGCGAGAACCGGATACAATGTATTTTACGTAATCTCTTTGAAGCGGAGTAAGATTTTCGTTTTCAAGCAAATCTGCCAATCCGATAATTCCGTTTAAAGGCGTGCGTATTTCATGAGAAATATTTGCCAGAAAATTTTCTTTTGTCTTGTAAGCAAGTTTAAGTTGACGTAAAGCATTCTCCTCATCCGTAATATCGAAGAAAGTTTCAACTTCCAAGTTAATATCTTTAAAATCAATAAATTCAGATGATTTTACAACCGGAATACGACTTCCGTCATCTCTGCGTAAAATTTTTTTTATATTACGACGTTTTTCTTTGTCATCCGCCCAATCATCTCTGTTTTCCGGATTTGAATAAATCGACTCATTACAATGTCTGTTCACAATTTTTTTGTCAGAGCCGTAACCGAATATTTTAAATAATTCTTTATTTGCTTTACTGATAATTTTATTTTCATTGATAATCGCAATACCGACAGGTAAAATATCAAGAATTCTGTTTATAAGATATTCGGAATCGCTCAAAGTCTTATTCGTTGATTTCATAATTCTGACAATAAACAAAAACATCATTCCAAACAGAATAAATGCGATAAAATAAACTAACGACAAATATTTAAATGGAATATCTATAAGCGAGGTAATGCCGGATGTCGGCAAAGAGATCAGCAATCCGTAAGTATCTCCGAAAATTTTAAGAGGGAAATAATGACTGAAAACATCCGTAATTTTATTTCGATAAATTATACTGTGTTCAAAAGAGCCTTCAATCCCTTGATTTAATTCTTCCGAAATATGATTAAGATCACTGACAAAAAACGTCTTAGGCGGCAAAAAACCTTCTTCCGTATAAAAAATTTCAGTCTTCTCGGATTCAAGATGCAAAAACCAATTCCATGCCGGCTTAATTATATAATATTGTTTTAATTCCCTGCGGATAAACTTAGATAAATTTAATTTTGCCAGCAAATTCAAAACAACTTTTCCGTTTTCGTCCGCAATAGGCAAGATATAAGTAATTTTGAAATTGATATTATAAACTTCAGGTTTTTCCTTAAAAATACAGTTATGACGACCGTACTCTAAATCTCCCAAGACATAATAATTGTGTTTATCTTTATAAAAACTTCTCGCCGCTAAATCCTCATTGTAAAAGACCAATTCTTCAACCAGGTCTTCGTACTTTTCAAAAAATCTCCGAAATGATTCATAATTATTTTGAGTCAAAGTTTCATCTTGCAAAAAAGATTCGATATCTTTACCCAAAAACAAATACTTCAAATCATCTTCAAAAGAATAAATATAATCCAAAACGGAATATCCGAAATACCTGATTTGTTTATTGATAAAGTTATTTATTTTTATTTTATAATTACGAACCAAATTATTATGGATAAATACTATACCGAAAATTATCGATCCCATAATAATAAAAAATCCGACAACAAAAAAGGAGATTTTCTTTTTCAGATCAATTTTCATTCAATGAATTAACCTCTTTTAAACAAACCAAATACCAATTTAATTCCCTTATTGATGATTTAATGACCAAATACTCTTTAAAATTAAATTCATAAGAGAAACAATTCTCTTCTTCGGATAATTTTCGCGCCAAATCTCTGATTTTCTGTTTACGATGTTTTATCAAATTAAAATTATCATCCGGAATTTTGTCATTAACCACATGATCCCAGTACTTATACATTCCGATTTGAGGAAAGTCAAAATTGACCGCTAAAATATCCGATGCGTAAATCAAATACCCCTCATCCGAGATAACCAGGCAATCATCATCAGGCAATCCTTCTTCAATGAAATCAGGAATCATTAAATCCAAACCGACAACGCCTTTAAATTGATCAGCGGAATAAACAGGAGATATTACGGAAAGCACCCAACCTCTCCCGGCGGGATCAATATAGGGAACGGAAACCCATAAGCTTTTTCTTTCAGGATTATGTTTTGGATCGGCTTCATAAAAAAAACAATATTCGGAGATATCGGTAACGGGACTGAATTGCGACAATACATCTAAATACGGATAAATACGATTGTAAGTATGCAAATCATTATAATAAATCTGCACAATTGATTTACTTTTTTTGTAAATATCAATCATCTTATCTTCAATCGGCTCGGTTTTATACACATCATTAATGAGTTCTTCAGTCATCTTTGTACGAGCGGAAACGAAAACGGCAGATCTTCCGTCATTGATTTTTTTATAAAAAATCCCTGTTTTATGAAAAGCGTATTTTACGGTATCAACCTCAATTTTATTGTTATTGCCGTACAGTTTTTCCAAATCTGCGCTTAAAGAATCAACAAAATAACGATAATTAATAAGATCATTATTTATATCATACGCCATTTTATTCAATTCTTTGAAATGTTTTTCCGTATTGACCTCAGAAGAACAGCCGACAATAAATAAAATAAGGGAAATACCGAAAATGCTCTTAAAAAATATTTCTATAAATCTAATTTCAGACATTTACGTTGAAATCTTTCAATGTTTAATAAATAAATTATTTCTCGGTAAGCGAATCAATTTCCAGGTAATCCACGGCATCCATAGCAGCAACTTTTATGGATACATCACGATTGAGCATAACACTCATTTGTAATTTATGGCTCAAAATTTTCACCCATAAATCATATATATTTTTTTCTTTAATGTTAACGCCGAGATATTTTTTCAGCATTGACGGATAAAAATCATCTCTTGCTCCGCTTACTTTTACAATTACAAACTTATATTTTTCGTCTGAAACCGGATATTCTTTAAAACGAACATCCACCACCGCCAAACCTTGTTTTAAAAGACTGTCAAAATTAATTTGTATTTCATCCATAGTTTCTTGATTGCTCATAATTTCCTCCTGTAAAAAAATAACTGTCTGACACAATAATACTTATTTTATTATTGATATATTTAATCAAGCAGAAAATCAAAATTTATTTTCGCCGTAATATTGTCCAAAGAAAAAAACAAATTAATATGCGATAACTCTGAGCCGAGAGAAAATTTTATTTTAAGATCAATAAATTACAGACAATCTTCATCCTGCTTTTCAAACAATAAAATAAAAGATTAAAAAGCTGTCAGAGAAGTAAGTCTTCATTAAATCAACGGCAAAAATTCCAAAAATAAATACAGTTAAAAAGTTTAAATTATTCAATATAAAAGCAAAAAAAGACGCAATAAAATGCGTCTTTAAATATGGTTGGGCCGGGAGGATTCGAACCCCCGGATGCCAGGACCAAAACCTGGTGCCTTACCGCTTGGCGACGACCCAGCGATGAATTATAAAATGTTTACGGTAAAAGTAGAAAGAATAAGAAAATGGTTGGGCCGGGAGGATTCGAACCCCCGGATGCCAGGACCAAAACCTGGTGCCTTACCGCTTGGCGACGACCCAACGTTGAAAATGGCGGAGAAGGAGGGATTCGAACCCTCGGTGAAGTTTCCCCCACATACGCTTAGCAGGCGTACGCCTTAAACCGACTCGGCCACCTCTCCGTTCATAAATGGCGGAGGATGAGGGACTCGAACCCCCAAGCCCAAAGGGCGGCGGTTTTCAAGACCGCTGTCTTACCAATTAGAACTAATCCTCCGTCGAATGACAACGTATGAAGCCAATAAGAAAAACCCTTGTTTTCATGTCAACCAAAAAGACAAATTCTCTCTCAAAAATTTATCATTGATAATTTAAGCATAATTTATTTCTTTATATATTAAAAAATTAACAATTTATCTGCTAACTAAGATCAATCTTAAAAGTTATGGCAATCATCTCCTAAACGCCCTTTTTTATCGACCTCTGAGTATAAAAAGATGCATAAACAAAATATTGCCCTCATTTTCAATTCATAAAACAGCAACTGAATATTTTAATAATAATGTTTTATCTTATCGTCATTGCAAATAAAGAACAGATAAAAAAACGCCCTTAATTAAGGGCGTTAAATATTAATCCGTAAACAATAATTTATTTGAAAGTTTTTAAATTATCGCTTATTATCAATTCTGCTTCTGTTGATTTTATCACATCCTCGGTTGTTGTCCAATAAGCGATTTCTTTAAGAAGAAGACCTTTTTCGGTAACTTCTATAACCGCCATATCGGTAACAATCAGATTCACTGCTTCCGTTGCCGTTAAAGGCAAGTTGCATTCTTTAAGAATCTTGGGATTGCCTTTTTTATCAACGTGTTCCATCGCAATAATTACTTTTTTGGAACCGGAGACTAAATCCATTGCTCCGCCCATGCCCGGAACGATTTTCCCCGGGATCATCCAATTGGCAAGATTACCTTTCTGATCAACTTGAAGAGCTCCGAGAACGGTTATATCAAGATGTCCGCCTCGAATAATACCGAAGCTTACGCAGGAATCAAAATAAGAGGAGAAAGGAAGTTCGGTAATAAAGCCTCCGCCTGCATTTATAAGGTCGGGATCTTCTTTTCCGTCTTCCGGAGTAGGTCCTATACCCATCATTCCGTTTTCGGTTTGGAAGGTAACCGATACGCCTTCGGGAAGATGATTAACGGCTTCGGTAGGCAAACCTATTCCCAAATTAACAAAATCACCGTCTTGCATTTCAGCGGCAATACGTCTTCCGATAAGGATTCGTTTTTCTTTCTTATCCAACATTATCCCTCCCTTTTTACTAAATAATCGACAAATATTCCGGGGGTAACAACATCTTCGGCGGAAATTTCTCCGTTTTCGACAATTTCGTCAACTTCGGCAATAACAATTTTACCGGCAGTCGCCATTATCGGATTGCTGTTTCGCGCCGTTTTACTGAAAACAAGGTTTCCGTGTTTATCCGCTTTCCTTGCTTTTATCAAGGATATATCGGCATGTATCGGCATTTCCAAGATATATTTTTTGCCGTCTATTTCACGTATTTCTTTTCCTTCTTCCACTACGGTTCCGACACCTGTAGGCGTAAAAAATCCTCCTATTCCTGCTCCGGCTGCGCGAATACGTTCCATCAGAGTTCCCTGAGGAACAAATTCGATGGTCAACTCACCTTCATTATATTGTTTTTGCATTTCTCTGTTTGTGCCGATATGAGAAATCTGCACGCTTTTAATCTGTTTGTTTACAACGAGTTTACCGACTCCTCTGTCCTCATAGTCGGCGGCAATGACAATCATGTGAATATCTTTAGTATTTTGTTCAACCAAAGCATCAATCAATTGTTCCGGACAACCGACGGCGAGAAAACCCGAAAACATAACTCTGCTGCCGGATTTAACCATGGAAACAGCTTCTTTGGCACTGATAATTTTTGCCATAAATTCCTCCGAAATTTATTTTTTTTGATTTTGTTCCGCAAAATGAATAGCAATAAAGGAAGCGACATCAGTTGCATAAGACCCGGTTCCGAAACCGGCATCATACCCTAATTCAACAGCTAATTCGTGGTTAATGCGAGGACCGCCGCAAATAAACAGCATTTTATCTCGCACTCCTTCAACTTCCGCCATTTCAATTAATTTTGTGAGATTTTTAATATGAATATTCTTCTGAGTTACTATTTGCGACACAAGAATTACGTCTGCATTTACTTCATGAGCTTTTTTCAATAATTCTTCACACGGAACCTGAGCTCCCATATTTATGGCGTTGATATGAGCATATCTTTCCAAACCGTATCTGTGGTTATAGCCTTTCATGTTCATAATAGCATCAATTCCCACCGTATGAGCATCTGATTCTATGCAGGCTCCCACAACAGTCAAATCTCTGCCTATTTTTTCTTCCATAAAATCGTTGGTTTCGTACATATCCATCACGGGAGTTTCAACTACTTTTACTTTTATATCGTCCAGGTTTACGGTTACTCCTGTATTGGCATAAGCAATAAAATGAGTAAAACCTTCGCCCAAATCACTTTGATAACAAACTTCTATTTCGTCTAATCCCATTCGTTTAAGGAGAACTCTTGCCGCTTCTTTTCCTTTTTCGTTATTAGGAGCCGGAAGAGCAAAAGAGAATTGCATTCTTCCGTCGTCAAGAGTATCGCCGTAAGGTTTTATTTTTGTAGGATCTATTTTAATACTCATTTCAACTCCTAACGCAAATTAAGTTCTGCTTTCATTTTTTCCATGAAAGGATTAAAATAAGATTCATCTTTTTTGAAAACTCCGTTGAGACCTTTGCCGCCGTCTTCGGGACGTTTGGTATCGGCAAATTCTCCTTCGGTAAAAGCATTAAACAAACCTTTCTCGGAAACTCGTTTTAAAAAATCAGTCGCCTGATCCAAAACAAGATTTGCTCTTTTATTAATAAAACCGTTCGGATCAAGAGTAATTTCCTTATCCAGATCTTTTACCGCATTAAAAACGTAATTGGCATTCTCGATTGCCAAAGCGCGGTCAACCAAGTGCGGAGTATGCACTGCTTCCGTCATCATTCCCAAGAGTTGAACACCTTGTTTCGTAGAACCGCCGATGAAATTAAATAATGTATTCATCGCATAAGTTTTAAAAATATTTCCTGTTGCATATTTTGTCGGCGGCATGTATTTTACAGGAGATTTCGGTAAAAGAGTCTTGGTTAAGAGAGCGTGAGCCATTTCGTATAAAAAGCTGTTTTCTATTTCCGGATTAATCTCATAAGCATGACCTATTCCCATTTTATCATGTTTGATTCCGGAAAGAACAGCAAATTGTTCATTTATCAACTGAGATGCAGTAACCGTATATGCTTTGTCAATGGCATCTGAAGTTGTAAGATAATTATCTTCTCCGGTTTGAATTTCAATTCCGGCATAAGCGTTTATCATTCTCGAAAAGTACTGATCAAGCAAAGTTCTTTTCATATTAATATCTCTGAAAAGAATACCGTACATGGCATCGTTCAGCATAACATCAAGACGTTCTATGGCGCCCATGGCGGCAATTTCCGGCATACACAAACCGGAAGCATAGTTGGTCAAGCTGATATATTTACCGATTTCTTCTCCGACTTCATCCAGCCCGGCTCTCATAATTCGGAAGTTTTCCTGGGTAGCGTAAGTTCCGCCGAATCCCACCGTAGTCGCTCCGAAGGGAACATAATCGAGCAAAGATTGAGCCGTCGTCCTGATAACGGCAATAATGTCAGCTCCTTCCCTTGATGCCGCTTTTGCCTGAATAACGTCATCATAAATATTACCGGTAGCAACAATTACGTAAATAGACGGTACTTTTCTCGGACCGTGTTTTTTAAATTGATTTTCCCTGAATTCTTTTTGTGATCTAATATGTTTCAGCATTCTGTCAGTCAAATCTTCCAATACTTTAAATACGGCATCCTGATTTTGAATTTCCACATCCGTCAAATCAAGTTCATCGGCTTCAACCATATCGGCAACTTCCTGAGCAGTTTTACCGGTGGCAACAACGGCATTGGCAATCCAGAAAGCCGCGCCTTTGGAAATTGCCCCTTTGTTTTTTAAATGATCGACAATAATATTGGGGATCGGTTCCCCGTCATCATTTGCCCCGTCTATTCCCAATAACCGGACAACCGTACGTTCAATTGTGACAGAACTATAATCGTTTAAAAGCCAACTAAGCGATCCGACAATATCAGCGGCATAAGAACGAGCCGTATCTATTTTTTTCGGATCAATTGATAACGAGATCATAATTCCTCCATTTCCCTAATTTTTTAATAAAAATTTTATGATACGAATATCATATATAAAATTTCGTCAAGAGATATATTATCATTTGAAAACAGGAGACAAATGCGACAATAACAGAAAAATATTTAAAGGCAAAAAAAATATGCGATATAAAAATTAAACCGATAAAGTTGAATATAAGGTTTGCCGATAAGTTAATTCGGCAAATAAAAAAACCGGGAGCATATCCCGGTAAAAAATCAGTTGTTCAATATATAAAAACCAATAAATTAAAAAAAAATATTATTTTCCCGAAAGTTACAATTCATATTTTTTGATTTGACTGAAGTTTCTGTAAACGACATAAAACGTAAGATATTCGGTTTTACCTTTTTTTTCAACCATCAACCTGCCGAATTTATCCCAGACGTCCAGTAATTTGTCTTGATCGTCATAAACAAAAACATTATTTCTGCCTTTTACGGGAGAGTTCGAGTCATAATAAAAACAATAATGCTCATCAGTTTCCTCTTCCAATCTGATATAGCTTAAAATATCATAACTTGATTTGGTCTCATTTTTGAACTTATCAAAGATAAAATCACGCCATTCTTCCCGTAATTCGACAAACGACTTACCCAGAGAAAAACGAACATATTCATCCCACGAAATAAGGTTAGCATCGGAAGAATTTTTGGAAAACAGGTTTAAAACCTTCAGGGGACTGACTCTGTCAATAATAAAATAAATAAAGGAAGTGCCGAGTTCCTGAATAACGGGATATTTTTTACAAAGATCAAAGCTCATCCATTCCGTTCCGATTCTGACGAATTCAATCAAATTATTTTTCAAGATATGGTAAGCGCAATTATGCGCATAAAAAGCTGCTCCGGAATGAATTTCTTCGTATTCGTTTTCCTGCCACAATGCGTAACCTTCGTCAAGAAAAGTAAAATTAGGCAAATCTTCTTCCGATATTCTTAATCCTGAAACTGCTTCCGCATTAGTAATATTGCATAATTTAACGAAATCATGAATAAGCATTTTAGATAATTTGGTTTTATTATGCTCGCTGGCATAAAAATTACCTATCGAAAAAAAACTTTCCTTTAAATAAGGGTTATAATTATTTCCGTTAGAGGAATACAGAAGGGTAACATAAATATCGGGAAATTGTTCCCTGTCCCAATATCTTTCCAAAAACATTTCCACTTGATCAAGATCACTCAACAAAAAATCGACTTCATTTTCCAATCTTTTATCATAACGAACTTTGATAAATTTACCGGAAATTTGTTTATCTGATTTTTGAAAATCCTCATACCCGTCATATAAATCGTATATTTTTTTATTTTTATCCTTTAAGCTTTCCCGAACTCGTTTAAAATCATCAAAACGTTCCAGATGATGAAGAGACATCAGCAAGACCTGCAACATTTTATCATCCGTATAAGAAATTCTTTCCATGGATTCATCACAAAAATAATCCAAAGCAGATTCAAATTTAGCCAATACTTCCGTCATTCCGGAATTAACAATAAATTCTATTCCTTCCGAATGCAATCCGGCTTTAAGATCTTCTTCCAATTTACGGGAATCAATATTCAAAGACCTGAAAAGCGATTCGGTTTGATCTCTGTAAAAACTCATTTTGCGTCCTGATTTTGCCTGTTGAACCAATTACAAATAACATCAACCAAAATATCGGTTTCATCGGAATCAACGGCTAACATGTCAAAATATATATTTCCTTCTTTCAAAACGGCAACAACAGGAAAATCGTTAGTCCTTAAATATTCATGAAAAAGATATTCCTGAGACGGCTCTGTTCTATTGTCTTGAAAACAATCAAGCTTTACCGCCCGGGAATCCAAATTTACGGCAGGCAAAGTTCCGCCTCCGCATTTTCCTTTTGTCTTAACCACATAATTTTTTATGCCGTTTTTCGTCAATTTTTCAGATAAATTTTCTGCAATTAAATTAATTTCTTCGCCTGTTCTGTTCAAAAAAGCAAACGCAGGATTTTCTTTTAGAAGTTTGGCTTCGTTTTTATATAAATCGAAAGAAGTCTGCAAAGCGGCATAAGTCATTTTACCGACTCTCAAAACTCTCATAAGAGGAGAACGCAATATTTTTTCAATATATTTTTCTTTTCCGACAATAATTCCCGCCTGAGGACCGCAAAGCAACTTATCTCCGCTGAAACAAACCAGATCGGCTCCGTATCTCAAAGCTGATTTAACATCAGGTTCATCGTCAATTTTCAAATTTTCCGGTCTGTTAATAAGCCCTGAACCTATATCGTAAACAAACGGGATATGTTTTCTTTTTCCCAATTCAGCCAACTCTTTCAAGGAAGCCTCTTCCGTAAATCCTCCGATAAAATAATTTGATTGATGTACTTTAAGAATCAATCCAGTATTCTCGGTAATCGCATTTTCGTAATCGGCAATTCCGGTTCTGTTCGTAGTGCCGACTTCCGTCAACTTTGCTCCGCTTGAACGCATAATATCGGGAATTCTGAAAGAACCGCCTATTTCCACCAACTCTCCTCTTGAGACAATAACTTCCTTTCCGCAAGCCAAGGTATGCAAAATCAAAAAAACGGCTGCAGCGTTGTTATTAACGATTGCGACTCGTTCAGCTCCGCATATCTCGGTAATAATTTCGTTAATATGGGTGTCTCTGTGACCTCGTTTTCCTTTTTGCAAATCATACTCAAGATTACAATAACCTGAAATTGTTTCAGATATTTCGTCAAGCATATATTTTCCGAAAGGAGCTCTTCCCAAGTTTGTATGCAAAATAACTCCGGAACAATTTATCACTCTTTTCAATGATTTTCCGGATTTCTTGACAAGAGATGTTTTTATATCAGAAATTAATTGTTTCAAATCAGGTTCTGCGCCGGTTTCCAAAATTCTATTTCTGTAAGTTGCAAGATATTTTTTTATTGTTTTTTTGCCCAGATCACGCCCGGCAAGATCGATAATTTTCTTTAATTCTTCATTTTTCAGCAAAGAATCCACCGACGGCAACATTTTAAAAAATTTTTTCACCAGAAAACTCCGTTAAAATATAAATAAAATAATCTGTTAAATAAAAATCCGAGTTTATTCCGTTGAGGGAGCCTGCAAAGAGACGTATTGACTGTCGGTTAAACCTTCTATAATTTCCACATTAAGAAAATTGTTAATTCCCGTTTTTATTTTGGAGGAACCGGCAATAGTATCGTTTTCTACATAATACACAATATCTTCTCCGTTCTCATCGCTGAAAACCGCTCTCACGGGAATCATAAGGATATTTTTTCTGGTATCCCCTATTATGGTAATATTCGCAGTCATTCCCGGCTTCAATTTATCGTTTAATTCGCTTATTTTTATTTCAACGGGAAAGACTTTTACGTTGTTTTCTCTTGAGGCGGTTGCCGAAATCTTTTTAATTTTTCCGGTAAATTTTTCGTAAGGATAAGCATCGACTAAAATATCAACATCCATGCCTTTTTTTATTTTGGAAATATCAACTTCGTTAATATTGGCATTTACAACCATTTGCCTGAGATCGGCAATAATCAAAAGAACCGTTCCTTCCGCATAAGAACCGAAATTAGACCGAACCATTTCGCCGGCTTCCACTGGCTTTTTTATGACCGTGCCGGAAGCGGTGGAATAGACTTTTGATATATTTCCGTCCGTTTCTATTTCTTTGGTCAATTCGAATTGTTGAAACGCAATGTCAAAATTAATCTTTGCCTGCTCCATAACATCTTCGGAGTCATCGAGATCATCTTTAGACACAAGATTCTGTTTAAAAAGTTTTTGATTTTCAGTATATTTTTTACGAGCTTTTTTCAGATTAACTTCAGCTCTTTTCAGACTGCTTTTTATGTTAGCTATGCTTTTAGACTGCTCATAATCGGGTTCAATCACGGCTATAACCTGTCCTTCTCGGACGTAATCCCCTTCATCAACGGTAAACTTAATTATCTTCCCTCCGACCTTCGATTTTATTTGAATTTTTCGGATCGGCTGAATTTCTCCGGTTTCTTCCAATTTAACCGTAATATCTCCTCGTTCAACTTTTTTCTTTCTTACCTTTTCTGCCTTTTTTTTCCCTGAATTAAATTTCATTTTTTTATTTTTTGAGACAAAAATGCCTCCGACAATCAAAACCGATAAAATAATCAAAATGCCGATTACTGTTTTTTTCATTTATTCTCCGTTTAAAATTTAAAGATTCTTCTGATTTTGTTCACAAAAAAAACTGCGTTCAGCTTGTCAATTCAGAAATTTTCATTTTTAAGGCTCCGGCAAACTCTTTTACAACGGGCTCCAGATCAATCATAATCTGCTTTGCTTTTTTAATATCGGAATTTCTCCCGGCTTTTTCCATATTCAAAATCAATTGTTTCAGTTCCGTAAAATCGAAATAATTAATAAATCCTTTGATGCTGTGAGCCGACATTTGTACAGCTCCGGCATTTTTATCGGCAACAGCCTTTCTCATCTCTTTCATGGTAACCGGCAATTTTTGGTCTATTAATTCAAATGTCTTGAGAATAATTTTATGATTATCGCCCAAGGAATTATAAATATGTTCCATATTAATGTCCATTTTTATTTCCTCTCCTCGTTCTCTTTGAACCGATATTTCTTCTCCGTTGCTTACTTTTGCCAATACAGAGCTCAATTGTTTAATTTCAATGGGCTTTGCCAAGAATCCGTTCATGCCGGCTTCGGAACATTTCTTTTTGTCTTCGTCAAATACATCGGCGCTCAAAGCAACCACGGGAATTTTATCGTATTCCGGAACTTGTCTGATTTTTAAAGTTGCTTCCAAGCCGTTCATTACAGGCATTTGAATATCCATAAGCACCAAATCGAAATCGGGATTGATTTTTTCCAAAACCTCTTTTCCGTTTTCTGCGCACACTACTTCATGACCGCAAGAAGTCAATATTTCCGTAATAATTCCTTGATTTATCTGATTATCTTCAGCCAACAAAATTTTAAGATTTTCTATTTCAAAAGAAGCGTCTTCTTTTATGTCGTCAAAACTTATGTCTGTTATCGCCAATTCTTTAATATCCGAAGCGTTTGCTATCGCATGCAAAATATCGGAAGCTTTAAAAGGTTTACTGATGAAGCCGTCCGTTTCAAGACTTTCCAGGTAATCAAGAGAAATACCTGATTTTAAATCAACCATAGGAATTATTTTAAGCTCTTCCAACTCGGGATAAAGTCTCAATATTTGAATTAAATTATCAAATTTAACCTTGCCTTCAAAAGTATCGGTCAATGCGATATTAAATGCCGAGTTATTTCTTGCTTCCTCCAACAGCATATCTTCCAATTTTTCGGGATCGTCAACACTGAAAGTATTAAATCCGTAATAATCAAGCATCTCGCAAATGGGTTCGCCTGATTTTTTGCTCTCCGTTGCCACAAGTATTTTAAAATTGCGGTCTTGAAATACGGACCGAATTTTTTCGCTTGATTCGGTTTCGGCATTTTGCAATTTCAAGGTAAAATGAAAAGTTGATCCGACGCCGACTTGACTTTCAACCCAAATAGAACCTCCCATCATTTTAACCAGTTTTTCTGAAATTGACAAACCTAACCCGGTTCCTCCGTATTTTCTTGAGGTATGGTCGTCTTCTTGTCTGAAATTGCTGAAAATCGTATCCACTTTATCCGGTTTTATTCCGATTCCGGTATCCTCAACCTCCAGCTTTAAGCTGATAAAATCTTCGTTCTTGCGATCAGTTCTGACCTTAAAAGCAATATAACCTTTTTCCGTAAATTTAAGGGCATTATTTCCCAAATTAATCAAAATTTGTCTTATCCGAGTAGGATCGCCAAAAATAAATTTGGGAACTTCGGGACTTATTTTAGAGATCAATTCAATATCTTTAGAGCCTGTTTTAACAGAAAGAATATCCGTAACTCCGTTTATAATATCATAAAAATTAAATTTTATATTTTCAAGTTTCATATATCCGGATTCAATCTTGGAAAAATCAAGAATATCGTTTATAATATCCAAAAGAGAATCCGAAGAAGCTTTTATTATATTCAAATAACGTTGTTGCTGAGGAGTTAAATCTGTTTTTTCCATCAAATTCGCCACGCCGGCAATTCCGTTCATCGGAGTGCGTATTTCATGACTCATATTTGCCAGAAACATGGATTTTGATTCATTTAATTCTTGCGCATCTTGCACCGAAGATTGCAGCTGTTGAACCTTTTTTACGTTCCCGGTTATATCTTTTATAATTAAAATAACTCCCGAAAATCTATTCTCGTAAGAGACGTTAATCAATGATCCGCTGATTATTTTTTCATTACTTAACTCAAACTGATAATTAAATATATCTTCTTTATTTTTCAAATATCGGATAAATTTTTCGCTGTCTGCCGGATCACTGAATAAACTATTGATTCTATCTGTTAAATCAAAAATATTTTTACCTTTAATTCCAGCTTTTTTTAAAGAGACCAAAGATTCAAAAAAATCACTTACATGAGTAATGATATTTTCTTTATTTATAATCAAAATACCTTCATCTATCCTATCCAAAAGACATCTGAAAACCGCATCTGAAATACTTTCTTCTGATGCAGACATATTTGTTATCGATTCTTTTGAAATCACCATCATGCCGGTAACTTGATTTTTATAAAATATTTTTTTTGATATAACCTTTACGGGAATATTAATTCCATATTTTCTTTTAAGCATTACCTCTTTTTCATATTCATAACCGTCCGGAAAAAGGTAAGCAGATTTATCCGGAGAATTATCTTCTTTCGATGCGTCACAGATATTTTCCCCGGAATTGCCGTTGTTTATTTTTTCAACATTTTCCGCAGAATCGTCGTTGATTATGTCTTTAATATTGCCGTTGTGCGAAAGTTCATTTTTTTCGGCGATAATATCTGCTTTAAAAAGCTCCTCCAATCTCATCATTTTCAATTCAGATGCAGAATACTCCGAAATTTTCGCAAATGTTTCGTTTGCAAAAAGAATTCCGTCTTTTCGGTAAATAATAATTAATTCAGAATCGTTATTCATTATGCTTTCAAAAATATTAACTTTTTCGGCAATCAAAGAATAATCAAGAACATGCGCGACAACTCCTTCTCTCATGTTGCTGTTAATATTGAAAGGATTGATATTTACCAGTAAAGAATATTGTTCATTTCCACACAAAAAAGTAACCGTCCGTTTCTCTATTTTCGCCCCTGTTTTAAGGCTGTTTTTAATCAAATCAGCAAGTTCCGAGCATTTTCCGACCAATAAATCGTCTATAGACATTCCGACGGCTTTTTCCTTTATAACAGAAAACCGGGGACAAGAAAATCCCGAGCAATAGATTAAAGTTTCTTCGGTATTGAAGACCCAAACCTGACCGACTAAATTTTCAAAATAAGCTGCCATGCGAGCCGAAAAATCATTATTATTAACAGTCTCTTTTTTTAATTTTCCGGCCAATTCCTCATAATTAAAATTAAGAGTCCTTATCTTCCTTCGGTAAAGAGAATTATCTTTTTTTAATTTGCTGTTTTCAATAAACGATTGTTCGCAACTTTTTTTTAGACGCAATCTTAACCTTATACTGACGATAATCAAAACAAGAAACAGAAACAAAAATGTTCCGGATAATATTTGAATAGCAACTCCTGATTCTTTAATGATTAAAATAAATTGACCGATAATCAGCACAAAATCTTTAAATATTTGCATTTAAGCTCCGCATAATTTATTTTTCCGATATATGAAGTTTTATTTCTTCCCGTTTCAAAATAAGATCGTAAAATTTGGCAATAACCGAATATTCGGAATTTAAAGCCTCAATTGACGATTTATCAAGATCAGTCAAAGAAACAGAACCGAGATTATATTTTTCCGTCGCCGTCTTTAGATTTTCCTCCGCCAGCTTTTTCTTTTGAAGAGCAGATTTATAAGTTTCTTTAAGAATTTCGTATTCTTCGGCAAGATGTTTAAATTTCAACTTATGATCTTTCTTAGCCTTATCCCGATCCAAAAGAAAAGAGCGGTAATTTCTTTTTTGTATTCTGTAAGACGTATGATTTTGCAAGAGAGAAAAAACGGGATAAGAAATTCTGAAATTCCAACCGTAAGACGAGCCGTACCTCTCGGTTTCCAATAAATTATTTTCGTAAGTTTCCGAAGCGCTTTTACTCCAATTAAGAGAAAAAGACAAACGGGGAAAAAGTTCTATTTTTCTTTGCAACAAATTCAGCTCTGTTTTCTTGCCGTCAATATCCAATCCGGCAAGCCAGTTGTTTTCTTTGTAAATAAATTCATAATCATCATTCGGGAATTCAGGCTCGACAAAAAGACTGCCGTTATCTTCCGTCATTAAAAAATTAAAAAAATTTTCTCTGCTTTTTTTCAAACTTAATTTAATATCGGCAAGATTTATTTCGGCATCCAAAAGATAAATTTTACTTTGCCGCAAATCCAATAAAGACTTCCTTCCTGTTTCATAAAGAATTTTTGTTTCGTCATTAATTTTTTTTCTGAGTTTTAAATTTTCTGTACTTATTTCTACCGATTTTTGCAATTTTAAGACACCTGTAAAATCCTTTAGAATCTTATAAGCCAACTCCTGTTTAGCTGTCTCAAAGTCTAAGTTTCTTCTTTGCATATCATAATTGCTGCGCAAATAACCGAAAATAGTTTCATCTGCCGACGAGAAAGATTTGCTTACCGATATTCCGGCGCTGTTGGAGTGAGTTCCGTATCCTCGCAAACCGTTATCGTATTGCCTAGAACTCGGATCGTTGTAATTAAAAGAAGAGCCTCCGAAAAGAGAAGCATCGGGCAAAAAATTATACAAGGCGTTTCTGCGCATATCCTCGGCATTTTTATTTTTCAGCATTTCCTGTTTTATCCGGTTTGATTCAGTAAATCCGCATTTCATAAAATATTCAAGATTGTAAACGTGCCTTACCGAATCGGCAAACAAGCTTGAAGCAGATAAAATGATTAAAAATAAGATTGATTTTTTCATAAGCCCTCTCAGAAAAATAAAGTAACCGCAAATATAAACATATTGGCAATACCGTTTAAAACAGCCAATCCTGTCAAAATCCAAACCAACTTACGGTAAACGTATTTATTGAAATAAGATAAAAAAACATCAGGTTCCATATAACTTCGGATAGAGTCAACTTTAGAGGCAACAGCATATTGTTCCGCCAAATGCGGAATAAAGTTTCGGAAAAACTGTCTGGCAACTTCATAAGCAAACTGAGACGAAAGCTCCCGAATTTTTAATTTCAAAAAGTAAGGAACCCAACGCCAATCTTCCACAAACTCAAATTTATCCCAAGTTTTACCGTAAACCTTTTCTTCCCACTTATAAATAAAAGATTCTTTATCGTCTTCCAATGAGGCAAATTCAAAATATGAGAAAAAAAGTCTGAAAACCGATTTAACGTATCTGTTGTGAAGTCTGCGAATAATTCCCGGAGTAAACGGAATCCTATGTCCTCCGATCCTTACCTCTTTCCTCGGGAAAAATAAAATATACTTTATAATCCATAAAAACAAAAAAACCGTTAATCCGTTAATCAGCGGAAAAAGAATAAATTTTACGAATATCATCAGAAACTTCCTCCGGCTCCTCCGCCGCCTGAACTTCCTCCGCCGAATCCGCCGAAACCGCCGCCGCCGAAACTGTCAAAACCGCCGAATCCGCCGCTGCTGCGTCCGCTGCCTCTATGCCCTCCGCCGACAATATGAGCTATCAGGAGCCATTTCAAAATTCGTCCTCTTGTAACTATCACCAGAATAATAAAAACTATGATCGGTAATTTTGAGCTGCGCGATTTACGTCTTCTTGCCGAATTTTTCCTGCCGATCTTACCGGTAAGCTTTATATTTTTTTCTCCGGCGACAATTCGGGAAATCAAAGCCGCGCCTGTCATTACTCCGCCGTCAAAGTCTCCCCGACTGAGATAAGGCGTCATCGCATCACGAATTTCTCCCGCCGTTCCGTCGGTAATATATCCTTCTGCGCCGTATCCGACTTCAATTTTAACCTTTCTCTCTGCGGGAGCAATCAAAATCAAAATTCCTTCGTCGTTTTCGGAACCTATGCGCCATTTATTATACAATTCAACCGCATATTCGGAATAATTTTGCCCTTGTAAAGACTTTACCGTCGCCACGGCAATTTCAAAACCGGTCTTTTTGTTTAATTCTTCTATTGCTTCGGAAATTTGTCTTTCAGCCTTTCTCGACATAACCCCGGCGTAATCATTTACCCAACCTTGAGGTTCAGGATATATTACTTTTGCAAACAATCCCGAAAAAATAAATAAAAACAGAGCTGAGAAGATAAACTTTTCTTTATACTTCATCTAAAATATGTCCCATTTTAGTTTTTTTGGTTTTTAAATAATTTTTATTATCCGTACGCGGCTTAATTTCAATCGGAAGTCTTTCGGTTATTTTTATGCCGTAACCTTCCAGTCCGATAACTTTTTTGGGATTGTTGGTCAAAAGCCTGATTTTAGTCAACCCCAAGTCTTTCAAAATTTGAGCTCCCGTTCCGTAGTTTCTCAAATCCGGAGCAAATCCGAGTTCTACGTTTGCTTCAACCGTATCTCGTCCTTTATCCTGCAAACAATAAGCTTTAATTTTATTTAAAAGTCCTATTCCTCTTCCTTCCTGCTTCATATAAAGAATAACTCCGCAACCTTTTTCCGCAATCATTCTGAAAGCTTCTTCCAGTTGTTCTCCGCAATCGCAACGGTTTGAAAATAAAGCGTCGCCGGTTAAACACTCGGAGTGAACTCGCGCCAAAACCGAATCTTCGGATGAAATATCTCCTTTTACCAAGGCAACGTGATATTCGTTGGATAACACGCTTTTGTAAGTCTTAATCTCAAATTCTCCGTATTTAGTGGGGAGCTTGGCGGAAGAGTGGCATGTTATCAATTTTTCGTTTTTATTTCTGTATTCGATTAAATCTTCTATAGTTATAATTTTAAGATTGTGTTCGCGAGCAAAAATTTCCAAATCAGGCATTCGCGCCATTTCTCCGTCATCTTTGATTATTTCGCAAATAGCTCCGACCGGATTTAAGCCGGAAAGCTTGCAAAGATCAACTGCCGCTTCGGTATGCCCCGCTCTCTTCAAAACTCCGCCTTCTTCCGCAATCAGAGGGAAAATATGCCCGGGTCTGACAAAATCGGAAGCGACACTGTCCGGAGAAGAAAGTTTTTGGACGGTTACGAATCTGTCGCGAGCAGAAATACCGGTTGTAGTATCACGAGCAGCATCCACGGAAACAGTAAATTTGGTACCGTGCTTTTCCGTTATATTTTCAGTCATAAGATTAATATTCAATCTTTTTGCATAGGAGGAAGCCATGGGAACGCACAACAAACCTCGCGCATATTTTATCATGAAATTAACCGATTCCGGAGTAATTTTCTCTCCGGCGCAAATCAAATCACCTTCGTTCTCTCTATTTTTGTCATCAACGACAATTATTAATTTACCTTCTTTGAAATCCGACAAAGCTTCCGGAATTGACGAAAATATTTTATTCATTTTAAACCTTTCCTTAATTTTAATATTTTTTATTTTACGATATATCTTAAATTTTTCAGAGCACTTGCTTTAAGTTACAAAGAAATTTGAGAAACTTTTTTTCTTTTTAAAATCATAAGAGTAAGATCATCATCGAAATTTACCCTTTCTCCGAAGTTAAGAAGTTCGGCAACAACGGAATCCAGGTCAGTTTCTCTCAAAACATCTGCTTCTTGCAATATACGAGCCAAACCGTCATGTCCCAATTCTTCCTTATCCGGATTTCTGACTTCAGTCGCAGCATCGGAATACAAAAAAAGCAATTCTCCTTTGTTCAGAAGCGTTTTATGATTATCCCAGACAAAATCTTCGAACCAACCGACAGCAACAGAATTTTCTTCCAATTGTTTGATGTAATCCTCCCCGATTATATAAGGTAAATTATTGGCTCCGGCGCAACTCCAGTTAATCATTCCGGTTACGCCATTAATTATTCCCAGAAAAATAGTCAAACTTCTGCCGCCGAAATCCAAACTCAGCAAAGCATTGTTCAAGCGTCCCAAGAGCAAAGCGGGATCATCGACGGGAATTGCTTCCTTATATTGCAAACGATGGAAAAATTCTTTTACAAAAACGGTAATCATGGACGATGAAACTCCGTGTCCGGCAACATCGGCATTGTAAAAACAAAAATGCTCGTCGTCTATTTTAAAAATATCCAAAAAATCTCCGCCTAAATCTTCGCAGGGATAATATTCAAATTTAAATTCCAAACTCTCGTTCAATTTAATGTAATTAGCCGGTAAAAGATTATTTTGAAGCTTCCTGGCATTCACGATTTCTTTTTTCATATGCGAATTGGCTCGTTTAATTTCCAAATAAAGTTCTCGAACTCGCAAATGCTGCTGAACCCGAAGTCTGACTTCAAATAAATCAAACGGTTTTACGATAAAGTCAACCGCTCCTGTCTCCAAACCTCTAATCTTTGATTTTCTGTCGCTTAACGCCGTAATAAAAATCACGGGAATTTCATAAGTACGGGGATTTTTTTTTATTTCTGCGCAAACTTCATAGCCGTCTTTATCGGGCATCATTATATCCAAAAGAATAATATCAACAGATGAATTTTCAAGCAATCGCAAGGCTTGTTCTCCGTCTTCCGCTTCTAAAGTATTATAATTGAGTTTGCTGAAAGAACGCGCCAAAACCATTCTGTTTAAGGACTCGTCATCGACGATTAATATGGTCTGATTCATCTTTCCTCTCTGTATCTGTAGTGTTCGGTTAAAAATTTCCAAGCTGAATCAATATCCTCAGGCAAACCTGTTTCCGCCTCAAGGTTTTTTCCGGTTATCGGATGCTCAAAGCAAAGTTTATAAGCATGCAAAGCTTGTCTTTTTAAAATATCGGCATAAAGATATTTTATTTTATTGGCAGTTTGCGACGGCACCCTGTTTATCGCCTCGTTCAGGGAAGAATACAAATCATCTCCCAAAACCGGACAATGAATATGGCTCATATGAACTCTTATTTGATGAGTGCGTCCTGTTTTTATTTGAATATCGGCAAGACAAAAATAGTCGGTATATTCTTCTATTTTATATAGAGTTATCGCATTTCTTCCTGTCGGCAAAACAGCCATTTTCAATCTGTTTTTAGGATGTATTCCGTAAAATGTTTCAATTGTCGCTTCAGATTCATCGGGAACGCCCAAAATAATTGCTTTATATTTTTTTAAAATTTTTCTTTCCCGGAACATGTTGCTCAAAAGAGCATGAACTTTATCGTTTTTGGCTATGACAAGCAATCCGCTGGTGTCTTTATCCAAACGATGAACTATTCCGGGACGCGCAGGGTCATTCAAATAAGATAAATTATCGCCGAATCTTTCCAAAAGTCCGTTTGCCAAAGTTCCGTCTTTAACGCCGTTTCCGGGATGTACGATCAGACCTGCCGGTTTATTTATTACAGCAAGATAATCGTCTTCGAGAATAACATCAAAATTTGTTTTTTGAGGACGCAATTCGGTTTCTTTTCGTTCCGGAAATTCAAAAATAACCTCATCGCCATTTTCAAGCATAAAACTTTTTTTCTCGTTTTTGCCGTTTACCGTAACTTTTTTATTTTTTATTAATTTTTCGACAACAGACCTGGAATAAAGTTCAGGAATATCCAATTGAGCCAAATATTTATCAAGCCTTAAAGGTTTATCTGATCGGAATACGTATTTTTTCATTATTTATTGTCTTTTTTCCCTTCTTTTTTCTTTTCGGTAAGATTTAAAAAAGCTATTACGGCGCCTGTTGCATTGCCGTCTTTGTCTCTGACAACCGAACTTTTTAAAAGAATATGCCTTTTCAAATGATGAAAGAAAACCTGTTGCGGCGGCTGATTCATCTTTGTCCGTAAAATCCCCAAAATATATTTTATGATCGTATTTTGAATTTCCGGAGGATACGCCGTTTCCACAATATTGCCGTTTTCCGTAATGGAAGGGAAATACTTGGCAACATTATCATTCACAAAAGGAATGCTTCCGTTCATGGCAATAATAATAAATCCGTTATCGGAGAGATTCATCATTCCGAGGATACGGTTCTTATTTTCAACAATTTTTTTCTTTTTGGCATAATCAAATTTAACTATATAATCTCTGGCATGATCAAGTTTTTCCAACACTTCTCCGAACACTTTATCGTTTCTTTCGATAATTTTATCAAAAGCGGGATGTCGCCCGTATTGACCTTTGGCAAATTCTCCGACGGCGGCATTTATGTCATTGAAAGACTCTCTCAACATTATATTATGATAAAAAAAGAAAAAAATAAGCAAAATAAGCTGAGTTCCCAAAGAAATGAAAACAGTATGTTCAATATCATCATGACAACGAGAAGTAACATCATCCAAATGTTGCGAGTAAACCGTAAAAACGGAATCAGCTCTTTCCGGTCTTATTGCCAAACTTCTTTCTTCGGCTCCTATTCTCGATAAAACAACTATACTCTGAATAAGAGACACGACAAAGATAAGAAAGAAAAAAAATCTTGTTTTATTCGTAAATCCTCGTTTCATAATATTTCCTATAATCCGGCGGTTTCGTTAATAAGTTCCGTAATTTTTGATTGAGATCCCAGTAAAACCAGAATATCGCCTTCATTTATAATATCATTGGCTCCCGGCATATCGTTTATTCTTTTTTCGACAATATTGTCGCCGTCTTCCGAAACAGTAACCAAATCATATTTTATTGCCACGATATGAATGCCTTTCTCTCTCGGCAAAGCCAATTGTTGCAGAGTTTTACCCGTATAAGTATGAGGAACTCTCATCTCAATAATGGTATGCCCGGTAGATAAACTGTAATAATTTATAATATTTGCCGACATCAATGAATGCGCCAGCTGAATACCTATTTGTTCCTCGGGAAAAACAATATTATGAACGCCCAGCATCTCAAGGATTCTGGCGTGCAATTTACTGTCAACTTTTGCATAAATATTGCCCGCTCCCAGTTTTTTCAAGATAACACTGGTCAAAACGCTTACGGCAATATTGTTTCCTATCGCCAAAATAACCGCATCCATTTCGTGGATACCGACATCTTTCAAAGCCTGCTCGTTAGTACTGTCAATATGAACGGCGGCTGAAACTTGACCTTTAATTTCTTCTATCCGTTTTTCGTTTGTATCTATAACAATAACTTCCGAACCGTTTGCATAAAGAGTATTGGCAACCGTTGTGCCGAACTTACCCAACCCGATAACAGCAAATTTTCCCATTATAACTCCTGAACAACAGAATTTTTATATACATTTAAAGTAAAAAATTAACCGATGCTTATATTTTCTTCCGTATAAGCGAAAGACTTTTTCAGTTTCTTTTCCGACAAGGCAAAAATCAAAGTAAGAGGTCCTACTCTTCCCAAATACATTAAAACAGTGATAATTATTTTTCCGGCAACGGACAATTTTGACGTAATACCCATCGATAATCCGACTGTCGCAAAAGCAGAAACAGCTTCAAAAACAACCGTTTCAAAACTTAAAGATTTTTCCGTTAAAAAAAGAATAAAAATAAGGAAAAACAAAACAACTGCGGAAACAGCTATCAAAGACAGAACTTTTTTTAAAGATCTGTCGGAAATCTTTCTTCTGAAAACAGTTACGTCATCATCTCCTTGAAGAATCGCCCAAACAGACAAACAGATAATCGCCAAAGTAGTCGTCTTGATGCCTCCTCCGGTGGAACCCGGAGAAGCTCCCGCAAACATCAAAAACAAAGTCAACAAAACAGAAGCCTGACTCAACTGACCGTTATCTATCGTATTAAATCCGGCAGTTCTGGTCGAAACACTTTGAAACATTGATGCCGTAATCCTGTCGGTAAATGCGAATCCGCTCATAGTTCCGGAATATTCGGCGACAAAATAGAAACCGGCACCGAAAAAAATAAGCAACGTCGTAGTAACCAAAACCAGTTTGGTATGCAACGAAAATCTTTGAGGTTGAAATTTTTGCAATATGTTTTTCCTGATATCGGTCATTACAGAAAATCCGATACCTCCCGTAATAATCAGCATCATAATCGTATAATTAAGCGGGATATTGGAATACATGGAAGAAAAGCTGTCAGAATTTAGACTGAACCCGGCGTTGCAAAAAGCGGAAACGGAATGAAATACGGAATGATAAATTATATCCGACGGAGGATGTTCGACAGTCCGAAAAGTCAAATAAAGAAAAGCTGCCCCCAACCCTTCAAAAAAAAGAGTTACGTAAACAATATTCTTAATCAAATCAAACATATTGGGCAAACTGCTCTCCCCCACCACATTTTGCATGAGACTTTGCGATTTCATCGTCATATTTTGTCCCAGCAACATGGCAAAAGCAGTGGAAACTGTCATAATTCCCAAACCGCCTGTTTGAATCAAAAGCAGAATAACGATTTGTCCGAATCGGGAAAAATAAGTTCCGGTGTCAACAACCGCAAGCCCGGTCACGCAAGTCGCCGAAGTCGAAGTAAACAAAGCATCCGCAAAAGGAAATCTTACGCCTTCGGTTGTAGCTTCCGGCAGCATAAGCAAAAAAGTTCCCGCAGCAATAGTCCCCAAAAAGCTCAGCAAAACAATAACAGACGGACTGTCGTAAAACCAACTGTGAGAAATTTTCTTCTCTTTAGATTTCGCTTTTGAACCGAAAAAGAAAAATAATTGTCTTCCGATAATAAAAAGTTGAAAAAACTCCAGAGTTTCCTTAAAGAAAAATCCGACAAGCAACGCAAAAGTATCAAGCAAAGCAGCTCGGAGATTTTTAGCGGAATTTTCGGCTCCGGTTATTTCAAATAAAATATGCAGCGCAAAAACGCCTAAAGAAGCCTGCAAATAATAAGTTTTAATATCGTGAATATCAGGATACAAGTAACTTACTATAAGAAATAAGCTGTTTACCAAAGCTGTTGCATTAATTATGAATCTGAATACAAATCGGTATCTGCGGCAAAATTGTTTAACCGCATGCCAGATTTTCAGCATAAATCAAACCTCTTAATCAAGACTTTTCAAAATAGCTTTATTAACTTCATTTTCAGGTTGAGAAGCGTCAATAACGGTCAAAAGACCGAGTTTATCAAAAAAATCAGCTAAAACTTTGGTTTTTCGGTGAAAAACAGCCAAACGTTTTTCTATCGCCGCCAGATAGTCATCCCCGCGAGCCGAAAGCTCTCCTCCGCAATTATCGCATTTATTTTTGACTTTCGGAATTTTGCTTATCAAGTTATAATCACAGCCGCAGACACTGCACAAACGTCTGGCAAGCAAACGTTCTCTTGCGGAATCGTCGTCCATGTCAAAATAAATGACTCTGTCAATTCTGTAATGCTGCAAAAGAAATTCGGCTTGAGCTTTATTTCTGGGAAATCCGTCTAAAATATAGCCTTTTGTCGTCGGGGGAATCTCGGAAAAAACCAATTCATCGGCAATTTCATCTGAAACAAAGTTTCCTTTGTTTATAATTGATTCTATTTGCCTGCCGAGTTCGGTTCTTTCGCTTACATGCCAACGCAAACGCTGACCGATCGCATAATGTCTCAATCCGAGTTTTCGGTTCAGCATTTTAGCCTGCGTACCTTTTCCGCTGCCCTGAATACCTATGAATACCAAATTCAGCATTAAATCATCTCCCTCCAATCATTCCGCTTTAAAGATCTCCTTTTATCGGGCAAACTCCCGGAAAACTCGAATCATCATTTCATGATCTTCTGTTCCGCACATTTCGCGAACGGAATGCATGGCAAGCATCGGATTTCCGACATCCACGGTTTTTATACCCAAAATAGAAGAACTCATAGGACCGATTGTCGAGCCGGAAGGGATATCGGATCTGTTCATCATTTTTTGACATTTCACATTTGCTTTACGGCAAAGATTTTCAAAATATGCCGATGTTTCGGATGTCGTAGCATATCTGAAATTAGCATTTTGCTTAATAACCGGACCGCCGTTTAAAAGAGGCTGATAATCAGGATCATGCTTTTCGGCAAAACCGGGATGAACCGCATGAGCTCCGTCCGCCGAGATCTGGAAAGAATTTGCCGTCGCTCTATAAAAATCTTCCTTGGAAGATGTTAAATTTGCGGATATTCTTTCCAAAATGTCTTTGGCAAAAGAAGAATTTGCTCCCTGCAAAGTGGTGCTTCCGATTTCTTCGTTATCGTAATGAAGACCGACAAAAGTTGAAATCGGATTTTCGATCTCCGTCGTTATTTTTAAAACAGCATGACACATGGCAAGATTATCAAGTCTGCCGGCAGAAATAAATTCGCCCTCCGTACCGATTATCAAAGACTTTTGCGCGTCATAGGCAAAAAGGTCGTAATCAAGTATATCATCAGAGTTTACTCCTGCTTTATCAGCCAGAACCTTCAAAAAATATTCTTTCGGTTTCCTGTCCGAAGCAAGAGCAAAAATCATCTGAAGATGATTCTGACGATTATATTCAAATCCTTTGTTTATATCGCGATTAACATGGATGGCAGCATTGGGAACAATCGCAATCGGTTCTTCAAAATCAACTGTTTTTGATACAGCTTCTCCGTCAATAGAACAAGTAATGCGACCTGCGACGGAAAGCGGTCTGTCCAACCAAGTTGCAACTATAGGACCGCCGTAAACTTCAACGTTTGCAGCGATATATCCGTTTTTATTTTTAAAAGTTTCCGGTTTTATTTTTAATCCCGGACTGTCTGTATGGGCTCCGATTAATCTGAATCCGTTCTCGGCAAGATCACCGGTTCCGATATGAAAAGAAATAAGAGACGAACCGTTTCTCATTACAAAATATTTTCCTCCCGGTTCAAGCGGCCATTTTTCTTTTTCAGACAATTCTTGATAACCGAATTCGGTAAGTTCGGAAGCAATATTTTTTACGGCATGGAAAGCCGAAGGCGACTTATCGATAAAAGCCAAAAAGTCCTTTGCATAATCTTTGGAACGAGACATTTATTCTCCTTTTAAAGCATTTTTTATTATTATACATTCATCAAGCAAATCGGGAAGTTTTTCAAGTTTCAACATTGTTGCAGCATCGCTTTTTGCTTTTGAAGGTTCCGGGTGAGTTTCGATAAAAAGTCCGTCAACATTGCCGGAAGCAATCGCCGAGCGAGCCATAATCGGCGCAAATTCGGGATTTCCTCCGGTTGTCTTGCCGTCGGAAGGACGCTGTAAACTGTGAGTAACGTCATAAATTACCGGGAAACCAAACCTTTTCATTATCGGAAAAGAACGGAAATCGACCACAAGATTATGATAACCGAAACTCGAACCTCGTTCAGTTACCAGGATCTGATTATTTCCCTCCGAAACACATTTTTGAGCAGCAGAATTTATATCTTCCGGAGCCATGAATTGAGCTTTTTTTATGTTAATGATTTTATTGGAACGAGCCGACTCGGAAAGAAGAAAAGTTTGACGACTCAAAAAAGCCGGAATTTGCAAAATATCGACAACTTCCGCCGCTTCTTTCACTTCGTTTATTTCATGAATATCGGTTAAAACGGGAACATCAAACTTCGTTTTTATTTTATTTAAAATGTCCAAACCTTTCTTTAATCCGGGTCCGGTGTAAGAGTCAACCGAGGTTCGGTTGGCTTTGCAGTAAGAAGCTTTAAAAACAAAAGCAAGTTTGCGTTTTTCCGTCTCTTTCTTAAGGTATTCCGCTATTTTAAAAGCAGTTTCTTCATCTTCCAAAACACAAGGTCCCGCAATAATAAAAAATTTATCTTCGCTTTTCAGCTTTTCGTAAAGTGTCATGTGCATACCGCCGTATCAAAATATTTATAAAATTAATGAGCAAGGAGCAAAAACTTTCTCCTCTTCAATAATGAAATAAACGGTTAACAAACTCTTTTTACAAATAGATTCCGTCCAGAAAAAATTTATTATTCAATCTTCTTTATAACAATTGCAGACAATTATCTTTATCTCCCCTTCTGCGGAGAGGCAAAAATACACATTCTTGACAGGAAGGTTAATAATATTTTTCAGTTCCGGGAATCTAACTTCTTTGAATTAAGACAACATTATAAAAAAGAAAATTCATGAATTTTCCGTATAAACAATAAATACCTTCCCGGAAAGGAATTTAATCTGTCATAATTACGCAAACAATAATCTCTTATAACGTTATAATTTTTCATAATCCGAAATTATATGATATTTAGAGAAAAAGAACAACTCTTTTTCAAGCATAACTCCGTATTCTTTGGGGTAATCAAATCCGAAACTTGCTTTTATGCACTGCGAAATAAATTGCACCGCCAAATCTGCGGCAACCGGTAAACTTTCTCCCTTCAGCAAACTTCCCAAAAGAACACTGGAAAAGGCATCTCCGGTTCCCGGATAAGAAGCCGGAATATACTGACAAGAAACTTTCCAAACCGAGTTATTGCTTTTGCGATATGCCAAGACTTCTGTTTTGGTATCGTCTTTAAGCCCCGGCACGCTGGTAATAACAGTCATTTCCGGTCCTGTTTCTCCCAGTTTATATAACCAGTCTTTCGCTTCATCCGCAGATATTTCTTCGGGAGTCTTTTTTAAACCGAGCAACATCGATGCTTCCGTAAAGTTAGGGGTTATAATATCAGCTTTTTTAATTAATTTCTTCATGAGAGGAACATAAGTTTCATCAAATGATTTATAAAAAGTTCCGTTATCCCCCATAACCGGATCAACCATAACCAAAGTTTTATCTTTTCGGAAATCATCTATAAATCCGGAAATAATGTCTATTTGCTTTCTCGACCCCAAATATCCCGAATAAACGGCATCAAAATCTATGTTTATTTCTTTCCATCTTTTTATGTATTCCGGCATTGAATCAGTCAAATCCGTATAGCTGAAATTTTTAAATCCCCCGGTATGATTTGATAAAACTGCGGTGGGAAGCGGGCAAACCTGAATTCCCATAGCCGAAATAATAGGAATAACAGCCGTTAAAGACGCTCTTCCGTATCCGGATAAATCGTGTATTGCCGCAACTTTCAGTGTACAATCTCTCATAAAACTCCTCTCATTTAATATTTTAATCTGTAGGTAACGTAACCTTTATATTCTGTTTTTACCGTATTTGAATCGTTATTTAACTTTTCCGTAATTTCTTTTGCATCGCAATTTTTACGCGAATCAGCAAAACTTTTTATTTCAAATTGATTCATGGGATGCCGCCCTATAATGCTTAAAATTGCTTCGTAATCATCTTCTATATCACTGGAAAAACTTCCTTCAGCCAACATTTCTATGGAAATTCCGCCTAAATATTTAACAGCTTTTTCGATGGTTTCTTTATCGCAAACACTTACGTTTAATTCCGCCGGAGGTCTTACGGGAGTATTTATGTAAAGTCTGTCGTAACGAATATTTTTTATGATTTCGGCAAACTTTTCCAATGATTCATCGTCATCATTTATGCCTTTCATCAGCATGATTTCCAAAAATAATTGTCCTTTGTACAGGTTTGAAAATGTTACCAATCCGTTATAGACAGTTTCATAATCAAGCTTACCGTGCGGTCTGTTTATCTTCTTAAAAAGCTGTTTATTCCAAGAATCCAAAGACGGCAGAACAATGTCGGCATTCATAAGCTCTTTCTGCGTATCTTCCCGGTAAAGAAGAGATCCGTTAGTGATCACGGCAACCGGTTTGTCGGTAAGTTTTTTAAGTTCGATCAATAAATCTCCCAGACGAGAGTATAAAGTCGGTTCTCCTTCTCCGACAACGGTTACGACATCGTAATTATTTTTATTGTGATGCTTCTTGAATTCATCGATTATTTTCTCCAAAGGAAAAAACTTTCTGCGATCATTAATCATGCGTCTTGTTCGTCCCAATTGGCAGTACACGCAAGAATAATTACAGGTGCCGTCCGGAAGAGGACTTACTCCCAAAGAACTGCCCATGCGACGAGACGGAACAGGTCCGAATATATGTTTAAAACTTCTCAATGTTGCCTCCCTTAATTAATTGAATCAAAAAATTTATGCCTTGCAAATTATCGTCTGATACATTTTTCGCGCATTGTCGAAAATCGGTTATTTATTAGCAATTCCGAAAGGAATATGAACCAAGAGAATATCCCTTATGCTCTCATCCAAATGACCCAATTGATCATCGAAAAAAAGATGAGGTCTGAATATTTCCAAAATCCTTTTCTTTTCAATTCCGCCCCAAAAGAACATTTCGTCTGCGGTAACATCCCATTCTTCAAGTGTTTTTATCGCTCTTTCGTGAGCCGGAGCGCTTCTTGCCGTTATAATTGCCGTTTTAATTATTTTATGATAATTTTTGTCGTTTATTTTCTTTTTCGTTTCCAGTTTCTGAAAATAAGATAATTTTTTAAAAAAGTCAGCCAAAGGTCCCGGATTATGAGGCTCCCGGGAATGCTCTTCTTCGTATTTATGAAAGGAATCCAATTCAGATTCTTTATATATTTTTTCGGCTTTATCGTCTGCCAAAACACCGTCAAAGTCAAAAGCTGCTCTCAATTCCATATTCTCGTCATTATCGCTGACATCGGTTTTCAATATTCTTCCGGCTCCGTATCCGGAATTAACGGCGTTCAAAACATCATCTTTATTCGCAGATAAAAACAAAGATATGTTATAGGCGGAAATGTACTTATAAGAAGATGATCCGGAAGTAAACGCAGCTCTTGAAATATCCAAGTTATGCTGCTTTACGGCATTAAAAATTCTTACTCCGGTTTCCGGACTGTTTTTGGAAAGAAGAATAACCTCAACCGGTCTTTCTTCGGAATAAATCTTGTTAATATTCAAAAATCGCTTAATAAAAGGCATTGCAATACCTGCCTCAAGAGGCTTATTCCTGTTTTCCATCTGATATTTACGATATTTTTCTATTCCTTCTTCCATAAAAATTTTTTCTTCCTCCTCCAAATTAAACAAAGCATTTGAGGATATTCCGACCGCCAATTTATTTTCAATGCAATATGACATTATTTCTCCGTTACAGTTTTGGTTTAAAATCTGTTTTAATGATATTTTTTTTATTAAAAAAAAACTCAACGCCGTTATCAGGGGTTAAATCATTCGACCGTTTTTTCAATAAACTTTTCGCTTAAAAACTCCGATTTTTTTACCCTGAAATTATGTTTTTCAAGATAATTAATTAATTTCGGAAGAGGAATATTTTTATCCAATATCAAAGAATGACCGGCATTTTCAAACTCAGCAAATCTTTTATCGGAAACGATATCTGAATCCGCAATAAAAAATACGCAGGGATCAGGCAAATTAAACGCCGTTTCATTTACCGTTGCAAACTCAACTTCCGTTCCTCTCTTCCTGCTGAGAAAATCTCGCAAACTCATAAAATAACGTCTGTTTTTTTCGCTTGAAATTATTTTTGTCTTTTGCGCAGGATTAAGAGCGGATATCGATATTGTTCCGATATTTTTGATCCCTCTTTTCAGCCCGACAACGCCTCTCCCGAAAAACACAATTGAAACAATTATCGAAAGAACTATTGAAATTTTTCTCATATTCCGAACTGTGCTCAAAACACCGAAAATCGCCAAAGGAAACAAGAATAAAGACGTTCCGATAAAAAATCCTCCGAATAAAAATATCCCGTCCGTTACTCCGCCTATATTTACCGCTTTTGCAACGGCAATAAGAAAAGAAGGACAAAAATTTATTCCGGTAAGAAGACCGAGAAGAAAACCGTTTCGGACAAGAGAAGTCCGTTTGGACATTGCGCAATTATGAGATTGCTTTTTTTGAGACAAAGCATTAAAAAATAAAAAAACAGATAAAAGAATATAAGCCGAGGAAGTAAAAAGCAAACGATTTATTTCTTCTATTTGAACGCCTATCAACCCGGCAACAGCTCCGAATGCCAAATAAGAAATAAATCTGCCGGCGGAAATTTCCGTTACCTTTAAAATTGATTTTCCTATCGAACTTCTGCCTGCTATCAAAAAAGGAATATAAACCGGCGTGCAAGTCGCCAGACATGAGGTTCCCAGAGAAAGCCCCAGAATCAAACCTTCCAACAAACTTTTTAACATTTTCAGTTACCTTTATTTTGTTCTGCCGAAATATAAAGTACAGGAAAAAGATTTGGGATTAAAGTCATGAACCGAAATTTTTTATCTATATTTTCTATATAATTATTGATTTTCATCTTATTTTTCCCCGAATTTTTATTAAAAGTCATGTTTTTTACGGTTGTCTATTTGTAAAGTAATCAAAGTCTCGTTTTGCATATCTCCGGAATAAATAAAATCCCGATTTGAACAATCAAACCGGGAATAACTTTTAAATAATCGGGTCTGCGCTTCCACAGATTATTGCGTTTTCAGGGAAATATTTATCTATGTGCAATATTTTTTTTAATTATATTTTTTTATAGAACTGCTGCAAAACAGAATGAGTTCATAAAAATATTTGTTATGTATTTTCTTTGTTAATGTTAACAACTTTTGCCTGCGAATGGTTCGGATATGTCTCCCAATCAGGCGTGTACTCATGTGCTTGATTACCCCAAGAAAACCACCCTTTTCTTTGACCTCTGGCAAACAATTCGATTCTGGGTCCCCAACTGCATTTTTCAATAAGATCATATTGTTCATCTGGTTTACGACTATGTTCTCGTTTACGAGAAGATATAATATTTTCCTGACTCCTTCCCGGTTGCAATGTTCTTGCTCCTTTTCCTCTTACTCCAAATAAAATAACCTCTGTTACATTCCTGAAATAAAAACCGACTCCGCATCTGTCAGGTCCTCCATCTTTTCGTATTTTGTACCAAATTAAATTAGTTTTATATATAAACCCCCAATGGGACATTACTTCCAAACCTTCCGCTAAAAGAGCATTTGGCACCCAAAGATATAAATGTGCCGTATCTTCGGCAATGCTTTCAACCGGAAGAGTTTTAATTTCTTTTAAAGTCATTGTGGGATAACGTGTCAAACGTTTATGTTCCGGAGCCATTTTCCCTGTACGATTTTGAAATTGCCAAGGAGGGTCAGCAAGAATGGTTGCAAATTTACAACCATTAGTTTCTTTTAACAAATCATCTGATGCATTCATAATTTTATCCTTTATTTATCTTGCCAATCTGTTATTACATCAGGTCTTATACCAAATACTAAAACAAGACAGCCGCCATTACGTCCTGCATTCAGTCTATACAAAAGTTTGCCCATCCATGTTGTGCTTGCTCCATATTTTTGCTTACAAAATTTAGGTTTACCGTCCTTATCAAGATCTTCTGAGCCGTCCTTTTTCAAAAGGGGAACGGATTCAAACACAGGATTAAGTTTTTCACTGCGCGTTATCAAGACAGCTGCACTGATAATACCGCATTCGTGAAACATGCTGAATGCATATAAATTGCGATCATAAGTTTGATCTTTGCTGTTCCATTCCATATCAAGAGCCACACGACCTTTAACGTAATCAATTTTGTGTCCGTCAATATAGTTTTCTACAATTACTTCAGGTTTTTCAGGAAGTTTATGTTTTTTCAATTTTCCGGAAGGCAATAATTCTTCACTTTGCTCTAAAACTCGTATGACAAGATCTCCTTGGATTCGTGTTTCATACCAACAATGAGGACGCAATAACGAAGAAAATTGTTTTGGGATGGCAGATTCATTACCGCCGGGCATAGCAATATCTTTAATGGAAATTTTGAAAGACAGCAATGATTGTTCTATTTCTCTAAGTTCATCAGGAAATGATGCTTTCATTATTGTTGCAGCGTGTCTATAGCTGTACACATCGTATAATTTCAATACTTTATCATCTATGTTTCTTCGAATTTCATCTTCCGTATCTGAATTTACACCAGGTTTTAAAGATATATCTCATTATTCACGTTAGCATAACCTCATATTCTTTGTTAAGTTAAACATGTTATAAACAATATTCCGGAATTTAACTTAACATAAATAAAAAAAGATGACTACAAAACAAAGATTACCGTTTGTGATTATCTCATATTCGTCGTCCTTTAATTTTATCTTTCATGATAAAAAATAAATGTTTATCATTTTTTTATTTATATTTCTTGATTAGATGGTCAATATCAACAAAAAAAATACTTTAAAAATTAAACTTTTAGAAGAATCCTATATCTTTTTGTCAATATTTATTTTAATATATTCATCTGTTTATAAAGTAATCAAAGTCTAGTTTTTATCTATCCGAAATAAAAAAAATCCCGATTTGAACAATCAAACCGGGAATATTATTATCGAGTAAACCGAATAATTATTTTATTTTTTGAGCAATTTCCAGTCCGGCTCTGAAGCACTCGAGATTTTTTTCGACAATCGCTTCGCCTTTACGTCCGAAAACAGCTTTTACGGCATCTTCGAGTTTTTCAACGGGAAGTCCCAGGAAAGGAGCGGCAGCGCCGAGCATAACCATGTTCATTGAACGGGATGATCCTTTTTCTTTGGCAATGGCATCAGCATTTAAAGCAACATGATTTTTAATCTTTGTAATTTCACTGTTCAAAACTTCTTCTTCCGGATAATCGGGGATATTCACGAAAGTTTTGGTATTTGTAACAATCCAACCGTCATTTCCCAAGAAAGGCATGTAACGCAAAGATTCCATCGGTTCCACCGAAAGAATCAAATCGGCTTTTCCGTCCGGAATCAAATCGGAATAGATTTCTTTATCTGAAATTCTGAGGTGAGACTGGACATCACCGCCTCTTTGAGACATTCCGTGAACTTCTGCTTGCTTCAAAAATAAGTTTTCCTGAACAGCTACATATCCGATAATGGTAGCGATGGAAAGGATACCCTGTCCGCCGACACCGGCTAAGATAATATCTTTTTTCATTGTGTCTCTCCTCTTATTTTCTCTTCTTTTTGGCGTAAACATGGATACACGGTCTTCTCGGAATAATTACGGATACACCGTTATACGCAATTTCTTCTTTGAAAATTTCTACATTTTTTGCATGGTGAAGTTTGAGAGGATTGATAACTCTGATATGTTCTTCTTCAACTCCTACGCCGATACAAATTTGTTCTATTCTTTGGTTAACCTGAGATTCCTGCATACCGGTCATAGCGGTAATATCATTATCGAGAATAACCAAAACGATGTTTGATTTTTTTTGAACCGCATCCAACAAACCGGTAATTCCCGAGTGTCCGAAAGTCGAGTCTCCTATAACTCCGACGGCAGGGAACAATCCGGCTTCGGCTGCTCCGACTGCCATGGTTACGGAAGCTCCCATGTCAACACATGAATTAATGGCGTTAAACGGCGGCAGGAAACCTAGCGTATAACATCCGATATCGGCAAAAACATGTCCTTTTCCGTACTCTTTCAGAGATTCCGTCAAAGCGGCGTAACTGTCTCTGTGAGGACATCCGAGACAGAGAGCGGGCGGACGACCGGCAACGATTTCGGGAATTTCGGCAGAATCGAAAGCTTCCATACCCAAGGCTTTTCTGACCAAAGCGGGATTCAATTCACCGTCTCTCGGCAATGTTCCGTCCAAACGGCCTCTTACGGTCAAACCAAGTCCGAGATAGCCTTTCAACATTTCTTCGACAACCGGCATACCTTCTTCAAGCACCAAAACTTCATCGCATTCAGAAACGATTTTTTCAACGTACTTGCGAGGAAGCGGATATTGACATACTTTTAATACGGGATGTTTGAGATCATCATCCGCAAGATTTTCCATCAAATAATTATAAGCAAGACCGCAGGCAATTATTCCCCTTTTTTTGTTTTCGCCGTCAAAATAAGCATTAAACGGAGAATTTTCGGATTCTTTTACCAAATCGTCCTGAATGGATAAAATATGTTTATAGCGTTTTCTCGCCACGGCGGGAAGCAAAACGAATTGGTTGGGATCGTTCGGCAGACTCAATTTATTTTCAGCCATAACTTCGCTTCTGCTTACTCCGGCTCTGGAGTGAGAAAGACGAGTAGTTACCCTGAAAAGAACGGGAAGTTTATATTTTTCGGAGAGTTCAAAAGCGACTTTCGGCATCTCGTACGCTTCCTGCTGATTTGACGGTTCAAATACAGGCAACATCGTAAATTTACCGTAAAAACGGGAATCCTGCTCATTTTGCGAAGAGTGCATGGACGGGTCATCGGCAACAGCAACGATAATTCCGCCGTTTGCTCCGGTGAGAGCAGAGTTGACAAATGCGTCGGCGGCAACGTTCAAGCCGACATGTTTCATGGTTACAATGGCTCTTTTGCCTGCATAGGACATTCCCAAAGCTTCTTCCATAGCGGTTTTTTCATTGGCTGACCAGGTTCTGTGAATGTTGCGTTCAATTGCTTCCGGGTTCTTCTGAATATATTCAACAATCTCGGTAGAGGGAGTTCCCGGATAGCCGAAAGCTCCTGATAAACCGGCATCAAGGGCGCCCTGGGCAAAAGCTTCATCGCCCAAAAGTAATAATTTCTGCATGGCTTTTTCTCCTTTCGGTTTTATTATTTTCAAAGCAAAAAAACTTGATTACAGTTGATTTGTCTTCATTTTTATTTGTTGCTTTTATCAATCTAAACTTTTTTCTCTTCTCAATTAAGGCAAGTTATTTTTTCTTTTATTTTCAATTCGTTTTTCACGGGATGCCTTTCATTGAAAAACAAGATATTTTTTTGCTTGCTTTTCTTGACAAAATTTATCGGGTAAAATTATTGATTATATTATTTTAAATCATAAACTATATAAAATTAACATTTTACGGTAATTCTTAATCGGAATTAAAGTAAAAAAAAGAGAAATATTTGTCAAAAAAATACGAAAAAGGAGATGCCTATGTCGTATATTTCCAACACGGACAAAGAAAGAAAAATAATGTTAAAAGAAATCGGAGTCGAATCTTTCGAGGAATTGACCGAATATATTCCGAAAGATCTTCGAGTAAAAGGCTTGCTCAATCTCGATAAACCGATGTCCGAACTTGAATTAATCAGAAAGTTTAACGCTCTCGGAAAGAAAAACAAAACGTCTCTTGACGTAAACTCTTTCCTCGGTGGCGGAGTTTATGATCACTTTACGCCTGCTGCGGTTGATCATATTACATTAAGACCTGAATTTCACTCCGCTTACACTCCTTATCAAGCGGAAGTAAGCCAAGGAACTCTGCAATTTATATACGAATTCCAGACCATGATTTGCGAACTTACCGGCATGGAGACAGCAAACGCCGGCATGTATGACGGAGCAACAGCTGCTGCCGAAGCTGTTTTAATGTCAGTTCGTAACTGTAAAAATAAAAAAATGAAAGCAGTCATCGCCGGATCGATTAATCCGGAATATTTGAATGTTATAAAAGTTTATACCGAAGGTGCGGGAATAGAGTTGGATACAGTTCCGCAAAAAAACGGTTTGGTTGATCTTGATTATTTAAAAAAAGCAACAGATGAAAACACGGCATGCGTGCTTCTTCAAACTCCGAATTTTTTCGGAAATACGGAAGATGTTTTTGCGGCAGAAAAAATCGCTCACTCAATTCCCAAGACATTATTTATTGTTTCCTGCAATCCTGTTTCTTTGGCTTTGTTAAATTCACCGGCGGAATTTAAAGCCGATATAGTTACGGGCGAAGGTCAGTCTTTGGGGAATTCTCAAAATTTCGGAGGTCCGTTGTTCGGATTTTTCGCCACATCCTCAAAACTCAGTCGTCAAATGCCGGGACGAATTGCAGGCGGAACCGTTGATCAAGACGGCAAAAGAGCTTACGCTTTAACATTACAGGCAAGAGAACAGCATATAAGAAGAGCAAAAGCAACCTCTAACATTTGTTCGAATCAAAGTTTATGCACTTTGGCAGCGGTAACTCATCTTTCTCTTATGGGTTCCGAAGGTCTCATAGAAGCAGCAACGCAATCAACGACAAAAGCTCATTATTTGGCTCAGAAAATCGCCGCAATCGACGGGTATGAATTGGCTTTCGATGCTCCGTTCTTCAACGAGTTCGTCATGAAAACCCGAAAACCGGTCAAAGAAATAATTGCCGCTCTGAAAGAAAAGAATATTTTCGCCGGCATAGATTTAACCGAAAACGGCTTGAAAGATCATCTTTTAATCGCGGTAACCGAAAAGAAATCAAAAGAACAAATGGATGAGTTCGCAAAAGCTTTGGCGGAGGTATAAAATGTCTAAAACTATTTTTGAAAAACATTCTCCCGGAAGAAGAGGTTATACGCTTCCCGAAAACGATGTGCCGATAAACTTGGATGATTGTATTCCGCAAAAATACAGAAGAAAAGAAAAAATAAGACTTCCCGAAGTAAGCGAACTTGACGTGATGAGACATTTTATCGGTTTAAGTCATAAAAATCATTTCATAGAAAAAGGATTCTATCCTTTAGGCTCCTGCACAATGAAATACAACCCCAAGATTCACGAAACTCTGGCGGCAGACAATAATTTCCGAATGCTCCATCCGAAACAGCCGGAAGAAACGGCTCAGGGAGCTTTAGAAATTCTTTACGAACTGCAAAAAGACCTTTCCGAAATAGGCGGAATGGCAAATGCCACCGTTCAGCCTCTTGCCGGAGCTCAAGGAGAATTTACGGGTTTAAAAATAATTGAAGCCTATCACAGACATAAAGGAAATACCCAAAAAGATACTGTCCTTATTCCCGACTCGGCTCACGGAACCAACCCGGCATCCGCAGCTTTGGCAGGTTATAAAGCGGTAGAAATTCCTTCCGACGCAGAAGGCAAAGTCAATATAAAAAAATTACGGGAAATATGCGACGACAAAGTTGCCGGTTTTATGGTTACCAATCCCAATACATTGGGGCTTTTTGAAAATCAAATCAAGGAAATTTCCGAAATTATTCATTCCGTTGACGGTTTGATTTACATGGACGGCGCCAACATGAACGCTCTTCTGGGGCTGGTTCAACCCGGAAAAATCGGCTTTGATATTCTCCATTACAATCTTCATAAAACCATGTCAACTCCGCATGGAGGAGGCGGTCCCGGCTCAGGTCCCATTGCCGTAAAAGAAGAATTGGTCAAGTTCCTGCCCGTTCCTCTCATCTCCAAAAAAGACGATAAATATTTCTTTGATTACAGTCATAAGGAAACATCTATCGGAAAAGTTCACTCTTTCTTCGGAAATTTTGCGGTAAATCTTCGAGCTTACGCTTATATCAAAACACTCGGAGCTGAAGGAATGCTTGATATTTCAACCAACGCTATCATAAATGCAAATTACGTAAGAGTTAAACTGGCTCCGTATTATGAAGTTCCTTACAACAAACTCTGCATGCACGAGTTTATCGCTTCCGGAAATATTCAAAAGAAAAAATACGGAATTAAAACTTTGGATATCGCTAAAAGACTTCTCGACAAAGGCTATCATGCTCCGACCGTTTATTTCCCGCTTATCGTTCACGAAGCAATGATGATTGAACCCACGGAAACGGAAAGCATGGGAACTTTGGACTGCTTTATCAAAGCAATGATTGAAATTGCCGAAGAATGCGAAAAAAATCCCGAAGTCGTAAAAAATGCTCCTCACAACACTCCCGTAAGACGAGTTGACGATACCAGAGCAGTCAGACAATTGGATACAAAATTTGAATGGAACAGCGAAGAATCTTGCGGAGGAAAATGTTCCTGCAACTGCAATGAATAAAAAGAGAAAATATTAAAGACCGGTTTATCCGGTCTTTTTTTGTTTTAAGGGGACATATTTTTCTATGCCGGACAACCAAAATAAAAGATTTGACATATAAATAAAAATTAGTTTTTGCCTATTTCTGATTTTAAATATCATCAAGAAAAAATCGTTTAATTATTTTAATCGATTTACACATTATTCGGAGTAATTTAATGAAAAATAAAAATATTATCGTTATTTTCCTTTTCGCTTTAATTATAACGGCATGCGGAAAATCAAAAGACATAAAAAAAAATACGCTTAAAACTCAATTTATCAATCTGCCGAAAGGAGAAAATTTTTATTCGGCAATAGACACTCTCAGAATTGAAAATATAAACATTTTAAAAAAAATAATTTCTCTCAAAACAGCCCAAAAAGCAGCAGAAGAAGTTTCCTGTCTGGAAATAACTTCAACCGTCGATTCGGCAAAAATAAAAAAAGCTATTTTTAACGGATTCAACATTAATCTGGAACTTCATGCCGATTCTCTGACGAATAATTTCAATGTCCGTCTCGAAAAAGCAATTCCTCAGGGCGGAAGCATTTATCAAACACTTACCGAATTGGGGATGAAAAATAAAGATGTCGGATTTTATGCTTGGAAAATGGGCGAATATATTGATGCCGGATCAATTAAGCCGGGCGATATTCTCGCAGTTGATTACGTTTTGGACAGTTTAAACGTAAAAAACTTTAAAAATTTTTCTTATAAACCCGATAAATCGGTAATTCATGAATTTGCAATCAAAGGAGAACGAAACTTAGCATACAAAATAATTGAACTTCCTTTCGAATTAAAAAGAAGATTTTTATCGGGAGAAATAACAGCAAAAAATCCGACTTTGGACGGTTCTCTTAAAGCTCTCGGCATCCCTGCCTATATAAGACAGCAGGCAAACAATGCTCTCCAAGCTCAAATTTCATTTTCCACCGATGCACGTCCCGGAGATACTTTTGAAGTATATATAGAAGAAAAATTTATCGACGACGAAAAACAACCGCAAGGTAAAATGCTTTTTGTTCAATACTCCGGCAAATACACCAAAACAAAATCCGCCTATCGTTTTACGGACAAAGAAAAAGCTTCTTCTTTTTCGGGCATGTACACGCCCGGCGGAAAACGTTTGGTCATAAATGCCGTAAGAACTCCTTTGGACAGAATGCACGTAACCTCGCCTTTCGGATACAGAATTCATCCTCTTACCGGACGCAGAAGAATGCACAACGGAATTGACCTCAGAGGAAGTACCGGAACAAATGTTTACGCCATTACAAGCGGTAAAGTAATAAAAGCCGTAAACAGCGGTAACGGTTACGGAAAAGAAGTGAGAATACGCCACGCAAACGGCATGATTTCTCAATACGCTCACTTGAGCAGAATTACGACTCGTCGCGGAAGAAGAGTCAAAAAGGGACAAATAATCGGGAAAGTCGGAAGCACAGGATTCTCCACGGGACCTCACTTGCACTTCGGCTTGAAAAGAGGCGGACGCTGGGTTAATCCCAAAACCAATATAAAAATGGTCGGAGCCAATAAACTTACCGGAAAACGCATGAAACGGTTTAAGATGCAAATGAAAGAGTACAACAGCGAAACGGAAGCAATAAAATCAAATACATCCGGTAACGTTAACAATACGGAAACTTCTTGATCGGAATAAAATACCAATAATTTAAAGGAGAAAAAATGGACAAATTTATTACGGCAACGGTTACCTACATGTCTTATTTCGCTCAAATAACAGCAACCTTTATTATTGCAACAGGTATGATAAAAGCATTAAAAAACTTTTTGAAAAGCCTTTTTTCCCGAGAAAAATCTTACAGGGCAATCAGCGAAACAAGGTTGGAAATAGGACATTCCTTTTCTCTTTGTTTAAGCTTCTTGATCGGAGCCAGTATTTTGAAAACAACCATTGCTCCCTCCTGGAACGATATAGGACAACTGGCTTCCATTATTGCTTTGCGTACAATTATGAACTACTTCCTGACAAAAGATATCAATAAATTGCAGACAAAAGAAGACATGACCTCTTAACCGATATTTTTTGGTAATTAAAACTATAAACAAATACCCCCCCCTTGCTTTAAAAGGCAGGGGGGCTTACATAATACGTTAAAACCGTTTATCATCTTTTCCGAACAAAGTATATGCTTTTTGTCCATCGGTAAAGTTCTCCGATGTATCTTGCGCTTTTAAATTAACAACTCTCAATATCCATACACAAAATAACAATGAAATATTTTTTTCTCCTTTGCTTGAGGATAAATGGTCTGGTGCATAAGCATCAGAGGATAAAATGACTAAATTTTCAGGTAAAAACCTCATCCGCTATTGCTTATAAACAATGTTATGCGGTGCTTTGAGTTTTGGCATTGGATAAAATAAGGCGAGTTCACTTGCGAGTGTAACGAGTACAGTGAAATGAATTGTTATACGCTTCTAAATAACTTATCGATTCTATTAATGAATTTGCTATATGCCACATTAAGACAGGGGGTACTGCATTACCAATTGCTCTATATTTTCTATTATCTGATACTGAATTCAATTTAAAATCATGAGGGAAAGATTGAATATTTGCGGCTTCCCTTGGTGTGAATCGCCTGTATCTTCCGTCAATTTTTAAAACCGGGTCAGTGCTATTTAAACTC
>PDWI01000702.1_pt1 | contig 53906 bp, 45 predicted proteins | sample 1430891 | NCBI WGS metagenome assembly PDWI01 (sample SAMN01162508, study PRJNA174530) | Oral metagenome, whole genome shotgun sequencing project. | biome: Marine environment; feature: Marine mammal; material: Swab sample of the gingival sulcus; isolation source: swab sample of gingival sulcus... | reverse complement strand
TTCAACGAATCATATATTTAAAGATAAAACAATAATTATGATTTCTCATGATATAAGCACTAAAAATTTAGAGTGCTTTGACTATCAAATAAATATAGGGGATGGTGAAATAAAAAGTATTAAAAAGATAGGGAAAAGTCTATAATTCAATGGTTTGTTGATGAGTGTATGTAGTAATATTTTTTGTAAAATACTGTTATACCGAGACCAAAGTCTTAGTGTAGCAGTTTTTATATTTTAACATAATTAAAATGGAGCAAAAAAAAGCCAAATGATAAAGTGAAATCGAGCCAAATGATAAAATAAGTTTGTGATATAGGTAAAACTATGATGCTATTAGAACGGAGAAGATGGTGTTCATGTAGTGCCAATCGGATGTTTGAGGGATTACAAGGTTTCTAGATTTGTCTAGGTCATTATTATTAAGTATTAGTAAAAAATTAAGACGGTGCAAAATCCGTCTTAATTCATGTTCTTGTCATTTGATTGTGACAGGTACATTTCTTTATATGTTCCTCCAAGTTTTATCAGTTCATCGTGGTTACCACTTTCTATAATGTTACCCTTATCAAGTACATATATCATATCTGCATTTTTAATCGTAGATAGTCTATGGGCAATAATTATCGTGGTTCTGCCTTTCTTAAGTTCCTCAATACTTCTCTGTACATACTTTTCTGTCTCAGAGTCTATGTTTGCTGTTGCTTCATCAAGTATTAATATCGCTGGGTTCTTAGCTAGTGCTCTTGCAAAAACAATGAGTTGTTTTTCGCCCTCTGAGAAAGTAGAGCCTTTGTAATCAACTTCAGAGTTTATTCCTTTAGGATGGTTTACGTTAACTATCTCACCGCCAACTCTTTTAAATGCATTGACACAGTCTTCATCACTTATGGTTTTGCTATCCAGTGATATATTGCTTTTGATTGTTCCTTTAAAAAGATACGCATCTTGAAGTACAATCGATATATTCTCCCGAAATCCTTTTATTGAGATATCATTTAAGTTGTTTCCATCAATTAGTATTTCACCATCATCTATCTTGTAGTATCCAAGTATTAGGTTTGCTATAGTGCTTTTACCCGAACCGGTATGACCAACAAATGCTACGGTCTCTTCAGGGTTTATTTTAAATGATACATTTTGTAGAACTCTTTCGCCTTTTTTATATTCAAAATCTACATTTTTAAACTCTATGTTACCGTTTGCTTTATACTCTCTGTACTCATCATATGTGGCTTTCGTATCAAGTAGTTGAAATATATTATTAGCAGCGACATTCGCTTTTTGAATTTCAGATATTCTACTTGCTATTATTCTAGAATACTCAAATATCATTTTTAAATAGAAAATAAAGACGTAAACTTGTCCTAATGGAAGACCCGTTTTATCACCCAAATTACTATAACCGAAGATAAATAATACGATGATTATTACTAGGTTATTCATTGTAAAGGTGAGGTTAAATGCATTGTAGGCATCCAAATGTGTTATATTGACATTTTGCTCATAGATTTCACCATTTATTTTCATAAAATCATTTAGAATATACTCTTCTTTATTAAATGCTTTTATTAAATCGATAGAATGTATATCCTCATTAAGACTAGCGTTAAGTTCACCTATTTTCTTTCTATAAATAGAGTTGAACTTATTCGATTTTATTCTATGATCGCGCATTATTAAGTATAAAAATGGCACACAACTAACGGCTATTAAAAATAAATATATATTGATAAAAGGCATTATTATAAATACGCCTAGCGCAAAAAATATAGCAGTAAAGATATCAAGTATTATGTCATTAAAGAAAGTTCTTATATCACTAGTATCATTAGTTATTCGCGATACGGTTTTACCCACAGGTGTATTATCAAAGTAGGATATAGGTAAATTTTGAACATGTTCAAATATTTCCTCTTGCATATGAAAGACTATGTTATTAGCAAGTTTACTAAAGGATAATTTTGCAAAGAAAGTAATGCCTATAAACACTAGCGAACTAAAGAAGTAAATGGCTATCAGAAAATATATATTGTTCAAATCTGCATTTTGTTTTCCTGCTGTAATACCATTTATTATTTTAGATACTATTTGTGGCGCAATTAATTGGAACGCTGTTGCCATAATAATTAAAATAAGGCTAAAAACTATTTTCTTATTTGCCATTACCATATATTTTAGAAGTCTTCTATTCATAGATTCCTCCTAACTTTTGGTGATTATATTGGTTGCTATACCAACCGTTATCATTGACTAGTTTTTCGTGTACACCTTGTTCCACTATTTTCCCATCATCTAGCACGATAATATTATCGGCGTGCATAATGGCAGAAATTCTGTGTGATACAATGATATTTGTTTTTCCGTTTCGATATTTTTTTATGTTTTCTATTATCTTTTCTTCGGTCTTTGCGTCCAGCGCGCTAAGAGAATCGTCCATAATAAGGATATCTGGGTCTTTTGCAAGGCTTCTTGCGATTGCTATTCTTTGTTTTTGTCCACCAGACAGACTGACGCCCATTTCGCCAGTTAGTGTGTCTATGCCATCTTTAAAAGAGGCTATATCTTTTCTAAGAGATACAATGTCTATTAGTTTATCAATATTAGTATGTGTACCAAGAAGTATATTTTCCTTTATTGTTTTTGAGAAAATAATATTTTCCTGTGGCGTATAACCCATCAGTTCTTTTATACTTTTTGCACTAAAAGATTCAAAGGGGCGGTTGTTGATAAAAATAGAGTTTGGGTTATTTTTATAAAAACAAAGCAGTTGTTTTATAAGAGTGGTCTTTCCAGAACCAACTTTTCCAACGATACCAAGTGTTGACCCTTTTTTTATCTTTAGATTGATATTACTTAGCACGTTTAAATTGTCATACTTAAAAGAAAAGTTTTTAAATTCAATATCCCCATTTTTTACTATTTCTTTATCCTGTCTATCATCAATTATTTCCTTATAGTCTAGCATTGCGTCAATGCGTTTTGAAGCACTTAATGCTTCTGTTGAAGCATTTATATAATGGCCAATTGACATTATTGGCCAAACGAGCATCTGCTCATACAGTATAAATGAAATAAGAGCGCCTATTGTTATCTCGCCTTCCATAACAAATATGGTACCAAAAATTAAGCCGATTGTTACAGATAACAGTTCTAGTGCATCTATACTTGGGCTAAATAATAGTTTTACTCTAGCTAGTGCATAATTTGATTTTCTAAAATACGTTGCCTTTTTAATAAACGCATCATATTCGCTGTCATATTTGCTATATGCTCGAATTAGTTTTACACCACTGACATTCTCTATCATTTTATCATTTAATGCGCCAAATGCTTCCTGACTTTTTCTAGAATGTTCTTCTATTTTTGACTTTAGTCTTTTAACAACGACTGCTACAAATATCAGGGGGATTATCGCTATCATCGTAAGTTTTAGTGATGCATAATATGCCATTGCAGCAATAACGGATACAGAAAATGTAGTGGAGTCAAATGCGCACATGATACCAAAGCCAACAAAACGAGCGATTGCGTTGATGTCATTTGTAGCGTTTGCCATAATCTTACCGGCAGTATTTTTTTCAAAAAAATAAGTGTCCGTATGTAATACCTTGTTCATTATTTTTTCCCTAAGTCGAAATGTCACATTGTCTGACGCTTTAAATATGTAGTAAGACCAATAGTACTGAAAAATGTATCCGACTATCGTATTGACGACTTGTAAACCAAGTAGTACAAGAAGCGATTTCATCGTATAGGCTCTACTGACGATTAAATCGGCTGTTTTACCTATTAGAAAAGGGATTAGTATGATGTTTATATTACTTAGTAGTAAAAAAACGATACCGATGATATATTCTTTTTTATTTTCTTTAAAAAACCAACGTAGTCTTTTGTATATTGAAAACATATACATTCCTTTCAATGAAGATTATTTTATAAAAATACAAGCATAATTATTATAACATACTATTATACTAGAGGCATATTTGATTATATAGTATTAAAATTTTAAAAACCTTCTACTTTATGATATTATATAGAGGTAGCTAACATTGGGATGAATAATTAGAACTCTAGAATTTATTTAACATTGGGGTTTTATAATTACAATAGAAAGAATGAAAATGATAAAGAAATTGATTCGGTTTATATTTATATTTCATAGGATACTATATTTTTTCTTTAAAAAACGAAAAACTGAAAAAAAACTAGCATTTATTTCACGACAGAGTGATGACATTAATATAGATTTTAAATACTTAATTGATGACATTAAAAGTAGATACCCTAATTATGAAATATATGTTTCTTGCAATATGATAAAAAATAAGATATTATATTTTTTTGTAATAATAAAAGATCTATTCCATATTGCTAATTCTTCTTTTGTTGTAACAGATGGCTATTCGTTAGCTATTAGTATTTTTAGTCATAAGGAAGACTTACAAGTTTTACAGATATGGCATACGATGGGTAGCTTGAAGAATTTTGGTTATCAAGCGGCGGATAAAGAAGAAGGCAAGAGCAGTTTAATGATTGATGCATTAAATATGCATGGAAATTATACATATGCCATCTCTTCCTCTACGTATAATAAAAAACAATTTGCCAATAGCTTTGGAATGAGTGAAGAGAAGATTGTACATTTTTTGCTACCTAGAGTTGATTATCTAATGGATGCTAAGGCTAGTCAGAAAGCAAAGGAAAAAATATATTTTAAATATCCTCAATTGAAAGAAAAGCCAAATATTTTATATGCTCCAACATTTCGTAAAGATGAACAAGAGCTTCAAGATCATATTAATGGTTTAATTTCAAATTTTAATTTTGAAAAATATAATTTAATTGTTAGCTTACATCCACTGAGCAAAATAGAAATAAACGATGAACGCATTGTAAATAATAGCGATGGTATCAGTAGCATTGATTTTTTGTTTGTAACAACCTTGATTATTAGTGATTACTCATCCATTGTTTATGAAGCTTTATGCCTTGATATTGATGTTTTTCTTTATGTTTTTGATTTAGAAGATTACGAACAAAAGAGGTCATTGGCAATTGACCTAGATGTCGACTATAAAGGTCATTATTATAAAAATATAAACGATTTGTTACTTGCAATAAATAATCATCAAAAAGACGATCAGTTTATTAATTATTTGAAAGAAAAATATATTCCTAATCGACATGAAGTTACAAAAAGAATAGTTGATTTTATATTTGAAAGGATACAAATGTGATAAAATTTTTTAAAGACGTTAAGAAATATATGCCGTATGCTATATATTCTGCTAAGTCAGAACTTAAGACGGAAGTTGCAAATTCATATTTAAATTGGCTTTGGTGGATACTTGATCCTCTATCATTTATGATTATTTATACTTTTATTGCTAAAATAGTCTTTCAAGCAAGGGGAGAAAAATTCCCTGTATTTGTATTAATAGGTATTATTACTTGGGGATTTTTTAATCGAATGGTTTTAGGGAGCATAAAAATTATTAAAAACAATAGAAATACAGTATCAAAAGTGTATATTCCAAAGTATATTTTACTGTTAAAACAATCATTTGTGTATCTTTTTAAGACGATGATATCATATTCTTTACTTATACTATTAATAGGTCTTTTTAAAGTAAAGATAACATTTTATATGTTATGGGTTATTCCCTTGTTTATTGTTTTTTACGTCATCACTTTTGGTTTTTCATTATATTTAATGCACTGGGGAGTTTATATTGATGATTTGTTTAACTTGACAACAATTATATTAAAGCTAATGTTCTATTTATCTGGAATTTTTTATAATTTGAGGATAATAGAGATAAATTGGCTATTTAAGATGATATTGATTAATGCTAACCCTGCTGCGTTTATGATTGATCAGTTTCGAAACGTTTTATTAAGAGGGGAAAATCCAAACATTATCATGCTTATCATTTGGTTTTTAATAGGGATAAAATACTGTATTTTAGGAATTGGATTAATTCAAGAACACGAAAATACGTATGCGAAGGTAATATAATATGAGTGAAACAGCAATTAAGGTAAGTAATTTAACAATTACATATAAAGGTATTAATCGAGTTTCTTTAAAGAAGGCATTATTAAAAGGCGAAATACCAAAGTCGAATGAGTTCGTGGCGCTAGAAGATATTAGTTTTGAAATTGATGAAGGGAAGATCTTGGGGATTATTGGGCCAAATGGTTCTGGGAAGAGTACTCTGTTGAAAGCAATAGCTGGAATATTTTCTCCAGATGAAGGTCATATTGATCTTTATAACAATACGGTTTCATTACAAGCTATAGGCGTTGGCTTTCAACAAAAACTAAGTGGTATTGAGAATATATATTTGTCTGGTCTATTACTTGGGTTTTCAGAACAGGAAATCAGTGCAAAAATGGATTCTATCATTGAGTTCGCAAACATTGGTAAGTTTATCCACAAACCAGTTAACACCTATTCATCTGGTATGAAATCAAAGCTAGCTTTTTCGATAACCGCTTTATTAGAAACGGACGTCATGCTTATAGATGAGATTTTAAGTGTTGGTGATTCTAAATTTAAGAAAAAGAGTTACAATAAGATGAAAGAATTGATATTAGATGATACGAAAACAGTAATAATAGTATCTCATAATATGCAGAACTTAAAAGAATTATGCGATGAAGTTCTATGGATAGAAGAAGGTAAAATGATAATGCAAGGCGATCCATCGGCTGTTATAGATGAATATTTAGGTAAACAAGCTAAATAGATTTAGTCTGAATTGACACGAAAACAAGCTATAAATTGAAAAACTAATGAGAAACATCATATTGAAGGTGAAGAAGATTTATAGAGTTGAAATATAGCCTACATGTTAAAGTGTTATATTTGGTGACAAAAAATACTTTTAAAGAGTGGGGTATGTTTATAGGAGTTTGGATATTATAAAAATGAGCTATTAATTTTTAGAAACTAATAGCTCATTAATATTTGTACATAAATTATGTTACAATCTTTTACTTTTCTTTTTAATTTATAATTTTGTAATAGTGAATTAGTTAAAGACTTTTTTAGCCTCAACTATTATTTCTTCTAATGCGGATATATCAATAAATTTATTTTTATTATATTTTCTTCTATATTTAAGATAGTTCCTCATCTCTTTTTTGTAGCCTTTATAGTCCTTATTCTTATAATACTTTTCTATTTTCCGTATTCGTTTTTTATTATAGAATTTTTTAAGCTTTAATAAATCCACGGTCATTAAATATATATTCCAAGTGTCATGAATTACTTTTGTAACATTATTAGCTTTGGTTACTATTCTAATATAATCATCCCATGATTTTTGAATATTAGTTAATTGTTTTATAGTTTCGTCATTCATATAATCATTAAATGGCACTGATGTATCAACCATTTCTGAAAACACTATAGTTGCTTTGCTCTTTACTTTTTCTATATCTTTATTAACTATTAGTGGAGAAATCATAAATCTATGATTTATATGTTCATCATTAATATCAACATCTGTAAAATATATATTCTTTTTCTTAGATTTTTTAAACGTTGAAAAGCCGATTTTGAATCGTTCTTCGTTATACAAATCTTCTATTTTGTTAAAAAACGTGAGTCTTTTATTATATTTGTGCAAAATTTTTCTATAGTTTGAGTGTCTAACAAAAAACATAAAAATTTTTAATAATAATACCGGGATAAATCTTGAAAATTTACATGATCTTAAACGCTTTTGGCTTCCTTTTAGTATGGTTTTTGCTAATTTTAAATTTTTTCTTTTTACTTTATTTGGAAATTTAGATATGGGTTTAATTTTAATGAAAATTCCATAATTATTGTGTTCAAAAAGCTCTTTAATGTTAATTAACGTGGTTTCATTATTAAAATATCTTATACTTAAGTCTTTTGCCTTTTTATTATTTAATATGTATTCTACCGATCTTTTGTTGTTATCAGATGAATTTACAATCTCTATAAGGCGCTCAATATCACCATCAGTCATGGCTATAGTTAAATGATAAAAACGACTTGGAAACATATGCTTTTCATAGATATATCTACCTATTTTTCCAGTTAAAGTATATTTCATGTTATTTTGTCTACAAATATCGTCTATTTCTATTAATAAATCTTTTAAAATTTTTTCTCTAGTTACTGCCATTCTTTAATTACCAATTACCCTTTTATAAACTTTTTAAGAATCAACCAGTGTATAGGCGTTTATCCCAAAAAGATCATTTATTTCTTTCCAAAGGAATCCGTTCCTACTTTTATTTATTGCCATATAAGCTTTTGATTTTGCCTGCTCATATTTACCTAATCGATATAAAGCATATGCTTCATATCCTAATAACTCACCATCTTCACCAAAAATATCAATTTGTTTTCTAGTTTCAGATAATAGGTTTTTAATTTGTCTTTTATTTGATGCTCTTCTTTTCATTCTCCAAAGCTTTGCTCTAGCATAATCAACTAACACGGTTTCGTATTGTTTGTTATTTTCTAACAATTTACTAACTTTTTTTGAACTGTTTTCGTCATATATAGCTATGGATATTTTTTTACAGAACTCAACCATTTCAAATACTTGATTTAGCTTCGAATTAATCTCTTTATTTGAATCTGATATCATTTCTAATATATAGGTGATAGTATAATATTTTCCAGTAAGGACTTTTGTCATTAAAGCCAAGTATAAATAATCATCGGATACAGGTATCAAAATTCTATCTTTTTTCACCAGGTCATCAGATTGAGCTTTATAAAAATATTTAAAATAAGTATTCAATTCATCAAATTTTCTGTTTTTAAGCAAATCATAAAGATGATTAATATCGACATTTGATTTATCTATATTCTGTTTTGCTTTTAACGCTCTGGTTTTAGCAATTTCCTTCATGAATAAGTTCTTTTTAAGCAAGGCATTTGCACGTATTCGCTTATTTTTTTCGTATACTTTTATAAGTTTTTCTCTGTCCATTAGAGGCATGTATAAATTCGTGTACTTTTCGAAAGGCACATTTAAGTTTTTGCTTGTATTGTGAGTTATTTTACCGGAGCCATCTGGTACGTACATCCAGCTATCACCATAAGCTATTCTTGCAACTTTCTCTTGTTTATTAGGTACAGGGAACAACCTTTTTTCGAATAATTCTAATCTAGGTTCTGCGAGTAAATCTTTATCGTAGATTAATGTTCTGATGCCCCACCGCATACAGTATTGATTACTGTTTTCTTCAGTAGTTTTTGTGAGTTTGTCAAGCAGTTCGTTTAACACTCTTTTTTTTCCTAGAATTTTACTTTTAAGATAATATTTTTTATATAACTTTGGATCGTAATCTTTGTTTTCTTCTAAAATATTTTTGCCAACTACAAAATATGGAGAAAGAAGTTCAGCATAAACTTTTAGATGCCTCCTGTGTTCCCATTTTTCCTCCTCTAGCAATGGGAGGGGGTCCATTATGAAAAATTCAATTAGCTGGCCACATGCTTTGCCACACAAAAGCTGTGATTTTAACATAACAGTAGATGTTCGATCTACATACCTGCCAACGGGATTATCATAATATTTGTCTGTATTTTCAAGGCATACAAAATTTCTGTTCTCTGGTGTATTGTTTTTCATTACTTCTACAAGTTTTTCCCAATTATTTCTTGTAATATATAAATCTATGTCATCATCCCAAGGCAAAAAACCACCATTTCTTATTGCCCCTAGCGCTGTACCTCCCGCAAGGTAATAAGTAATACTATGTTGTCTACAAATATCGTCTACTTCTTTTAAAAGTGTGTATAGTTTACGTTGTAATTTGTTCAAAAAAATCTCCTAAATAATAAAGTTGTTTGTTAAAAGTAACAATCAAAAACATGTTGGTTATCTAACTAGTTTTGCCCAATCGGTAAGCTTTTCAAAGCCTACACCTTTGTGCATATATATAGCTGATTCAATGTAATAGAATGAAAAAACGTCCTTACCTTCATCTAATAACTGTTTAGAAATGCTTGCAAGAATCCCTTTTGAGTAGCCATTTCTTCTATATTTTACATTTGTTATAACACCACCAATTACGGCTAATTCAGGTATTTCCGCATAAGTTGCAGCATGTGCGATTATTTCCCTATTATCGTCATTTCTTAAAACATAATTTCTTCCAAAGTTAGTAGTCATTCTTTCACTATATTGCTTGTATAGTAGGTCATAACCATATGGTTTTCCAATTTTTTCATCGTCAGCGACCATTTTAACGATGTCGCTTAATTCGCTTAAATCAACTTGGTAAGCTTTTGTATTAGGTTCGAATGTTAATGATTTTAATTGACCTATAATTCCAAATTCTTGTCTGTAGTCTTTAAAATGTTCTGCTAATCTGTCTATGACTTCTTTTACCCCCAATATTATTGGTGGATTTTTTTCTTTTAGCAATAGACTTACTTCATTAATGTCTAAATCTAACTCTTTACTATAAACTTGAATACCTTTATAATATTCACTAATTAGAGCGGTAATTTTTTTATTATCATCGTATTGAATCCATACTTGAAAATCGTCGTTATCATCTAAACTATATTTAATAATATCTATATAAATATATAAACATTTACCATAATCTTTGCCGATGTAGTTTTTAATTAAATCTTTGTCCTTGTTTTTTGCTTTTATTAACATTTGTTCTCCTTAATTTTTATGATGCATCAAAGAATATTTTATCCAATACCTTTCTGCTCGTATCTTTACCGTCTAAATAGTTATACTTCTTGTTAAATCTATTGTATTTTTCTTCATACTCTTTCCAATATTCATCGGGATTTTTTATATAAAAATAGAGTTCCTCTTGAGTTTTTGATATTGGACCGGGAAGTTCGTCTAGGTCCATATAGAAATCCCTCATCTTATTCTTATAATCGTCGAAGTCATACATAAAAAATAACATTGGTCTCTTTAAGTTTGCATAATCAACAAATACACTTGAATAATCGGTTAATATCATATCACTTATTATAAACAAATCATTGATGTCTTGATAAGTAGATACATTATATATAAAACCGCTATATTTTTTTAAATCTATTTTATTGGAAATTAAATAATGTGTTCTGAATAAAATGATATATTCATCAGAAAACTTTTCGTATAAGTCATCAAAATTGATCGCTAAATTATATATATAACCGATGCTAGACTTATGCTGATTATCTCTCCACGTTGGGGCATATAGTATTATTTTTTTGTCCTTTGGCAGTGATAGTTTTTCCTTAATCTTTTCAATATCCTCAAGATTATATTTAAATAGACTATCGTTTCTAGGGTAGCCTAATTCAATTATATTTACGGTATCTTTTATTTTAAAAGCACTTTTCAGTTTTTCTGTAGTGAATTTTGATGGAGATACTAAATAAGAATATCGTTCAGCATCTAATACGTGTTTTTTTGTCCAAACTTTGGTATCGTTTAATACATGTTGTCCATCTACTTTAATGTCTGCTCCTAATCTCTTTAAAGGAGTACCATGCCAACACTGAACATATACTTGGTTTTTTTTAGGTTTTAAATAATTAATTAGTCGGGAACATGTAAACCAATATTTGGCTTTTGCATAAGCTTTTTTATATTCCATACTATTATATTTAACAATTTTCGTATTTTTATTTTTTTCTAAAAATTTATATTTATCGGGTTTTTTAAAGCACCAAATGAAATTATAATTATCAAATTTTTTATTCTGTAGCATTTCTAAATATAAAGCTTTAGGATTATCGGAATATGAGCGACCATTAAAAGACTCGAATATACAAGTCTTTTCATCTACCGTTGTTTTTTTTGTAATGCGACTATATTTCAAATTTTGAAAAAAAAATTTTGTTTTCAGCATACCATTTCTTGCTAGTTTATTTCTTTTTGCTATCCACAACAGTGGGGCCTTTACTTTTTTTCTCATATTTTCATCCTTTATAGGTTTGTTAGTAGTTCTAGTCCAAATAAGGTTTTTAATAAAAACAGTAACACTAAAATTATAACATATTAAATAAATTCTTTCTAGTCTTCTGGTTTAATTATGAGAATCAAAGCCTTCAGAGCTTTTGTGAATAAAAACTATTTTGAAAGTAAGAAAAAGCAGTTTTAGATCTAGTAACAAAGAATAATTTTGTATATAGATTAAATCAAGCCGAATTTTTTCATAAGGCGTCGAGTTGTGCTTCCCATAAATTTGAGAATAACCTGTTAATCCCGCTTTGACTTTTAGTTTTAAATCAAATTCTGAAATAGACTTACAATATTTGTCGTGATTTTCAATGCATTCAGGGCGTGGACCTACCAAACTCATATCACCAATTAGAATATTGAACAGTTGAGGTATTTCATCGAAACGAATTTGACGAATTGCCTTGCCAACTCGAGTGATACGCTTATCGTTTTTTAATGTGACTTTTGAATGATTAGCGCTATTGTATTCCATTTTCATACTTCTAAATTTATATATCTTAAATATTTTTTTATTTTTAGTATATCTTTTTTGAACAAATAATATATCGCCACCATCTTCTATCTTTATTGCTATTGCTATAATAATTATTATCGGAGATAATAGTATTAGTGCAATGAGCGATATGAGTATGTCCATGGTTCTTTTTACAATTGCTTCTATGGTTGAAATGGTTTCATTATTTATTTTAATTGCCGATAGTTTATATATATTAATGTTTCTAAACCCATTCATTAATATGTCTGAAATTTTTTCAGTGACAATAACATCAATGGAATTTCTATAGCAATACTTTATTATATAATTCCTATTAGAAGATTTTAGATCATATAGGAAAATCAAGTCATAGTCATGTAATGTCTCAATGGTTAATTCAGAAATATTAATGGAATCTTTGAACTCATATACCTCAGGGTTATCATTGAATTCTTTAATAATTTTTTTAAGGTTTGGTTTATATTCCTCATGGATGATTAAAACACTTTGTTTTTTAACAAAATTATAGTATATCTTTTTAGTTATAGTAGTTATTACTACAATAATTATAATGTCTATTATAGTCATTATTAATAAAAGCTCTGGCGAAAGCAGACGAGCTTTATATAACGAAATCTGAAAATATGTAAGTAGATTTGTAAATATTATGGAAAGTATACGAGATATTATTATGCTGTTAATGTTATTATATCGAAATCGTTCATTGACAAATATAATATGAAAGATGATAAATTGAACAATATATATGGCACTTATCAATAGAGAACCTTTTATTCTGAAAAAAAGCTTTAGTTCGTAACGAAAAAATTTAATCCAAAAAAAAGCAAAAATTGCCACAAGTAAAAAAGCTAAAAGCATATTAAAAAGTATAATTATCGATTCATATTGTCTTTTTTCTCCCATGTCTTCTTCCTTCTAACCACACAAGATATTATAACATTATGTATCAATAAATGTCAAAATCTTTAAATACGGTTTTTGTTATAAAGTCAACTAATGTCACTTCATATGTTAAAATCAAAGTATACCTAAACAGAATAATTTTATGGTAGAATCACTTATCTATAATTTGTTTTTCTTCTCAAGATACTGACTATATTCATTAAAGTCTGTCGTTTCTTTATCGAGTTCAATGAAATTGTCGTCTATTGTCCTGTTATCAAATGAAGATTTATTATATGATGCATAGACTTGCCAACCTATGCATTCCTTGATAACACCTTTTATAAAGAGTTTCTTTACCCGAGTAACATGTTTTTTGAATAGGGAACCATCATAAATTTTTATTGCAACAATCGATTGATTATTTCCAAAAAAGTCAATTTCCCCGATATTTAATGATTCATTTATTATTTTTTGAATGCCAGTATCCGTGTAGTACGTATCCCCATATAAGAAACAAATATTATCTTCTATTAATTCTTCTGTAAATCTATCTATTTCAAGTTCGTTGTTTTTAGGTTCGTATCTTAGGGCGCCTTTTCTGTCATATCCAGCATCATGAGATGTTATGATAATATCCGATTTGTCATCATATTTTTTTATAAGTCTTATCGTTCTATCAAGTAGTGTTTCCCCATTTATTGTAAGGAGATGCTTTGGTAAGTTGTCTGGACTAGACCATCTTGTTTCCTTGCCATCTGCCATTATAATATATTTCATACATTCTCCAATTATTTTATAACGTTATGCCTTCTATAAAAATTACCTAATTCCTTATTTCTTTGACCACCCCATAACTGTATCATATTTGCGCCAGATGAGTTGTTGGCTTCAATTACTGAAATTTCACCATCTGGTTTAACTATTATATCCCACGCTATAAAGTTAAAATAGGGTAGTTTATTTGATAAAATTAACATTTTTTGCTTTATCATATACCAGTTGGGTATTGTAACACCTTCAATTTGAGCATTAGAATCAGGATGAACGTCATATGTTTTCATTGTCCTTAGTGATTTTGCTGCGCTAAGAGTACCGGTTTCAATATCTATCTTAGCAACTAGTGCGCCCCTACTGCAGTTATCGACAGGAATTGTTTCACTAGTTCCTATCCTCTGAAGTGCAAAGAGCGCCTTAAATTGATTGTTATCCTCTTTTATTGTAATCAGCCTTATCGTATTATATGTTTTATCATACATATTTCTAGAGTAGCGATGTTGTTCGGCAACTCTTGTTAAGATCCAGTTATCTCTATTCTTTAAATAACTTAAAATAAACTCTTTTGTCTGTTCTTTTCCATCAACATAGTATGTCCCATCCAAGCAATTGATAATAGAAACATCTTTACCTCTACCATTATCGATTGGCTTTATAAATATAGATTTTTCATTCTTTAACATATTAAGTAAATCTTTATAATCCAATGCATTGTCATCGAAACCATATATGTTGTCCTTTTGTTTTACTGCTACAATCTTTGGTGTATCGATATAATGCTTTATGATTTCATAACAAGCGAGCTTATTGTTTAACAAGAAATCATATGGTTTGTTTATAAATCGAGATTTATGCCAATCTAGTTCAGATAAATAGTCGCGTTTATCATTGGTTTTAAAATCAAACAGTATATACTGGTCTGCTAAAAAGCCACCAAAAATATTTGCTTTTATTTTAGTAAAGATTGACGGATTTAAATAATTTTTTGCAAACACTATTCTTTTAAAATAGATTAAAATTAATCGTACAGTTTTTTTCATTATTATTCCTCTTTTAATAAGTTAATTATTAGTGATGTAATGTTATCAGTTGAGTTACCTAAGTTCGGTAATAAAAATTTGTTTTTGTATTTTGTTAGTTCTTCTTTCGGATATATACCGTTCTCTATTTTTTCCACTAAATCATGAGCATTTCGAAAACAAAGACGTGGACATTCATCTTCTATTTTCATATTTAGTCCATTGTATTTGATATAATCATTATAGTCAGGCAAGTAGTAATACGTCTTCAGGTCTATTGTTGCTGCTTCAAGTGCAATAGCAGAGTAGTCTGTGATTAGATAATCGGACACTGACATAATAACCTCTGTGCTTACCTTATCGCAAGTTAAGTAGCTGTCAACATTATATTTAAGCTTTGATTCGGGATGAACTTTTACAATTAGTTTATAGTTAGATGAAGTTAGGTTTTTTATTTCTTTTTCGCAGTCAAACTCATATCCTCTTCTAAAGGTGGGAGCATATAGTACTATTTTTTCTCCCTTTAATTTGGGATATAAATCAAAAAAAATTTTCCTGTTCCTATCTTTATTTGCAATGAGTCTATCAATTCGAGGTAGCCCATAATTGCGTAGCTTTGATTTATCTACATTAAACGATTGGCAATAATACTCATCCCAATACGTTGATCCCGCTATAATATAGTCATAGTTTCTATGCATATCTAGTAAGATAGCTGGTTTTTCCTTTCTGCCTGATGGTTTTCCAAGCGTTTGATAACCTGACTGTTTCACTTTACCAATAGAATGCCACATTTGTATTACTTTAAAGTCTTTGTCTTTTATAACAGATACCGATGGCCAGTATGAGTCGAGTACGCAAACCTTGCATTTTGCAAGTAGCACTACACTTTTAAAGCTATAGTAAACTAGTTTAAACTTTGATAGGAAACTACCATCGTACTTAAAAAAAAGCTCCTCAGACTTAACATCTTTTAAATTCTCTTTTATCATGGAGTAATCATCACTTAATGTGTTGCTCTTTTTACTAAGAAATATGACTAAGTTTTGTTTTTTTATTTTTTTTCTCATTCTTTTGTATAAAAAATTTATAAGTTTTTTATATGTTGTTATTACTATTTCCATTGCCTACCCAATTTATATACTAAATTTATCCATTGCTATTATAACACATTTGCTTTTATGGTAAAGCGTTGTTCCGTACGAATTTTACATATGGACAGCAATTTATAAAAAATGTTCAATTTAGATTGGAAGCAGTATGTAAAAAGCACATCATCCGAATAATAATTCTTTATGTTTTCTTATAAGCAAAAGCCAAAGAGGAATTTGTTTCTCAAATAGATAAAAATAGCACTTTGTTTATAATTTTGTAGAATTTTGTGGTTGAGATTTTTAGCTCTTTATTTTATAATTTAATTGAAGTTTTTGTTATGGAGAATATTTATGAAAAAAATTATAACATATGGAACTTTTGATTTGCTACATTATGGGCACATAAGTCTTTTGGAGAGAGCAAAGCGTTTAGGGGATTATTTAATTGTTTGTCTTTCTACAGATGATTTTAATCGATATGAAAAAGGCAAAGAGAGTTATTTTAAATATGAAGAGAGAAAGCGAATTCTTGAAGCGGTAAAGTATGTAGATGAGATCATTCCAGAAGAATCATGGGAACAAAAGAAAACGGACATACACAAGTATGGTATAGATGTTTTTGTTATTGGAGATGATTGGGCTGGTAAATTTGACTATTTAAAAGAAGAAGGTTGCGATGTAGTATATTTATCTAGGACGAAGGAGATTAGTACTACACAGATTAAAAATGATCTGAAATTTAAATGATTGTTTTAATTTTCCTATTCTTATTTGTTAAGGTGTTTAAATTAATAATTTAATCACTTTTTTATATTTGTTATAAAATGCACAGTATGTGTAAAAAAACAAAGGTATTATTGTGTTATAATTAACAAAAGATATTTAAGAGGTTATCATAAAATGAGCATAATAAAAAAACTAAAAAAAGAAGGCCAAATCATAAGATTTGTAATACAGGGTTATACGAGATATAACGCGTCAAGGTGGGTCAGACACAATTTGTTAAAAGAAGACGATAAGCATTCTAAAAATTATAGAAAGCTAGCATATAAAAATGGGTTTTTTGCCGATTCGGCGCAGCATTATGGACTAAAAAACAAAGCTCAGATAAGGGCTTCTAAATTTATAAAAGATATCGATTGTGTGGAAATGTTGCCGTTTAACACGTCGTTTAATAAGTGGGTGGGCAGTCATATAATGACAAGAAATATCCTTAATGACTATAAAGATATTATTCCTGAGGTCTTGGTTAGTATTGTAAAAAGAGATTATGAGATGCTAATTACATATAAAGCGGATAGTAATAGAGTAATCACAAAAGATGAATTTGTTACGCTCATAAAAGAACAAGGCCCCTTTTTGTTAAGGCCGCTATTTTACCAAAATTATGAGATGAAAGAGACGTTTTTTGTTGATGATACGTTTGATTTTAATCTTCTTAGTGAGAACCGTTTCAATGAATATGTACTGATTAAGCCTTTTAAAGAAGATGGAATTTCAACAGCACAAGTTGATGTATATGTTGCTAGTGATATCAATGAACTGCTTCAGTTTTCATATAGAGAATATGATGAAGAAAGTGGCGTTTACATAGAAAAAGATGTTGATATCAAAACGGGTAGCACTATGGATGGTTGCGTTGTACTTGAACAAGATATTTGTAAAACAATAGAAGAGTACGCATATGCATTTTCAGAAAGACTACCAATACTTACGTTTTTTAAAATTCGCTTTGATGTTGATAGTAATCATGTAATGCTCGATAGCATTATCACAAAACCGACGCTACCGAAATATGCTTTTTCAGACAAATTAAATGATTATTTGATTGAAAAATCAAAGAATAAAAAAGATAGGATAAATAAATATAAGAAAAGTTATTTTAATGCGTTAAGAAAAGTCATGGGGAAAAAACTAATAATGGCGTTTTCTAGAAAAGGCACAAGGTTTTTTATGCAGAAACTTTGGTTACAATCGATAAAGGATGATTTTCATAATAACGGCGATGTGCGTTTTAATAAAAAATTATGGGCGTGGAGAAGAGGCTTTTTGTCATTCCGAATTCATCAATACGAGTTAACGAATGACAATTACAAAGATTTTTTATCCGATTATGACTATATGTGGTTAAATAGAATTAATGGGAATTATCAAATATATTTAAATGATAAAGCTACGTTTAGATACTTCTTGAGTGATTACAAAGAGTTGTTGCCTAAGTATTATTTTCTTTTATATAAAGGTGTGGGTGGTACTGTTGTCTATGGTATGCCAGACTATTTAGAAAGTAATAATCAATTAGATATCAATCATATCATTTCTCTGCTAAAGAAAGAAAAAATGTTAGCTTTAAAGCGTTCATCTGGGCTACATGGCAAAGGATTTTATCGACTTGAGTATAAGGAGGAAAACTTCTTTATTAATGGGGCGATGATAGATGAGAAAGACTTAATTCATAAGATAATGAATTTACAACACAACTATATTGTTACAGAGTATCTAGTTATGATACCGGAACTTAGAAGGATATACCCTGATTCAGCTAATACTTTAAGAATGGTCGTTGTCAATGATACAACTAATAATCCAGTGATAAAACAGTGCTATATGAGAATCGGTTCTTCTAAGAGTAATTATACTGATAATATCGCGTTTGGTGGGATAGTTGTTGATGTTGATTTAGAGGATGGAAGTTATGAAGAAGGTGAAATTCTTGTAAATCACTTTTATGTAAAGTGTAAGACTCACCCAGATACTAAAGTGGAAATTAAAGGATATATACCTAATTGGGATGGTGTTTGTTCAAAAATATTAGAGGTGGCTAAGGCCATTCCAGAAATGGAATATATGGGCTTTGATGTTGTCATTTCAGATACAGGTTTAAAGATACTTGAAATAAATATTTATCCAGATCTTCATAAAGTGTCAAATTTTAGTGATGACATGAGCGATTATTTTAAAAAGAAGATTGAAATAAAAAAACACAATTATTTGTAGGAGGGGACCATGAAAGTTGCTATACTTGGAGCGGGCAATGCCGGATGTGCAATTGCTGCTGATTTATCGCTAAAAGGTCAAGAAGTAACTTTAATCAAGACTTCTAATAGTATTCATGATAAATATTTCAAACACTTACAAGAAAATAATGGGAACATAAGACTGTTAGAAAATGGGGCGCCCAAAGAAACGAAAATAGAGATGGTAACCAAAGATATCCAAAAGGTTTCAGAAGCGAAAGTAATTATTATATGTGTTCAGACGAAGTATCATGAAAATTTAATTAAACGGTTACATTCGCATTTAAAAGATGGGCAAATAATCATGGTAAATCCAGGGTATTTATCTACCGCTTATTTTCTAAAACATTCTTTTGATAAAGATATTGTTGTAGTGGAAACAACCAGTTCGTTTATCGATGCTAGATTAGATGAAGAACATGAGCTTGGGCTTGTAAAGGTTGGATTTAGAAATGTTCGCAATATGGTGGGTGTTTACCCCATTTCAAAACTGCCGGAAACAAAAAGGATTTTGGCAGCGTTTGATTACAATTTTCATTACATGAGCACCGTTGAAATAGCATTACACAATCCAAATATGATTGTGCATACAGTAGGCGCTATCATGAGCATACCTAGAATAGAAAACACGAGGGGCGAATACTATATGTACTCAGAAGTCTGGACCCCTAGTGTATGGAATATTTTAGAAAAGCTGGATTTAGAAAAAATGAATGTTTTGGAAACATTAAAGTATGAACCAATCTCCTATGTTGAAGCATGTAAATTTAGAAATACATTGGATGATACACGAGATGCAAAAGAGATATTCTTTTGGTATGCCAATATGCCAACGAGAGCAAAAGGTCCTAAAAAAGTTGATTCAAGATATATATCTGAAGACGTAGCGGAAGGCCTTGTTCTGCTTGAAACACTAGGTACGTATTTAGAAGTAAAAACGCCAGTTTGTACTTCTCTAATAGAGATTGCATCAGCGGCAATAGGAAGGGATCTTAGAGCCGAGGGAAGAACCATTCAAAGGCTTGGAATGAATAATATTAAAATGATTATTGAACATACTTAAATGGAGTTTGAAAGTAGGTATTATGAGAATAGCAATTATTACGGATGTATATCAACCAAATGAAAATGGCGATTCAGAAACAATATCTAGACTAGAAGAAGAATTTATTGAAAGGCTTATGGTTTATAAAGTATATTCCATTGGTGACGCTAATAACAATGATAATAATCATGTGTTTTTTAAGTTTTCAAACCTCAGATTGTATGATAAATTCAACTTTTCTTTTCTTTTATATAACAAGTTTAAGAAAGAACTTGACAAGTATAAACCAGATATTATTCATATAATGTCAGAGAGTCAGCTCGGACTTTTTTCAGCAAAATATGCGATTGAAAATAGGATACCGTATATTGCTTCTTTTACTATTGATTTAAATGACTATCCAAAAGAGATTTCTCGCAGCTATATAAAAGAAATACATAAATATGCATTTGTCAACCTTGCGTCGTCCAATTATGCTATTGAGCAATTAAGATCCATTGGGATTATTCATAGTGTCAAATGGAATAATGGAATTGATACGCTTTTTTATAAGCCGAAAAAGGATAAGCAGTTTTCAGAAATCAAGAAAATACTATATGTTGGCGATATAAATAAAAAATACAATATGCAAATGCTCCTAAATATAGCTTATGAATTAAATAAGCAACACTATAATTATTCTTTTGAAATAATTGGAAGTGGTGTTTTGCTTAAAAAACTTCAAAGTAAAAATGTAAAAAATGTACTATGTTCCCCTCATTTATATGAAGAAGCAATGGTAAAAAAGTATCGAGAAGCAGATGTATTTATCTTTGCGGCTAAGAGTTCAACATATAATGATTCTGTCTTAAAATCGATGGCTTCCGGTGTGCCGGTTATCGCTTCATATGTTGGTGGGATAAAGGACGACCTTATTAATGGTTTTAATGGATATGCTATAAAGAAAAATGATCCTATGGAGTTTGTGGTAGGCATTAAGAATTTGTTTTCTGACAGAGATATTTACATAGATATGTGTAGAAATGCTAGGACTCACACGCTCGGTAAAAGTTGGAAAATTGCCACAGATGAGCTTATCAATTATTACACTGAAGCCACGAAAGGAAAATAATATATATTCAAAAGATATGTAATAATTAGTTGGTATTAAGAATTTTCATAATATATAAAAGATAGTAGAAAAATTTATAATGTTTTATTTCAATTTTTATAGGTTTTGTAGTAGAATTGTTCATAAGAAATCTTTTTTGTTTAATATGAATTTTTCTTACAATTATAATTTGGAAAATTTCCTTAATGACCGAATGTTTTAGATAGTTTTTTATTGGATATTGGTGATATTGTAAGGTTTGTCTAAAAACTATCAGTGCAACTAATGGATAGATATTCGTCTAAGAGAATATTTTAATGAAAGTACAAAAATGTAACTTGCGGAGGTTTTTATGAAAGGTATCATTTTAGCTGGTGGAAATGGCACTAGGTTATATCCCACCACAAAAATTATTTCTAAGCAGTTAATACCTGTTTATGATAAGCCAATGATATACTATCCGTTATCTACTCTTATGATGGCTGGAATCACAGAAATCTTAATTATAACGATGGAAAACAATCTAAAAGAGTATAAAAAATTGTTTGGAGATGGATCTGACCTAGGGCTTAGGATTTCTTATAAAATTCAAGAGAAACCAAGAGGTATTGCAGATGCATTTTTAATTGGCGAAGATTTTATTGGTGATAGTTCTGTGTGCCTCATTTTAGGTGACAATATTTTATATGGGAATAAGGTTACCGACATGCTAAGTAGGGGCTATTTACTACAAAATGGGGCGTTGATATATGCGTACTATGTAAATAATCCTAGTGATTTTGGCGTTATAGAATTTGATAAAAATAATAATATATTATCTATAGAAGAAAAACCAACATCTCCAAAATCTAACTATGCGATACCTGGAATATACTTTTATGACAATAAAGTTGTTAACTATGCAAAAGAAGTTACCCCATCGGATAGAGGCGAACTGGAAATAGGAGATATCAATAAGAAGTATTTAGAAAATGGAAATTTGAAAGTGGAAGTTTTAGGTCGTGGTATGGCATGGCTTGATACGGGGACCTATGAGGGTCTACTAGAAGCTACCAATTTTATTCACACGATACAAAAAAGAGCAGGACTTTATATTGCTTGTCTTGAAGAAATTGCTTATAAAAAAGGATATATAAACAAAGATAAATTACTGGAACTGGCTAAAAAATTAGAAACAACTGATTATGGTAAATATTTAAAACGAATTGCACAGGAAGCTAGATAAGAGGGAGTGTAATGAAAAATATTTTAGTTACAGGTGGCGCTGGTTTTATAGGGTCAAATTTTGTTAAATATATCTTACGTAAAGACAAGTATAGAATTATAAATTTAGATTTATTAACATATGCAGGAAATCTTGATAATTTAAAAGATATTGAGAAAAATAAAAACTATACTTTTATCAGAGGTAATATCTGTGATAGAACTTTAGTAGAGGACATATTTAAATCTTATAATATTGATACTTTGGTAAACTTTGCTGCAGAGAGTCATGTGGATACAAGTATTGATAATCCTGAGATATTTATAAAAACGAATGTAATGGGCACACAAATTTTGCTCGACGTTTCAAAAAAATATTGGAAGCTAAATCCGAATGATAAATATTCTAAAGAATATAGAGCGGGAGTGAAGTTTTTACAAATATCAACTGATGAAGTTTATGGCTCTTTGGGTAGTGAAGGATTGTTTACAGAAGAGAGTTTGATCAGGCCAAATAGTCCTTATTCTGCGTCAAAAGCAGCTGCTGATATGATTGTTATGTCATATTATAAAACATTCGGATTGCCAGTAAATATTACGAGATGTTCCAATAATTATGGGCCATATCAATTTCCCGAAAAACTAATACCACTTATGATTTACAATGCGATTAATGATAAGAAATTACCAGTTTATGGTGATGGTATGAATATAAGAGATTGGCTTCATGTTAGCGATCATTGTGATGCCATTTTTACAGTTTTAAAAAAAGGAAAAACTGGAGAAATTTACAATGTTGGGGGAAATAACGAGAGAACAAATATAGAGATTGTTAAGTTAATTCTTAAGGCGTTCAATAAGAACGATGAATTAATAGAATTTGTAAAAGATAGACCGGGTCATGATAGACGGTATGCTATCGATAATACTAAAATAAAAAATGAATTAGGATGGAACCCTAATATCTCTTTTGAGCAGGGGGTTGTTGATACAATAAACTGGTATAATACCAATTCCAATTGGTTCATTAATATAAAAAAACGATAAAAAGATGAACAGTATAGTAAAAATATTTTCTTCCTTGGGCGGACAACTTAGGTTTAAGCATGGCAATTATATTAATTTCTAAATATATTTATATAGATGATATAATGAAAGGAGTATAAAAGTATTAGTCAAAATAAAACTATAAAGGTTAGGAGAAAAATGTCAAAATTGAAAGAAAAATCTAATTTTAATGAAACGATAAGCGTTATCGTTCCTGTATATAATGCAGAAAACTATTTAGAAGAGTGTTTAGATAGTATTATAAATCAAACATACACAAATCTGGAAATTATATTAATTGATGATGGTTCTACTGATAATTCAGCTACTATTTGTGATAACTACGCGCTCAAAGATAACCGAATAAAAGTAATTCATAAAACAAATGGGGGATTATCAGATGCTAGAAATGATGGAATAGCAAATTCTACCTCCGATTACATAACTTGGGTAGATAATGATGACTTAGTAAAGGCAGATTATGTCGAAATTCTTTTTAAAGCGTTAAAAGAAAATGATGCTGATATGTCCGTTTGCAAACATCAAAGATTTAAAACGAAACCAACGATTACAGATGAACCATATTCAATAAGTATTTTATCTAGTGACGAGGTGTTAGAAAAATTTGGTGGTGTTAACTCTGAACTGGGTGTAATGGTTTGGGGAAAAATGTATAAAAGAAGCCAAGTTGCAAAGTTTAAATTTCGAAGTGATGGAACAGATGATTTAGGAACAACGTATAAGTATTTTGATAGTGCAAACAAAATATGTTTTATAAATAAAGTACTTTATTATTATCGAAACTTACCGAATAGCCTTTGCAAACGAGAAAGCATAACTAATAAAAAGTTAAACGATATAGAAGAACTTGCTGTTTTTTTAAAAGGAAAAAAATTAAGTAATCCATATGTTTTAAAAATTCACTTTTACATTATTTTCAAAATGAGGAAAATGGGACTTACAGATAATAAAGATATGGATTTAGACGCATTAAGAGAAAGATATTTAAAAGCTTTGGTAATACATAAGAGTGAATTGCCGTCAGAAACAATGACGGAGTATTTGCTTACATTTTTATCATGGCATGAATCTTATGACATTGAGAATTGATTTATATATAAATTGATGTAAGGTCAATATCGTTAGCACAAGTATAGGAGAAACTTCATGATTATTGGTAATGGAATGATGGCCAAAGCAATGAAAGATCTAGATCAAAAGGATTTATTAATATTTGCATCAGGTGTTTCAAATTCTTTGGAAGTAGATAAAAAAAAATATGAGAGAGAATATAATTTGCTTTGTGAAAACATAGAAAAATATCCTGATAAAAAATTAATTTATTTTTCTACTGCCAGTATTTATGACGAATCGAAATCTAATAGTGAGTATGTAAAATTTAAAAGAAAGATAGAACAATTAATAAAATCAACGGTTTCTAATTATATCATTTTTAGAGTGGGAAATGTTATTGCCAAAGGTGGAAACACCAATTCATTAATAAATTTTTTAAAGAATTCCATTGAGAGTAGATATGAGTTTGATCTGTATTTTGATGCCACTAGATTTTTTGTGGATATAGATGATGTGTTTCTCTTTGTTAAGTTAAATCACAATCGTTTTCATAATGAAATTGTCGATTTGTATTATCCTTATGCATACTCTGTTTTAGAAGTTTTAAATGTTATTGAAGAATTATTTGAGAAAAAGGCAAATTATAGATTGATAAGATCTAATTCTAGATATACTCAAGATATACCAGAGTATTTAACGATATTTTTTAATACGATTACACCAAAACAATATATATATAACGCCTTAAAAAAGAATGTTTTGTAATGGGTGTTTTACGTTACTCATTACAGGCATTTTATGATTTTATTATTATTTAGTAATCAATCATTGTGTTCGTTGAAAAAAACAGCTAAATATGATATAATTCTTTTCAGTGGAGTTATTATTAAAAAATAATAGTCGAGTAGAACGTATTGAGATGATATTGAACTGTTTACAAATGACTATAAATATTGGGTTATTAACAAAAGTATTTAATTGATTATTAAGGAAGTTCGATTATCGAACTTTTTTAGTTTATGTGAGGAAATTATGTATAAAAAAGAACTAGAGTTTATGAAGAAGGCAGCACTTGAAGGTGCACAAGAGATATTGGATGTTTACTATAACGAAGATTTTGATGTTGATTATAAGGAAGATAATACGCCTTTAACAATCGCAGATAAGAGATCGAATGATGTTATCGTAAGGATTTTAAAGGATGAGTTTAAGGACTACGCAATTTTATCTGAGGAAAGCGAAGATGATGGTAGTCGGTTTAAGGCTGAATATGTGTGGATCATTGATCCACTTGATGGGACGCGAGAATTTGTAAAAAAGAATGATGAATTTACCATAAATATTGCACTTATAAAAGGTGAAGAAGTTGTCGTAGGACTTGTCTATTGTCCTGTTATCAAAGAAATGTATTATGCAATAAAGGGCGAAGGTGCATTTTTTGAGTATGAAGGAGATATACAAAGACTAAAGGTCAAAGAAAAAACAGATAAACTTGAAGTGATTAGAACGCATACAACAGTAAAAAAAGAGTTGCTCAATTTGTTTGAATCGCCAAGAATTAGTGTGATAAGAAAAATGGGAGGAGCTAGAAAGGCAGGATATATAGCAAGAGGACTAGCAGATATTCACTACTCATATGGTATTACCATGGAGTGGGATGTTGCACCAATGGATCTTATCATAACGGAAGCAGGTGGTGTTTTTAGACAACTTGATGGAACGGTTATGAAATACAATCGAAAAGATAACATGAATAGAAAGGGTTTTTATATTCTTAATTCAGAGAGAAATTTACTTATATAGAGGTGTAAATGATTAGTTATAGTAATAGAAATGAAATCGAAACAGAATTTAAATGGGATTTAAGTTCACTATATAAAAATGATGAGGCTTTTTTAAATGACCTTAATCTACTTGACTCTTTTTGCGATGAAGTTTGTAAGTATAAGGGGGTACTTACCGATTCAAAAGAGAATTTATTTCGCGCGATAGAAGCATCGTTACAATTAAGCAGGCTATCTCATAATGTGTATGTATATGCTCATTTGAATAGTGATCTAGATCTAAAAGACAGCAAGTATCAAACATATCAAAACATGGTTAAATCAAAGTTAGTTGATATATCGAGTAAACTGTCATTTTTTGAACCAGAGCTTCTTAAAAGTGATGAAAACAAGATTATAGAATATACTAAAGAGTACCAAGATGGTAAGTATATGATGTATATTGATGATATTTTAAGATTCAAACCATATGTGCTTAGCGAAGCAGAAGAGAAGATTATTTCTAACTTAGGAGAAGTAACATCTGCTCCAGCATCCATTTTTAGCATGTTAAATAATGCAGACATGACGTTTGGCACAATTAAAGATTCTGATGGAAATGAGGTGGAACTTACTCATGGCAACTATGTGCTGTTTTTGGAATCGAAAGACGCAGACGTAAGAAAAATGGCATTTGATAAAATGTATGATGCTTTTAAAAACCATACAAACACGTTAGCTGAGATATTATCTACTGAAGTTAAAAAACGCGTTGGTTTAGCAAAAATAAGAGGATATAATAGTGCTATGGATATGGCGCTATTTAGCAACAATATACCAACCCAGATATATGATAAATTGATTGAAAAAGTGAACAAATCGCTTCCTAAAATTCATAAGTATAATAAAATGAGAAAAAAGATTTTGGGACTTGAAACACTGCATATGTATGACATGTACGTTCCCTTAATTAAAGACTATGAATATAAGGTTACCTATGACCAAGCTAAAGAACATATTGTAAATGCGCTCTCTATAATGGGAGAAGATTATATCAAACAGTTGGATAGAGCATTTAATGAAAACTGGATTGATCTATATGAAACGCCTGGGAAGAGAAGCGGCGCATACTCTTCTGGTTCTTATGATAGCAATCCATATATCCTTATGAATTGGCAAAACAACGTTAATAATATGTTTACTCTAGCACATGAACTTGGTCATTCTATGCACACGTATTATTCATCTAAGAGCCAGGATTATGTTTATTCATCGTATTCAATTTTTCTTGCTGAAATTGCATCAACGTTTAATGAGAGTGTATTAAATAATTATTTATTAAATAAAGAAACGGATGTGAATAGGAGATTATATTTATTAAATCATTTTATAGATACCATTAGAGGAACTATTTTTAGGCAGACGATGTTTGCGGAGTTTGAGAGAGATATTCATAGAGTAGTAGAAGATGGTGGTTCACTCACTTCAGAGACATTAAGCAATATGTACTACGATTTAGTGAAAAAATATTTTGGTGATGATGTTGAAATTGATGATAAAATAAGGTATGAGTGGAGTAGAATACCACACTTCTACTATAATTTCTACGTTTTCCAATATGCTACTGGATTAAGTGCAGCTTTAAGTTTATCAAAGCGAGTGATAGAGGGTAAGGAAAAAGCATTAGACAACTATTTTTCATTCTTAAAAGCGGGCTCTTCTAAATATCCTACAGAAGTGTTAAAAAATGCAGGTGTTGATATGCTCAAGGGTGATGTAATAGACGATGCTTTAAAAGTGTTTGATGAAATGGTGGATGAATTTAATAAGCTTATCTGATTTGAAAGGTTAAACAATAATGATAGGATTTTATGATTATACGGTGATATTAACATATATGAGCTTAGCTTCATCAATAATAGGTATGATGTTTGCAATAGCTGGGCACTATAGAATAGCAATTACGTGTCTTGCACTGTCAGGACTTTTGGATATGTTTGATGGAAAGGTTGCTAGAACGAAGAAAAACAGAACGAAAGATGAAAAGATGTACGGTGTACAAATAGATTCTTTAGCGGATGTTGTTTCTTTTGGTGTGTTTCCAGCAATGCTTTGTTATTTAATAGGCATGAGGGGCTATTTTGCTATTGCAGTGATCGTTTTTTATGTCATTGCAGCTCTTATAAGATTGGCGTTTTTTAATGTGTTAGAGATTAACAGACAGATGAGTGAAGATGGGGCAAATAAGTTTTATCATGGACTACCAGTGACATCAATTGCTATCATACTGCCAATAGTCTTTCTCCTTAATTTTGTCTTAACAAAAACTGCCTTTTATTTTGTCATAATGTTGACAATGCTTGCTACAGGAATTGCTTTTATCGTTGATTTTAAGTTTAAAAAACCGACGAATAAACAATTAGCTATTCTAGTGCTTATAGTATGTATAGTTTTGATAATAAGTTGGTGGTATAAGAAGTATGTGATTATTCATCCGCCACTGTATTAGGAAAAGGTTTTGTATGGGTGTTAAAGATAGACAAGGAAATTTTATAAAACAAAACGAATCGCAGGATAAGTTCCTGCGAAATTTGTATGAAACAACTTTTGGTAGGGGAATATTACAAATTTTAATCAAACCGTTTGTTTCAAAAATGGCGGGGTTTATTTTAAATACTAGGTTCTCATCAATTGCGATAAAAAAGTTTGTAAAGAACAATAACATTGATATGAATGAATATGAAAACAAATCATTTACATCATATAATGATTTTTTTGTTAGAAAAATTAAAGATGGTAAACGCCCCATTGATATGAACGATGGTCATTTTATATCCCCTTGTGATAGCAAGCTATCGGTGTATAGAATTCATTCAGATGGTAAATTTAATATAAAAGATACAGACTATACCTTTTACGAACTGACTAGAAGTAAAGAATTAGAAACCGAATTTTTAGGAGGATATTTACTAGTATTTAGATTATCTGTAGAGGACTACCACAGGTATTGTTATGTTGATGGTGGAGATAAAACGGATAATGTCATATTAAATGGTTTTTTTCATACCGTCAATCCTATCGCCAATGATAATATGCCAATCTATAAAGAAAATCAAAGAGAGTATTCGTTATTACATAGTAAGCATTTTGATAGTATACTTATGATGGAAGTTGGTGCCATGATGGTGGGAAAGATCGTTAATTATCATGGAAGTCGAAGTGTAAAACGAGGAATGGAAAAGGGAAGGTTTGAATTTGGCGGGTCTACGGTAATACTGGCGGTAAAGAAAGATATCATATTAGTAGATTCGGATATTTTAGACAATTCAGCAAATGGTTTTGAAACCAAGGTTAGACTGGGTGAAAAAATCGCAATTAGAATATAAAATCAATTATTTATCATTATTTAAATTAAAAAATAAAAAACAGAACAAAATCATTGACTAAGAATAGGTATTCCTATATACTATTTTTGTGAGCGCCCATATAGGGTGCCCATCTAGTGAAGATTTACTTTTGGTGGGAATCCTATCGTGGGATAACCACCATTTCTTTTAGGGGGATTTTAATGGGAACAAAGTATATTTTTGTTACAGGAGGAGTAGTTTCTTCATTAGGGAAGGGAATAACAGCAGCTTCACTAGGTAGACTTCTTAAATCAAGAGGCTATAAAGTTGCTATGCAAAAATTTGATCCGTATATCAATGTGGATCCAGGAACAATGAGTCCTTATCAACACGGTGAAGTTTTTGTTACAGATGATGGCGCTGAGACAGACTTAGATTTAGGTCATTATGAGCGTTTTGTAGATGAAAATTTAAACATATATAGCAATGTAACAACGGGTAAAGTATACCAATACGTACTAGATAAGGAAAGAGAAGGTGCATATTTAGGTTCTACTGTTCAAGTAATTCCCCATATAACTGATGAAATAAAAAGAAGAATAAAAATTCTTGGTAATGAAGCAGATATCGTTATTACTGAAATTGGAGGAACCGTTGGTGATATAGAGTCTTTGCCATTCTTAGAAGCTATTCGGCAGATGAAATATGATGAGGGTGAGGATAATATAATGTATATTCATGTGACATTAATTCCTTTCTTGCATAAAGCCGGTGAACTGAAAACGAAACCAACTCAACACTCTGTAAAAGAACTAAGAGGAATTGGGATACAACCAAATGTTATCATATGCAGGTCTCCAATGCCGCTTTCAAACGAATTAAAGGATAAAATCGCATTATTTTGTAATGTTGATAGTAGTGATGTGTTTAACAACTTAGATGCTGAATCTTTATATGAAGTTCCAATAATGCTTGAAAATGAGGGACTTGCAAAAAAAACGTGCAGTATTTTAAAACTGAAATGTATGGAACCTGATTTATCCGAATGGAAGGGAATCGTTAATCTAGATAAAAACAGAAACAAGAATGTCAAGGTTGCGATTGTCGGGAAATACGTCGAGCTAAAAGACGCTTATATTTCGGTATATGAGTCTCTTGAACATGCTGGTATGCATTTGGGTGCAAAGATAGATATTCAATGGATATCAAGTGAAGAATTGAATAAAGATAATGTTGATAACATGTTAGGAGATAGTGATGCAATCGTTATTCCTGGTGGTTTTGGAGATAGAGGAATAGAGGGGAAAATATTAGCTAGCAAATATGCCAGAGAGAAAAAGGTACCCATGTTAGGACTATGTCTTGGAATGCAAATTGCATCAATTGAATTTGCCAGAAATGTAGTAGGACTTGAAAACGCTAATTCTCAAGAATTCAATCAATTTTCAGAACATAAAATAATTCATATAATGGAAGATCAAAAATATATTGAAGAAATGGGTGGCACAATGAGACTAGGTTCTTATGAGTGTAATGTAGTGAAAGGGACAAAAACCCATGAGCTTTATAAGATGACCAAGATTTCAGAAAGACATAGGCATAGATATGAATTTAATAATGAATATCGAGAGAAGTTTATAGAACATGGTTTTGTGATAAGTGGTGTATCTCCAGACAATAAGCTTGTAGAAATCATAGAATTAAAAGACCATCCTTTCTATATTGCTTGTCAATTTCATCCAGAATTTAAATCAAGACCAAATAGACCACACCCATTGTTCTATGGTCTGGTTAAAGCAGCAATAAAATAATTTTAACATAGTAAATAACTTATATAATACTTCTAGTGTAAATAGGAAAATTAATCTGTTTACAAAGGGAGTATTTTTTATGGACAGAAAGTTTAGAATAAGTAAAAAGCAACGTTTGAAATTATAAAATATTTTTTGATGTAAAAGCATAATTATAGTATGTATTAAAATGACATATACTATATTTTGTATGTCGCAAAAGCATTCAAATATTAGGGTTTGATAAAATTTTATAGATGTGATAGAATGGCTAGTAATCGGAGGATTATATGAGAAAAGTGTTAAGCGTATTACTCGTTTTTTTAGTAATATTTAGTTTTTATCCATCCCAATCACATTCTCAGTCACTAGCAGTGAAGACAGATTATTTGAATGTAAGAAATGGAGTATGGGGACGCGTAATAGGACTTATAAAAGAAGATCAAGAATTTGACGTTTTGGGGTCATCAAAAGATTTTAATGGAAAAAAATGGTATAAGATTAAATATGGTTCAACCATTGGATGGGTTCATTCAAACTATGTGAAGTTATCTAGCAATCATATAGCAAAGGGAACCTACACAGTAACTGTAACAGACCTAAGGGCTAGAAGTGGTCCGTCAACCAGTTACAGGGTGAAGGGATCCTTATCAAAGGGGAAAACCTATAAATACTACGAACAACGAGGTAATTGGTTAAAGCTAAAGTATAATAATGGATATGTGTGGGCACATGCAGGATATGGTTCTAAAAAAAGAAACAATGATAATCATAGGAATATGAAAAAAAATAAAGAAAGAATAAAAATTAAAAAATCTGATATTGCTAATTATGCGAAATTTATTAAGGTACCAATTGATATCAATGATTTTGCAGAGTTTCAATTAGACAGGTCAGTGGTATGGAGAGATGGTGGCATATGGAAAGATGCTACATTAAGTGAAATTAAGTCTGAAATGAATCCTTCAAACATTTCTTTATTCAATGAAACCATTGATTCTGGTTCAAAATATAATGTGTTAATTAATACCAATATACTGAATGTTAGAAGTGGACCAAGTATAAATAATGATATTATATCGAGAGTATATAGAGGTCAAAAGTATAAGGTTATTGATCGTGATGGCGTATGGAGAAAGATAACGCTTGGCGGTGGTAAAGGATGGATACATTCTAATTATATTAAACCTGTTGATTTAAAGTCTAAAACGGTAAAATTACAAGAACATATCTTGGTATTGCCAAATGAATTGTTTTTAAGAAAAGGACCGGGGACAAATTACAAAGCGATTGATGTGCTTAATAAAGGAGAGATTTATCCAGTATTAAATGAAACGGATAAATGGATTAAAATAAAAACGAAAGAGACAGAAGGTTGGGTTAGTTCGTCGTATGTTGAATTAACTCAAGGAGTGAATCGTGACATGTATCAGTTTTTAGATTTAAAAGGTTCTACTGATATATCAGAAGAAGAGTTAAATAGCGTTCTGTCAGATAAGGGAATCCTTGATTCAAAAGGAAGTGCGTTCATAAAAGCTAGCAAAATGTATAATGTAAACGAGATGTATCTGGTTTCACATGCGCTGCTTGAAACGGGTAATGGTACAAGTACGCTTGCAAAAGGCTGTGATTATACTAATTCAGATGGTGAAACAGTAACCGTTTATAATATGTACGGTATTGGTGCGTATGACTCTGATCCTATAGCATGTGGAAAGAAATATGCTTATAAACAAGGATGGACAACTCCTGAAAAAGCAATCATAGGTGGCGCCAAATGGATATCGGAAAATTATATAAATACTGACCATGAACAGAACACGTTGTATAAGATGAGATGGAATTATGAAACGAGAGATCATCAATATGCAACGGATGTTGGATGGGCCAGAAAACAAGTGAATAGAATATCTGATTTTTATAAAAAGATAAGTGGTTATAAGCTTAAATTTGAGATTCCAATATTTGATTAATTGGTCTAAAAAAGAATTAATTTAGCCGTGTTAAACAGAAATGTTTGACACGGTTTTTTACTATGATAGTCCTATTATATATAGTTGTCATATACCGTAGGTGTGGTTGAAAAGAAGCAATCGCGACATCGTTATCTAACGGATAGGAGTTTATGATAAGTGAGGCAAGATATTGGTACTCTAATTTTTTTATTTTATACTTGACTAATGGTCATTTTTATCCTATACTATATTTCAGAAAATGACTAACGGTCATGAATGGGAGGTGGTATGAATACTATTCAAAAGATAGAAGAGAAAAAAAGCTTAAAAAGAAAGCGGATTGTAGAGTCTGCGCTTGAACTATATTTAACACCAAATAGCGAAGAGCCAAGTGTTGATCAAATAACAAAAAAAGCAAATATTGCCAAAGGTACTTTTTACTTATATTTCCCTGATAAGTCAAAGCTAGAGGAAAGACTTGTTATAACTCTTGCAAACAGACTTATAACAGATGCTGTTAATAAAGTTGAGACGATGGATAATTTAGAACCAATAGAGCGAGTGATAAAATTTGCTGACACCATCATAGATTATTTTTATGAGAGAAGGGCTTTATTAGAGTTTGTACAAAAAAAGTTATCTTGGGGATTTTACAAGCAGATTAGTTTGAATGATGAGCATTTTAAAGAAGCTAAGTTAGGTATAGACTTATTATGCAATAGATTTATAGATGAATTTGGTTCTACGACATTTTCTAAAAAAGAATTGATGCAAGTAATATTCATTATAATAGAAATGGTTAATGGAGTTGCTTATAATTCAATCATTAATAACGAAGTTGTTACAATAGAAGAGATTAAACCAACATTAAATAAATGCATTAGAGGTATATTAAACCAATAAAAAAATATAAAGAAAGAAGATGAAAAAATGAAATCACCACATTATGTTAAATTTGGTCATTTTGTTGCAGAAAAGAAGTTAATAATACTTGTTGTTGCCATTATTTTATTAATACCGTCAATTTTTGGTTTTATTGGGACTAGGATTAATTATGATTTATTAACTTATCTGCCAGAAGACCTAGAATCGACAAAGGGACAAAAAATTTTAGATGAAACATTTCATAACGCAGCGACATCAATGCTAATTATAGAGAATCCAGAGCCTTCAGAAATCCTTAGGTTAAAGGACAAGATTTCTTCGATTAAAAGCGTTGATTCCGTTATATGGAGAGATGATATATTAGATGTTACTGTTCCCAAGATGATGTTGCCAGATGAATTAAAAGATGCTTTTTATAATGGAAATACTACTATTTTGTTTATTAAATTTTCGAATTCCGCATCATCTGATGAGACAATGAATGCTATTGATGAAATTCGAAAAGTTGCAAAGAAGGAAGCGTGGTTGTCTGGTATTAGTGCTTTAGTAAAAGATACGAAAGACCTTATTTCAACGGAAACACCGATATATGTAGGAATTGCAGTTCTACTGAGTTTTATCGTTCTTTGTTTTACGACAGAATCAATACTAATTGCCATTTTATTTTTATTTAATATTTTGTTTGCCATTTTATATAATATGGGAACCAATTATTTCTTAGGAGAGATATCTTACTTGACTAAATCAATAGCTGCAGTTCTTCAGCTTGCAGTAACGATGGATTATTCCATTTTCTTATATCATAGGTATGAGGAAGAGAGAAATAAATATGACAATCATATTGACGCTATGGCGATAGCGATTTCTCAGACAATTTCTGCAATAACGGGTAGTTCGTTTACAACAATTGCTGGATTTTTAGCGCTATTAGCTATGCAGCTTACCCTTGGTAAGGATATTGGTATTGTTATGGCGAAGGGTGTTATATTCGGCCTTATAACGGCGGTGACTATATTACCGGGTCTCATATTAATATTTGAAAAACCATTGCAGAGGTTTAAACATAGAATATTTTTGCCAAAGTTTGGTGGAACGGCGGCATTTGTAACCAAGCATCATGTTTTGCTATTAATAGTAACGGTTCTTTTATTAATACCAGCGGTATATGGTTCTATAAATACGAATGTTTATTATAATCTAGATAGATCACTACCTAGAGATTTACCATCTATTGTCTCTAATAACAAATTAAAAAATGATTATGATATGGCGTCAACTCATTTTCTACTCATTGATAAGGATTTAGAGCAAAAAGACGTAGGGGCCATGATTGATGAAATAAATAAAATAGAAGGTGTTAATTCTGTTTTGGCCTTTGAGTCTTTGGTTGATTCTACAGTACCTAAGGAGTTTTTACCTGATGAATTAATTGAAATTTTTGAAAAAGGTGATCATCAGCTAATTATCGTTCAATCGTTAAACAATGTTGCGACAAAAGAAGTGGCAGAAGAAATTGATATGATTACAAAAGTATCAAAAAAATATGATTCGAATAGTCTTTTGACGGGAGAGTCCGTTTTAACAAAAGATTTAACAACTAGTGCAGATAGAGACTTCAAAGTTGTCAATCTACTTTCAATTTTACTCGTTTTAATCATAGTAGCTTTTGTATTTAAATCGATATCAATACCGATATTATTAATAACGGCGATAGAACTTGCAATACTTGTAAACATGGCAATTCCATTTTACATTAATCAGACAATTCCTTTTGTTGCATCGATTATAATAGGAACGATACAACTGGGATCGACAATAGATTATTCAATTTTATTGACGTCAAGATATTTAGAGGAATTACATCAAGAACAGGATAAGTATGTTGCTATGCAAACGACTGTAAAAGGCACAGCAAGAAGTATTGTTACATCGGCATTATCATTTATGGCGGCTACTGTAGGTGTGGGTATTTACTCAAATATGGAAATCGTGTCGGTGATATGTCTTATGATGGCGAGAGGAGCACTTATAAGTATGCTAGTAATATTATTACTACTACCGTCTATACTGTTATTTTTCCAGCCATTAATCATTCGAACTACTAAAGGTATGAAGTTTTTATATAAGGAAAACAATTAATATCAAGGAGGATATGATGAATCAAATTAGAAGAGTGTTAGCTGTTTTACTTTTAATATGTGTTATAACAATGCCGTTTTCTTACTCATTAGCAGATAATGAGAATAAAGTTACAAAAGATGAAACGGTATTTGTTCGATTACATTCTGATGGAACGATAAACGAAATGATAGTATCGGTTCATATTCACAATAGCAATAACAAACCTATTGATGTGCTTGATAAAACAAATCTTAAGGACATCAAAAACTTAAAAGGTGATGAAAAAGTCATAATGGAAGGGGATAGCATTCACTGGAAATCTGACAAGTCTGATATATATTATCAGGGAAAAAGTGATAAAGAACTTCCAATTAGTGCTAACATAGAGTATAAATTAAATGGTAAAAAAATAAAAGCGGATGACTTAATTGGCAAAAGTGGTGAATTAGAAATCAAAATAATAATGAATAATAAGGATAAAAGAAAAGTTAAAGTAAACGGAAAAGATACGGAACTGTTTGCTCCTTATTCTGTTGCTACAGTATTACTATTTCATTCTGATTCAATATCAAATATAGAAGCGAAAGGAACAAAAACGGTAGAATATGGTGATAAAGTAGCGGTAAGTACAGTTATGTTTCCAGGGCTTCAAGATAATATAGGGAATATACTTAACGATTTAGGTATCAACGGGAATGAATATATAAAAGACGAATTAATACTTAAAGCAAAAATAAATGATTATAAAAAATCTACTATCGATTTAGCAATTACTAATGAAATGCCAGAACTTGGAAAAATAGATGGTACAAGCAATGCTGATGATATCAAAGATGCTTTAGATAAGTTGCAGAGCAATTCTTTAAAATTAGTTGAAGGGAGCTCAAAACTTACTCAAGGCATGAGTGAATTTTCCAACAAGATACCTAGTTTGATATCTGGTATCGGTTCGCTTCAGGAAGGAACTCAAAAATTAGTAAGTGGTAGCAGAACGATTAGTTCAACGTTTGCGGAAATAATAAATGGCTCTTTAAAATTAAAAAATGGTTCGAAAGAGCTAGAAAATGGAGCAAAAACAGTGGCAGAAGGCACAAAAACGCTTAGTTACAATATGGGTTTATTTAATTCTAAAGTTGGTGCTTTAAATGGAATGGAAGATAAAGTAAATGACGTTGCAAGCAAAGCTAATATGCTTAACGATGGAGTGAATAGCGCTATAAATAAATACAAAGAGATTCAACATGTTACCGGTGATTTAGAAGATGGTGTAATAAAATCACATAATGGTATATCACAAATTAAAGGTGGAATGGAAGAGTACCGAGGTGGCGTGGAACGAGTTGTTGGTGGACTAGATGAATTATCTTCATCGCTAGAAAAACTACCTAATATGTTTACAGAGTTATCAAATAAAATGGAAGTGTTAAATAATGGAAATGCTAACTTAAGTTCAGCTTTAAGTAATCTGTTAAATGGTATTCAAGACCTGAGCACGAAGAGTGCAACATTGAATGGTGCAGCCAATAAAGCTAATGAGGATGCATCAAACCTATCAGGCGCTTCACAAAATTTAAACTCTTTATTACAAAACGCCTCAGCGTCTTTAAGTGGTGCAAAAGATAACGTAAATAATGCCATTTCAGCGAATCAAAATACTAGCTCTTCTATAGAAGAATTAAAAGCACATTTAAATAATATTGGAGATGCAGAAGCATTATCAATACTAAAAAAAATAGAATCAAGTGAAGCGGAAGAAAGATCTTATTTAGAAAACGCTCACTCAGCTAGTGCAAACTTTGATTCCGCTATCAATGCTATAGAATCATATAATACTAACGCAGTTTCAGTTGCAAATGAAATACTTGCAGTCAGCGCTTCTCAAGTAGAGCTACAGAAAGGCTATAATAGTTTAGGAAACGCTGTTACCGAGATAAGCAATGCTGCTAGTGAACTAAGTTCAGGTAGCAACCAATTATATTCAAAAATTTCTACTATACCGGATTCTATGAATAAACTATCATCATCTACTAAAAAATTAAGGGATGGTTCTCACGGCTTGTTGAAACCATTAGATGAAAAGAATGGAAAATTATATAATGCAGTGGTTCAATTAGAAAATGGATTAGGTCAACTGTCTTATGGTATGAGTGAATTTAAAAAAGGAATAGACACTTTTTCAGCTCAAGCAATGGACCCGATATCTGGTGGTATTAATAAATTGTCTTCGGGTCTAAATGATTTTGCTACTAGTGACGAGATTTCAGCACTGGGATCTCTTCCAGCAAAAGTTAGTGAACTAAATAAGGGTTCGAAAAAGCTGGCAAAGGGCAGTGAAGCGCTACTCAATGGAATAAGTGGTATTGAACAAGGAAATTCAAATCTTTATAGTGGTTTAAATAAAATTAATGAAGAAGGTGTTATTCCTCTAGGGAGTGCTATTAATAAATTAAATAATGGTGTATCGATGTTAAATGACAAAACTGGTATAATAGAAGGTGCAGTAGGCGAATTGAGTAAAGGTTCTAGCGAACTAAACATTGGAATGGAAAAATTCAAAAAAGAGGGAATTGATGTTATGAAATCAAGTGTTAATAAAAAGCTTGATGGAGCAGAAAATCTGAAAGGAATATTAGAAGCATTAAAAGATATGTCAAAAGAAGACAGAAGTTTTAGTGGTGCTAGTGCTGATATGATTGTTAATACTAAATATGTTATAAAGATAGAAGACTAGAAAGACTACCACTTTGGGGGAACCTAAAGTGGTTGTTTTTTAATTAGCTTTAATTTATCCTCTCTACTTAACTTTTTTATCGCGGCTTCTCTCTTTAGCGCATCATTCTTACTTTTATACTTTTCATGATAGAGTAATGTTACAGGAAGTCTTGCTTTGGTGTACTTAGCACCCTTTCCCTTATTGTGAATAATTAGTCTTTTTTCTAGATTATTTGTCCATCCAGTATACAGGGTATTATCTGAACAGAGTAATATATATACATAATTCATAAATATATATTATCATAAAGCATTTTATTTTTATAATTTTTATAAATTTATGCTATAATGATTACATATATAGATAAAAAGGAGTGGTGATGGAAACAAAAATCGTGTTTACAGTTAAAGATCTTATTTATTCAGGAATTGGGATTGCACTGATATTATTAATTATATATTTAGTCATGTTGTTAAAAGAAGTCATGTATAGCATTAAGACGGTAAGGAAATTAATAGAAGATAGAAGAGTAGAAATAGATGATATTATAATTAAAACTCCTGAAATAATGACTAATGTAAATAAAATTACAGGAGTTGCTGCAAAAGGCGTTGAAGGCGCTGCTAGTGCAATTAACAAGATGAAGAGCAAAAAAGGGAAAAAAGTAGAAGAAGAAGTTTTATAATATAATTTTTATCATTTCTATATACTATAGAGATGATTTTTTTTGGAGGAAATTATGAAAGAAAAATTTTATGTAACGACAGCCATAGCGTATGCATCAAAGACACCACATATAGGCAATACCTATGAAGCCGTATTAACGGATGCTATTGTACGGTATAAAAAACTAAGAGGTTATGATGTTTATTTCTTAACGGGAACAGATGAACATGGCCAAAAAATTGAACAAACAGCAAGAGCGCTCGGTGTTGAGCCTCAAGCGCACGTGGATAATATAGCTCGTGAAGTGAGAGATATTTGGGACAGCATGAATGTAGACTATGATCAGTTTATAAGAACGACCGATAAAAAACATAAGGAAGTAGTTCAAAAAATATTTAAGAAGTTATATGATAATGGACATATTTATAAGGGTCAATATGAAGGATGGTATTGTACTCCAGATGAGTCTTTTTGGACGGAGTCACAGGTCGTTGATGGGAATTGTCCTGAATGTGGCAGGCCAGTACAAAAAGCCGGCGAAGAAGCGTATTTTCTAAGACTAAGCGATTTTGAAAAAGAAATAAGAGAGTTTATTAACACAAGTGTTTTTCCTCTTTCAAGAAGAAGAGAGATGATTAATAATTTTCTTGATGCTGGGCTTCAGGATCTGTGCGTTTCAAGGACTTCCTTTCAATGGGGAGTTCCAGTAGACTTTGATGATGGGCATGTTGTGTATGTTTGGATAGACGCGCTATCGAATTATATTTCGGCAATTGGCTACTCTCCAGATGGTTCAACAAAAGAGTTTGATACCCTCTGGCCAGCAGATTTACATGTTATAGGTAAGGATATCGTAAGGTTCCACACGATATACTGGCCAGCTATTTTAAAAGGGATAGGGGTTGAACTTCCGAAAGCGGTTTATGGTCATCCTTGGTTACTTGCTGGCGGTGGAAAGATGAGCAAATCAGAAGGCAATACGCTATATGCTAAGGATTTAGTAAACAAGTATGGTGTCGATAGAGTAAGATATTCCATTCTAAGAGAAATGCCATATGCTGATGATGGTGTGTTTACAGAAGAAATTCTTATTAATAGGACAAACAATGAGCTTGTTAACATTATTGGTAATTTGCTCAATAGAACGATTGCAATGGTTCATAAGTACTTTGATGGCAGTCTTAGTAAAGAAGTTGAATTTGAAGAAATAGATCATCGTCTTATACATGATTTAGAAGATCACATCAAGCAGTATGAAAAACATATGGATTCATACCATATTACAAATGCTATGGATGAAGTGGTCCAATTTGCCAAAAAAAGCAACAAATATATTGATGAAACAACACCATGGATTTTAGCCAAAGATGAGAAGCAAAAGAATAGACTAAATACCATACTAAATGTACTGATAGAAAACATTCGAATTATATCAATACTCGTTAGTCCATTTACTCCTGATAGCGCGATAGAGATAAGAAAACAAATTAACGCTACGAACGATGATTATCGCACGGTATATGATTATAAGATTAGAGAAGCTGTTACAGTTGGTGATGCGAGCGCACTATTTGAGAGATTAGAGTATGAAGAAGTGGTTGTAGAGCCAGAAGTATTTAAAGAGGAGATTACCATTGATGATTTTGCAAAACTAGACTTACGAGTTGCAAAAGTACTGGAAGTTCATGACCATCCTAAGGCTGATAGACTGTACAAGTTATATTTAGAAGTGGGTAATAGCACTAGGTGGGTGGTATCTGGTATAAAGGATTATTACACCAAAGATGAGCTTGTGGGAATGAATGTCATTCTTATAGCAAATTTAAAGCCAGTTAAGTTAAGAGGTGAACTCAGCGAGGGGATGTTATTAGCTGAGAGTATGGATAAAGAAGTTAAACTGCTTCAAGGCACACTAAAATCAGGGAGTAAAATAGGATAATGTTATTTGATACACATGCACACATAGACAACGAACCGTTGTATTCTGATTTAGAAAATTTAATACCTACATTTAAAAAAGATGGCATTGATTATATTATGCTTCCGGCAGTTGAGCATGAGTCTTGGCCAAGAGTCCTTAGCATATCAAAAAAATATGACATGGTTTATGGTGCGCTTGGAATTCACCCAAGTGATGTAGCAAAAACGGATATCAAAGTGCTTGATGAGATAGCGCATCTATTAACTGATTATCCAAAAATAAAAGCGATTGGTGAAATAGGGCTTGATTATCACTGGTATGATAATAAAGAACAGCAGCAAGTTTGGCTTAGAAGACAGCTTGAGATTGCAAAGCAAAATGATGTTCCTGTTATTATCCACGACAGGGATGCACATGCTGATGTTAAGAGACTACTGGATGAGGTTGATTCTTATAAGAGTGGTGTCGTAATGCACTGTTATAGTGGTAGTGTAGAGATGGCAGAGGACTATATACAAAAGGGAGCATATATTTCATTGGGTGGGCCTGTTACGTTTAAAAATGCAAAGACGCCTAAAGAGGTTGCAAAAATAGTTCCACTAGATAGGATTCTTATCGAGACTGACAGTCCATATCTAGCGCCTCATCCATTTAGAGGAAAAACAAATTCACCTTCATATGTTAGGCTTATCGCTGCTGAAATTGCAAGTCTCAAGGGACTTAGTTTAGAAGAGTTGGCTTTTCATACAAAGGAAAATGCAAAAAGGATTTTTAAGATATGATGATAAAGGAAACTATTGTTGTTGAAGGTAGAGATGATGTTATAAATCTTAGAAGGATTATTGAATCAGATATTATCACAACAAGTGGCTATGGTTTAAATAAGAAGATAATTGACAGAATAGCGTTTGCCTATAAAAAAAATAATATCATTATATTTACTGATCCAGATAGTGCTGGAGATAGGATAAGAAAGCGCCTTGCAAGCATGTTTCCTGATGCTAAACATGCGTTTTTATCAGTAGATGAAGCGACAAAAGATGGGAATATTGGGATAGAAAATGCTAGCAAAGAAGCGATAATAGACGCGCTTAGTAGAGTTAGAACGAAGGGTAAAAAGACAGGGAATTTCACAAAAAGAGATCTCTTTTTACATGGCCTCGTTGGGAACGATAATTCCAGTAAACTTAGAAGCGATGTTGGTAGAGTGCTAGGGATTGGCTATGGAAATTCAAATCAGTTTTTAATACGGCTTAATAGCTATAATATAAAAAGAGAAGAGTTCTTACAAGCGTTGGAGAAGGTGAATGGAATATCAAAATAAGAATTATATCAAAGACCTGATGAAACATTCAGGGCTTACATTTAATAAGAGGTTTGGACAAAATTTTCTTATTGATAAAAACATAATAGAAAAGATTGTTGACACAGTAGATATAAAACCTGGTGAACAGGTGCTAGAGATAGGGCCTGGTATTGGTGCTATCACAGGAGAGATACTCAGTAGAGGGGCAGACTTAAGTGTTGTTGAGATAGACCGAGGTTTTGTAGAAATACTTAAAAATAACTTTGAACATATCAATATCATAGAAGGCGATATACTAAAGGTTGATCTTTCGTTTGTAAAGGATAAAGTAAAGATAGTTGGGAATCTGCCATACTACATCACAACACCCATCATCATGCATTTTCTAGAGAGTGAAATACCTTTTGAGTCACTTACCTTTATGATGCAGAAAGAAGTGGGAGAGAGGATAGCGGCTAGTGTTGGCACGAAAGAGTATGGTGTATTAAGTGTAATCGCTCAGATGTTAAGTGAAGTTACCTTAGAATTTAGTGTGTCACCCAATTCATTTGTTCCCAAACCAAATGTGGATTCGATTGTTGTTACGTTTAGACGAAAAGAAGTAGCCTTTGATAAGGATAGTGTTATCAAAGTCATCAAGGCAGCATTTTCCTCTAGGAGAAAGACATTAAAAAATTCACTGTCAAATCACTTTGATAAGTCGCTTGTTCGTGAAGCGTTGGAGAGTGCTGGAATAGATCCTACCATCAGAGCGGAGAGATTAGTACTTGATGATTTTATCAATATATCAAACTATTTAATAAAAGGATAAAAACGTTTTAGTGTTATCCTTTCGATTCTTGTAAATATACGTTTAGACATGGTAGGTAGTTGAGCATTTTACCATCAAACATGGATATTTCATAAGATTCCTTTAAATCAGTGTGGGGAATGGACTTTCTTCCCCCGTTTTTTATGTTCTCTATGTACTGCTCAATGGTCTCTAGAGGAACTAAGAAATACTTATCAACGGTTATATAGTGAAATATCATAAAGGATAGTCCTCCTTGTTTTTTAAAGTCTCTCATATACTCTATTTGATGTTCATGTATGTTTGATATTGGCATGCTTTTTAGTTTGGTTTCTTTCGCATCAAAACAAAAAGGAACGCCTTGGGCTAAACCGATGAAATCAACGGTGGATTTTTTTTCAAAATAGCCAAGCGTGATTTGACCAAACTTATTTATTTCACTAACCTTAATAGGCGTTGCGATTTTGTCAACCCTAGCAAAATCATTTCTTTTATAGTAATCGTTAGTAAGTAAAATTAAGTCTTCTAATGTGTCTCCACGGTGTCCTCTACTTCTCCAAGCCATGATAACCTCCAAAGCTATTATATAATAAAATAAAAGGTGAGTAAAATATGTTTTAGGGGGTAATATATATATGATTTAAAAAGGAGGAGGAGAAAATGAAAAATGTAACAATCTACTCAAGTGATACTTGTAAGTACTGCCACTTGGCGAAAGATTTTCTCAAAGAAAATAATATAGAGTTTACGGACAAAAATGTAAGTAGTGATCCTGTTGCTAGAAAAGAGCTTATGAAAATGGGCTTTATGGGCGTTCCAGTAATCATGGTGGATGACGAAGTCATTCAAGGATTTGACAAAGAAAAGCTTACAGAGTTACTATTAAAATAATAGTAACTTTTTTACATATGAGAAAGAAGGATTTATGGAAATAAAGAAGAGTGATAAAAATGTAATTAAAATAGTTTTTTTAGTTGGTATAATGCTTCTAGTTGTTCAAAATTTCAACGGCATTATAAGTTATTTAACTAAATTTATGAGTGTTTTTTCCACCGTTATTTTAGGTTTTTTTATTGCTTATTTTTTAAATATATTAGTTCGATTAATAGAGTGTAAAATACTTCCAAAGCCAAAAACTGAAAAAGTCAAGGGAATATATAGGTCGCTGAGTATCGTAGCATCTTTTTTAATACTCGTTATTATATTTGCAATACTATTTAATCTAGTTGTTCCTGAACTAATAAAAGCGATTAACACGTTTATTAAAGTAATACCGGATGCGGTAAAGAGAATAACAGAATTTGCAAATAAGTATTCTAAACAGATACCAGCATTAGATAATTACTTAAAGTCAAAACCGGATTTATCTAGTAGCATCATAAATAATATTGATTCAATTGTTTCTTACCTAAGTACAAATGGGGTTTCATTTATAGGCTCTCTATTTGGTAAAGTAACGAGCTTAGTGATGGGTCTTATCATATCGATATATGTTCTTTATGATAAAGAGGGACTTAAAAATAAGGTTAGAAGGCTTATCAATAGATATCTTGGTGAAAAGACAGAAGAAAAATTCTACCATGTTGCAAGTATTGCAAATGAAACGCTTAGGTCCTATTTAATTGGTCAAAGTTTAGAGGCAATAATAATAGGGGTGCTATGCACCGTTGGTCTTTATCTATTTGGTTTTCCATATGCTGTAATGATAGGTGTTGTTATTGGATTTAGCGCATTAATTCCTATACTAGGAGCATATATTGGTGGCGTTTTTGGCTTCTTTATGATACTATCAAAGAACACAACTCAAGCAATGTTATTTATCGTTTTTTTACTGGTACTTCAACAGATAGAAGACAATTTAATCTATCCGAGAGTTGTTGGTGGGTCGGTAGGGCTTCCATCAATATGGGTTATTATAAGTATTGTTATTGCTGCAGGACTCTTTGGTATCATCGGTATCTTTTTATCCGTTCCAATTGCTGCAACGATATACAAAATTATTACGGAAGATGTCAGAAATTTTGAAAAATATCATCCTCACGATTAAGGGAGGTAGGAGATGAAAATAGGAATCATTGGGCCAGCCCCAGAAGAAATAAATCCACTTAAAGCGAGAATAGATTGTTTACAAAAAGATTGTAAATTTGGACTTGAAATAGTGATTGGGACGTATCATGATATCGATTTAGTAGTGACAGAATGTGGTATTGGAAAAGTAAATGCTGCTCTTATGACACAGTACCTCATTGATACATATAAGATAACTCATTTTATAGTCATTGGTGCTGCTGGGGCAATCGATACTACACTGCGTATTGCCGATATCGTGATAGCAGATAAAATCATTCATCATGATGTTGATGCGGGCTTACTTATGAGAAATCATCCATATTTAAACGTTGGATATTTCACTCCTGATTCTACAATGCTTGCTTTGTCTAAAAAAGTAAAAACTAAGGTGTTTTATGGTACATTAGTTACCGGTGAAGCCTTTATTGATGATATGGGAAGAGAAGAAATAATAAATAAATTTAATCCGCTTGCTGTCGATATGGAAACAGCTAGTATGGCTCAAGTTTGTCATGTTAATTGTATTCCAATGCTTGCCATAAGGAGTATTACAGATACGCCAAATGAACGTGGTCTCGAAGCATTTGAGAAGAATCTAAAAAAAGCGGTAAAGAGTGCAACAGATTATATACTTGAATATTTAAACGTGTTTTAATAATACGAAGAAATAAAAATGTAAAGTATAGTTTAGTGTAGCGCTAAACTATTTTTGTTTCGTAAGAAAATAGGTAGGAGGAAATATGGATTCAGATATACTGGGAAAAGAAAAAATAGGCAAATTATTATTTAAATTATCAATACCTTCTACTATAGCGATGTTTGTCAATGGTCTCTACAATGTGGTTGATACCATATTTATTGGCAGGGGTGTTGGTTCAGATGCTATAGCTGCTATAACAGTAGCTTTTCCGATACAAATACTCATGATGGCGTTTTCACTTACCATTGGTGTTGGTACAGCGTCGGCAATATCTAGAAATTTAGGTGCAGGAAGAACAGATAGAGCTGTTAAATTTGCGTCTGTATCGATTGTTATGAGCTTTATTACTGCTGTTTTGATGGGTGTACTAGGAACCATATTTATAAATCCTATGCTAAAGTTATTTGGAGCAACCGATAGCATAATAGGGTATTCAAGAGATTATATATCAATTATCTTACTTTCTTCCTTATTTTATGTTTTTTCAATCAGTGGCAATAATATTGTTCGCTCGATAGGAAAAGCAAAAGTATCAATGGTAGCAATGCTCGTTGGTGTTGGATTAAATATTATACTTGATCCTATCTTTATTTTCGTATTTAAATGGGGAATTAAGGGCGCCGCATATGCTACTGTTTTAAGTATCGTTTTTTCTTCACTAATCGTTATGTGGTATATTTTATTTAAAAATAATATCTTTACGTTTAAGCGAGAGTATTTCAATTTAAAACTTGAATATGTGAAGGAAATAGTAAGTGTTGGTCTGCCAACCTTAATAAGAAATATGTCTGGTTCCATTGTTGCGATATTTGTAAATAATGCTCTTGTTATGTATGGAGGAGTCACTGCTATATCTACCTACGGCATAATACATAGGGTTTCCATGTTTTCTTTTATGCCAATGTTTGGCGTAGTTCAAGGTCTACAGCCTGTTGTAGGGTTTAACTACGGAGCGAAGAAGTTTAAAAGAGTAAATGAAAGCGTTAAGTTGTCAATAAAAACGCTAGTTATATATGCAAGTGTACTTACTGTATTGGTGTTACTATTTGCATCGAATATTTTTCATATATTTACAACCGATAAAGAAGTAATACGACTCGGCGTTGATGCGATTCGAGTTGTATATGTTGGCTTTCCTTTTGTTGGTATATCGATTATCACAGCAACACTTTATCAATCGCTGGGATATGTAAAAGAGTCACTTTTTCTATCGCTATTGAGACAAGTGTTTATCTTTATACCACTTATTTTAGTACTCCCTGGCATTTTTGGTTTCGCTTTATTTGGTGTACTAATATCGTTTCCGCTTTCTGACCTATTAGCGGCTGTGATTAGCGCATTTATGATAAAAGGACAGATGAAAAAATTTGCTTCAGAAACGGGATCCGTATAGTATTATTGTATTGACTTGTTTTTTGGGGTTTGTAATATTAAGTGTCTTTTCTCAGTCATAGGGGAGAGGACACTTTTTTCTTTATCATTTTATTATTGTGTTAATAAATATATGCTATAATTTAGTTGATGTAACCTTTTTGTATTTTTATCGTCTATATAGGTAAGAGGAGGATGCTATGAAAAAATTATTTATTATTGTTGTGGCTATCTTTTTGGTTTTAACAATTTCTTGCGCTAACAATGAAAAAGCAGAATATAAAATGGAATCTAAAGAAGAGATGATGGAAGAAAAAAAGGAAATGGTCAAAGAAGATGCTAGTCAACCTAATGCCGATGCAAGCGATATGAAAAAAGCAAAATTTGGAGGCGAACGCAGTGCTGAGAAAATGGTTAAAAGTCTAAATATTGATGTAAACACAATGAAGTTCGATGAGGATAGAACGAAATTTGAGGATTTAATCAAGAAGTATAATGCGATAATATCTGACGCTGAAGTAAATATATCCGAAAGGGATAAGAAGAATCACTCTAGACATTTATACTATACCCTACGAGTGGATCAGAAAAGATTGGAAGAGTTCAAAAAGGAAATGGAGTCCAATTTCAATGTTGCACACATATATGAGAACAAACAAAATATTACAGATAAGTATTATGATACCGAAGGGCGACTTAAAAATCTTAAAATTCAAAGGGATAGAATAAGAGAACTCTTAAAAAAAGCAGAGAAAATAGAAGACATTATTAAGTTAGAAGAGAAATTATCCAATCTTGATTATGAAATTGAGACATATACAAATGATGTGAAGAGAATGGATAAAGATGTTAACTATTCGTTTGTCAGTGTAACAATGAATGAAGTCAAAGACCCGTCGAAACTCACGAAGAGCGATGATAGTTCGTTTGGTGTAAGGCTTAAAACTGCCTTTGTGAATGGATTTAGAGGTTTAATATATTTTGGTGAAGAAATAATCCTATTTATTATAACGGCGCTACCACTATTTATTATAATCGGTCTTGTCGCATTCTTTGTAATAAAATATCTTAAAAAGAAGAAAGGGTAATCCATGATTGGAAAAAACATTTGTCTAATCAGAAATGATTTAAGACTTCATGATAATACCGCTTTATTGGAAGCGATAGACTATTGTGTTAATCATAACGAACAGCTTACGCTAGTGTTTCATATTAACACCGAGCAAGTAAAAGAAGGTACAAATAGCAATGATTATTTCTTTTCTGCATTAAATGTTTTTTATCATAAGATACAAGAAATGGGCTCTGATATACTGTTTTTATATGGGAGCCCTAAAGAGGCGTTTGAGAACTTTGTTTGCAATTATAAGTATGTGGACAGAGTTTTTTTTAATGCCAGTGAGAGAGGGTATGGTTTACTAAGAGATCGTCAGATTTATATTATTTTAAAAGAGAATGATATTGAAATTCATCGATATATAGACAAACATCTCCATTCATCAAACGAAGTGCTAAATGGCAGTGGAGATTATTACAAAGTTTTTACACCGTATTATAATCGATGGAGTAGTTTGGATAAGGGCGTCGTAAAGACGTTCGATAAAACAAAATTTGAAAACGTTATTAATAACCAATTTGATAACAAATACAAAAAAAATTTTTATCAGATACTAGATAATAGGAAATCGGTGTATGATGAGATTTGTGGGGAAGCAAATGCGATAAAAGATTTAACATGTTTTGTAGAAGAATATCTTGATAACTATGAACAGGATAGAGATATACCGCATCTTGATTCCACTAGTAAGATGTCGAGATATCTTAGTTCAGGAGAAATATCTATAAGAACAGTATACAATATGGTTATCAAAGCAAGGGATACTATTGGCAAGGAAACCTATATAAAAGAACTCGCATGGAGAGACTTTTATAACATGGTCTATCATGCAAATCCGAATCAACACAATGAAGAAATCATTGAGAAATACAGAATCATTAGATGGAATCGTGACAAATATCTTTTTAAGATTTGGAAGGAAGGGCTAATGGGTTATCCAATTGTTGATGCTGCAATGAGGCAGTTAAACGAAACGGGATATATGCATAATAGACTTAGAATGATAGCAGCGTCTTTTTTAGTAAAGGATCTACTGATCGACTGGAGGCTTGGAGAACAATATTTTAAAGAAATGTTACTTGATTATGATAGTGCATCAAATATTGGTGGGTGGCAGTGGTCTTCGTCAACGGGAACGGATGCATGTCCATATTTTAGAATTTTTAATCCCACAGTGCAGTCAAAAAGATATGATATGGAAGGAAAATTTATAAGAAAATATATATCTGAATTAAACGATATAGACGGCAAGTATATTCATGAACCTTATAAGTACAAGGATAAGATAGAGGAATTGTATTATCCTTCGCCAATCGTCATTCATAAAGAGCAAAGGCGAAAGGCACTTGATATGTATTCAAATTTTATAGAATATAATTCCTATGATTTTGATACAAGAAAAGAGTATATTGAGCGATATTTATTATGTGAATTTTACAAATTGAGGCAAGCGAATATAAAAGAATTGATGGACTTCCATTCTAAAAATAAGTATTTATATTTTGCCTATGATCAAAAAGCAAAAGATGAACTCGGTAATATCATTGCAAAGAATACACAGTACAGTAAGACATTTGAAAGATATGCTAAATCGCTTAGAGAGCTTCTTGCGAAATCGCCTACGAAAGGCAAATATATCAATGCTTATGAACATATTTACGGTTATTTTAAGAATAAGGCGAGCGATGACGAAAAACAACAGTTTAAGTCGTTAATAAAGGCTTATGAAGAAGGAGCTATATCAAACATAGAAATCAATGAGTATCTACTTAAGTTAGCTCAAACGTATCATGAAGAGTATATTATTAATCAAAGTATTTTGACTTAAAAGAAAAAACTTTTAAGTCTTTTTAAATTTATTGTAAAATATAATAACATATATTGTTAATAATATGTTATTATGTTCTTAGGAGGTATATTATGTTAGATAAAAAATATTCAATGATTACTAAGATTAAGTTTTTCGTCTTTAGTTTTATAGGAATTCTAGTTTTCTTTATTCCAGTAAATATTTCTGGTAAGACAACCATTCTACTTGACCATATGGTTAGCTTTGTTAAAACAAATCTATCTAGTGTTACTCCTTATTATGCGCTTATCGTCATAATAAGCGGCGCAATTATTCCATTTGTGAACAAAAGTTGGAACAAAAGCAAGGTAGATATTGTGTTTTCCATATTTAAAATAATTGGTGTTGTCGTTGCAATAATGGCGTTATTAGGCAAAGGGCCAGACTATCTTTTTACAAAGGATATGATACCATTCCTATTTAATAAATTGGTTATTCCAGTAGGAATTATAGTTCCGATAGGTGCAATTTTTCTATCTTTTTTAGTTGGTTATGGGTTGCTCGAGTTTATAGGAGTAATAATGGAACCAATTATGAAGCCGGTTTGGAGGACCCCAGGGAAATCTGCAATAGATGCAGTGGCATCTTTTGTTGGTAGTTACTCTATTGGTCTTCTGATAACAAATAATGTATATAAAGAGGGCAAATATACCATAAAAGAAGCGAGCATTATCGCAACCGGGTTTTCTACAGTGTCTGCCACTTTTATGATTGTTGTAGCTAAGACGTTAGGTCTTATGGATATGTGGAATACCTACTTTTGGTCAACTCTTGTTATCACTTTTGTCGTTTCTGCTATTACCGTTCGATTCTATCCATTAAGAACGAAGAGTGATACGAATATACATGGGGAAATTCCAAGGAAAGAAGAAATGAAAGGAAATATATTTGTTAATGCTTGGCACGCTGGTTTAGAAGCGTCTAATAATTCTGGGAGCTTTAGTTCCAATTTGTTAAAAAATGTAACAGATGGTTTTAAAATGGCAATGGGGATACTGCCTACCATTTTATCAATAGGGTTACTTGGGTTACTACTTGCAAAGTATACGCCTATATTTGATATTATAGGTTATATTTTCTATCCGTTTACTCAATTAGTTCGAATGCCGGACCCTCTACTTGCAGCGAAAGCTTCAGCGCTTGAGGTAGCAGAAATGTTTTTACCTGCACTTCTTGTAAAGGGGTCTGACATCTTTACCAAGTTTGTTATTGGTGTTGTGAGTGTATCTTCCATCTTATTCTTTTCAGCATCAATCCCATGCATAATGTCTACAGAAATTCCTATCAAATTGCATGAAATATTAATCATTTGGATTGAAAGAACAATAGTTACAATAATTTTAGCATCGCTTTTAGCACATATATTATTTTAAGAATTAGGAGCTACAAAAAATGTAGCTTCTTTTTTTATAAGATTTAAAAAAAAGTATGTTACAATGTTGTGGGAACAAACCTTGTCAAGATTGGAAATGTAAAATGAGATTAGATAAGTTGCAAATATTTTTATTATTATTAATTGTGTTTTTTGTTATAACAAATGTAATATATGTTATCGACACAAAAGATAAGAGCCTGATTGTAAACGATAGGCAGTGGGCTGATACGTATGAATATAGACATTGGGTAAAGGTAAATAATATTGAACTCAGTATAATTAATACGAATGTGCATGCTTTTAATTCTCATAATCCGTTTGGCCTTACATATGATATTAGCTTAAGAATTCGGTATAAAAAGAATAATGAAATAAAAGCGAAAGCAGATATAGAACGGTTTAAACTTGTTAGTCATACGGATATGATGGCTATGGAAAATTTGAAAAAAGTTCCTATTTCGGATAAAAAATTAGAACTAAATGACTTTTTAATCTTTACAGATGGTCCACTAGGAAAAGATTTTTTTGAACATGATGACGATACAGAATATATGTATGGTGATATGGCTAGTATACAATTTTACACGAATTTCTTTACGGATAAGTATATCGAATTTAAAGGGAGCGAGGGGGGAAGGCTTTTCGTTAAGACGAATCCAATTCTTTTGTTTAAAAGTTTTGAATTTCAAACATTTTTTTGGATACTATTAATTGCATTATCTCTTACGATCATTTTTAGCGTAGGTATTGAATATTTCTTATTTATTTTCACATTAGCCATAATAGCGCAAACTCAGTATGCTTCATATTCTTTTTGGTATAATTTAGGATTACTATTTATTATATCTATTATCTCAAAGGTTAAGATGAGAAAAATTTATCCAGTTGATATCAAAAATTTTAAGCGTTTCATACCAATCGCTTCTGTTACCTTTGTAGGAGTCTTTATATACTTATACACTACAAGAACTAGTGTTCCCAGTAAGATGATATTGTACCTAATAATCTTCTCTATTTTGATAACGGTTCTTGCGATCCTATTACTAGTAGCGGGGATAAAGTTTTTACAAATGATATATATGTATCTGCGTTACAAGGGAAATGACGTAGAAACGATTGATGTTGAAAACGTAGCAGATGTTTCTATAAAAGGCATTTTTAGAAGTTTTCCTGTTCATAAGTGTGATGTTGTTGTGAATGGGGAACGAATAAGTGATGTGTATCTAGGTATTATGGCATACCAACAAGTAACTAACAAAAGAAAGAAGAAATATATAACTACATATAAAACAGATGCAAAAGGTAATTATATATTCTATTAAAAAAGAGTAAAATGTGATATGATACTTCCAAAGTAGACAGAGAAATTAATTAAAATTAATCTGTCTACGAAGGGAGTGTTTTTTTATGGGGAGAAAACCTAAAGTCAGTAA
>PDWI01000886.1_pt1 | contig 53959 bp, 33 predicted proteins | sample 1430891 | NCBI WGS metagenome assembly PDWI01 (sample SAMN01162508, study PRJNA174530) | Oral metagenome, whole genome shotgun sequencing project. | biome: Marine environment; feature: Marine mammal; material: Swab sample of the gingival sulcus; isolation source: swab sample of gingival sulcus... | reverse complement strand
ACCCAGCGGCGATTTATTTGCGGCCATTGTACCCATTAAGAACGAACTGGATCTGGTTCTGATCTCAACTAAGGATGGCCGGATTTTTTCCAATCTCACCAGGGGTTACTCCAATGATTACACTGAAATTCTGGTTGGAGCCTTTGATGGAACCAACGACTTGACCTGGAGCTCGGATGGCAATGAAATTGCCTTTGCCGTGCGTCAGGAGGGAACTTCCCACTTGTTGGTAGTCAATGTTTTAACCGGAAAAATAGTGGCTGATATCCATATTGACGGCATTAGAGACATGAAATCGCCGTGCTTTTCAAAAGACGGAAGCAAGGTCTACTTCTCAGGGAACAAAGACGGCTTTTTTGATATCTTTGTCTACAACAGGGAAACTCAGCTCACAGCAAACCTCACCAACGATAAGTATCTCGATAAAAACCCCAGAGTGTCACCCGATGGCGCGGAAGTTCTCTATTCATCCAACCGAAAAGGTTTTTTCAAAATATACACCCTCAACCTGAAGAACAGCGAGAAAACCCAGTTGACCACCGGACTGGGCAACGATATTCAAGCCAGTTACAGTGTTGACATGAAGTCGGTATACTTCTCGTCCGATCGCTTTGATGATATCTACAATATTTATTCACTGAATCTGGAAGATGGCTCGATGAAGCAGTATACGAATGTTCTCACGGGTGCCTTTGCGCCACAGGAACGGGTTACCTTCGATCATCGCGAGTCAGAGGAACGCAAGCAGCTTATTTTCACTTCCTATTACGAGGGTCGCTATCGCATCTACCGCATGATGAATCCAGATGAACGCGGCATAGACTATCAGGTTAAGAGCGATAATTACAGTGTCTATCGCGCAAAACCGGAAAAATTGCTGTTTAAAATGGATCCGGGCTTTAAAAATGAATACCGGGCCAAGAAGCACTTCATGGTGAGCAATGTGGGTCTGACGGCCGGTGTTACCGACGACGGCCGCTTCCTTTCTTCCGGCAATATATCCTTCAGCGATGTTCTGGGAATTCACAACTTACAAGTTGTTCTCGATAGTATTTCCAGTTACGACAGCTATTATCTCACCTATCTCAACAAGAAGAACCGCTGGCAATGGGGCGCGTCAGCCAGTTTCTACCAATACTTTTTAGTGGATTTTTACTACATACCGGGAACGAGATTTGAAAGGGTATACAAGAACGCCAGTGCGACGGCATTCGCTCGATACCCTTTTACGACTTTTACGAGAGTCGATCTGGGCATCGGCTTCAGAGATCAGGATTTTTATACCCTGCAGTTTTCAGAGCAAGGCTCGCCATACTATCGGGAAGTGGATCAGTCGAAACCCTTCCTTTACGCGGCTTATTCCCTTGATACCGTTCGCTATGCCTACTTCGGGCCCATTCAAGGTATGGGACTGGACCTTGTTGGAGAATACATGCAGGACACCATGGAATCCGGGCACCTCAGTTTCAGAGCCTACAAGGAAATGACCCGCCGGTCACTGCTGGCTTTCAGACTGTATGCAGATGTCAGCAATGGAGATATACCCGATCTCTTTTCGCTGGGTGGAAGTAACAGATTGAGAGGGGACTTCTACTACAATCAGTTCACCGGTACCCGGAGAGTGCTGGCTACAACCGAGATCCGCTTTCCCATTATCGATGTACTGCATCTTCCGTTTGGTTTGATCCTCAATAACGTCCGGGCGGCTCTCTATGTGGAAGCGGGCGGCACCTGGTTCCAGGGCGATGACTTTAATTTTGAGTTTGAAGGAGATACCTACGACCCGGATCATTTTGATGTCAAGGCTTATGTGCAGTACCCTTACTTGATGGGAACCTACGGTCTGGATGTCAGTCTCAATCTGGCGGGAATGGAACTGCATTGGGCCTGGTCCAAACGCACCAACTTCCGCGAGTTTCCCACCGGAAGCCGCTTGAGCTTCTGGATTGGCAGGAAATTCTAACTGGATAAGCACCTGTTTTTTAGCCTGCTTTCACATAGCTGAAAAATACAGTTGTTCAGTGACTGGCTTTTTCCTGAAGAAATAGAATTTGATTCTGTTGTGTTGGTGGGATTTTAACGGAAGTGGCATTCATTTTCCTGTTTGTAATGGATATGTTGAATCTCAAAGACAACTTTAGTTTCCTGAAAATAAGACCAATCCCAACCGATCAACTGTGAAGTCAAAAAAAAGTTTTGCACAACCGTCATTCCAAACTATAATATAAGGAGCAGAGAAGAGGTGAATTTATGTTAGCTGTTTTATACGACATTGTTACATCGATTAATTTATCAGGTCCCTTACAGTGGGTGGCACTGCTTGTTGTTATTTGCCTGTTATCGAGCCCCGGCGCCATGTTCACTATGGTTGGGCTGGGTGCAAAGGTCGGTTTTGCCCGTCACTTAATGGATAAAGCCAAGCATCCCCAAGGTGAAGCAACCAATTAAAGCCAGCTGGAAACCTTCCATTGATTTGGAGCGGTTCAACTTTTTAGTTGTTCAATTAGAGCAAAAACTCCTGGCATTCCTTCACAGGGAATGCCCTCTTGAAGAGCTGTATCATTTTGAAGCGTTACAGGAAATCTATCACCTGGTAGATGAAGACCCATGGCAGGCTTTTCTCTACGCGCGCATCAAGAATGCCCATGCCATGACACCTCGACATGGCATCAATGTCATGCTTACCGCCAGAGTATGGATTCGTCTCTTTCACAAGTTTGGCAGTAAAGTTGATGATTTTTCTTTCTCTGCGTTGGTTCACGATGCGGGTCACTGGTATTCAGGTAATTTGGTGTATGTCATGAACCGCTATACATTCGAGCAGGCAGATCAATTGCCCGGCCACTGCCTGGAACTCCAGTGGGGTGAAGGAATTCTGACAGATGAAATGAAGGGCTGGATCAGGGATCATCATGAGAATCAGGATGGCTCGGGTTATCCCAATCGCTGTGTAAATCCATCGCTTCCGGCACAGATTTTAAGGATTGCAGATTGTTTTGAAGGATTGACGACCAAGCGGCATTTCAGGCCGGCTCACTCATACGCTAAAGCGTTGGCTCTGATGATTCGATGGACTCCCTATAAGTTCAATCCGGGTCTGATGAAGAGTTTTCGGGAATTTCTCGGTACCTATCCTCCCGGTACCACACTTATTCTCAAATCCAACGAAATAGCCATTGTCCTGCCGCCCGCGCCAGGAGAGAAAGATTTCAATCAACTGATCATAACCAACAAGCAGGGAGATTTCAGGGAAGGTTTAGTTGAGCCACTTGTAATTGAAGATATAAAAAGTGAAACCGTACCTTACTTTCAGCCGCGTTTAGAAGAAAAGTGGAAACCTATAAGACCTGACCTGATGGGGTTAAGGCGGAACTACCTGGAAGAAGACCTCGTATTGACAGAGGCTTTCCATAGAGATGACTCTTCGGATAATTGAGTCTTACAACATGCGCAAAAGCTGAGTTATCACTTCTTCTATGCTTTCAGGGTTGAGTTTCTTGTGATGGGACGTAAGGATCTGCCGACCAACTAAATTCATTCCCATTGCGGATAACTGGAGTCTCATGCCGTTGAGCACATAGACACCTCCACCGCCGCTGTGGGTGGCCAGTGCGGCTGGCTTCCCATTAAAACATCGTCTCCAATCATCACTGTTCGTTACACTCAACCATGCAATGAAATTGGTCAGTACTGGTGGGATTCCCTGATTGTACTCGGGTGCCACGAAAATCATGGCATCAGCTTGCAGAACCTTTTTTGCCAAACCCTGAAGGCACGCCGGCTTTTCGCTGACATTGAATTTTGGTGTAAATAAAGGCAGATCGTGTTTTACTATGTTGAGTATTTCATTTTTAATTTTTCTTGCGCGAAGGACGTCGGAAAAGCACTCGGCGAGTTCGAGGTTTTTTTCGATACTTGCAACTATAATTAGGACTTTTGTCATTCATTTACCTTTTCTTATACGCTAGTCTACAACAAAAACCGCGATTTGGCTAGATCGCTATTATAGATCCTTGATCGTGGAAACCGGGATTTAAATGGGGATGTGGTGAGTGCACCCATTGTAAGCAGAGCACCGTTTTCATCGGCTACTTCGCTATACCAGTGCCTTGTATTTTGGTTTTTGCTTGATAAGAACTTCAATCAGGAGTTTCTTGGTTGGTTGACTTAGCTTCTTCCTTAAAAAGATCTTTTATCTGTTCTGCCAGCTTAACCATGTGCATGCGCATAATCGCCGATTTTCCGTGGTTATCGCAGATGAAGAACATACAGTATTCCTTCTTGTGCATTAAGGCAATCACATAGTCGGCTGACTTAATCAGGCATTCTTCCGGCGGCTTCGAACCAATGGCTTGCATGCTTTCGGCACTTGTTTTGCACATCCGCTGGATTGCTTTCGCTAGGTTTTCAATATCCAGCGAGTCGTCCAGACTGTGATGAGCAATAATTTCCCCTTTTTCTTTCGCGATAATAAAACACTTGAAACCAATAGTTTGATCTGTATCAATTAACAGTTTCTGAAGCTTACTCTGAAATGAGTTTCCAGCCCCGGAAGTGTTTTTTTTCTCGTTTTCCATCTGGTCTTTCATTCGCATCGCTTCCATGATTAGGTAGTTGGTTGATTTGTCAATAACTGGAACAGTATTCTCGTTTAAGTTTCCAATTCTGATGTTTCCATCGACCCAGCCAATAATTTGAAGTACAGCTTCCTCTCCTGATAGCTGGTCTAAAGCAGCGTTGATAATATTGCCATTTTTGAAGTATAGCAGGCCTTTTTTGCCGTGGGCTTCAATTTCCAGGGTGCAGCTTTTTTGTTCAATAAACAATAACTGTAAAAAGGCAGGAATCGTAATCCCGTTCAGATAGCCGTCAGTTTTTTCAACCAGAACGCTTTTTATCTTTTCAACTAAAACGCTTCTTTCGAGCGGTTTCTGAATGTACTGAAGGATACCCTGATTTAGTATTTTTTCTTTTGTTTCGAGACCGGGAACTGCCGTTAGGACGATAATGGGGATATCTGGCTGGTTGTTCTTCATCCACTCAATGAGTTCAGATCCATTCATTTCCGGCATGTGTAAGTCGGTAATAGTCAGAGAGATATTGTTTTTATCCAATGCCTGGACCGCATGCTTCCCATTGTCAGCTTCAAGGATCTGAATGTCGTCAAGGGAGGAATGGATGACATCTTTTAACAAGAGTCGTTGATTGGTATCGTCTTCAACTATAAGGATTTTATGCATTTCAACAGCCTTTAAATCATGTGGATTTTACATGTAATCTACCCAGTTTGTTGTAGCTGCACCCAGCAAAATACGAGGTTTAATTTATGTCGAATTTCCGTTAGTAAGGTTTGATAAACCTAACTAACATCCCCCCCCCCCCCCCCATTTTTTCATGAGTTTTACAAAGTAAAGGGCTTAGGTTAAACAATTAAAGCATTTTATTGTCACAGGTACACTGGTTAAACCTATGAACTTTTAGTGCATAGGTGTTGAGTTTGCCTACTAGAGTACTTCTATCAAGCGATTTCTGAATGTATTGAAGGACGCCTTGATTCAGTATTTTTTCTTTGGTCGCAAGGCTGGGAACCGCAGGTGATACGATAATGGGATGTCTGGCTGATTCTTCCTTATTCAGGTGATGAGTTCAGATCCATTCAATTTCGGCATGTGTAAATCGGTAATGGTTAGGGAAATGTTATTTTCGTACAAAACCTGGATCGCATGCTTTCCCTCGTCATCTTCAGAGAGTTGAACCTTGTTGGGGAAAGAAAGAATGACTTCTTAAAAAAAGAGCCGCTGCTTGGTATCGTCTTCAATTATTAAAATCTTTTGCATCCTGCATTCCCGAAAAAAGTATAGCGAGGCAATGTTTTTTGTACACATAAAAAAATATAAGTCGCATTAAAACAATGCATTGGTAGACTTGAAGCCGTAGTCAACCTTGACCTCGCATCTCGTTGCAGATCAAAGTGTTGAAACGAGGATGATTTTTTATAAAAAACGAGCTAAAGATTGTAAAAAGCAAATCAAATTCCTGCGGCTGTCCAGAATACACTTCGTGCATCTGCCAGAACACGCTGCGTGCATCTATTGGAGTGTTGTGGTATGATCTCAAGCATGTTGCTTCGCAACTCAAATAACTGTCAGGCTAGTAAAATGGAACGTTTTGAATTATGTCACGAGTGTACAAAGTCCTTCAAAAGGAACGATTTAATTTCGTATAAGGGAAAGTACATCTGTATTGACTGTAAACCGGAGTTTTTTCAAAAGATAAGGGAAGGTATAGCGACACGGAACGCGGTTGAATATGCCGGCTTTTGGATCAGGGTTGCAGCCAAGCTGATCGATGGTGTTATTTTGACTGTCATGGGTTTGCTGATTGTCATTCCGTTTTTCTTTTTCGCGACCACAGCATTGAGGAACACGGGTGATCCCAATCCTGGAAATCCACAGTTCGTAATCACCATCTTTGTGTATTATGCCATTACCTTAGTTTTACAGGTGTTCTACCCCACATTCTTTGTGGGAAAATACGCTGCAACACCCGGAAAAATGATGGTTGGAATTCAAGTTCTTCGTTCTGATGGCGGCCGGGTTTCTTATTTAAGAGCCTTTGCGCGGTTTTGGGCTGAGTTGCTAAGTGGAATGGCACTCTATATTGGCTATATCATGGTTGGCTTTACCGATGAAAAAACCGGTTTACACGATCTAATTTGCGATACCAGGGTTGTATTTAAAACAAGCTAGGGGATCGGTTTTTCAATGATTGTATGGTCAAGACCATTTATTAGTGAACTGGGAAGGTAAGGGAAAGTGATTGTTGAGAGCGGTCTGTCGTGTGGTTTTTGCAAGAAAACACTACCGCCCGTGGATTCCGAGGGCAATCGTGAAATACAGTCATGTCCCCATTGTGGCAGCTCCTATCGAGTCGATGTTTTTCCCGCTTTCGTTGGCAGTCCTGAAGAGGATGACGAACAAAGGGATCTAGGCCGGATCGATGATTCACACAAACAGGGTATGGGAAAGGCCAGTTGCTATTTTCATGTCAATAACCGCGCGGTCACACCGTGCAGTCACTGCGGAAGATTTCTGTGCAGTTTGTGCAGGATTCCGGTAGGCAATGAGCTAATCTGTCCGAAATGTATTGGCGAAGGTGTCGATGGCTTGAATTCCAATAATTCCTGTATTCAGTACGACAGTATTGCGCTTTGGCTTGCTGTCCTGCCCGTGTTGTTTTTTCTGTGGCCGGCACTCATAGGTGCGCCCGCGTCTCTTTTCATTACCGTGCGCTATTTCAACAAGCCGTGTTCCTATCTTCCAAGAACCAAAGCCAGGTTCATTTGGGCAGCACTGCTGTCAGCTGTGGAGCTGACATTTATTCCTTTGATTGTATTTGCTATTGTGGCGGGGCTTGTTTAATGTCAACTTCAACTCCCTACATCAAGCTCACTGCATCCCCATTCAGTGGCCGGGGGTGTCTGTTTGGTGTTCCAGGTCTCACTCGTGTCTTTGCCGGTGACGATCATTTGCTTATCGCTAACAGTACAATCCTTAAAGAAGAGTACAAGCGTATTTATTTCAAAGATATCCAATTGATTCATCTTCAGGTTACCAGGCTGGCGCTCTACCTCAATGTTCTTTGCACCCTGCTTGTGGTTGTTTTTGGCATGTTGGAAGCCGATAATGGCGTTCCATTTGGTTTTTCAGGCTTCTTTTTGATACTGGTTTTGTTGTACTTGCTGATGAACATCTATAAGGGGACAACTTGTATTTGCAAGATTCAAACCGGGGTTCAGACTTTTGTTTTGCCTGTAGGCAGGCTGAAAGCGGCCAATCGTGTTCTGGACATCATTGGTCAAAAAGCTTACGACGCGCAAGGTGCGTTTCCAGAAGAAGGTGAGGCTTCTCAAGGAGTTTCTGTGGGAGCCCGGCGCACTTTGCACAAGCACGAGCACCCTCCAGGCATACCGCGGGTAAGACGACATGTTGCCATGGAACCCTACTCGGGTTATTGGCACGCCTGGCTGGCGGTTTCCTGGCTTGTATACGCATTGATCATGTCTCTGGTCAAGTTAACCCAAAACAGTGCCATCCTTTACCTCGGTCTGTTGTGCTTTTTTGTGTCGGGTGTTTTAACTATCTTTACCGTTTTCAAACAGCGTAAAAGGAAACTACGGGGAATCATCGTCTACAGCAGCTCGCTTGCTGCCATCGTGTGGTTTGTTCAGGCGATGATCTGTTACGGTCATTTCATGTGGTACAGTTTTGTGAGCTCGTTAAACGGGATCGATTATGGTCTTAACTATTTGCAGTTTATGGACTCCGTTAGTAAAGGACTCAGTAACATGCACTATCTCGTACCCATTCTTCTTTTTTCCAGCACGGCTGTCGGCATTTACATCCTGTACGGATGGGCGAGATATTGCAATGGGCTACAACAAGAGAGAACCGAAACATGAAGAATCATCTTTCAACCCGACGATGTACCAACCACCCCCAAAGGGAAGCGGTCGTGCAATGTCCGGATTGCAAGCTCTTTTTCTGTAGAGAATGTGTTACAGAAAAAGAATTTAAAATGATGTGTTCGTCTTGTCTGCTGTCGCAGGTGGATGAGCCAAAAAAGCAGCGAAAATGGCCCGGGCTTGTCAAACAGCTCATCTTGTCCATGGCGGGTTTCCTGTTTCTCTGGCTGTGCTTGTACTACCTTGGAAAAACCTTTATCGAGGTTCCAGATCTCTTTCAAGAGGATTTTGGTCCATGAGATACCCATCGGCACTTGCCCTGATTGACGAGGCGACACACTTGCTGCGAAGATCTTCGGCTAAAACGTACTTGAGTTATTATCTGGGTGCACTGCCTTTTGTATTGGGTATGGTTTACTATCTCACAGAGATGATTTTGAGTTCCATGGCAGTTATAAAAGTAATGACCAGTTCTCTGATGGTGAGCGGTCTCTACATTTGGATGAAGTGTTGGCAGTCTATCTTCGCTGCCCAGTTATTTGCCCGTCTGGTCGATGGCGAGCCAGAGAAAGTAACCTTTGTAAAGTTTTTCAAACTGATACTCTACCACATGAAATACCAGCCCTGGAAGCTGATTGCCCTACCCATCGGTGCCATCCTCACCATGCCCTTTGGCTGGCTTTTTGCCTATTATCAAAACTTAACCGTTCTGCCTCTTATTGAACGCTCGTTTAACGGTCATGTTGCGGGTAAACAGTCCACACTGTGGTGGAAGCAGAATCACAGCATAATGCTGATTCTCTGGCTTTTTAGTCTTTTTGTGTTTTTAAACTTTTTAATTCTTGGCTTTTCTATTCCTCAGATGCTCAAGACCTTAATGGGTATTGAAACGACATTCTCTCAAGCGGGTTTCCATTTGCTGAACTCCAGTTTTCTGTGGGCATGTCTTGGTTTGACTTATCTGGTTATCGATCCTTTGTTGAAAACCGTCTACCTGCTTCGATGCTACTACGGACGTTCTCAAAAAAATGGCCAGGACCTGAGGGCCGATTTAAGGCGATTGCAGAAACGGATTCAAACGGCAATCATGCTGGCTCTTTTCACTGGTATCACTCTGCCTGTCTTCGGTAACCCGGTAAACGACGAACAACAAAGCGGCCAGAGGGTGTTACAGGCTCCAATCGATCCTCAGAAACTGAACAGGGAGATTGAAACCGTCCTGGCTCAACGTGAATACGATTGGAAGAGACCCAAGATGAAGCTGAAAAACGAAGACAGCTTTTTTACATCGCTGGCCAAAACGACCCGGATAAAACTTCGTCAGCTCGGAAAGTGGCTTGAGAAATGGGTGAGAAAGCTGCTCAGGAAGAAACCAAACGCTTCGGATCATGATTCACCGAGCATACTCGGCGGCAGAAACGTGGCTTATGTCCTTCTCATCACAGTGACGGTTTTGCTCTGTTTCCTGGTTGTCTTTCTCATCAGGAGGCGAGGCGCGAAAATGGAGCCGGAACCGCGGACTGTCAGTGCTCCTGATTTGAATCGCGAGGAATTGGTTGCATCGGACTTACCTGAAGATGAGTGGTTTAAAATGGCGAATGAGATGGTTGAAAAAGGCGAATACAGGTTGGCTGTTCGAGCCTATTTTCTCTCGACTCTTTCTCTTTTAAATGAAAAAGAAATCATTCGGGTAGAAATGTTCAAATCAAATTATGAATACGGGCTGGAACTCAGCCGGCGTGAGCATGTCCATCCGCATCTGCCCAGCCCTTTTTTCGCCAATATGGCTCTGTTTGAAAAAGTCTGGTATGGCATGTACGATGTCAGTCAGGGCTTGTTAAAACAATTTCTGGACAACTACAGGAGGATCAGGAATCATGCTGAACCGAGCTAGAACGCAACTCCTTTTGCTTGCCCTGCTGTTCTTCTTCTCCGCTCTTTTCCTGGTTTGGATTTTGAACCTTCGTTTTGAAGCGGGAGATGTCTATCCTGCCTATTCCTCATTCAGAGTCGATCCCCAAGGTTGTAAAGCGCTTTATGAGAGCCTGGAACGAATTCCTTGTGTCCAGGTTGAACGAAACTCAAAATCATTAAAATACCTGGCTGTAGATAAGCCTTTAAATAAGAAAAGGATCGTTCTTCTGGCTGGTATGGGACCGCTTGAATTGGATCAGACCTTAAAAAGCGGTTGGCTGAGAGACTATCTTCATGCGGGCGGTCACGTACTGCTCGCGCTGAAACCCCATTTAGAGCGCTCTTTTATGTGGGAAATGGAGTCTGACAGTGATGCTGAAGTCGAGGTTCCCGCAGAAGAGGAACAACCAACTGAGGAAGAAAAAACAGCACCAACTGAAAGCTGTGCAGCAGGACAGCCTCTTCCAGACTGGTACTTTCGCAGTGATTTTGAACCATCAAGAGAACAGCCAGCTCAACCTCATACAGCCAAATTGGGCGCGGATATCTCGTTGGCGGAAACCCAATCATGGCACTCCGGCTTGTTTTTTCACTCTTATTCTGAGCACTGGAGGCCTGTTTACGAAATCGAGGCAGGTACGGTCTGCATGGAGTGGATTCAGGGAGAAGGGCGGTTGATTGCCCTTTCGGATGCCTATTTTCTGAGCAATGAATCGCTCTGGAAAGATAAACAGACCGATTTCCTGATCTGGTTACTGGGAAACTGCTCCGTGGTTGTTTTTGACGAAACGCATCTGGGTGTTGTTTCAAAGACTCACATTTCCGATTTGGTTTTCCGATATCGTTTTCAAGGCATTGTTGTTGGTTTCCTGCTGCTTGGAGTTCTTTTTCTGTGGAAAAATGGCTCACCGCTCATTCCTCCTTCGGATCATGGCAGGGAACAAGTGAAATCTGTCGGGAGAGACGTGACATCCGGCCTGGTTAACATGTTGAAACGGTCCATTCCCAAAGAAGAAATCCTCGGTGCCTGTTTTCAGGAGTGGGAAAAAACGGTTCCCGCCTATCACAAGAAGAGTCAAGTTGAAAAGGTGCGTTGCATCGTTGAAGCAGAAAATGAGCGCAGTTGGAAAGACAGAGATACCCGCAAAGCATACCACCGTATCCAGCAAATTATATCAAAGAGGAGAGTAACGAGATGATAGCACTCAATCATCTGCTAGAGGTGATCAAACAAATAAAGCAGGAAGTAGGCAAGGTCATTATTGGCCAGGAGCGTGTCCTTGATCAAACCTTGATTGCTATTTTTACCAATCAACATGCGCTGATCGAGGGAGTACCCGGAACAGGAAAGACACTTCTGGTGCGTACCTTGGGGAAGGTTCTCGGATGCGACTCATCCAGAATCCAGTTCACACCCGATCTCATGCCCGCGGACATTACGGGTACACATGTCTACAATATGCAGAAAAATCAGTTCGATTTAGTAAAAGGTCCCGTTTTTACCACGTTCCTGCTGGCCGACGAGATCAATCGCGCACCCGCTAAAACACAGTCTGCCCTGCTTCAATCCATGCAGGAGCGACAGGTGACTATCGACCGGGAGACCATTAAACTCTCGCCGAATTTTACCGTTTTCGCGACTCAGAACCCCATTGAGTTCGAGGGGACTTACGCGCTTCCTGAAGCTCAGCGGGACCGTTTTATGATGAAAATTCAAATGGAGCTCCCAAACAGGGAAGAGGAGTTGACTCTGGCAAAGAGAATGATCCAGAAAGCGGATTCACCTGAAGCCGTTCTGGAATCCAATCAGGTTCAACCTGTTATCGTGGAAGACGATTTGATGACCTTGAGAGTGGCTCTTGAAGGGATTAAAGTGAAGGAAGACATCCTGGATTACCTGGTGGAAACCGTTCGCAAGACCAGAAGACATGAGGGTGTCCTGGTTGGAGCCGGACCGAGAGCTGTGCAAGCTCTGTTGCTGGGGACAAGAGCATTGGCCGCCATTCGAAACAGAGATTTTATTACACCTGACGATGTCAAGGAACTCACACCTGCCGTCCTGTCCCATCGCATCATTCTTCGCCCCGAATTTGAAATTGAAGGTTTGACGGTTTCAGAAGTGATTGAATCCATTCAAAAGGAGATCATGGTGCCGCGATGATTGTTCCCAGGAGACGACTTCTGGTCGTTGTACTCTTCACAGCTGTGCCGCTTTTGGCATTGGCCTTCTCTGGAACGGCATGGAGTGGCTTCGCCTCCGCTCTATTCGGGTTACTGGTACTGCTCGCGCTGGCAGACGCGTTCCTGCCTGACTCTGTGCTGGAACAATTGGAGATAAAAAGTGCGCCTGTTGTTCGAATGACCAAGGGTAAAGAGTCTGTTTTATCCCTTTACCTTCAATCTCATCTAAACTGCAGAAGAACGCTTTCCTTTGGCTTGTCGTTGCCTGACTCTATTTTGAGCAGGCAATGCGTTCAGTCTCTGGAACATCTGTCGCCGGGGATTTGTGAAATGCAATGGAATGGCACACCCCGTGTACGGGGCGAGTTTCCCCTCAGGTCCATCTACCTGGAATCGGCTTCCCGTCTCGGGTTATGGTCCAGAAGAACGTCCCGGAAGCTGGAGCTCGTCATTCGTGTTTACCCTAATCTGTTTCAGGAGAAAAAGGTCATGGCAGCCTTGTTTCTGAATGCTGCCGGAACCGGTATCCACACGCGAAGGCAATTGGGGCAGGGCAGGGAATTTGAAAAGCTGAGATACTACCTGCCAGGCGATTCCTACGGGGATATTCATTGGAAGGCCAGCGCCAAACGCAACAGTTTAGTGACAAAGGAGTTTCGAACAGAACAAACGCAGGAAATCTACGTGGTTCTGGATGCTTCCCGCTTAAGTGCTCGAAGGGCGGAGTCGGGAGAAGAACAAACCATTGTGGAGCGTTTCATAACAGCTTCCTTAATTACCTGTCTGGCGGCTGAAAAACAGGGAGACCTCTTCGGTGTCCTTTCATTCAGCGACAAGGTGGATGCCTTTATTCGCGCGAAAAGCGGCAGGGAGCACTATCACTGTTGCCGGGATGCCCTTTACCATCTGCATCCAAAATCCGTTTCACCTGATTTCGATGAACTCTGTACATTTATTCGACTTAAACTTCGGAAAAGAGCCCTGCTGGTTTTTCTGGTCAATCTGGATGACCCCGTTATTTCGGAGAACTTCATCAAAAGTATCGAGTTAATTTCCAGGCGCCATCTTGTTCTGGTGGGAATGATTCAAGATCGTCACATAGAACCCATGTTCTCCATGGAAAAACTCCATGATACCAATCAGCTTTACGACAATCTGGCTTCCCACCTGCGCTGGAACGAATTGAGGAAAGTGAAGCGGATTCTTCTGAGAAGAGGCGTCCGATTCTCCTTATACCCGAGTGAAGGCCTGTGTCTCGGCCTTGTGACCCAATACATGCATATCAAACAGAGGCAGTTGTTGTGATTATCGATTTAGCGAGTTTTATTGAAACGGAAAGAAGATATTGGGAAGAGCTGGACGCTTTTCTGGACCGCATGTCAAAGGACTACGCGCTTACACTGTCGCTGGAAGAAATTCAGCGTTTTCACTATCTCTATCAGCGTGCTTCAGCGGATTTGGTCAAGGTACACACCTTTTGCGCTGAAAACGATTTGAAAAAGCACCTCGAGAATTTGGTGTCACGGGCTTACTCGGAAATCCACGGTGAAAAAAATACGGCGGTGAAGTTTCATCCCCTGCACTGGCTTTTTCACACCTTTCCCCGCACATTCAGAGCCAATATACTTGCCTTTGTATTGGCTGTTTGTGTCACGTTGATAGGAGGCTTGTTCGGGGCGGTCGCGGTTCACCTGGACCCTGAAGCAAAAGAGGTGATACTGCCTTTTGACCACTTGCTGGGCTCACCCGGTGATCGCGTCGCTGAAGAGGAAAGCCGAACGGGAGATCATCTGACCTCCAAAACCACTTTTTCGGCCTTTCTCATGACCCATAACACCAGAGTCACATTGACAACCATGGCTATGGGCATCTTCTGGGGACTGGGCTCACTCATCCTGCTCTTTTACAACGGTGTTATACTGGGAGCCGTTGTTTTTGACTATGTGGCGGCAGGAGAGAGCTTGTTTCTGATGGGATGGCTGCTGCCTCACGGTATTATAGAGATACCCGCCATTTTAATCGGCGGTCAAGCGGGCTTTGTGTTGGGACACGCACTCATTGGCTGGGGTACCAGACAGTCATTGCGTCAGCGCTTGCGTGAAAAAATATCCGATATCGTGACCCTGGTTTTCGGTGCCTCTGTGATGTTGGTTTGGGCGGGTATCGTTGAAGCCTTTTTGTCTCAATATCACTATCCCGTTATATCCTATGAGCTGAAAATAACAATCGGTGTGATAGAGGGATTCTTGCTGTTGGTTTTCCTCACTCAATTTGGCCGAAACACAGCAGGCCGCCAGGAGAAGCGCCCAAAGGAAAGTGAATATGCGTTCTAAAGTCAATGGACTCGTCATTCAAACGCCTGAAGGTGTTTCCTTTTCCCTGCTGCTGGCGAGCCCCGTTATCCGGTTTATGGCCTGGCTGATTGACTTGTTCTGTATTCTAGTTCTCATGAATATCGTGGGAATGCTCGCGAACACTATGATCGTCTTGGGTCCCCAGGGAGCTCAAGTATTCCAGATTCTGGTCGGTTTTGTGATTTCTATTGGGTATGCCATCTTCCTGGAATGGCTTTGGCAAGGGCAAACCCTTGGAAAGCGTCTTTTGAGACTGCGCGTCATAGATGAGTCCGGTCTGAAACTGAGTTTTAGTCAGGTTGTCATGCGCAATTTACTGCGATTGGTCGATATGCTGCCCGCGCTCTATGCCGTGGGAGGAGTAGCAGCCGTTTTATCAAAAAAGAGCCAACGCCTGGGTGATATCGCCGCGGGAACCATTGTCATCAGAAACCCCAAAATAGCCAAACCGGATCTGGAGCGGGTTTTGTCGCGAAAATACAATTCACTTCGATCTTATCCTCATTTGGCGGCTCGTCTGCGTCAGCGAATTAATCCGTCGGAAGCGGCACTGGGTTTACAGGCTCTTTTGAGAAAAAACAGTCTGGAGGATCAAGCGCGTTTGACTCTTTTTGAAGAGCTGGAGGTGTTTTACAGGCAAAAAGTCACTTTCCCCGTGGAGGCCAGCCTCGGAATGTCTCCTGAAAGCTATGTCAGAAACGTCGTTGATATTCTCTTTCGCCCTGAGACAAAGTGACGATGTCTCGGGTTTGGGGATTGGAGAATCAAGAGCTTTGACTTGCACCTGAAGCATTTTGAACGGGTAAGGTACGGGCAGATGCCGTTAACCCTTCAGCTTGCTGGCGAGGTCTGTTCCTTTCTGTTTTTTTAACATAGTGTCGGCAGAGAGCCGGAGCAGAGGCATTCTTCGCTGTATTGAAACCGGTCAATTGAGTCTGCTCTCTGTCAGGATCGACGGATCGATTCACTGATTTCTCGTGTCTGGTTGAGAGTGGATAACCTTTTAAAACGCTGAATGCAATATCGAACCGTTAAAGTTCCGTTTGGCATTTAGGCTGGCATATCGCTGCCTTTTGGATGATAATGAATCAAAATAAACATTCTATAATGAGGTGAACATGAGTAAGGTAAGAAAAAAAATATGCGTGGGCGGAAAAAACTATGCCATTTTTTCCCTTCGTGAAGCAGCAAAAAAGGGGATCAGGCATATTGATAAATTGCCGAAAAGTTTAAAAGTGTTACTGGAAAACCTGTTGCGGCATGAGAATGGAACAACAGTGACCTGGAATGATATCAAGGCATTGGATGAGTGGGTTGAGAACGGAGGTTCTAATCATGAAATTTCCTATCATCCGGCACGGGTTATCATGCAGGATTTTACAGGTGTTCCCGCTGTTGTCGATTTAGCGGCAATGCGCGGAGCCATGAAAGTTCTGGATGGTGATCCCAGGAAAATCAACCCTCAGGTTCCCGTTGACCTTGTTATTGACCACAGTGTTCAAGTAGAGCACTTTGGCAATGAAGAGGCATTTTCAAAAAATGTGGAACTGGAATACCGCCGCAATATGGAACGCTATCGCTTTTTGAAATGGGGGCAGAATACGTTTGAAAATTTCCGTGTTGTTCCTCCCGGAACAGGTATTATCCATCAGGTCAATTTAGAATACCTGGCCAATGTGGTATGGACCAAAGAAGCAGGAGAAGAAACCCTTGCCTATCCAGACACCTGTGTTGGCACGGACTCACACACCACCATGATCAACGGTCTGGCTGTTTTAGGCTGGGGCGTTGGTGGAATTGAAGCAGAAGCGGCCATGCTGGGTCAGCCCGTTACCATGCTTATTCCAGAGGTAGTCGGCTTCAAACTCAAGGGACAATTAAAAGAGGGGATTACAGCGACGGATCTCGTTCTCAAGGTGGTTGAAATGCTTCGGGTTCACGGTGTGGTCGGAAAGTTTGTGGAGTTTTTTGGTCCAGGAATGGCGGATCTGTCTCTGGCAGACAGGGCAACGCTGGCAAATATGGCTCCCGAGTATGGTGCTACTTGCGGATTCTTTCCTGTAGACGAAAAGACTCTTGATTATCTGAAGTTCTCCGGTCGCAGTGATGAAACCGTTCGCCTGGTTGAGTCCTATTCCAAAGAGCAAGGTCTTTGGGCTCATGCCGATGATCCTGACCCCGTTTTCTCATCGGTAGTGGAATTGAATCTCAGCGATGTGGAGCCCTCCATTTCGGGTCCTAAACGTCCGCAGGACCGGATCAATCTATGCGATGCTCACAGCGCTTTTAAAGCTGTATTTAAGGGCATGTTCAATGGCAGTGATGAGCAGCTTCAAGAGGAATATCCCGTTGAAGGTGAAGCATTTGGCATGAAAAATGGAAATGTGGTGGTAGCCGCTATTACCAGCTGTACCAACACTTCCAATCCTTCGGTTCTGATTGCAGCCGGGTTGGTCGCCAAAAAAGCCTGGGAAAAAGGGCTCAAAACCAAGCCCTGGGTAAAAACTTCCCTCGCACCCGGATCCAAAGTGGTTACAGATTACCTGGTTGATTCGGGTCTCCAAACTTATTTGGACCGCATGGGATTCAACCTGGTCGGCTATGGGTGTACAACCTGTATTGGTAACACAGGCCCTCTTCCGCCTGCCATTTCAAAAACCATCAACCGCGATAATCTTGTCGCTACATCTGTTCTCTCTGGTAATCGCAATTTTGAGGGTCGTATTTCACCGGATGTTCGCGCAAACTATCTGGCATCACCTCCGCTGGTGGTGGCCTATGCCATAGCCGGAAATATGTGTGTTGACATCATGAGTGAGCCCCTCGGCAAGGACTCAGCAGGAAAGGATGTTTTCCTCAAAGATCTTTGGCCGAGTAATCGGGAAATTGAAGATGTTGTGAATCAGCACATCTCCAGTGACATGTACAAAAAGCGCTATGCCAATGTGTTTGAAGGTGACGAACAATGGCAGGCAGTCGCTGCTTCCGGCGATGAAATGTACGACTGGGATGAAGCCTCCACCTACATTCGCAACCCCACTTTCTTTGATGACATTAAAGACGGAGTGAAAACAGGATTTCAGGTTGAAAAAGCTCACATATTGGCTCTGTTGGGAGATTCTGTTACCACAGACCACATTTCACCAGCTGGGTCGATCGCCATCGGGTCACCTGCGGCTGTTTATCTGGAATCCAATCATGTGCCTGTTTCCGACTGGAACTCCTATGGTTCTCGCCGAGGTAATCACGAAGTGATGATGCGCGGGACATTCGCCAATGTCAGGATTCGCAATGAAATGGTACCAGGCGTGGAAGGAGGTTATACTGCCTATGTACCAAGTGGCGAGCAAATGAGTATTTACGATGCCGCTATGGCTTATCAAAGGGAAAGGAAACCGCTTGTCGTCATTGCTGGAAAAGAATACGGGACAGGCAGTTCCAGAGACTGGGCTGCCAAAGGTACGGTTCTTCAGGGTGTAAAGGCCGTTATTACCGAGAGTTTTGAGCGCATTCACCGTTCTAACCTCATTGGTATGGGTGTTATGCCATTGCAGTTCCAAAACGGAGAAACCCGTAAGACGTTTAACCTCGATGGAACGGAATCCATTTCTCTGAAACCCGTGGGTAAACTGGCTCCAAAAATGGAGTTTGAAATGAGTATCACCTCCAGAGATGGAGCCGTTCAATCCACCAGGGTTCTCTCCCGCGTGGATACAGAAGATGAATTGAACTATTTCCTGAACGGGGGCATTTTGCAATATGTACTTCGTCGTTTGAAATAGTTGGTAATAACAATAGCAGGGGAGGTGCAATCTCCCCTTTTTACAGCTGGCCACAGGTGACGTTATTACCGAGCTCAATCGTGACTTTGGCTTCAAAGCCCGGCTGTTTTTCCCAGGTTAAACAAACTGCTTTAACAGTTCTTCAAACTTGTTGCGATCAACAGGTTGGCTGAAGAGAAAACCTTGACCTTCTGTGCAGTTTGTTTTTTTCAAAAAGGTCAGCTGTTCCTCTGTTTCAATACCCTCTGCTACAACGGTTAGTCCCAGGTTAAGGCCTAGCGTTACAATGGTTTTGAGAATGGCTGTTTCTCTGCTGGACTCTTCTTGAAGACCCCGTACGAAAGAGCGGTCGACCTTGAGGGTATCGATGGGAAACTTTTGAAGGTAGCTGAGAGAGGAATAGCCTGTACCAAAATCATCCAACGAGATACGCACGCCTAATTGTTTGATTTTTTTCAGGATGTGCATACTCTGTTCGTCTTTTCCCATAATTGAATTCTCGGTAATTTCAAATTCCAGCAATTCAGGGTCTAGATGGTTTTTGTTGATGTTTGTAGACAGAATTTGGCCAAGACCTGCATCTTGTAATTGCCTTGAAGAGAGGTTAATGGAGTATTTCAATGTGGGATATCCCTGTTTTTTGAAATAGCCGATTATTGTGCAGGCTTCCTGGATCAACCAATTGCCTAGTGGAATAATCAGGCCCGATTCTTCCGCAATGGGCATAAAATCAGCCGGAGAAATAAAACCGGCCCCATCCTCTTTCCATCTCAACAGAATTTCAGCTCCTACTGTTTGACCTGTGTGAAGATTGACTCTGGGTTGGAAGTACAGTTTAAAGCCTTTGTTTTCAATGGCCTTGCGAATTTTATTCTCCATATTGACTTTGGCGAAGGTTTCCAGCTTCATGGCTTTTGCGTAATACTGGAAGCGGTTTTTCCCCTGTTGTTTCGCGTGGTACATAGCGGTATCGCTGTTGGTCAGTAAAGTCTGAATATTCTCTCCATCTTCCGGGAATAGCGAAATGCCAATACTGCAGGTTATCGTAAACCGTTTTTCCTTGATAATTATGGGTTTGACGATGTTTGAAATGACTTTTCTGGCAATCACAGCTGCATTATTTGATGATTTAATGGCATCTAGAATGATTGTAAATTCATCACCTCCCAGTCGGGCGACGGTATCTTGTTCTCTGATAGACAGTTGAAGACGTTTGGAAACTTCAACCAAAACCATATCTCCATAGTGATGACCGTATGAATCATTGATCAATTTGAATCGATCGAGATCGATGAACATCAACGCGAATTTCTCATGGTTTCTTTTTGAACGATTGATTAACTGCTGAATGCGGTCGTGAAAAAGGGAGCGGTTTGGCAAACCGGTTAATTGATCGTAATTTGCCAGAACCTTTAAAGCGTTTTCCTGTTTCTTGTGTTCAGTCATATCGAGAAAAACAGTTGCTATGCGGTAAAAGCTGTTGGTGGAATCCTTAATGGCAGTGGAGGTTCTCCACGTAGGGAAAATACGTCCATGTTGGTTTTTAAGCCAAACTTCCCCTTTCCATCCACCTGACTCGAGAATTTCACGGTCAATTTTTTGAAAGAAGTTTGGCTCATGATGGGCCGAGTTGAGTAAAGAGAAGGGTTTCCCAATCATATCGTCTTCGCTGTAACCCGTTATTTGAGCGAAGGCAAGGTTTGTTTTCAGTATGTATCCCATGTCATCGGTAATGACCATGGCTTCAAGCGTGTTCTCAAAGGCACTTGCCAATAACTTGATGTTGTTACTGGCTTCTTTCATTTGAGTTACATCTATCAAAGTCCCTGCCATGCGTTGGACTTGTCCCTGCTTGTCCCTCTGGACAACCATGCCCCTTTGACGTATCCAGATCCATTTATTTTCCGCGTTCTTGCTTCGGTATTCTGCCAGAAAGGAGTCAGACGCGCCCTGGACATGCTTGTCCCACTTCGCCTGAACATGGGTTTGATCGTCTGAATGGATTGATTGAATGTACTCATTGAAATTCATCTTGGAATTTGAGGTGGTTTTCCCGGATATCTTTGTGAAAATAAGGTTGTTGTCCTTGCTAGACCAATCCCACATGGTATTTCCGCTGCCCCAAAGAGCCAGCGTCAATTTTTCTTCTCGCTCCATGATGGCCAGGTGGTTTTTGGCTCTCTCTTTGTTCTTGAGAAACTGAAGATACCAGATTGTGCCAATCAGGCTTGAAATAAGGATAAGGTACAAAGAGTAGGCCCATGGTCTTTTCCATGGTGGCGCTTGTATGTGAAGAGCCAGTTGCAGAGGTTCAGGGCTCGTGTTGCCTTCACTGTTGGCTCCTTGCAATAGATAGGTGTAGTTACCGGGATCCAAATTGGTAAATGTTTGCGTGTTTTCCTCACCGAGATAGACCCAGTCCTCTTGATATCCTTCGAGTTTAGACTTGAATGTGTTTTTGTGAGGGCGGGTGTAGTCCAATACGGCAAAGCCCACCTTGAAGATGTTATCTTTATATGACAGTCTAATTTCCTGTCCGCTGTCAATTGAATGGATTTCCTGCTCTATCGAATGGAACTGTGTGAATACAAGTGGAGAAATAATATCTCTGTGGATGAGGTCATCGGGTGAAAAGGATACCACGCCCGTCATGCCGCCGAAATAGAGCTTTCCGTCCAGTCCTTTTAGTGCTGATCCGCCATTGAACTCATTGCCTGGCAGGCCATCCAGATGATCGTAATTTTTAATCCAGCTGTTTGCTGGATCGGTTCGACTTAACCCGTCCATGCTTGTCACCCAAAGAAGCCCGTCTTTGCCTCTTAGGATGCTGAAAATCTCATTGTTGGGTAGACCATCCTGCTCTGTAATGTGGTGGATGATCTTTTCACGATCTCCCTTTAACTCTAAAACAAAGACACCGGCATTGTTGGTTCCAAGGTAAACTCGACCTTTCTCGTCTGAATCAATACAGGTGATTTCTGTCTTCTGATTTGCCTCGCTGGAGTCATCAGGAACAAAGTACCGCTTGATGGAATGCAAGTCTTCTGAAACAGTGTATAGTCCGTAATTGGAACCCAGTAAGTAGGGATTTCCAGGTAAATGAAAAAGACAGAGTATATAGAAATCTTTTAAATGGTTCGAGCTTAGCTTGAACCAGTTTTGCTCATTGGTTCGATAATTCCACTCCACCAATTTGTCACTTGTTGTGATGAGAACCCTGTTTTCACCTCTACTAATTATATGATTTAAAAAGCTGTCCGCTTGAATTTGTTCGCTGATTTCCAAGAGAGGAAAGTTCTCAATGGTATTTTCTTTTGGGCTGATAAGATCTAAACTGTCAAATCCAAGGACTAAAAGCCTGTCGGACTGCTTCTCTGCAGCAATGGTATTCACGACTTGAACATGTAATGAATTTTCATTGTTCTTGCCTGGAGAATAGAGTTTCACTTCTTTTGTGTTGAGGTCGACTAGATTGATGCCTTTATAGGTGTTGAGCCATATTCGATTTTTATCAGTCTGTACAATGTTCCAGACCTCGTCATCCGAGATTGAAATAGCGCCTTTCCCGTTGTGTCGCCACGATTGGAATGACATGGAATCGCGATTCCAGATGAAAAGACCCTGGCCTCTGCTTCCTATCCAAAGTAGCCCTCTGTCATCGAAGAAAAGGCAGCGCAAGGCACTGGTAGTCAAACCTCTGGCTTGACTGATATCACCTTTGAAATGTTCTTTTTCAAAGCTGTCTATGTGCCAGCTGATGAGTCCCTGTTCATGAGTCGCGGCCCAAACATGCTGGTCTCCATCAAACTTTAAATCCCAAATTACTTCACTTTCTGCCTGTTGATCACCTTGGTTCAGAATATTCAGATGCTTCAACGTACCTGCGCCTGGTTTGTACACATAAACGCCATTGCGAGTACCAATCCATATTCGTCCTTGCGGGTCTTCCAAAAGAGACATTACCGCGTGGTTGTTTCCTTTGACAGGTTTTTCTAAAACAAAAGAAATGGTATCCCATTCGTCATTGATTGGGTCATATCGCACCAGGCCGTTATCGGTTCCTATCCAGATACGTTCCTCTTTATCCTGGTAAAGTGAAAGAATCAGATTGTCGGGAAGAAGGCTGTTCTTAACTGTGTATTGGGTGACTTGATCGGTATGCCTGTTGAGTTTATAGAGACCACCTCCAGCCCACGTGCCAATCCACAAGTTTCCGGCTCCATCATCGATAAAGCCGTTGATATGGAGAGACTGGTTGTTGGTATCTGCAGAAAAAACAGGATGCTGAGCGAACACGTTTTCAGCTGGATTGTAAGTGACCAGCCCTTGTTGACTGGTTGCAAGCCAGAACAAGCCATCTTCATCCTGGAAGATGCTCAGAATTTCTTCATTCTGAATGGCAAATTGTTCTTCGGAATTGACGATGAAATTTTCAAATCCATAACCGTCATGGCGATTTAAACCTTGTGAGGTGCCGACCCAAATGAACCCGGTCTTGTCTTGAGCAATACAGTAGACATGACTTTGGCTCAGCCCCTCCTCGACAGACAGTTTTCTAACCAGATACTGGTGTCCAAAGGTGGAGCAGCATGCCATGAGCAGTCCCAGTAAGAGAAGTAATCGATTCATACTGGCTGAATCTTTTCGTTTAATAAGGTGAAAGAATCGTAGTAATTCGTAAAATGCGGCATGGTAAAAAGTTGTTTCCCTGGGTTCCGAGCATTCATCGAGAATGCCTGGAAACCAAGTATAGGATAAACCATTTTTTATTTGCAAGAATCAAATAACAGGTTCCTTTCCCGATAAATGATAAAAAAGTTCACGTACTTTCTTTTACGAGTTGGCCGTTTCGAGAATTCCGCACAATATGACTTTTCCCGGCAATTTCACTGAACCTGAAGCTGGGTAAATACTGCTTTCCGCTGAAATGGGCAATTGCGCAATTAAAAAAAAGCAGGATCAACACCCAGAGTTGAACAATCAGTTCAGGGTGATAGACCAATTCAGACTGAACGTCATGTCAACCCGCTGCAGCCTGGATCAGCGAGAGAGAACCTTTCAATTGAGCTATTCATCGCCGGAAACGGTTGGTTTATTTCCCACTTTAGGCTAAACTGCTTCGTGATTGCCATTTTCCATGCGCCTGTATGAGATTAATGGTTAAACAGATAAAATTTATGGTATTCATTGATTCGTAAATCGCCGTTTAAAGGGTTCGAGCTATGACATTTAAAGAACAGATATTACAAGGTATTCCAACTGAGTTACCATCTCCAAAACCTTACAACGAACAAGCCAATCACGCGCCCAAGAGAAAGGATATTTTGTGTGTTGAAGAGAAACAACTGGCCGTTCGGAACGCGTTGCGTTATTTCCCTGAGGAATGGCATGCTGAATTAGCCCGGGAATTTGCCCATGAGCTGGAAGAATACGGCCGCATCTACATGTACCGTTTCAAACCGGACTACAACATGTTTGCCAGGCCGATCGATGCCTATCCCGCTCAGTGCAAGCAAGCTGCTGCCATTATGGTCATGATCCAGAACAACCTCGATCCAGCTGTCGCGCAGCACCCGGAAGAGCTGATTACTTACGGTGGGAACGGAGCGGTTTTTCAGAACTGGGCTCAATACCTGCTCACCATGAAGTACCTGGCGACCATGACCGACGAACAGACATTGCATTTGTATTCGGGTCATCCCATGGGTCTCTTCCCTTCGTCGCCATCGGCTCCAAGAGTTGTTGTCACCAACGGCATGGTGATTCCCAACTACTCCAAGCCGGATGACTGGGAGAAGTTCAACGCTCTGGGCGTATCTCAGTACGGGCAGATGACCGCGGGTTCGTTCATGTATATCGGGCCACAGGGGATTGTGCATGGAACCACGATTACAGTGATGAATGCTTTCAGAAAGATTTTAAAGAAAGGCGAGGAAACAGCGGGTAAGATTTTCCTGACAGCCGGACTGGGCGGCATGAGTGGAGCACAGCCCAAAGCGGGTAATATCGCCTCCTGTGTGTCGGTTTGCGCAGAAGTGAATCCTGAAGCAGCCAGGAAACGGCACAGTCAGGGTTGGGTCGATATTTTAATCGACTCTATGGATGAGCTCATAGCCAGGGTAAAAAAAGCACAGAAAGACAAGGAAGTCGTCTCAATTGCTTACATCGGCAATGTGGTTGATGTCTGGGAGCGCTTCTACGAGGAAGGTATTTTCGTCCACGTGGGCTCCGACCAGACCTCACTGCACATTCCCTGGACAGGCGGTTATTATCCGGTCGATGTCAGTTTTGAGGAGTCTAACCGCCTGATTCGCGAAGAGCCGGAACTGTTCAAGGAAAAGGTTCAGGCTTCCTTGCGACGACATGCCGCCGCCATCAACAAGCACACGGCCAGGGGTACCTATTTCTTTGATTATGGAAATGCCTTCTTGCTGGAAGCCTCCAGAGCCGGTGCCGATGTAATGGCAGAAAACGGGGTCGATTTCCGATACAAATCCTACGTACAGGATATTTTGGGACCGATGTGTTTCGATTACGGGTTTGGTCCTTTCCGTTGGGTTTGTACCTCTGGTAAAGCGAAAGATCTGGACAGAACAGACGAGATTGCCATGAAAGTTCTGCGTGACATCATGGAACATGCTCCTGAAGAAATCCAACTGCAAATGAACGACAATATCACCTGGATCCGGGATGCAAAACAGAACAAGTTAGTCGTCGGTTCTCAGGCGCGTATTCTGTACGCGGATGCGGAAGGGCGCATGAAGATAGCCAAAGCCTTTAACGATGAGGTCAGGGCAGGGAAGATCGGTCCGGTTGTCCTGGGTCGTGACCATCACGATGTCAGCGGTACAGATTCACCCTATCGCGAAACCTCAAACATTTACGATGGCAGCAAGTTTACCGCTGATATGGCCATTCAAAACGTTATCGGTGACAGTTTCCGCGGTGCCACCTGGGTGTCCATCCACAACGGTGGTGGTGTAGGCTGGGGCGAAGTGATTAACGGCGGTTTTGGCATGGTGCTGGACGGGACGCAAGCAGCGGAAGAGCGATTGAGGAACATGCTTTTCTACGATGTCAACAACGGTATCGCGCGTCGCAGCTGGGCAAGGAACAGCGGCGCCCGCTTTGCCATTGAACGCGAAATGCGGCGTTCGCCAAATTTGAAGGTGACCCTGCCGAATTTGGTCGATAATAGCCTGCTTGACAGTTTGTTTTAATTTGAAAAGGTCAACTCCATTCATAAGGTGTGGCACCCAGAGGGGCAGCCGATCAAGAACGATGGTTTGGTAAAGAGCAGTCTAACCCGACATATCCCTTATCACCGTTTTGAACCTGGCCGCAGTGGCTGACTGTGCCCATACGATCCAATCTCATTCGTTGTGCCTGAATTAACACTTGGTTATCTCGTTGACTAAATTTAGTAATTGTTATAAAATTAGCAAAAAGTGTGCTTGATAACAAAAGAGGATCGAGATGAGCAAGATATTATCCAATTTTGAAAACCCTTTTCGCCCTGGAGCTGGACACAGGCCTCCTTATCTGGCTGGTCGTGCTAGAGAAATACAGGAATTTGATCGTTTGCTTAGGCAGAAAGTTATATTGGAGAACATGGTTTTAACAGGGTTGAGGGGTGTTGGTAAAACCGTTCTGTTAGACTCTTTGAAACCAAAAGCACTTCAAGCGAATTGGCTATGGGTTGGAACAGACCTGTCTGAATCAGCAACAATAAGTGAAAATAGCATAGCCATCAGATTGCTTACTGATTTGTCTGTCATAACTTCAAATATGGTTATCAAGAGAGAACCAACTCAGAAAATTGGATTTAATGCTGCGGAGCAAATAACAGATGTCAAATTAAACTATAATTTGCTAAAAAATATCTATGATAAAACCCCTGGATTGGTACATGATAAACTTAAAAGTATCCTGGAGTTCTCCTGGAGCGTCATTTCAAGAAACAGTGAAATAAAAGGGGTTGTTTTTGCGTATGATGAAGCACAAAATTTATCTGACCAGGCAGGGAAAGAACAATACCCATTGTCATTATTGCTTGATGTTTTTCAGTCCATTCAAAAAAAGGAAATACCTTTTATGCTTTTGTTGACAGGGCTGCCAACTCTTTTTCCAAAGCTTATTGAAGCAAGAACTTTCTCGGAAAGAATGTTTAGAGTTGTTTTTCTTGACAAATTAAATAAAGATGAATGTATAGAAGCAATCACAAAACCGATTGAAAATGATTTATGCCCGGTTAGATTGACTATTGAAGCAATAAACATTGTTGTAGAGATGTCTGGTGGATATCCTTATTTTATTCAGTTTATGTGCAGAGAAATTTATGATGTTTTATTACAGAAACAAGATAATGGAGAAGCACTTTCTGTACCTGTCGATGAGATAATAATCAAGTTAGATACGGATTTTTTTTCTGGCCGCTGGAGCAGAGTTACAGATAGACAAAAAACATTATTGTATGTCATCGCCCAGCTTGATCATTGCGATGATGAATTCACGGTTGCGGAGATAGTCGCACGATCAAAAGAATTTTTACAAAAGCCATTTAGCAGCAGTCATGTCAATCAAATGCTGTCTTCATTAAGCAATGCAGGGCTTATTTTTAAAAATAGACATGGAAAGTATTCTTTTGCCGTGCCGCTCATGTCTGATTTCATTAACAGACAACCGTCAGATGACTTGCTATATTAAATTGTAACCAGTGAAGACTTGTCATACACCGGGCCGCGATGAAAAAGATTTACTTGAAAACCAACAAGGCCTGTCGTACAATCCGGCAACTCGGTTTTAGAGGAGCACTTTTATGGAGGATGATATGAGTCAATTGGCTATTTTAGATGATGTTTTAAACGGGTTGATGCGTCGATACAAGGAACGTGTACCCGATGTTCAGGCTATATTGGACTGCATGGTGGAAAACAAGCTGATTCAAAATGAGTCAGATATCGAAAACGATCACATTGCCTTTCGTACATTGGGCGTGCCGCATCTCGGCATTCGTTCTCTGGAAAAGATTTTTCTCCACTTGGGTTATGCTAAAAAAGATGCCTATTCTTTTCCTGCGAAGAAGCTCAATGCCTTCTGGTATGCCCCTCCACAACCCAAATATCCGCGAATCTTTATCAGTGAATTGAGAGTTAAAGACCTGTCTGCTGCGGCTCAGGAAGCCATTCTGAAATACACCCGTGAGGTAACTTCCGATCCGGTTGATCAACTGGATTTAAACGACAGTCAAGCCATTGTCGACTACTTGCACCAGTCCCTTTGGAGGACACCCACCTGGAAGGATTATTCCTTACTTGCGGATGAAAGTGAATATGCCGCGTGGGCCATCTTCAATCGCTATTATCTCAATCACTTTACGGTCAGTGTTCACAACTTGCCAGAGTCTTACCGAACCATAGCTCAGTTTAACGCGTTTATCGAGAGCCATGGTTTCAAGCTCAACGACGCCGGTGGAAAAGCCAAGACAAGTCAGGACGGTCTTCTTATTCAGAGTTCCACTGTAGCCAGACTGGTTGAAGCCGAATTTGAAGATGAAGATGGGAAAATGGTGACGAAAAGCATTCCAGGTTCCTACGTGGAGTTTGCCGAACGAAAGGTCGTTCCCGAGTTTGAGCATTTGAAGCGGGAACACACTTATAGAGAACATCGTCGCGATGGTTTTGAAGCGGCCAACGCCGATAAAATTTTTGAAAGTACCTATTCCGAACAGATTGAAAAAGCGCGCGATTGAGGTTTTGCGCGACCTCGATACGGTTAAGCGCTGTTTTGCAGGCCGATCGATGATTCGGCCTGCTTTTTTTCAACAGTGTCGCTTGATGAATCGGAAAACAGCATGCCCGATTTTGCGCAGCCTTAAAGCGGCAGGCAGTTTGGTTTAGTCGCTTGTTTTATGGTTAAAACAGTACCCTGTAGCGGTTAAAGGTCTCCGAAACAGTACATATACCCGTCTCTGACCGCGATATACACCCTGCCATCCCAGACAATGGGCGTTGAATCAATTTCCAGCCCTTCCACTTTGTCCAGCAGTTTTAATTCGTAAGTGCTCCTGTTTTTTATGAGTTGAAACAGAAAAATACCGGCATCAGTGCAGGCGACAATTTTGTCCTTGACGATCAGTGGGGTAGATATGGAACCGGGAATTTGTGTCTTGACAACTAATTTGGGCGTGTTGAAGGAAGTGAGAGCGTCGGGTCCGAGAACGAGCTTTCCTTTCTCTGTACGTTTGTGATCCAGGACAGTTAACTCACCGGCAACATCCAGGAAGACGGCCAGGTGATCGTCCTTTTCTGAAATGTAGGCATCGTTGCAGCTGACGGAGCCAATGATTCCACCTTCCCAGTGGTACCATTTCTTGTCTATTGTGGGATAGAACCAGACCACACAATCGTGACCCTGCTTTGAAGGGTCTATTTTCATCACACCGCCGTGACCGGGCATGTACTGCTTTTCAACGGGAATCAAAAGACAGCCGTCGTTGGTGACAGGCGCGGAACCGTTTAAGTCCGTTCCGATGTAGTATTCCCAGTCGTTTTTCTTTTCTTTCAAGTTGTAACCGTAAATGCGCCCGGTTCCGGAAAGCGTGAACACTCTTCCATTTAAAATGCTGGGAGAGGATTCTGAAACCAGATCACGCCCGTGCAGATCCATATCTTCTTGTTTGTAATAGGTGATTTCCTGAAGGATTTTGGGCTGCATAACACCGTCAAGCCGTTCGAGTTTTTGGGGGTCCGGGCTGAAAACAGTGAAAATACCATTTTCCAGCGCAAGATAGGCCAGTTTGCCGACTACCACTGCCGATCCGTCCACATCGCGACTGTAACAATCGGTTTTTTTGACGTTCATTCGCCATAGCTCTTTCCCGCTTAGGAGCGAAATACCTCGGAAACTGGGGATGTAGCGGTCCTCGTGATCATTCCAGAAACCAAGTCTGCTGCCTTGCATAATGATGTATTTGCTTTCGGGGTCTTGGGCTTCTTTGTTTTCAAAGATGGTGCCCGTCCCTTTCAGAATATCTTCGTATTTATACTGCCAGACCAGCTCGCCGGTGGAGGCCTTGATTTTTTTTAAGTGATAATCAAACGCCCCTTGAATGAGAAACAGCTCCTGATTTTCCCGGACTAATAAAGGCTGGCCTGTCCAGCCGGCACCTTTCCAGACTTTATCCTTGCCATATGCCGGGCTGATACCTTCACCCAGATAGATCTTCCATACCAGGTTGAGCGTATCCGGAGCCTTGTTGCCGTAGTAATTTCGCTTTTCATTGCCTAAAAAGGTGGAGATGAGAACATCCACTTCGCTGGACTTCTGTTGAGCTGACAACAAGCTGCTTGATAAAAACAGGATAAAGGTCAGCAACGGTGTCCGGGTTTTGTTCTTGAAGAAACGCCATTTCCATAAAGAGTTGATGGCTTGTTTTGTATGAGAGAAGATAGTGTACAACATGGACTTATTTTATCTAAAAATGAAAAATTTAACAACCACCGAAAGGTATACAGTAGTAGCAATTTGTTCCTTTCAGGGGTGCGATGCTTTGCCATTCTGAAGATGGAAGATGCCCGGAAAAGTATCCTTGTTCAAGGCGCACTTTTCTCTGCTTGACGCGGTATCCAAGTCAATAACGACAACCGGTATGATAAAAGACTGTGTTCCCAAAGATCACTTTGGGAACACAGCGGTTGGAAAGAGGAGTTTAGAGTGAAATTTTCAGAATCCAGGGTTTTTCACCGGGTTTTAGAATGCCTTCAGGCACAATGGCACGAGCCTTCCTGGCTTCACCATACGATTCATAATTGCCACTGGAAAGGCAGTAACAGAGATTGCCGTTGCTCTTGCGTTCTGTTATAAAAAATGTCGCTGTTGGTTGGTCCCGCATTAATTTGATGACGGAATCTCTTTGACAGGCTACCATGAACACCAGTGTGTATCTGGGTTTACCGGTGGAACGGAATGCAGCCATACTTTCTGCAAGGACTTCGTCCATCGATTTACCTTGAACAGAAGGGACCGATAATTCCGGAGCAGTGGGTTCACTCCTGGCGGATTCATTTAAAGCAGGTTCTCCTGTCTTCTGCGACTCTAAAAAAACTGAAGGTTCGGGCTGTGCCGACGCATTTTCTTCTGTCGGGTTTGCCGACAATTTCTCTTCTACAGAGGGCTTCGCCTCTTCGGTAATGACTTCTTCGGAAGCGGGATCGGCAACGATTGTTTTTTCAACGGTTTCATTTTCATCGACAGTCAGTATGTCTTCTGTATGTTCAGCCGCTTTTGCTGTTTCATCCTGGACGTCTTCTATTTGAGTCTCAACGCTGGATGCATCTGGCTGCATTTCTGAAAGACTGTCTGTCTGTATTTCTACGGTATCTTCTTTGTTCAGGAGATTGTTAATGAACGGAATCTTTTCTCTGAAGACAATGGTTAGAGCTACCAATAGAAGCAGGATGATGGGAATAAAAAATTTAGGCCATGATCTCTTTTTCTCAAAAAACTGCAGACTGTCTTCATTTTCGTCCTCTTCTGGCAGTATGTATTCTGACTGAATGTCTTCCTGTGTTGGTTCTGGGGAAACTGTTTGCTCTTCGGGCGGAAAGTCGTGAGGAGGCCGCTTTGATTCAAGATCAAACGCGGAGGGCTCATCGAGAGTGGCAGCCTCGTCTTTCGTTAGTTCGCTCTGATCCTCTGTGTTGACATCCAGATCTTCGCTGGATTCAATTGCTCTTTGATGCTCTTTGGTTAAAAGATCGATTGGCGCGCTCGGAATCGTATCGCCCTGGTTATTAAACAGCTCATCTTCCATGAGTTTATCTGATTCCAGAAGTTCTTCGGAAGGGTATTTTGCTGCCAGAGTTGGAGGTTCACTTTCATTGAGTGCCTGGCTTAATGCCTCAATTGGATCTACTTCATCCTCCAGGTGTTCATTTAGAGGTTCTTCCTCTTCAAAAAGTTTGTCTGCGATCCTGCTCTCATAAGAGTCGGGAATATGGGTTTCGATAGCTTCGTGGGCTATTGCTTCCTGTTTTTCCAGGGGGACTTCAGGTTTCGGGTGTGCGGGTTCTTCTTCAGAGCGATCTTGTAAGAATGACTCGTTCGATAAAACATCTTCGTCCTTTTTGGAAAGATCAGACTCCGATTCAAGAGGATCAAAGTCTTTGAGAGTCAGACTTTCCCCTTCAAAAAGCGGTTCAATTTCCTGGGAATCGCTAATGTCGAAAAGTTCGTCACTCTCACTTAAAAGGTTGGCAGAGGATTCCGGTAAGCCAATTTGGGCCAATGGGTCGCTTAAGCTTTCATCTTCATTGATGGATAGTTCTTCAAAATCAATCATTTCAGCTATTTTAAAAACATATAGAATTTTCTTGAACTGCAATGGGTCAAGTTCTTCAGGAGTGTAACTTGTGGTAAAGGGAACATCAAACTCCTCACGTAAATTGCGAAAATGATCAGGCAGGTTCATCAGGTCAAATCTCTCCGAGAAGAAATCCGTTTGTCGAACTTTGAACTCTTCTTCGGGAAAAGGCGGGAAACTGGGGGCGTCTATCAGGAGGATGTTTTTTACGAAGAGCGGAAGCGTAGCTATCTTAAGCTTGGGCATTTTTTCCGGTAAAACATCCTGAATAATTTCAAAAACACCCTCATCTTCCATTAGAACTCTGGTAATGATTCGCATGATCTGATGTTTTAGAGCGGCGCCGAGATCTTTTGCGTCTGCAAATCCCTTTTCACGCAGGGCTTTTCCCAGACTTTCACTTCTTGAGAGACCGTTTTTTAATTGCTCCATTTGACTATCTGAGATTTTCCCCATCTCAATCAGTATGTCCGCAAAGCTTTCACCCTTGACGGTGGATTTGGCAAAGACCAGGTTGCCATTTTCAAAGAAGAGTTTTCGATTACCAGGCTGAGTTTCAATGTAACCCGTTTGCGCGTCCAGAATTATTTTAAGGAGTTCTTTGTGAATATCGTAATTTGTAAAGGTCTTTTCCATCGTCATTACCTCTAATCAGGTTATTGGCGTGCATACAAACCTAAGTATACTCTATTCAACGAAAAAAAGAAACGCAAGGATAGTTTGGACGGGTAGATTTAACGCTCATCTTGACTAAAATGGTCAACTCTCCTAACATGATTGTCTTTTAGAGGAGGGAAAACTTGATAAATCCTCGGTTTATTAGTTTAACACTGTATAAAGCCTATGCCGATTTAAGGGCTGAATCTGAAAAGTATTACATGTCCTATCTATGGTGGATTGTCGAACCCGTCCTCCAAATGTGTGTGTATTACGTTGTGTTTGGTATCCTGTTTAAAAGGGGTACCGAGGGCTATGTTCCCTTTCTGCTCACAGGTCTGATTGTGTGGAGGTGGTGGGCTGCCGTTATTTCCGAAGGGTCTCACGCACTGATTAAGGGAAAGGGTCTGATTTCTCAAGTTTACGTTCCAAAATATGTCTTTCCTATGACAACAGTACTGACTCAATCATTTAAATTTATCATTGTGTTTGGCATTCTAGTCGTTTATTTGTGGTTGGCCGGTTACAGTATCAGTCTGCCTTATGTCATTCTGCCTTTTCTGCTTATTGTTCAGATTGTTCTTATTTCTGGTGTGACCTTTTGCCTCGCGGCCGTGTTCCCTTACTTACCGGATCTTCGACTCCTGATTGATACAACCTTGAGATTGATGTTCTTCCTCTCTGCTATTTTCTACGATGCCTCCATTGTTCCCCCAAGATTCCAGACCTTATTTTACCTGAACCCCTTTGTTCATCTGGTTGAAGGCTATCGCGCTATTCTGCTTCGCGGTGAGTGGCCTGGTATATACGCGCTCTCTCTGATCTTGCTTTTTGGTATGCTGCTCTTGTTTGCTGGAAGTTATTTTATGCACTTGAAGGATGGAAAATATGCGAAGGTGGTATTCTAGATGACATCACCCCTGATTGAACTTAAAAATGTCGGTCTTTATTACAAAATGGGCCATCTCTTTTACTCCAAGAGGCGGGCGGTTTTCTGGGCATTGAAAGATGTGTCGCTCAGTCTGTACAAAGGAGAAACACTGGGTATTCTCGGGCGCAATGGAGCCGGGAAAAGCACACTCTTAAAAGTTATCGGCGGCATTCTGGCTCCGGATTTCGGTGTTGTTCACAGAAAAACGCACAGTATCTCTCTTCTGTCACTTCAATTGGGCTTTGTCACTCACTTGACAGGCAGGGAAAACATCATCATGAGCGGACTCTTGCTTGGCTGTACCAGAGAAACCTTAAATAGACTCATGGATAAGATCATTGAGTTTGCAGAATTAGGGTCCTTTATCGATCAACCCATCCACACTTACTCTACGGGAATGAAAGCCCGTTTGGGTTTTTCTGTCGCTTTTCATACGAATCCCGAAGTTATTTTAATTGATGAAACCCTGGGAGTGGGAGATGTGGAATTCAGAAAGAAGTCCACAGCGCGAATGAAAGAGCGCATAAAATCCAATAAAACGGTTGTGCTGGTATCTCACAATACCAATGTCATTAGAGAACTGTGCGATCGAGCCGTTTGGATAGACGATGGCAAAACCCTGCTTGAAGGAAAGACGGAGACAGTGCTTGAAAGCTATAGCCAATCATGCGGCAAGAGTTGATTTCTGTTTGGTGTGCACTTTTGTCTTCGAGTTGAAACCTTTTTAGTCTGTCGGTGAAATATGACCTGTGATGTTCTGATTCCCTTTCAAGAAAACCTGTCGTGTTTGATGGATTCCATCGAATCAATCCACCACACCCACAGTGATGTCCGTATTCATGTTTACGATACAAAGGGTTACTTGGCAGAGTTAAAATTGTTTCGTGAATTTGCTCAAACCTATAGCGTTCAGTTATTTGAAACAAACGCTCCCGTTTGTTTTGACAGCTGGCTGAAGCAGCACCTGGCCGTCACTGAAAGTGATGAGCTTGTGCTCATTCCCGAGGATACACTTGTTCCCGAAAGCTGGTTGGAACGCTTTTGCGAGGCGGCTCAAGGAGAGAAAAGGTGGGTAACGCCCCTAACCAGTTCAAAATCACCCTATTCCATTCCCTTGCTTCCCGGTCACAATGTCCACACCATGGATGAACTGATCCAGAGGTTCAGCCGGAAACTATTTCCCCTTTGCGGAAAGCATACTGGAAGTGTTCTCTACATCAATTTAGCGGACTTGAATCGGCGCCAGTTCAGTTCTCTCTGTGGAGAGCTTCCCGAACAACCGCTTCTATTCATTCTTGAGCGTATGAATTATAAGGGTGTTCTGGCCGATCACCTCTACATCAGCCATTCTTCCGCTGGCATCAAACAGAACATCTTACTCGCGGTGGATCGAAAACAGAAACCTGTTCCCCTTCAATCTCTCATACATACCTCAAACACTGCGTGGCAAATTCTTTTTCCAAGTAAAGAACCAGCTGTGAAATGGGCCTTAAAGGAATGGGCCCGGAAAATGAAGAAAGCGCTGCTTCAAAGGAAAACGAGTGAGATGTCGTCTTTACTCACGCGCGATTTGCTGGATTGCTTTTACCATAAAAGGGATTCCATCTCACCACTTTTACAGAAGCAGATGACCCACCGTAACCGCATGAGTGTGGTTTACATTGTCAGCCGCCTGGCTATCAGCGGCGGCGTTTTTTCCATTCTCCAACTGGTCAACCAACTGACTCTCCTGGGCGTCGACGCGAGAATTTACTATTTGGATGAGTCGCATGAGTTTCAGTCATGGAACAGATACTCCACTCCCGTTCATTTTAAAAATGAACGCGATCTAGTGTCCAATTTTCCGCCTGTTGACGTTGTCGTTGCCACCCACTGGTCTACGGTCAGGTTTGCTCGATCGCTAATGGATGCAGGTGTGGCGAAAACAGCGGCCTACTTTATACAGGACTACGAAAAATGGTTCTATCCTGAAGAAGATGTCAAGACCAGAGATGCCGTTGCAGCCAGTTACAGTTTCATTCCCCATCGCATTGTGAAGAGCGACTGGTTGAAAAACCTGCTTTCAGCTGATGGTATTGAGTCCACCAAGATATCCTTTGGGCTTGATCGCGGTATTTATCATCCACGACCTGTAGCAAAGCAACGACGGCCCGTGCTGCTGGCGATGGTTCGGCCCAATACACCAAGGCGGGGATTTAACAATGTCATTGAAACCTTTGAACGCGTTTGGTCGATGGTGCCAGAGGTAACATTTATCCTCTTTGGTTACGACTACCTCTCTGGTTACAGCATACCCTTTCCCTTTACCAATGCGGGCGTTATTTCAAACCTGCACGAACTGGCCCAACTCTATTCACAGGCGGATCTTTTTTTCGAGGGCTCCGATTTTCAGGGGTTTGGTCGTTTGACCTTAGAGGCTATGGCCTGCAAGACCGGTTGCGTTTTAACCAATGTGGGTGGCGTCAATGAATATGCTGTCCATCAAAAAAACTGCCTGCTGGTGCCGCCCCAATCACCGCAGAAGGCCGCAAAGGCCATTGTCTCGCTGTTACAAGACCCAAGCTGGCGTGAGCAGTTGGCAAATGAGGCTCTTATAACCGCTTCAAGATACGACCACAAAAAAGAAGCTGCCGCAACCAGGAACTTTTTTTGCAGCATATTGTGACATAACCCTGTACTCTTCAGCTGCACCTTGCTACTATAGGCTGCATCGATTGCGCTCAGGTTTGTGTTGTCAAATTCATTGAATGTGCATCTCTAAGGAACGATTTATCTCTTTATGGACTTATCTCGATTTGTTTTTTTTGATTTTGGCACCTCCAAAGGCAACTCCTTCGAGTTTGCCAAGAGCATGTTTTACGCCAAACGAGGGCTTGGCATTGACAAGAACCCGGAAAAAGTCCAATTAATGAAGGAAAAAGGATACGACTGCATTCAGGCGGATCTCACGCAGCTGGATTTACCCGAAAACAGTAGTTCTTTCACGATTATCAGTCATTGTCTGGAACATTTACCTGATCTGGATGCCGTAAAGTGCGTTCTTCGATCGGCAAAACATGTATCACGGGATTTTATTTTCATTCAAGGCCCTTTTTTATTGAAACAAGTAAAAGAAGAGGTGCATTGTGGTTACACTGGGGTTAAATTCGGTCGAAAAATACAATGGCCTTATTTTACCTAAATCCTGCCAGTCTCTTCACTCTTGCAGGGTTTAGGTCTTAAAGGGAGATAGATTATTATGCAACTCATCGTTTTAGGCATGCATCGTTCTGGCACAAGCATGGTAACTCGGGTTCTGAACATGATGGGAGCCTACTTTGGACCGGAAGGCTCCTCGACTGATAAGGGGCTTGGTCGTGAAAACCCAAAGGGATTTTGGGAACGCAAAACTGTACGAATGCTTAATGACAGCGCCCTGCAACATATGAAATCAGACTGGGATGACCCACTGAACTTCAAACACGATGACATCTCTTTTGAAAAGATAGGGCTTGGCCGTCAAGCTGAACAGTTTGTCTTGGAAATGGATGCTCATCGACCCTGGGTCATCAAGGAACCCAGGCTTTGTCTGACTTTTCCTTTATGGCAACCATTGCTTGAAGTGCCTGTAGTGGTCTTTGTTCTTCGCAATCCTATACAAATAGCCCATTCCCTGTACACACGAAATAAGATGGACATCGATCTTGGTCTGGCCTTGACAGAGTATTATCTGTTAAATGCACTCAGCGCTATGCAAGGTCTTCCCTTTGTCGTTGTCAAACACCAGCAACTTATAAAGAATCCGGTCGAGAGTATTGGCGCTCTAAAGAGAGATCTTTCTTCATTGGGAGTTGCGTTGAGAATGCCGGAGGAAAGAGAGATAAACAGTTTCATCGACAGGAAATTTTATCGTGAAACTCAGGATATGCAAGAGTTTGAAGAGTTCGCCAATAGAGCACAGCGTACTTTGTGGTCAGCTCTGGAATCGGGCGAAGCCTTTAAGTGGAAGAAAATACCCCCAATCTCTAAAACGAGTTGGATGCTGCTTGAGCGATATCACCTAAGTACCAACAACAAACGGATACTTCAGAGTCTTCAAGCTGAACTGAAAGAAAAAAATACAAAGCATGAGATTTTAAAAGGGGAATTAAGTCAGCTAAAGAGCGCGTTCAAGGAAGCGAAAGCGCAATCGAAACAACTAAACAGCAGGATAGACAATCTACAGAAAGTGATTGAGAATCAGAAGAAAAGGCTTAAAAAGAGCCGTACAGCGGTAGAAGAGTATCGAGCTGCACATAAAGAAAACAATAAAATTATTGATGAACAGCAGAAAATCCTGCATAAAGAGCGTGAACAGTTTCAATCTAAGCAGGAGTTCCTGGAAGGGGAGAAAACCAATCACCAAATCAATTGTCAAAGAAAAGATGAAAAATACGCGGCCATGAGGGCTGAACTGCTAGCCGAAAACGACTCACAAAAAAGAGCAATCAGTGCTCTGTCGCTGGAACTGAATGATTGCAAACACATGCTTTCGGTTAAACAAGCGGAAATAGAGGAACACGCAAAAGCGGCGGTCAAGCTCGACTATCAACATAGGGAATCCATAAAAGAGTTTGAAAAAGAATACGCGATCTTGCGGGCTGAACTGCTGACTGAAAACGATTCACGGAAAAGAAAAATGGGCGCTCTGTCACGGGAATTGAATGATTGCAAGCATTTGTTAACGATCAGACAGACAGAGATACAAGAACACACAAGCGCGGTAACCCGGTTGGACTATCAGCTTATGGAAACTAAAAGAATGGCTGATGAAAAATACGCGGCCATGCGGAATGAACTGCTGGCTGAGAGTGAGTCTCGGCAGACAAGAATCGACACATTGTCTGCGGAACTGAATGACTGTAAGCATTTGTTATCGGTTAAAGAGGCGGACATAGAAGAACAACTCAACGCAGTGAACAGGCTGGACGAGCAGCTCAGGAAGGCTAAAAAAACGGCTAAGGAACAAGCTTGTCTAGTAGAGTCACTCCAAAAGCAACTTGAGCTTTCACAAAAGAATCTCAGTAGAGAAAAAACAGAAAAGAGAAAGTTGCATGGCAATGAAATGATAACCCAACTGGAAAAACGGCATGCGCTGGAGATTGAAAAATTGAAGCAGGCTTACAAGAGCGAAAAGGAAAAAACAAAGAAAGCCGAAGCGAGTTACGATTGTCTTAAAAACAAATACGTGGGTGTTTCCAATGCCTTCAATTCGGTTCGTGCGTCCAGATTATGGAAACTTGGCCTTTTCGTCGATAAAGTTAGACGTGTCTTTCGTGCCCCTGAAAAGTCTCCTGAAACGAAAGAGAAAACACCTGTTCCTGTTCATCCACTTTCAGATAAAAAGGATGAAGCAAGCTCAATTGATATGACCGTTGTTGTCTGTGTCCACAATGCACTCAAAGACGTTACGCTTTGTCTGGAATCCCTGGTTAAAGAGAAAACTTGTCCCTTTAAGTTAATAGTTGTCAATGATGGTTCCGATCAGGCGACTACTTCCTTTTGCGAACAGTTTGTTGCAAAATACGAGTTTGCTGAACTGCTGTCACATCCCACTGCCAGTGGATACACCAAAGCCGCAAACAGGGGGTTGAGAAGAAGTCAGAGCAACTACACCATTTTGTTGAACAGCGATACGATTGTCACCAGATATTGGCTGGAAAAACTCTTGGCTTGCGCAGCATCAGATCCGCAAATAGGTATTTTTGGCCCACTTTCCAATGCTGCCAGTTACCAATCCGTTCCGGAGCTTTACTCCGATGCAGGGGACTGGGCTATCAATGAAGTGCCTCATGGGTACACAATCAATAAGTACGCCGAACTAATCAGCTACATTTCAAAGAGAGCCTATCCCAGAGCCGATTTCATTAATGGCTTTTGCTTTGGAATTAAGAGAAGTGTGATCGATACCATTGGATACCTGGATGAAGAGAGCTTCGCTCAGGGGTATGGTGAAGAAAACGACTATTGCCTGCGAGCTCGAAAAGCCGGCTTTGATTGTGCCATTGTCGATGATGCCTACGTTTTTCATTCGAAATCCAAGAGTTACAACCACGAACGCAGAAAAAAACTGTCCAAGAAAGGCAGCAATGCTCTCAAGAAAAAACACGGGAAGGAACGCATCAGACAGGGCACAGAAACGCTTGCAAATCAACCTGAATTAAAACGCATCAGGACGTTACTCTCCCAGATAGCGGTTGGCGATGCTGTTGATTTCCCGAAAATTAGTACGTCTGATTACAGTATTCTCTTTCTTTTACCGGTTTCCGGCGGCGGCGGAGGTGTTCATTCTATTGTTCAGGAAACACAGGGTATGAGGCAATTGGGCATTCATACCAAAGTCGCTGTCCCCGCCAAACATAAAGCGAAGTTCATGAACTCCTATCGGCAATTTGAAGACAGTTTCCTCTTCTTTGAAGGTGAGAAACACCTGATTAACGAGGCAGCCAACTACGATGTGGCCATAGCCACCATCTTTACCTCAGTGAAACTGCTAAAAAAAATATGTGACAAACATCGCCATGTTCGACCTGCATACTACATTCAGGATTACGAGCCCTGGTTCTGTGAAAAGGGTTCTGAACTCGAAAAAGAAGCTTTGGATTCCTACACATTAGTACCCAATATGCTGCGTTTTTCTAAAACAGACTGGCTGCGAAACACGGTTGCCAAGTTTCACTCTGTGGAAGTTCAAAAAGTGGCTCCGAGTATTGATACTCAGCTTTATTACCACGATGCCGCAGCCAAAAGGAAGCAGCCTCTTCTTGTTACGGCCATGATACGCCCAAAAACACCGCGGCGCGGAGCACCACTCACCATGAATGTCCTGGCCGAATTGAAATCGGTACTGAAAGATAGCATTGATATCGTGATTTTCGGCTGCGAATCCAATGACCCCGGTTTTCTCGAACTGAACAGGGATTTTGATTTTGAAAATAAGGGCATTCTCATTCGGGAAGAAGTGGCTGAACTCATTCGAAGAGCCCATGTTTTCCTGGATTTGTCCACTTACCAGGCATTTGGTCGAACAGGTCTCGAAGCCATGGCCTCGGGATGCGTTCCTGTTCTGCCCAATCGATGCGGTACCTCGGAATACGCACACCATCTTGAAAATGCAATTGTTCTGGATACCAGCAATCAAGCAGCTGTTACAGAACAGATTATCAATCTGATCAAAGATGAAAATCTTCGCGAAAAACTGACAGAGAACGGAATTCAAACAGCCATGAGGTACTGTATTCAGCGGGCATCTCTAACTGAACTCAACTTGTTTTTGAAGTAAATTATTGGTCTTAAAAGTCTGGGCGTTGGCAGGCTGGCAGCCCTTCTCGAACCCAAGTAATGCAGTTTAACCTGAAACCGAAGGACTAATGGCGTTGGGTTCATTGACAGCTCTCGCTATTCCAATTGGGATACCTTTGTATTATCATGTTAAATCGAAATTGAAACGGGAGAGCGCAATGAGATTATTTTGCCTGTTTTTGACCCTAGCCGCGTTGGGACAAACCACACTGCCTGACTGGGTTTTTTCCAATCAAGCCGAACAGTTCATTGAATATTCCTATCCCGAGTGTCTGAAACTCATGGAATATACAGACAACATCGCAAAGAATCAACCCAGAGCCGCTCTCATCAACATCGCACCGGCCTGGCAGCCGGCGGACTGGAAGAAAGCCGGCTTTGAATTAAAAGCCTTCATAGTATCCATAAGATCCCAGCAGCCCGACCTGCTGATTGGCCTGAATGCACCCCAGGCGACTGTGGAATCACTGATGGCTTATGGCCTGGCTCCCTATATTGACGGATACCTTTTTGAGGATATTCCCTGGATACCCGATCAGGATCTAACTGGAAAAGGCTGGTATCGCTCTGAAGTGAACTACAAGAATCTGCTCACCGTTCTGTGTGATGCAGACGCTGTTGGAGCCTACCTGGTTATTCTCGACGGATTCAACGCAACTGCCAACGACGAGGCGTTTTTGAAGCGTATTAATCAAACCCAGGCGGGCACAATGGATCCCATGCCCCACATGATCAACAGGGAAGACGGTTCCTATCAGTTTTTCTTTAACCCGGGAACAAGCACCTACTACCTCGGCTTTTACGGACAAAATGAACAGAGAACGTTTTACTTCAAACTCAAGGAAAACATGGAGACCGATATTGTCTATCCAGAAGATTCCGCCGCCAGTGTCAAAAACTACGGTGACCGGGTGGAAGTGACCTCCGTCAGCGGTCCCTGCCTGGTGAGAATGCATCTGAGAAAGCCAGAGTTTCAAGTGGAGAACGTCACGGTGAGTTCCAAATCCACGGTGGATCCCAATGAACTTATCGTCAAGAATCAGGTTTTTGTGGAAAATCAGGCGGGTACCTGGCAGACCCTGCAGGCCAAACAGGATATGAACTACCGCTATCAGGCTACCAGCGGGGCAACCGTCGATGTCACCTACAGGGACTCCATTTTCTGGGAAAAAGACCAACCTGTTGAATACGTGCGCCAGAAGATGTTCATCAACGGCGTTATCTGGCCTTACAAAGACCTTCCGGAACTGCCCTTGATCCAGCCTGAAAAAGTGCAGTCTGAACCGCTGGTCATCAATCTGGATAAAACCTACTCCTACACCTACGCGGGCGAGGACAAAGTTGACGGGCATGTGTGCTGGAAAGTCCGCTTTGAGCCCAATGAAGCCGGAAACTTTTTGAAGGGAACCGTGTGGATCGATCAAAAAAGCGGAGCGCACCGAAAAGTCAAAGCCATTCAATCGGGCTTGAAACCTCCTGTTATCGGCAATGAGATGACGGCCTATTTTGACTGGGTTACCTATCAGGGGAAAAACTACTGGCTGCAAATTCGCGAAAAAAATCTGCAAATACTCAATGTGGTTGGGGTAAGAATTCCACTGCAAATTCAAATAGACCGCAGCGAGTTCCAAATGGACAACCCTCAGTTCGATGCTGAAAAAGAGGCCTCCTATCAAAGTGATCATCTCATTTTACGCGACTCTCAGGCAGGTTTTCGCTATTTGAAAAAAGAAGGCGGTCAACGGGTTGTCAGCAAACAGGTTTACTCCAAACAGAAATTCGCACTTGGCGGTGTTTTGTACGATCCGGGCATGGACTATCCTGTTCCTTTGGCCGGTTTCAACTACGTCAATCTTGATTTTCTGCAAAAGGGCTACCAGGCCAACTTCTTCATTGCCGGTGCCATTAACGATATCATACTTTCCAACAGCGACTTTCTCGGTAAGGGCTGGGACTTGACCGGTGAAGCTTTTCTGACCGCTTTTTACTTCAGTGATGCTGTTTACCGAGGCGGTGAGAGCGTGGGTGAAGAGGAGGTCAAGAAATTGACTGAATCGGTTGACGTGACCCTGGGTATTCCCATAGGCACATTCTTCAAGCTGGAAACCAATCTGGCTTCAAAGTTCATTGACTACAAAGAAGGCGATGATACCCGCGAGGATTTTGTGCTGCCACAGTCACACATAGAGAATCGGGCAACCGTCAATCTGATGTTTACTCGCGGTCGTTTTTCCTCCAGTCTTGAAGCGGCTTTTGTGAAGCGCAGTAAATGGGAAAAATGGGGCTTGCCCGAAAGCACGGAACCCTTGCTGGATTCCTACCGAACCATTCGCTGTGATATGAGTCTCACCAGGAAGCTGCCAAAATTTCAATCTGTTCAGGCCAGCCTGCGTTATCTCAAAGGATGGGATCTAGATCGGTTTTCGCGCTTTGGATTTGGCTTTTTCGAGAACCATGTCGCCGGTTTCGGGACATCCGGTATTGAAGCCAATCAGGCCTTGCGTTTTCGCCTGGGCTATCAACGCGGTGTCAAAGAACTCTTCCAACTGGGTATTCGCCTCGATGCCGCCAGAGCCTGGCAGGATGCCTATGCCGCCAACTCAGCCGATGATACCGTTGATTTGATGGGTATCGGAATTTCAACCAACTTGATTGGACCCTGGAAAACCGTCATCCGCTTTGAACTGGGTTATGGGTTCCATTCCGATTTGGCAGATGAAGAGGGCGAGTTTAACGGCCAGCTTGTCTTTCTCAAGCTTTTTTAATGAAAGTAAAACATCGATGCCTTGTCGTATAACGTTTAGCAGTGGGTAAAAGAGGCGCTGCAAAGCGCTGACTGCCCTCGCAAGCCGAAGGCAGTCTGTAAAAAAGGTCTTTAGCTTAAAGCTTCAATTGCCGCGTCGTAATCGGGTTCGTCCACGATGTCGGCAACCTGTTGGGTGTAGAGAACCTTGTTTTCTTCATCCAAAACCACAACTGCTCTCGAGTACAGACTCTTGAGAGGCCCGTCTGTGATGGTTACGCCGTAGTTGTTACCAAAGCCCGGTGTGTGCATTTCAGATAAGCTGTGAACATTTTCCAAACCCTCTGCGGCACAAAACCTTTTGTGAGCGAATGGTAAGTCTCTTGAAATACAGAGAACGACGGTGTTATCCAGTGAGGCCGCTTTCTCGTTGAACATCCTGACGGAAGTGGCACACACGGGTGTGTCCAGACTTGGGAAAATATTGAGTACTTTTTTCTTGCCTTCATAGGTCGACAGAGAGACATCTGCCAGATCGGTATTGGTGAGTGTGAAGTCCGGAGCGGTTGCCCCTTTTTTCAATAAATCACCTACGGTATGAATGGGGTTTCCTTTGAGTGTGATACTTGCCATGAATTTCTCCTGTTTTTTAAATGTGATGGTTCATCACTCTTGAAGCACATGAGGTTTAACGCTTCATTTTCGAACAGACTCTATTGTACAACAAATTGAAAGCCGTTGTCTGCTTAATGTAAATCTTGAAATCTCATGTGTTTTAAGTTAGATTTAAAGTTCGTGGTGAAGTTGGAGGCTTTTATGTTACCTGAGTATTTTGAATTTCAACTGGCACCCAAGGTCATTTATGGCGTTGGGGTGGTGGATCAGATCCCCAATAATTTGCTGTATTTGGGTTCCAGGAGAGCCTTGCTGGTTACCGATCTCGTACTGGTTCAAACGGGCGCGGTGCGTAAAGTGATCGAGGCACTTGAATCATCGCAAATTGAAATAGCCGCTGTTTTCGACGAGGTTCCTCCCAATTCCACCATCAAAACGGTTGAGGATTGTTCCGCTGCCATTCAAGAAAACAAATGCAATCTGATCATTGCCGTTGGCGGTGGGAGTGTGATCGATACCGCCAAGGTCGCCAATTTACTGGCAGTCAAAGGTGGCAGACTTTCGGATCACATGGGAGCCTATCTGCTTGAGAAGAGTGAAAAACTGCATCCCGCCGTCATTATTCCCACAACCGCAGGCACGGGTTCCGAGGTGACGAAAGTCGCCGTTATTGCCGACACCGAGAACCAGGTCAAGCTGCCATTTGCCGAAGATCAGTTTCTTCCGGAGTTAGCTGTGCTGGATCCGGAGCTTACCGAGACCATGCCAGGCAAGTTGACGGCGGCAACGGGCATGGACGCGCTCACCCACGCCATTGAAGCCTATGTGGATAAAGAGTGGTCACCGGCATCCGATGCAATGGCCTTGCACGCCATGAAACTGATTTCAAAAAACATACTCATCGCCTGTGCCCGGCCAGAGGACATGCAGGCTCGCGGAGCCATGCTCGTTGGCAGCTTCCTGGCCGGAGTTGCCTTTTCCCATTCCATGGTCGGCATGACCCACGGCATAGCGCATGCCCTTGGCAGTGTCTATCACATTCCCCACGGTTTGGCCAACGCCCTGGTTCTGCCTGAAGTGATGGAGTACAACCTCGAAGAGCGCATGGAGCGGTACGTCGATGTGGGTTACGCTCTCGGTGTTCAATATCCGCAGTATATTTCGGGAAGTAAGAGTATGATTCAAAATGGTTCCTTGCTGACATCGCTGTTTAAAAAAGCCGGACCCACCCCTGAAGTGAAATCCTGGTTGAGCGACAAAGTCCATCAAGCTCAGGGTCTGGCGGGAGAAGCTCTCAGTGTTTTTGGCTTTGTCGATGATTGGGTCAGACGCCAAGTTGCCAAAGGTGCCATTGAAAAGGTGCGAACCCTGAACAGACAGCTAGCTTACCTGACTGAAATGCCTCTCAATTTAAAAGACGCGGGCATTGACGATCAGTTGGCCAAACTGGAGACCGTTGTGCAGACAGCCATGGAAGACGGAGCCATGCTCTACAATCCGGTTGAGCCGCAACGCAAGGCTGTCAGGGCCATAGTTCAAACAGTTTACGGGAACAACGACAAGCCACTCTGTGTTCCTGTGAACCAACTGGGTCAATCCTCTGAGAAAAAGGGCAGCGGGAGCTTCCAAAATGTCTTTTCAGATTCGGAAACAGTTTATCGGGTGATTGGCGGTTTCTTTGAGCGTTTAAAGGAACACGAAAAAATGGGGCCTGAACTGGCCAAAACCAAGTTGCTCATTCAATTTATTTACAAAAAGCCAAGTGCTGTCATTACCATTGATGCCCGTGGCGATGAGCTCGCAATCTATCACGGTGACTGTGACCTTACTCCGGAAGTGACCATGAGCATGAATGCCGACTTTGCCCACCTTTTCTGGCACGGAAAAGCCAACTTGATTACGGCATTGACCAAGCGCGAGGTCAAGGCCAGGGGCAATGTACCAAAAACCATTAAACTGCTGCCAGTTCTGAATCCGGCTTATGCCCTGTACCCTGTCTATTTAAAAGAAATAGGCTTTGAACTGAATGACCTGAAGTGAGGAGAGCGAAATGAAAAAAGTCCTGAGTATAAGTTTGGGAGACAAGAGAAACGACTATTGTTTCCGGACACAGTTTTTAGGCCAGAATTTTGAAATTAAGCGAGTGGGTACCAATGGCGATTTAGATAGAGTCGCGGAACTGCTGCTTGAAAACGATGGAAATGTGGATATTTTTGGACTTGGTTGCTTCAAATTCCCTCCGACAGTGGGGCCCGATCACAAAAAGAGTGGCATGGACCGTCAGCTGATCGAACTCAGCAAGCGCGTTAAAACACCTATCACCAACGGGTACGCGCTCAGAAAAGTGGCCTATGAATGGGCTATCAGACATCTTCAATTCAAGTTCGGCGGGAACTACTTCAACAACACCAAAGCCCTGTTCCTTTCGGGTATGACCCAATACACCTATGCCAAAGTCATGGCGGAATATACGGATAACATTCGCTTCGCGGATCCCGTTATCGAACACGGAGTTCCCAAGTTCTTAAATTCACTGAAAGAGCTGGAACTCTACGCCAATGGCGTTCACGACATTCTGTCTTATGTACCCAGCAAGACTTTTACGTCCGCTCTTTTACCCACAAAAATGTGGAATGAACACATATTGAGAAAGGCCGTTCAAAAAGCTCACACGGTTCTCGTTACCCACCGCGATTTCGAGACTCTTCTGAACAACATGACTTCCATTGAACTGAAGGGCAAAACCATTATCAGCTCCACTGTTTACGAAAGTCGAGTGAAGTTTCTCGAAAATCGCGGAGTCGATGTCATTGTGGACTGCACACCTCAAATTCTGGAACGCGTGGTGGGCATCGATGTCCTTGAAGCTCTGATCATCTCCGCTCTGGGAAAAACCAGGGAGAGTATATCAGCGGATGATCTGCTTGAAGTGATTGCCGAACAGCGCATGGATCCTCGTGTTCTTTATCCCAAGGGTTCACCCAAAAGAGTCAACCGCTTTGCTTTCGTCATTCACCCTCTTTCTCAAGAACAATTGAAAATGCAGAAAGCCATCAAAACCGCCTCTGATCTTGCGCCTCCGTTTTTTATGGAGGTTCTAGAGAAAACGATTGCCTACGCTCCGCCCATGATCTATTCCAAGGTTACCGGGATCAAGTCACCCACAGGTGTCGAGACGGAAGGCTGGCTGATCACCCTTGCCGGAACACCCAGGCAGATGTTATCCCATTCTCCCGAATTCACCTACAAGCGGTTGCTCCAGGCAGCTAAAATGGCTAAGAGCATGGGCGCGCAGATTATTGGACTGGGTGCTTTTACCAAAGTTGTCGGCGATGCCGGCGAGACCGTTTCCAAACTGGCTCCCATCCCTGTGACCACCGGGAATTCCTACAGCGCCTCCGGTGCGCTCTGGGCGGCTGCCGACGCTTCCAGGAAACTCGGGCTCCTGGCCAAGCCCAAGCCCGGCGAGAAAATTCAGGGCAAGGCCATGGTCATCGGAGCCACAGGCGCCATTGGCTCCGTGTGTTGTCGGCTTTTGGCAAAGGCCTTTAACGAAGTGTATTTAGTCGATATCAGAGACGCCAGACTGCTGGCTTTGAGGGAGTCCATCTTGAATGAAACACCCGATGTGGAACTTCACATATCCACCCGAGCCGATAAGTTCCTGCCCGATATGGACGTCATCGTAACGGCAACCTCAGCAGCGGGAAAGAAGATACTGGATATCCGCAAAGTCAAGCCCGGCTGTGTCATTACGGATGTTGCCAGACCGCTGGACTTATCACCGGAAGATGTCGCGCTGCGACCCGATGTGCTGGTGGTGGAGTCTGGAGAAATAGAATTACCCGGTCAACCCGAAATGAGGGATATCGGTCTTCCCGACAAAGTGGTTTACGCCTGTCTGGCGGAGACCATCGTTCTGGCTCTTGAAGGGCGCTTTGAACCCTTTACCATCGGAAGAGATATCGAATGGGAAAAGGTACGTGAAATCTATAAAATGGGTTTAAAGCACGGCATGAAACTGGCCGCCATTTCAGGTGTCAATGGTGTCTTCTCAGATGAAGACATCGCCCGGGTGCGCAAACTGGCCATTGAAGCCCGCAAGAAAATGGCAAAGGAAGGTCATAAAAACTAGGTTAACCGCACCGTGATACGGAACTCGTGAACAAGGAATAACCTCTTTCGCGCCATCCGTTTCTTCCGTAGTTGAAAAATGGCTCTTTTAAAACTATCCTATTAAGACCGTACCCTGTTGAAAGGGTCATGGCAGGGGAGTGAAATTGACCGCGCTTTTCTTGATTTTTCTTTTACAGGATCTGGAATTAAAGCCCCGGATCCTGGAACCGCAGCCCGGCGCGTTTCTCTCCGGCAAGGTGGAACTGCACCTGGCATGCAATCAACCCGGGCAGGTAGCGCGCATGGAAATTCAGGGAAACGGTGACATTTTATTGAAAACAGACGGCTGGAAAGAGTCCGTCATCGTCAATTTTGGCCATCAAATTCAGGCCTGGCGGCTTGTGCTCTGTGTCTTCGATCAAAGCGGCAGTCAATACCGCTCGGAAGTCGTTCCAACTCGTGCCCTGCAGATCGATGTGGAACAGACCACGCGAATCATTCTCATCCCGGTCATGGTCAAAAACAGAAAAAACAGGAATATCCCCAATTTGCTGGAAGAGCAGTTTCGGGTCTTTCAGGATGGTCAACCCTGCCGCATAAGACTGCTCGAAAGACGAACCGTACCGCTCAACCTGGTTTTAACGGTGGATGCCTCGTCCTCCTTGAGAAAGAACCAACGGCAATTGAAACAGGCTGTACTGGACTTTCTCGCCCAGTTGGATTCTGGAGATCGCGCGGCTCTGATATCGTTTAACAATGAAGCGCGTTTGGTTTTCGGGTTTGACGCGGCTCGCCAGCAGATCGAGGATTCACTTGACGCCATTCTGCCCCGAGGTGCCACGGCCATGTTCGACGCTCTTCTGCTGGGTATCGAAAAGCTCAAGTACATGCCGCGATCGCGGAAAACACTGGTGCTGTTTACCGACGGTCGGGACAGTGTTTACGAGGAAGTGGAAGAAAAAAGAAACATGTTCAAACAAGTCGTCCAGCAGGCTCAGCAGCAGGAAATTGCCATTTTCAGCATAGGGCTCGGCGAGAATATTCACCACGAAGCACTGGAACTGATGTCCTGGGAAACAGGCGGACGCTTCCTTTTCGCCGCGTCCTCCCGTGACCTGCAAGCCCGCTTCAAAGAGGTCCTGCGCGACTTGAAAAGTCAATACATACTTCACGTTGAGCCAGCCAGTGAGGAAAAGGGCTTTCACAAACTGGAAGTCAAGGTGAAGAAGCGAAAAGCCAGAGTCTTTGCCCGCCGAGGGTTTACCATTGAATAAACTGTTCAAGTGGATGCAGCAGCCCCTGAAATCGCACAAAATAAAGGGGCTGGGAGTGAAAACTCTTGAAAAGTTTTCAGCAGCGGGCATCACCACCATTCAGGATTTCCTCTTTTTCCTGCCGCGCGCTTACAAGGACTACTCTTTCATTACCCCCATTTCCGATGTGAAAAACGACAGCGAGGTTCACCTCCAGGGCCACTTGATTTCGGTCAATGAAAGCAGAACGGCCAAACAACACATTCCCGTCTTTGAAGCACTGCTCGACGACGGCACCGGTAGCCTGAGACTGGTTTGGTACGGACAAAAGTACCTCGGTAACATGTTGGAGAGAGGCCGCCGGTTAGCTGTTTTTGGTTCCGTTCAAATGGAATATGCGGGACTCAGCATGGTGAACCCCCATTTTGTGAGACTGGACCCGAACCAGAGTTATCAGGGCAGCATCAAGCCCGTTTACAGGCAAATCAGCGGCATTCACTCCGATAAAATTCACCGCTGGATCCTGGAATTACTGGATGGCATGCTTGCGGACGATTGGCTTCCTGAACCGATCCTGGCGTATTTCAACCGGCTTGTTCCGGGATGTCCAGCGCTAAAACAGGCTCTGAGGAAACTGCACGCGCCGGAAACATCCCCTGAACTGCAACTCCTTAAAAAGCACGGCAACCCCTTTTATAATCGGCTGGTATTAGAGGAATTGACGCTGTTCTTCTGGCAGTCTGAACAGATGAAAAAGAAAATTGAACAAAGAGGTTACCCTGTTTTTCAGCTTGATGAAAAGCCGCTCAACCGTTGGCGGCAGAGCCTGCCTTTCCAGTTCACAGCAGATCAGAATCAGGTACTGCGTGAACTCGTCCACACACTGCAAGGCGGCCAGCGCGTGTTTAATTTACTTCAGGGCGATGTGGGCTGCGGAAAAACGGTTGTGGCGCTCGGCTTATCGCTCCTGTTCTCTCAAGCCGGTTTGCAGACTGCCGTGCTTTGTCCCACCACGGTCCTGGCCACACAGCACTTTCAAACAGCAAGCCGTATGCTGCAGGGTTCGGGTTTGCGGATCGCCCTGCTCTCTTCGGAGTTGGAACGGGCGCAACAGCAGAAAACCGTTGAAGCACTGCAGAGCGGGCAAATTGACCTGGTGATCGGAACACATCGCCTCATTCAGGCCGATGTCTTTTTCAAGGCCTTGGGTTTTATTGTGATAGACGAACAGCATCGTTTCGGCGTGCAGCAGCGGCTCAGTCTGTTGAGAAAAGGCCATCGCCCTCATCTGCTTTCGCTCACCGCCACGCCCATTCCGCGATCCCTGGCTTTATCCGTTTACGGCGGGTTTCAGGTTATGCAGATTCGACAAAAGCCCGCTGGCAGGAAAGAGGTGCATACCATCTTGAAAAAAGCCGGTAACAGAGCCTCCGTGGTTCCGTTTATCAAACAGCGATTGCAGATGGGCGAACAGGTGTTCTGGGTTTTCCCCTTTATTGAAGGCGATCAAGAGAGTGCGGATCGCTCTGTGGAATACATGTACCGCGAACTGAGCGAAAGGTACTTTCCCGAGTATAAAATGGGAATGGTACACGGCCGAATGGAGAAAAGCCAACTTAAAGAGCAGATGGAACAATTCAGGGAAGGCAAGCTGAACATTCTCTTTTCCACCACGGTTATCGAAGTCGGGGTGGACATCGCCAATGCCACCATCATGGCCATTGAAGGGGCTCAGCACTTCGGGCTCAGTCAACTGCATCAACTCCGTGGACGAGTGGGCAGGGGAGAGCGTCCGGGCTTTTGCCTGCTCTTTCTGGAGGAACCCGTATCGCCGGAAACCCTGAAAAGGGTGCGCTTTTTTGAAACCTGTCACGATGGGTTTGAACTGGCCGAATTTGATCTGCAACTCCGGGGAGCGGGCGACTTCTTCGGAAACCGCCAAAAAGGGCTCACCGACTTCAAATTCGCGGAACTCTGGCGTGACCGCAACCTCTACGCCCAAATGCAAAAAGACCTGCCGATGATTTTGACGACATGTCAGACAACCGACCTGCAGCACGCCGCGGAAAAAGCGTTTTAATGGGATGAATGTCAGCTGTTTTCAATGGTCCCTCTTATTCTGTAGAATACCGGACACCCACAGAAGAAATATCCAACAGCAAAGAATAGAGCAAAATATAAGTCACTCAAAACATTTAGTAAAATACAGAACATCATAGAACAAAATACCGCACACCCTGTTTTTTTATTCTAATGGACATGCCAAATGCCAATCAGTTACCATCACTGAATATGCCTTTGGTTGTATTTTTTACGTTGATCAAGATTGTCACTGATGTACATTTCTATCTCTATTTAACTAGTTGATCTATGGAAGCAGCACTTGCATCGCTCTTTTTAGTGGACTACAATAAATAAAGGTTCAACAAACAGATGATTTACAAAAGGTGGTGTTGGCTGTCTTCATGAAATAGTTTTGCTCAATAAGCTGTTTCACTCATCGGAGAACTTACCGTTAGTCAATGCAACCCACACATTAAAGGAGAAATGTTATGAAAAAATACGGTGCGGAATTTGTTGGTACCTTTTGGCTCGTGCTTGGTGGATGCGGCAGTGCAGTCTTATCTGCGGCATTTCCAAATGTTGGCATCGGTCTTCTTGGGGTTTCCCTGGCTTTTGGATTGACTGTACTCACGATGGCTTTTGCCATCGGACACATATCCGGCTGTCACCTCAATCCGGCAGTTTCTTTTGGCCTTTGGGCTGGAGGTCGTTTTCCAGCAAGAGAATTACCATCTTATATCGTTGCGCAGGTCTTGGGCGCGATTGCAGCCGGTGGTGTTTTGTATCTGATTGCCAGCGGCAAGGCAGGCTTTGATCTCAGTGCAGGTTTTGCTTCAAACGGCTACGGGGCCCACTCGCCTGGTAAATATAGTTTGCTGGCAGCACTGATAACAGAAGTTGTCATGACCATGATGTTCCTCATTGTCATTCTTGGTGCCACTGACAAGAGAGCACCGCAAAACCTTGCTCCGATTGCAATCGGATTGTGCCTGACCCTGATTCACTTGATCAGCATTCCGGTCACCAATACCTCTGTAAACCCTGCTCGCAGTACGGGTGTTGCGGTATTCGCAGGTGATTGGGCTATTTCCCAGCTGTGGCTTTTCTGGGTGGCTCCTATTATTGGCGGTCTACTTGGAGCGGCAATTTACCGATTGATTGGAAAAAAAGAATAGAAGGGTGGAAGTCTAACGAACAGATTTAGATTATCTGAGCGCAGCCCGTAAGCTGGACCATTTGCCAGGCTTGTTGCTTATGGCTTGACGATCAGTCCAGAATGGACAGATAGTCTCTCCTCAGACATGTTGAGGAACAAACCACGGTCATCGACCGGCTTATCCAAAGTCCAGGATAGTCTGTTTGGGCTTGACCTCCCAATCAACAAGGGCAGGTTTGGGTATCCTACGTTCCATATTTACATTGATAATCTCCCTTTATTCTGACAGAGTTTCAAAGTTTCTATATGCGTCGATATTATTGAAGTGCCGTGCATAGATTTCCGTTATTTCGCCTAAAGAATCCTCTAGCATTGGATGGATATCAATGACATTGTGAAGAGCCCAGGATATTACTTGCCCCTGAACATTCTCGTACTTCGTACAACGATGCTTGACTAGGGCTTCAACTTTCGATCTAGCCTCATCTTTGGAACTTGCTTTTACCAGTGTAATACACTCCTCATAAAGAGGTGTGTAATCTGGAGACTCAGATGCTGACTCATACACGACGACAGCCACATAGTATTCAGTGCTCATAGTGAACTCCATTTTAGTTAATGATCTTTTCTGCACACAACACCGTATCCCATTTTCGATCGGCATTTATGTCTCATGCAATCCTCCCGATGAAGATCTAACGCGGATTTTACCGGCGAGTGCAACGACTTGTAATAGATATTAAAACCAATCTTTGATTGTTAAATTTTGCACTCTTTGAAATTCTTTTGTGTTGTGGGTAACTAATGTTGAGTTAGAGCTGAGAGCAATGCCAGCAATAAGAGTATCATATGCTCCCATTGGTGTACCTAAATTTTCCAATTGTGCTCGAATTGAAGTACTAACTTTAGCCTCTTTTGAGGTAAAGGGAAACACTTCAATATATGAGAGAAATGAATTGAGTTGTTGTTTTCTTTTTTGCGGATTGTTTGATTTTGCTATTCCAACCTCAAGTTCGTAAAGAGTAATTGAAGGTATTGCAATTTCT